>Ga0182745_1000014_pt1 | contig 328945 bp, 238 predicted proteins | sample eDN3rd30CKraftBY_FD_128523 | JGI IMG/M metagenome (GOLD analysis project Ga0182745, IMG submission 128523) | Enriched backyard soil microbial communities from Emeryville, California, USA - eDNA 3rd pass 30_C Kraft BY (version 2) (version 2) | ecosystem: Environmental > Terrestrial > Soil >... | reverse complement strand
GAGAAATTTTACCGCAAAGACGCGAAGGACGCCAAGAAAGAGCGAACCACGATTAGGCCGAATCTTTTGTCAGGATTCTCACTCTGATTCATTCGTGTGATTCGTTCGATTCGTGGTTTCTTCAACACGTCTTTCAGGCCAATTAGACCAGACAGACAGGTTGGAGGAGATGACTCACTCATGATTTCCAACCCCTTCGCGATCTTGGCGTCTTTGCGGTAAAAATCATCCCTCGACAGCAAATTGGCCTCTGACAACTTCAGACCGCGAAACTGTTACCTGAAAAGCAATCTTGAAACAGCGCGTCTGTGTGAGTGGATCCTCGTTTATTCGGGAGCCGAGGGTTCTGATCCAGGACGTGGTTTTCCTTTTCCGGAGCGAATGTGCTCGGCCCGACCGGCGGCGTATTCATCCGCGGTCAGCTCCGGTTCTGCGGAGTCGATTCCTTCAACATGCTGACGAAAGCATTTCTTCAGATAAGGAACGCACCAGCCGCATCCGGTTCCAGCTCCGCCACATTCACTCAACTGACTCGCACGTCGCGGACGATGCACACGCAAATAATTCAGCACCTTGCGCTTGCTGACATGAAAACAGTAACAAAGTAATTCATCCGGCTTCATCTCCACATCATACGCAAACCGGATGCGAGAAGCACTGTCGCAGGCATTCAGCAGCAGGATGAAAGTGTCTACCCTGCATTCAGCGATTTGCCGTGATGCTGACCGTTTCTGTACAGACTTCCGCTTTGACGACCTGATTCCGTCCGGCATGCTTCGCTTCGTAAAGAACTTTGTCGGCTTTGCGAACGAGTTCAGCGGATGTTTTCTGATCGGCATCACTGGCGGCGACCCCAATCGAAGCGGTCACTTCCAACGTCTGCCCATCCGCCTGGAATGTCGTGGATGCGAGCTTATGTCGAATCTCTTCTGCGATTCTTGCTCCCCCTTGCAACGGACAGGCCGGGAGAATGACCGCGAATTCTTCACCACCATAACGAGCCACCAGCGGCCGGTCTGTGACACGTTGTTGCAGAACAGTCTGTGAGATGACCTGCGCGACCTGTCTCAAGACATCGTCTCCAGCCAGGTGACCAAAGCGATCGTTAATCCCTTTAAAATGGTCCACGTCGATCAATAACAGACTGCATGTCGACTCCAGAACACGGCACGACTGCCACTGTTTTTCCAGTTCCTGATCAAAAGTCTGACGATTTGCCAGGCGTGTCAGACCATCGCGTCGAGCGCGTTCTTCGACCACCTGTCGTCCCAGAGCCTTCTCAAAAGAAACCGGCAGATATTCAGCCGCCCAGCGCACCAGTTCATCCACAATCGGATGCTTCTGACAGGACTGACGACTGGTCAATAGCAGGATCCCTCCTGTAAAGCATCGCTCATCCAGGCGAACCAGCAACACGGATTGCAACCCGGATTCCGACAGGAGAGAGCCGTCAGAACATGCGACTTTCAGTTCCGCTGAATCCAGCCATTTGATGTTTTTCTCGACCGTGATTTGGGAAAGCAGTTGCTGTTCCGCCTGATTCCAGTGGTTCATCAGACCGGCGGGGATTGGGTTTCCTCCACAGGAAATCTGTTCAGACAAACCGGTGGAGGACTTTCGTTGCTGATGCAGGCTGGCCCGTTCGAATCCGGTCAGTACAGCCAGTTTTCCAAGGAACTCCCGCAACATTTCGTGAGGGGTGTTGAACTCTTCGTCACTTAAAGTTCGCAGTTGAAGCATATCCCGGACGAGACGAATTTCATCCTGTTCACTCCGCCCGAGAGTTGATGTCTGTTGGTTGTTCTGTACTTGAACTGTCGCAGGGATGATTGCTGGAGGATCCCCATACGGAAGAACCAGCGACTGGCACAGTTTTGACAGCAACGACAAATCCGCAATCGGAGAGCCGGTCAGATTGGGAATGTGCGAGCACAATAACCATGCCCCCGAATCTCCATTTGATTCGCAGGGAATCGCCCAGCAGTGCTGGAACCGCTCGTCCACAGTCCGGTCAAAATGTCCTTGTCCAATGTCCAGTAGCACGGGTGAGGTCGTACTGAGTTCCTGCCGACCCGTTTCGGTGAGACTGGGAATGATCGTCGAGGAATCGGTAATCGACTCCCCATGAGAATCCGTTGCGGCCACCAGTAATGGTTCGCTGGTCGGAGTGTATTGTTGCAGCAGCGCCTTGATTCGAACCAGCACACTGGATCGTTTCCGGTTCGGTCGATTCATGGTGTTCAATAACCAGTCGATTTCAAATCGCCGGGCGGCCACCATTTGTGAAAGCTGATTCAGATCGCTCTTTTGAGCTGTTTCCTTTTGCCGCCATTCCTTCAAAAGCTGCTTTCGCCGTTTGGATGTGCGCAGCCAGATCGCGAATTGGAGGACGTTGGTCGCAGCCAGTCCAGTCAATAAGAGAAATCCGAAGACGATTCCGATTTCCATGGTTACTTGATCCGCTCAGTTTGAACCGGCAGTCACGAGACCACTGGTTTCAATGCTCTGATTTGACAGGGGGAATACTGCCTGCCTGAAAGCTTTCTTCCTGGTCAGGCGGTAAGGGGCTTTTTCCTGGTGTTGTTTTTGTTTGTGGTTGCGATTCCCGAAATGCCTACGATTCAACAGACTCTGTCAAATCAGATCCGACATCTCATGAAATATAAATTGTTATTAAGGGAAACTTTCGTTTATTCACGTGAATTACAGTCAATTCATTTCTGGTTGGATCGAATCTGCCTGTCTGACTCGTGACATCGTGTCGCCGATCGAAGTTTCCGTTTCCATCCATGTTATGGCGTCTGCCAGAAGATTCCTGATTTGGCCTCGCATTCTCAAAATTGAGCAACCCTCGTTCGAATTGCAGCAATCCCACCAGTGAACGTGAGTGAAAATACTCACCGTCGCCAGAAATCGACCCGCTTGAGTTCAGAGGAGATTAGAGCGAACACCAATGACCATTGTGGAGTCGTCGATGGACGAACTTCAAAAAAGGAGTGTTGCAATTACGCAACACCCGGCACTGAGTGTTACAATCCGAACGAAAACGGAGACCTTGACGCGCCGAACGGCTGTGACGTTAACCTTAGAGTTGTAATCAAAGCCTCATCCAATGATGAGAATTCCTTTCCGCAAACGGATCGGGGGGAGTCGTGTTTGGGGTCTTGAAGACCATTTTCACTTTTCGTATTCAACATTGAGCAAGTGGAGCGGAACGGCTTTGAATTGCCTGTCTGCGGTGAGATCACAGCTTTGCCTCCGATGAACAATGTCTGACGCCCCCCTGTTTCAAGCCTGACAAGAGACTTGATATGACTGATCGGCCCGTTGCGAATTCAAACTCTTCCCTTGGGATGACATTCGGCCTGATGTTTGTCGTCTTTTGCATGAGTTGGGTGTTTCCGTACGGAATCTCTTACGTCGTACTCTATCTGGCCATTTTGCTGCTGGCTCCGTTTCTGCATTCGGTTCCGATGGTCTGGCGGATTGCGTTTATGATGATGGCGCTGTTGCTGTTGTCGGCATACCGCAGGGTTTCAACAACCACCGGGACAGAGTTCAGCGTCGAACTGGTGAACCTCCTTCTGGGAGTGTTCGCAATCTGGTTGACGGCATTCCTGGCCGCCAGAGCGATCTCCAACCGGGAGAAGTTCCTGGCACTCAATCAGGACCTGGACCAGAAACTTCAGGCCGGTCGACGTGACCTTGAAGAGGCGGTCTCCGTCTTGCAGAAGGAAGTGGCCAGACGGGAACGCACCCACGCCGATCTGGAATACCAGAACATGTTGCTCGACGGTCTCATGGACGCGATTCCAGACAACATCTACTTCAAGGACCTTCAAGGGCATTATTTACGAATCAATCGTGCGAAGGCCCGATCTTCGGGATTGAAAACGTCACTGGACGCCATTGGTAAAACCGATTTCGATTATTTCACGGACGCCCACGCCCGGTCGGCGTATGAAGTGGAACAACGAATCATTCAGACCGGGAAACCACTGATCGACCATGAAGAACAACTCGTCTGGCCGGATGGCAAGGTGACCTGGGTCTCGGCCACGAAAGTTCCACTCAAACGGGCCGACGGAACGATTATCGGAACGCTGGGAATTTCGCGGGATGTGACCAGCCATGTCGAGATTTCGCAGACACTTCACATGGAGCGGGACCGTCTTCGGACGTTGATTGATCATCTTCCCGATTACGTTTTCATCAAGGATGCCGAGGCCCGGTTTGTGACTGTCAATCGGGCTCACTATGAACTTTATGGCTGCGACTCGGAAGCAGAAGTGATCGGCAAAACCGATTTTGATTTCTCAGACAAAGAACATGCCGAACGGTATTACAACGACGATCTTGACGTCATTCGCAACGGGACAGTTCTCACCGGACACGAGGAAGTGGCTGTCTCCAAGGACGGGCAACAACATTGGCTGTTAACGACAAAGGTTCCATTGCGTGCGCCGGATGGCCGTGTGGTCGGTCTTGTCGGAATCGCCCGGGATATCACACAAAGAAAACGGGTCGAACGGGAACTGACCAACGCCAAAGAAGCAGCCGAGGTGGCGAACCGCGCCAAGAGCGAATTCCTGGCGAACATGAGTCACGAAATTCGCACCCCGATGAACGCCATCATCGGAATGACGGAACTGGTCCTCGACACTCCATTGCAGCTTCAACAGAAAGACTACCTGGAAACGGTCCTCAGTTCCGCCGAGTCGTTGATGGGAATCATCAACGATATTCTCGACTTCTCGAAGATTGAATCAGGCCGTCTGGAAATCGAAAGCTATCCGGTCGACTTGAGAGAATGGCTGGGAGATTCCATCAAACCGCTGGCCGTTCGGGCGCATGCCAAGAAGCTGGAACTGGCCTATCACATTGCTCCTGATGTGCCGCAGTTCGTCCGGACCGACGGTTTACGGCTCCGGCAGATTATCGTGAACCTGCTGGGAAACGCGATCAAATTCACCCGGTATGGAGAAGTGGTTCTCGATGTTCAACTGGAACCGCTGAAGACGACTGACGCGGCGTCATCCAACACGAATGGTCAGACTGCAAATGGTCAGGCGCTGATCGACATTCATCTTCGGGTCTCCGACACCGGCATCGGGATCTCTCCAGAAGATCAATCACGTGTTTTTGAGGCCTTCGAACAGGAGGATATGTCCACAACCAGAACTTATGGCGGCACCGGATTGGGACTGGCGATTTCAGCCCGACTGGTACAGTTGATGGGAGGCCGCATCTGGGTGGAAAGCGTGCAGGGGGAAGGCAGCACCTTTCATGTTGTTATTCCGACTGGAACGGTAAGACCGGAGGAAGTGACACGGTATCGACTGGATGTCAGCGCATTGACCGGAGTGCGGATTCTTCTCGTTGACGACAATGCGACGAATCGTCAGATCCTCGAAGAGATGTGCCTGAACTGGCGGATGCGCCCCACCGTCGTTGCCGGGGCCAGAGAAGCACTTGCTGAACTGCGAGCCGCTGTCGCTCGGAATGAAAGCTATGAGCTGATCATCACAGATGCCAGTATGCCGGAGGTAGATGGCTTCACGCTGGCGGAAGAAATCCAGAAGGAAGAATCCTTCGACGGCGTTCTCGTGATGATGCTCAGTTCCCTTGATCGCCAGTTCGACGTGAACCGCTGTAATGAAATGGGAATCCGTTCCTATCTGACGAAACCGATCAAGCAGTCGGATCTCTTCGACGCGATTGCGACCGTTCTTGACCTGTCGGTGAAGCGGATAGAAGCGGCTTCCACCACGACGGTCGACTTACCGGTGATTCGCCCGTTAAAGGTCCTGCTCGCGGAAGACAGTCTGGCGAATCGCAAACTGGCGATTGGATTACTGACTCGCTGGGGCCACGAAGTGGATGTGGCGACGAATGGTCTGGAAGCCATTGATGCGGTCAAAGCCAGGCAGTACGACGTCATTCTGATGGATGTGCAGATGCCGGACATGGACGGACTGACGGCGACCCGACAGATTCGTAAACTGGAAGCATCCGGAGTGGTCCCGTTCAGTCCAATCATCGCATTGACTGCCCATGCCATGAAAGGGGATCGGGAACGATGCCTGGAATCGGGGATGGATGACTACATGACCAAGCCGATTCGCCCTCTCGATCTGGCAACCGTTCTGGCCCGGTTCGGTCAACCGCTGGTCGAATCCGAAGCTGGCGAACCTCCTCTCCCCCCCCCTGTTGTTCCGGTTTCGATAGAGACGGAACCCAAAGCTGGACCAGTCCCCTCGCGGTATCTCAACTGGCTGATTCTATTGCAACATGTCCAGCATGATGAACAACTCGCCATTGATGTCGCGCAGGCGTTTTTAATGGAAGTGCCACAGCAATCCGTGTCATTGGCAAAGGCAATTTCCAATCAGGACCACTCCCGAGCGAAACTCGCGGCACATACACTGAAAGGAAGTTTGCGAACATTAGGAGCGTCCGCATTTGAAATCGCTGCGGAACTGGAAACCGCAACCGCAGCAGAAGACTGGCCCCGATGCCAGGAATTATTCCCCTTGTTAGAGACAGAGTTAAAGCTGGTGATTCAGGAACTCACCGGCCACCTGGAAGGCCGACCGATGGATAATCTATAAACGTCAAGTGGATCAGGTCTGGATTCGATTGTACCTTGTTCATAGTGAAGATGAGGATTTTCACGCAAAGGCGCTAAGGCGCAAAGAGGTCAAGACGGGAGTATTCTTTGCGCCTTAGCGCCTTTGCGTGAGTCTTTTTTCTCTTTAATTCATTCGTAAGATTCGTCTTATTCGTGGTTCATGTTTTTTAGAGCCGCGAACAAAACCCCTCAAACCATGAAAATTCCCTTTCCGCGAGCAGATCGGGGTCAGTTTTGTTAGGGGTTTTAACTCACCCGTCGGTTCAATACTCCCCATCATTTATTCTTTGATCGAACTATGCGACATAAACCTGTTTCACGTGAATTTTTTATTCAGAATCGGGCCAGGCTGGTCGGGCTTCTTCCTTCCAGTTCTTTAGCAATACTGAATGCGAACGACATTCTGCCGACAAACGCCGACGGCAGTGTCAGGAACATTCCGAATGCCGACTTATTCTACCTGACGGGGATCGAACAGGAGCAGTCGATTCTGTTGCTCTGTCCGGATGCGGCGGAAGAAACACACCGCGAGATTCTGTTTCTGCGCGAACCGACCGAGTCCATTCAGATCTGGGAAGGAAATAAACTGACCAGAGAACAGGCGACAGAAATCTCCGGAGTGACCACAATTAAATGGCTCTCGGAGTTTCCAAAGCTGTTTCAAGGGCTCATGTACAGCACCGATCAAGTTTTTCTGAACAGCAATGAACACCGGGGAGCAGCATTGAATGTCCTCTCTCGGGATTACCGGTTCATCGACGATTGCCAGCGTCGGTATCCGTTACATACTTATCGTCGCCTGGCTCCCCTGCTGCATCGATTGCGCGTCGAGAAATCAGATGTTGAGATTGATTTGATTCGTGAAGCGATTCGCATCACGCACGACGGCTTTCTACGAGTTCTAAAGTTTGTTAAACCGGACGTGATGGAATATCAGGTGGAAGCGGAGTTTGCACATGAGTTTATCTCACAGCGAGGGGCGTTTGCATATTCTCCTATTATCGCCTCCGGAAAGAACGCTTGCGGGCTGCACTATTATTATAATGATCAGCCCTGTCGTGATGGCGACTTATTGCTGATGGATGTCGGCGCCGCTTATGCGAACTACAATGCGGATATGACACGCACCATTCCCGTCAACGGTCGCTTCACCGCCAGGCAACGGGATGTTTATGATGCTGTGTTACGTGTACTGAAAGCGTCGGTTCAGGAGGCCACCGTCGATAAGCTCTATCGAGACTGGCATTATGAGGCTCAGTGTTTGTTGGGCGAAGAGCTGCTCAGCCTCGGACTACTGACATCTGAAGAGATTGCCAAACAAACCCGGCTGGAACCGGCTTGCAAGAAGTATTTCATGCACGGACTGGGGCACCCGTTAGGGTTGGATGTGCATGACGTCAGTCCGGCGGATCAGCCATTTGCGCCCGGATGGATCCTCACCGTCGAACCGGGTGTTTATCTCCCGGATGAAGGCTTCGGAGTTCGTCTGGAGAATAACATTCTGATCACCAGCAATGGCCCGGTGGATTTGATGGCGGAGATTCCGATCGAAGCGGAAGAGATTGAATCGCTAATGTCCGGGGCAGGCTCTCGCTAAATTCGACTTTCGTATTTTTTAGAGCAACTTGCAAAATGATCTACCCGTCCTCGCCACGCGGAATGCAGGATTTTTCCTGCTCGAACACCGCGCTGCGCGGGCACATGGTAGAGCAAACTGCTCTAGTCTCGCCTCCGATGGGGGAATGAAGACTCATCGTTCGCCGCTTTTCTGCCCCAGAGATCGGATGAACTGAGAAGCAGTTCAGGAAGATTTTCTTCGGGAATATCGTCCGGCAGGGGATAAGTTCGGGCGGGGACTCCGTACGCCAGTGTGTGCGGGGGGATATCTTTATTGACGACCGCCCCCGCTCCAATCAGTGCCCCTTTCCCGATGGTGACTCCAGGGCAGATGGTAACACCGCCGCCGATACAGGCAGCATCTTCCACATGTGCTCCTTGTACTGGCACATCCTGTCGCATCGGGTATTTCGCATTGAGAAAATTGACGCCGGGACCGATGAAAACGAAGTTACCAATTGTCGTCATACTGGGGATGTAAACATGGGCCATAATCTTGACACCGTTGCCAATTCGCACTTTCCCTTCCAATGTTGTCTGATGCAATAAAACAACATCGTTCCCGATAATCGTCTCTGCCCGCACGGTGACATTGTGCCCACATGTAAATCGGTGGCCAATAATGGTGTCAGCATAGATCACACTTCCCGAGCGAATCACTGCGTCGTCACCGATCACGGTCGGCTTTGACCAGTGAGGATAGGTATATCCTAACATGACATTAAAATCGACTTCCGCACGCTGGCCTAATCGAACAGTTAATTCCGGTAATTCCTGTTGCACCTTATTATGTAATCCATTTCTCATTGGGCGCCTCCCACCATCTCTTCCAACGTTCGCACCGCTTCCTGAGCAAAGACGCTCCCTCCTGGTCTGGCAAATGGGGGACGAGGGCGAATGGACTTGTCCGGAGACGCTGTGTATCGATGAGAAGAACTCATATACTCCCGATCTCCCACATTGCTGCTGTCTGGAATGTATCCAATCGTGTAGTTTGCATAACCACAGGGGATCATCAGCGGTAACGGCGATGCTGCTCGCATCTCACGGCCAATTCCCTGAAATGGCTCGCACGGCATGGCTGCAATTCCGACATCTCCAACACGTAAGACCCATAGTTCGACCGGCATCACTTGCGGCGATTCATTCTGAATTCCTTTTTTCCGCATCTCCAGCGCCCACTCCGTCCAGTATCGAATTCGTTCAACCAGCCCCGCACGATAGGCAGGAGACAAATCTCGCGGAAAGTTCAGACCGACACAGGACAATGTATTTTCGTCACCAGATCGGGCACGAGAGATGAAGTCATCGATCTCCGCCAACTCCCGCTCCAGCACCTGTTCCTCTGGCAATTCCGCAAGCGGAAGTTCGACGGTCACTTCGTCGAAGTCGAGCCCATCTCGCGATGAAATTTTCAAGTCTGGCAGAGCATCGACATAACTCTGTCCGAGCATCTCCCCGAATTCGATGGCCCGTTTCACTCCCCCACGAAACATTTCCTTCGAATTGATGTCTCCAGCACATCCCTGGAAGAATCCAACCGGAATCTCCTTGCCGTTGCCGAGATGACGACTGAGATAATCACAGGCGATTTGAGGATAGTCTCCATGCACGACCGGGTTTTCGGGATGAAAACTGGTCACGGGATGTCCGGTAAACTGCACCCAGGCCGCTACTGGTTCGCCAGCCTGATTCTTGAACACGACGACCGGGGCTTGTGAGTCGATGTCTCCCTTGAAATCGACTCCCTGTAACAGACGGTCTTCTTCCCGCATCAGAAATGTCTCCCCATCCGCGCGGCGACCTTTCCGGTTATAGGTAATCCGGTCTTCATGTCCGACGGCCCACCATACGGAAACCGGTTCCAACTGCTCAGGGAGTTGCCGGACGGTGATCAGCAGGCGGTTCAAGAGTTCCTGCCCCTCCTCTGTGAGTGGCACGTCAACGGGCGGAATCGGTGGCATTCCTCTGTCGATATCCATACCCGGTCCCGTTCCCAACGGAACAACACTGTGATTGTGTGACGCGAAGAAGATCACATTTGTTTCCGGAATACCAAGTTCATGACTCAGAATACGCCGATAAAGTCTCGTCACGTTAAATGGCATACGAAGCCAGTCCAGACTGATCACGCACACTCGCTTTTTGCCCTCTTCCAGTAACGTCACGGTGACTTTAAGTGGTCCTTCCACTTTCGTCGTTACCGGACCACTCAGAGCAGCATAATTCCCCCCTTTGATTTCCCGTTGAGGGGTAATGCCAAAACGCTCGGCCGCCACCCGTAGCCGGAGAATTTCCTTTGCAGGCTCCGCCCCGGGAACTCGTAGTCCGCAAAGCAGTACACCCATTAATACAGCGGTCTGAAAGGATCTGATGGCAATCATGGTTGGTTCATTTTTCAAAACGATACGAATACAGATCAGCATCGTTCAGGACGATGCGGAGACGGAGCGGGCGCCCTGCCAGTGAGGAGAGGCTACTTCCCGATTTCCATGCGTAACGCTCAGCAATCTCATCTCCATAGAGCGGCAGCGTTTCCTTCAAGGTGAATCCAGGAATCGGTTTGCCGCTGGCAGTTTGGACCTCCACTTGAACGCTGCCGGCAGCGGATGTCGCAAAATTCAACACCAGCTTGTCTGCATTACGGAGCTGGAACGGCTTGGTGATCAGTTCCCCAGTCGTCGCGAAAGCGCGGACCGAAGCGATGCCGTCGGTGCGGAATGCGAACCGTGTCAAACAACTCGAATCGAACCGGTAACCTTCACTGACATAGATGGACATTTCATCCGCCCCGGTCGGCACGAGTCCCCAGGCGGTCATCAAACTGCGGTCTCCCCAGTTCTCCGTACTGCGTCCGGGGCGCAAGAGAGCTTCACGGAACTGGCGGTCGAAATACCGCCCGTCACGACTACTGAGGAAGACAGCGTCGGAAATCCCCTGCTGAGGATGTTCCTGAAGACGCTTGCGGTCTGGAATGAAACGCTTGGGGAACGCGAACAGCAAGTGCGACGCACGAAAGTAGGGAATAACGGCATTCGTATAAAACTGCTCCGGTTCCCCCTCTACTACGGCTTGCACGGGAGAACTCCAGGTCAGAAAGTCTTCCGATTCCGCCATCGAAATCGCGCGATTTGCCTTGATATAGGTACGAAAGTAAATGACGTACTTCTTGCGTGCAGTGTCCCAATAGACAACATTCTGCGAGTCGAATTTGCCTGCGAGCGGGAGAGCCCCCGCCATCATCGGCTTCCAGTGAATCCCATCCGCTGACTTGAATGCGTGCAGGCCATCCTCTCCCGGTTTAATCCTTTTTCCCGCGACAGCCTTATAGCGGGCATCGGGGGCCGCTTGCGGATTCGTATCCCGGAACGGAACGAAATTATGAGCAGTCCGGTCCGGGGGCGTGGATGCCAGAATCATGTTATTCCTCTTGGAGCCGTTCCACTCGATCAATCCCAGTTCCGGCTTGGTCCAATGGATGCCGTCGCGGCTTTCGGCATAGCATGTCGATTCGAAGTCGCCCCCCCTGCCCCGGTAGTACATGCGGTACACCGGTTGTCCTGGGGAGGAATTCGTCTCCTCGACGACGTCCTGCAGAATCGTGACATAGCAGGCAGTCGGAGTTTCCCAACTGGCATCGAACCTGATCGCGGTTTCTTTCCTGACAGGGGAATGCAGTACCAGATGCGCCTGCTTGAGCGATTCAATGTCCCGCTGATCGACGAACAGTTGCAATTTCCCGGTGATATCGGGAACTTTGGAATCGTCGGCAGTGGAACCGCGAGCAACACACAATCCGGCGAGTGTCGCTAGCGTCCACGCCAGATACATTATCCGTCTGTCCACGTTCGTAGTTCGCCTGTACGTTGATGACATGTTATATCCGAGATGTAACGTAATGCTGTCTTGCCTGCTACACTCGATGGAAAATGGTTCAATTCATTACGATAAAGAGATTTCATGATTCCGGTGCGAAGTAATCAATGATTTCGTGACTTTGTGGAGCCGGAAAAGGATTACTGAAAACGTACGCGGGCGACGTAAATGTTTGATTTTCCTTCGTGAGACGAGTAATAACTGACCCAAAGCTGTCCGTCGTGAAAGACCAGTCCGGGATAACTGCTGTCCCCATTGGACGGGAGTTCAACCGCTTCTTTCAGAGATGCACTCGATGGATCAAGCCACCATAGTTGTGTCTTCGCTCCACCTGGATATTTCCGGCCCGCGACGATGAATCGTCCGTCCGGCAACCGAATTGCTTCCGGCCCGCCGATGCGCACCCCGAGGTCTTCCCACTTCCAGTTGGTGTATGGGGCCTGTGCCTTGCCGAGTAAGGCGGACTGCTCCGCTTTGCCGTCACGCCGCAACACGCAGATTGCCATCCCATCTTCCAGGAACAAGAGCGAGGTTTCGTTCGGATAGCTACGGGGGCCGAGGTCCGGTACGAGCGTCTCGAACGTTTTCCCGTCATCGCCTTTATAAAGGCGGACATGACCGTCCTGGTCACGGTTATCTCCTCCCTTGTAGCCGATCCCATAAGCGGCCCCGTTGTGCCAGACGATGCGCCAAATCCAGTAGCCCCGGTCTCCGATAGGATGAGCGTCGCTCCATGTTTTTCCGTCTTCCGAAAACCAGACATAGGTCTGGCGGTCTCTTTCCCCTTCTGTCCGACCGTATCCACAGAGCATCAGTTTTCCGTCCGGAGTGATGGAAATCTTGGCATCGCGAAGGTCGGTCTCAGGCATGGTAATGAGAGCGGCCGATGTCCAGTTCTCGCCGTCCGTGGAAGTCAGCACGCGGAGTGAACCGTCATAGGAAACAGTATGTTTGGTTGCTTCCCGGAAGACACAATACCAACGGTCCTGATGTCGGATCAGGTCGGTAAAGGCGTTATGCTTTGCCTGATCCCAGACTTTTCGGACTTCAATGATCTCTGCCGAATCGGACGATTCCGCCAAAGCCTCATTCGCCGATAAAAGAACGGCCAGACTGAGAATGGCGAGGAACCCCGCTCGATAACTCTGCAATGTTGTCATGGTCGAGTCCCTTTTGCACCAGAGGTGCGTGAGTTGTCCGTTGTCAGATCGAAAGCAAAGTTGTTTTTCCCGTCCCGGGTCACTTCAATTTTTAATGTCGTCTCGGAGTTGTATTGTTTCGGGATTAAGGAGCGATAATTCCGCTGGGGTGTATCAACGTTTCCCAGATCCACAGACGCTTCTTTAGGATCGGATTCAATCTCTTCCATTGAGCTAATTCTGACGAGCATCATTCCTAATCGGGATTTGAAAGAGAATTGTCCCCCTTCAATCTTGCCTGCGGAACTGGCTGAGAAGTCAACCGGTTCAAAAATGATCTCACCATCCTTGACTGGTTGTCCATTCAGGTTGACACGCCCTTGAACCCACTCCGTTTCAGGACCACCCTGAGATCCGCCGCAGCCAGACGCCAGAATCAGGCAGAACATTCCGATCCAGACGGTTGTCTTCATTACTTCCATCGCCTTCTCCAGTCTCAACGCACTGAGAGCAACTTACAAATTGATCTACCCATCCCCGCCGAGAGCAGCGTTTTTATGATCGGAAGCCGCGCTAGGCGGATACATGGCAGAGCAGACGGCTCTAGAACTCGCCAATGAGTTCACCCTCCTGGCGGGTGGAGAGTGCCTGAAACGTTTGCCGGTGAATGTTGTCGGAGACGAATCGGACGGCGCCATCCATCATTGCAACCTGCACACCTCCGGTATGCATACTGCGGGCAAAGACGATATAGGTTTCCGTTGCTGTTGCTGCGACAGACTGGCAGGGCGCCTGCTTGAAAGTGAGGCTTGGATGGCGGCAGGTGTGTGCGCGGTCTCTGACGGGTGTGTTAGGCGGTTCCAGTGTCGAGAACATGAACCCTCCCGGCCAGAGTCCATTCCAGTAGTTCCCTGCGCTTCCCTCGCTTTGGATTGATGACTTGCCACGAATGATGGACTCGCTCGCCATCAGGGTATTCGATGTTCCATCGACCACATTCCGCATTTTCAAGGCAGATTGGCGAAAGAACATGCCGTCCAGATCCAGTCCCCGATCGGCTCCCATGCCGAAATGTGTGGTACCGCCACTGGCGACATAATTCCCCATGAATCCATTGGGGGATATGGCCCCTTTTGAGGGGTCGGAAGGGCACATAAAGACGGAAAACTGAATATTTCTGGCAGCCGTTTCAACATCGTAGATCTCATTACGAGTCGGAGTCGCTGAGACACAGCCAGAGCCCATCCGCGGTGCTAAATACTGATTGTAATATGCCATCTGATCGACATAGGGAAGGAGATGATGAAACCAGGTGCTTCCCCGCAACCCGTCTGCGCAGCCACCCGATCCTGTATGAAAGCTGCCGGGTGGAAATATCGAATGTGTGTCATGATAATTGTGGATCGCCAGACCGATCTGCTTCAGATTATTCTTGCATTGCGATCGCCGGGCTGCTTCGCGTGCCTGCTGTACCGCCGGAAGCAGCAACGATACAAGAATTGCAATGATCGCGATCACGACCAGTAGCTCGATTAATGTAAATCCAGATATTCTATTTATGGTTCTTGTCGTCATAAGTCATTTCCTGATAATGAATGACAATCCCGATCAGTGGACATAAAATTAATGTTGAAATTGATAGCAGGAGTGATCACTCCAAATGAAAATGGTGTTCCAGTGTTTTCGTTCCCGGAGGGACAACCAATTCCAAGGTCGACTCAATATTGTATTTCGTGGGAATAGAAGGGACTTTTACGACAGGAGTATTCTTCTCCAGTTCCGTGTCGTCTCGTCCGGGAGTCAGCCAGAGAATTTCTACCCGGTGCGTTCCGACAGGCACGCCTCCTTTGTTGTCGGCGAGATAGCGTCCATTCCGGATGACAGCTTCCGATGCCGGCAAGCCGGACTCCTGATGCGGGATAAAACGGATGCTGCCGTAATCGATCGGTTGTCCGGAATAAGTTGCTTCTCCCTGAACGATGGCCCGGGGAGGAGCATCCTTGGGGCCGCTGTTGCATCCGGTTACCAGGAGAACAATCATTCCCAGAAAACAAATCCATGGTTGTGGCGCGTGGCGTGATTCAGAATTCACCGACCGTCTCCTCTCCCTGGCGGGTTGCCAGTGCTGCCAGCAGCGACTGAGCCGCATTTTCAGAAACGAATCGAACTGCCCCATCGGCCATTGCGAAGTGGCAACCACCGGTATGATGACTGGACGGACCAAGATTTCTCGAAATGGTATATGTTCCACGAGGCAGCGTGTTCGGCCCGTTAATGCCTGATCCCAGGTCGACCAGGTTCAATGTCGCCCAGCACTTTCCTGCATTCGTCCCCTTGGCGCCTCCCGAGGTTTCTGCAATCAAAAGCGTGTTACTTGATCCGTCAACGATGCTGTCAAAGGAGGTCGAACTGAAACCGTACAGAATTCCTTTTGCATCGATATCCCGAGCCTTCGGAAATTCAGTAATTGTGGAAGGGGACGTCACACAACGCCACTGAATACTGTCAGCGACCCCGGACATGTTTGATGGGGCGGCATCATCCCGATCTGTTCCCACGGAGTTATAAGTTGTTGAGTCGCTCAAATTGACCCGTTCTGTTCCTTTTGGATCACTAGGACACAGAAAGACTGTGATTATTTCCCCGATTCCTCCCTTGGTGCCGTATAGTCCGGCGCTGATCTCAGGAGGTTGAAGATTATAGGCATATCTAAAATCCAAATTCTGATAAATCGCGGTCTGTTCGAGCATCGGAAGGATCAGGGCAGACCATCCGAATCCATTACGGCTATTGCCGCTGCTGTTATTGCAGGTGGCAGCAGAGGCGTTCCCGATAAGAATTCCGGGAGGAAATAGTTTATGAACTTCATGATAATTATGCATCGCCAGCGCAACTTGCCTGAAATTATTCTTACAGGCGGAGCGCCGAGATGCCTCTCTCGCCTGTTGCACCGCCGGCAGCAGCAGTGCCACCAGAATGGCGATAATTGCGATCACCACCAGCAGCTCAATTAACGTAAAACCTCGCCGTAAGTTTTGCATCTTCATTATCCATGTTCATTAAAGCATGAGAAGAATCGAGATGTTCAATTTGTGATTGCGAGCGCCGTGAACACATATCAAATTTTTGACGATCAGGATTTGACTGGAGCAGAGTCTTTCAGGAGAACCGCTCTGGCGCCCCGAAGATGATTAAGCATTCGTTCTTTCGCCAGCTCGGAATCGCGGACGGCGATGGCTTCCATGATTCCGGTATGTTCATAGGCCACGACAGTCAGATTATTCTCGCGCCAGTACCCGTCTGCGTAGATCAGTTGAGGGCTGACGTTACTAAGCAGCCTCAGTGTCGGGATCACTTGCCCCAGAAGTTTGTTTCCGGCCGCCTGCAAAATCGTGCCATGAAACAGGCGTTCTTCCTGATCGATCTGGCAGTGTTGCAGCCAGGCCGCCGTCGCATTACCGGGAAGTGGGAAAACAGCAGGAAACTGATGATATCGTTGGCACGACGCACGAAGAATCTGAATCTGCTCTTCAGAAATCCGTTCCGCTGCGCGGGCAGCCGCATACGGTTCAAGCATTTCTCTAAGATCACATAAATCCGACCAGTCCTCGGCCAGAAGCTCGCGGACATACGTTCCACTTCTCGAGCGAGTTTCCAGAATTCCTTCCCGTTCCAATTGAGCAAATGCTTTCAGGATGACTGCCGCACTGACTGCAATTTCCTCTGCGAGCATTCGGCGGGAAAGTCGCTGGCCGGGACGAACAATGCCCCCTTCAATCTGTTCGCGGATGTAGTTGTAAGCTCGATCGATATGAGATGATGATTTCATGGACATCAAACTTGCGTTTCAGATAGTGTTGACAATCTGGAATCCAGATTGGATTTCAGAATACATTTCAATTTTGGTTGAAGCAAGGCAGAAATTGAATTTTTGCACAAGAATGGGAAGGGAAGACATCAGAGATGCGGGATCTCTCCAGGAACCAACAGTTGTAACCGTCGTCTAATAGAGACAGTCCCGAAATAACTTATCGGGAATCGAGCGGTTTCGGGGATTGCGGTGTCGTTCCAGTGGGGGCAACAAGGAGAGTCTGCTGGGGAGGCGAACGTTTGTTGATCGTAAGGACAACGGTCCTGGCGAACGTCAACTGGAAGAGAATTGGACGCTCAGATCATCTGTAGTGAGTAATACCAGTTGTATGCGTGTGAACCACATCTCAATGGTGAATAATGTTCGAGAGGATGGCAGGTCTCCTTAACAAACGCCTGGTTTTTGCCTTGTTTTGTCAAGCACTGATGCCCCTTGACCCGATAGTCTGTATTGATGATAATAGTTGCGCTATCATCCGATGGGTGTTTTTGCATGTAAGTTCTTCTGGAAACAGCACCAAATCGCTTCAATGAGTGGTCAGTTCGTCAGCCTGCTTGCCCTTGTTCCCATGCTGTTTCACAGCATTTGGGGGTGCTGCTGGCATCATGACCATCCCGTCGCAGAGCACGATCGCGCGGTTTTGGAAGTCGTTCAGATCGAACATCCTCACTGCGGATCCCATCATGATCACTCAGAACATCATGATGAATCTTCTCCTGGCGAACCGTCTCACGAAAGCCCCTGCGATGAAGAACCATGTCTCTCCAGCGGGGCTCTTCTGACCATTGTTCCACAGCATGTGCAACTGGAAACGTGGGGATTGCTTTCTTCGGGGGTGATTGACCTCACTGATCTGCTGAAACCCCAGTTGGTTTCAAGAGATCTCTGGCATCGTCTTCCATTGCCGGATTCCGAGGGGGAGCGCCGTGCCATGATTCAGATCTGGCTGATCTGATGACTCTTTGTACGGCTGGCTGGCCGTACCCGAATCGTGGCCATTGAACGCGGTTGGTGCGTCTCAGTGATCTTTCTTTGTCCTGATTCTGCGCTGAACATTGACGCAAATTCCTGCGATCAAGATGTGTCCCATGAAGGGGGCCTCTATGAAAAACAAACTCCCTTTTCGTTCCATTCCAATAGGATGGAGCTGGCTGACTGTTGTGATTGTGATTCTGGTGATCGGCATGTGGACATCAGGCCGATGGTGGGCATTGGCTCAGGGGTGGGTGCAGTCGACGATTGCCTCCCAGAAGAAAAATGCCTCTGCTAACGGGCATGGCCATGAGGGACATGGACAAACCGGTCATGATCACGGAGGGCATTCCCACGCTCACGACAACGCCAATTCTCTTGAGCTCTCACCACAGGCGATGGGGAACATCGGACTGACGGCTGAGTATTTGAAGCCGGTTCAACTGGAGACCTTTCGGCGGTCGATTACTGTGCCTGCCATGGTTGTCGAACGCCCAGGAAGAACGAGGATACAGGTGTCGACCCCGATGGCCGGTGTGATCACTCATGTGCATGCTGTTCGCGGGGAAGCAGTCACTCCGGGGACATTGCTGTTCGAGATCCGGATCACCGCCGATGAACTGATCGCGACGCAGACGGAGTTACTGAAAACAATTGGTGGCATCGACATCGAGAACCGTGAAATCACCCGACTGGAAGAGGTGACAAAATCAGGAGCCGTCTCCCAGAAAACCCTGCTGGAGCGGCAGTATGCCAAAGACAAACTGGAAGTCCTCCTCGCAACACAAAAGGAGGCTCTGCGACTTCAGGGATTATCGGATCGACAGATCAGCGACATTGCCGTCCATCGGAAATTGCTGCGCGATCTTCAAATTCTGGCGCCGTCACCTGATCTTCATAAAGAAGATGAATTGCGGCTAATCCAAGCCGATCAGGTGACGCCGGTTCTCCATACCGAACCCTCAACTCATCATGCCGAGTCATCTGAGTCGGACACGACAACGCTCATCCTGCAAGATGTTCTGGTAAGCAAAGGAGAGCGGGTACTGGCGGGTACGACCCTGGCTGTCCTTACTGACATGTCCGAGTTGTACATCGAAGGACGCGCTTTCGAACAGGATCTCCCGTTACTCACCGACTCAACACTCAAAGGCTGGAAAGTCTCTGCGTTCTTCGAGCAGGCAGGGCAAAAGATAGAAGAAGTACCTGACCTGGAATTGCTCTATTCGGCGAATGACGTGGATGTGCTGTCACGGACTCTCCGCTTCTACGTACGACTTCCCAATCAGGTCACCCGAGACATCCCCTCAGACAATGGGCAACGTTATGTTGAATGGAAGTTTCGGCCCGGGCAGCGGCTGCAGCTTCGGGTTCCGGTTGAAGAATGGGAAAACCAGATCGTATTGCCGGTGGACGCCATCGCTCAGGAAGGGGTGGAAGCGTTTGTCTTTCAACAGAACGGAAACCACTTTGATCGCGTTCCGGTGCATGTGATCTATCGGGATCCAACCTTTGCCGTCATCAAGAATGACGGTTCTGTTTTCCCTGGAGATGTTGTCGCGCGACGTGGCGCTCATCAGATGCAGATGGCCCTCAAGAATAAGTCCGGCGGTGGAGTCGATCCCCATGCCGGGCATAACCACTGATTCGGGGGCCGTCATGCTTAATGCCATTATTCGATTTTCATTGCGTCAACAACTCCTGGTGATGGCTCTGGCCATCTTCCTGATGGGGTATGGAACCTGGCAGGCGCTCCATTCCGCCATCGACGTGTTTCCGGACCTCAATCGGCCTCGGGTCGTGATTATGACGGAAGCTCCGGGACTCGCCCCGGAAGAAGTGGAAACTCTGGTCACGTTTCCAATCGAGACGGCCATCAACGGAGCCAACGGAGTTCAGGCGGTTCGCAGTTCTTCGGGAATCGGGATCTCCGTTGTCTATGTCGAGTTCGACTGGGGAACCGATATTTATACCGACCGTCAGATCGTGATGGAACGACTGCAACTGGTTCAGGACCGGATGCCAGTTGGGATCAAGCCGACATTGGCTCCCATCTCTTCAGTGATGGGGCAGATCCTCATGCTCGGGATGTGGAGTGACGATGGCTCCACCGACCCGGTTGAACTTCGCACACTCGCCGACTGGGTGGTGAGACAACGCCTGCTTACTGTTCCCGGTGTGTCTCAGGTCTTCACGATGGGAGGAGGACGGAAACAGTTTCAGGTTCTGGTCGATCCGGATGCCATGCTGAGATATGGCGTCACCCTGCAACAGGTCAAACAGGCCGTCGTCAACAGCAATGAAAATGCGACTGGAGGATATCTCGACAAGCAGGGACCAAACGAACTGCTTGTTCGCGCACTGGGACGGATTCAAACCATCGACGATCTGCAGAAAGTCGTTATCACCATCCGGGACGGTCGCCCCATCGCGCTCACACAGGTGGCGACGGTTGTTGAAGGCCCTCAGGTCAAACGGGGGGACAGCAGTGTCTTCGTGCGGAAAGATCACGAAACCGAAGAGGGAGCGAAAGCGTCCACCTCGACGGATTTCTCCGGTGGCCCTGCGGTTGTTCTCACGATCAACAAGCAGCCCGGCGCGGATACACGCCTGATCACCGAAAACATTCTCAAGGCAGTGGAAGAACTGAAAACAACCTTGCCCGGGGATATCCGAATTGTCCCGACGTACTCTCAGAAAGATTTCATTGATCGTGCCATCGAAAACGTCATGGAAGCGCTGCGGGACGGCGGCATCCTCGTGGTCGTGATTCTCTTCCTGTTTCTGATGAATTTTAGAACGACGTTTATCACCTTCACCGCCATCCCGCTGTCCCTGGCCATCACGGCGGTGGTGTTCTCAATCCTGGGGTTGTCCATCAATACGATGACTCTCGGAGGGCTCGCCATTGCCATCGGCGAACTGGTGGATGACGCCATTGTTGACGTGGAAAACATCTTTCGACGTCTGAAAGAAAACCGGCATGCCGGAACCCCCAAACACCCGTTACTGGTCGTTTTTCAAGCCAGCGTTGAAGTCCGGAACTCGGTGGTGTTCGGGACGATTGTCGTCTGTCTGGTGTTTATCCCGCTGTTTGCCTTGTCCGGGATGGAAGGAAAACTCTTCACGCCGCTGGGAGTGGCCTACATCGTCTCAATCATGGCCTCATTGCTGGTGTCGTTGACCGTCACGCCCATCCTCTCGTACTGGCTTCTGGGCCATGCGAAGCTGACCGAGAAAGAACATGACGGACCGGTTCTTCGGGGCTTGAAATGGGTTGGCGATAAAGTCATTCGTTTCAGCCTGACCTTCCCTCGTTTGAACCTGACCGTCACCGGCATTCTCGTAGCCATTGCTGCGTTGTTTGTGGTGAATCTGGAAAAGGACTTTCTTCCTCCGTTCAATGAAGGAACGGTGCAGCTCAACGTGGTGCTTCCGCCGGGAACATCTCTGGAGACGTCCAACGAGATCAATCGCAAGGTGGAACAGCGGTTGCAACTGATTGCGGAGATTGATTCCTTCTCTCGACGAACCGGGCGTGCCGAACTGGATGAACACGCTGAGGGGGTCAATATGAGTGAATATCTCATTGAGCTTGACCCGGAGTCTCATCGGAGTCGGGAAGAACTTCTCAATGAAATTCGGGAGGCAATGGCAGACATTCCCGGCATTGTCACCGCTGCGGAACAACCAATTGCTCACCTGATTTCCCACATGATTTCCGGGGTGAAAGCCCATGTCGGAATCAAGATCTATGGAGATGATCTCGATGTTCTGCGTCGCAAGGCGGAGGAGATGCTGGCGACGATGAGTTCCGTTCCCGGGGTGAAAGATCCCATGGTCGAACCACAGGTGATCATTCCTCAACTCCGGATTGAAGTCGACCGCGATAAACTCCTGCTGAATGGACTCAGTGTCAGTGATGTCAATGAATTCATCGCCACGGCGATGAATGGCGACGTGGTCTCGGAAATTCTGATCGGTCAACGGCAGTTCGATTTGCTGGTCCGTCTGAATGAGAACGCCCGGGAGAATCTGGATTCACTGAAACGATTGACGATCGATCTGCCGGAAGGAGGAAAAATTCCTCTGGAGTCAGTCGCGAGGATTTATCAGTCCGGCGGCCCGAATACGGTGAATCGTGAGAATGTTCGTCGTCGTGTTGTTCTCCAGTGCAACGTCTCCGATCGTGGCGTCGTCGATGTCGTTCAGGAGATTCAGCAGAAGATCGCTCCGATCGTCGCCAGCCTTCCGGAAGGGTATTTCGTGGAGTACAGCGGCCAGTTCGAAAGTCAGCAATCGGCGAGTCGTCTGATTGCGGTGCTGTTTCTGGTGTCGCTGATGGGAGTGTTCCTCGCGCTCTATTCCATGTTCCGTTCGGTGAACCTGTCGTTGCAGGTGATGACCGCATTACCGATGGCCTTCATCGGCTCTGTCGTGGCGCTGGTGATCACGGGGCAGACACTGACAATTGCGGCGATGGTTGGTTTCGTCTCGTTGACCGGCATCGCTTCCCGCAACGGAATTCTCCTGCTCAATCATTACCTGCATCTTGTCCGCTATGAAGGAGAGGACTGGACGAAAGAAATGATTGTCCGGGCCGGACTCGAACGACTGGCTCCTGTTCTAATGACGGCACTCACCGCAGGCATCGGTCTGGTTCCACTCGTGCTCGCCGCCGACGAACCGGGGAAAGAAATTCTGTATCCCGTCGCCACTGTCATTCTGGGAGGAGTGATCAGTTCAACATTGCTCGACTTCTTCGTCCACCCGGCCTTGTTCTGGTTGTTCGGAATCAAATCGGCGGCACGTGTCGTCGGAGAATCACAAAAAGAGATTCCGCTCATCCCCCACGATGAACCGGATCTTCTTCCCTCACAACAGGAATCAAACAGAGAGATCAGCCTGGCTCATTAGTTCAGTCTGCTCTCACTCACATTGTTCAACCTTACGAAATGGAGTTCGCTATGAAATTGTTTGCGATGTCTCAGTTGTGTCTGGTCGGAACCTGCCTTTTGATGAGCAGCATTGCCATGGCTCAGCAGCCAGATGGAACCTCCGGGCTTCAGACAACTCTGGAACAATCCGCTCAAGGCGGGAAATTCACGTTTGTTGTTTTCTCACGGGACCAGGGAGAAGCCACACAGCGTTTCTATCAACAGAATCAGGAAGGACTCGCATCCTACGGGGACAAGGTCGCCATCACCTCGGCACACGTTGACGGTCCTGCGGATCGGGCTCTGGTTGAAAAACTCGGTATCGCACGTGCTCCGATGCCGATGACCGTTGTCATCGCTCCCAACGGTGCGGTGACGGGTCTGTTCCCTCGCTCCATCAACGCTGAGCAGATCGCTGCGTCCATTGTCCCGCCGACGATGATGCGATGTATGAAAGAACTGCAGGAGCAGAAACTGGTCTTCGTCTGCCTGACACGGACGGAGAGCGTTGACGTTCCGGAAGGAGTGAAACAGGTTCAGCAGCTTCCACAGTTTCAAGGCCGTATTTCGCTGGTCGGAATGCGTCTCGACGATCCCGCCGAAGCCCGTTTTTACGAGCAGATGAAAGTCTCCGCTCCCCAGATTCAAGGTCCCTATGCCGTGCTGATCGCCCCACCGGGTGTCCTGATCGGTCATTATAACAATCACTCCAGTGCAGATCAGATCGCCGCCGCCATTCACAAGGCCGGCCAGTGCTGTGAAGACGATAAGTGCAAACACAATCATGCTCCGCAAGCGACCGGAAGCCGTCCTAATCCACGGTAAGAAACAGTCTCGAAATCAATAGGGGAAAAGTGGGTAGTGGATAGTTGATAGTGGGTAGCAAAAATCTGGTCAGAACACTTTTCTGATGTGTGAAACCGGAAAGTTATTTTCAGGCTGTTCCTAAACCAGTTTGCTCTCAACCACAAACTGATAAACCATGAAACACGAATTGAGATCAGGAGATCATCAGCATGACGCTACGATCCATCATCTGGAGCGAACTGCGGTCGCGTCCGTGGGGAGCCCTCTCAAGCAGTCTTGCCATTCTGCTGGGAGTCGCGGCATTGGTCGCGATCCGACACATTACTTTTTTCTCTGAGAAGGAAGTATCCCAACAACTCGCTCAGCTTGGCGCCAATATTCTGGTGTTGCCACCGGAAGCGACACTTCAGGACTATTACGCTGCCGATCAGAATGGAGGGACGATTCCCGAGGAACATGTCTCGGAAATCTATCTCGCCGGACTGACCGGGATTGAGCAGGTTTCTCCACGACTGAACGTCCCTGCCGACATGGGAGGAATTTCGATCACACTGACTGGGATTCTGCCGCAGTCGGAGCTGGAAGCTCAAACGACCTGGCAGACAGCCACCATGTTCGCTGCCCCTAAAGGTCATGAAGGATGTGAGAAAGCCAAGCTGACAACCGCTCAACTGGAAGGAACCGATGCTCTGGTCACACACCGGGCCATTCAAAATCTGAAACCGGATGAAGTGATTCTGGGAGCAGACGTCGCGTCACGATCCGCTTTTGATACCGGTGACACCGTCGAAATCCTGGGGAAGTCTTTCAAAATCCTCGGCGTTCTTCCTGTGACGGGAACAGTTGACGATTCGAGAGTCTTCGCCCATCTGCATACCGTGCAGGATGCCTCAGAGAGCGGGCCTGTCTGTAATGCCATCGAAGTCATCGGGTGTTGTGAAGATGCCGCCGGAGACCTGGTTCCACAACTCCGAAAACTTCTTCCTAACACCAAGGTCGTCACGATCTCACAGGTGGTGCAGACTCAGGTGGGAGTCAATCGACTCATGGCGAATACGTCGTGGTTCGTTCTGGCGGTGCTGGTCATTGTGGGGGGAACGAGTCTGGCAGGAGCGATCACCGCGAATGTCCGGGAGCGTCGCCGTGAAATCGGCACACTGATGGCACTGGGGGCCACCCCGAAGTTTGTTCGCCGGCTCTTTCTGGGAAAAGCTTTGGTTCTGGGACTGGTTGCCGGAACGCTTGGCAGTCTGATCGGGTTATCGGTCGCCATCGCGGCGGGTCCCGTCTGGGCCGGTGTCACCGTTTCCCCGCTTCCTGCGACGGCATTCCTGGCGATCGCGGTTGCCACGGGGTTGTCTCTGTTGTCTGCGTGGTGGCCTGCACGGAAGGCAGCCGCATTAGATCCATGTCTTTGTTTTCAGGAGGTCTGAGATGTTTCGTCTGGAAAACGTGGTGAAGCATTACACACGTCGTGGAGATCGTGTGATTGCTCTCGACTGTCAGGACCGGACATTCGAGAAAGGAGATTACGTCGCCATCATCGGTCCCAGCGGAAGCGGTAAAACGACACTGCTCTCCCTGCTGGGGGGAATGCTCTCTCCAACCATCGGCAAGGTCTGGCTGGACGAGACGTCAATCTACGACATCCCGGTGGCAGAACGTTCGGCCCTGCGGAGTCAGAAAATGGGGTTTGTCTTTCAGACGTTCAATCTGATTCCCTATCTGACGGCACTTCAGAATGTGCAGATTCCTCTGTGCCTGCTGCAACTGGATCAGAAAGAACAGGAGCGACGCGCCACGGAAATGCTGACCCGATTCGGATTGGGAAACCGTCTTGACCATCGTCCGGCCGAACTCAGTGTCGGACAGCAGCAGCGCGTGGCTCTGGCGAGAACACTCGTCAATGATCCGCAGATCATTCTGGCCGATGAACCCACCGGAAATCTCGACCCCGATAGTCGGGAGACGGTTTTGAATGCCTTTGATGCGGCCCACAAAGAAGGGCGCACCATCGTCATGGTCACCCACGACCCGATCGCCGCAAACCGCGCCTCACGCAGATTGACCCTGCGAAATGGTCTTCTTGATGAAAGTAACGTCGTTCCCGTCGCGCAGCGTCATTCTGCATAAACCGAATCGCAATGCTGATTGACTGTTTCTCCCTGACCTGAGTTTCGAAGATTAAATAGGAAAACGAATGTCTGTCTCCCCAAAACTATTTCGACGTTTCGTTGTCGGTACGCTCCCCGCAGCCTGCCTGGCAACCCTGATGATCTCTGGATGTGGAAACTCATCCGATAACGCCTCCACAAAATCCCCTGCGAATACCCAGTCACACGGTAATCACGATCACGCGCATCCGACCGAAGGTCCTCATCATGGACATCTGATCGAACTGGGAAATGAGGAGTATCACGCTGAACTCGTTCACAAAAAAGGGGAACCCGTCACGATTTACATCCTGGATGGCAGCGCCAAAACAGCGGTTCCGATTGATGCCCCGGAAGTCATCATCAACATGAGTCATGAAGGAAAAGCGGAGCAGTTCAAACTGGCCGCCTCGGCTGACGCGGGAGATCCCTCCGGAAAATCATCACGATTCGTCGCTCAGGATCAACACCTGGGAGAAGACCTCGATGCCAAAGGAAGCGCCGCCAAACTCGTGGTCACCATCAACGGTAAGCAGTACACCGGAAAAATCGAACAAGACCATGATCACGGAGATTCCAGTCACAAGCACTGAGCAGAGTCACTCTGATCGATGCTGTCGCGAAAAGTGTCTCTTCGAATGTGTTGACATCAAAGTGACCATGAATGGTGGTTTGAACACTGGCGAATCTGCTTGTTGACGATACTTTGGAATTTTCAACGAATGGTGATGAAGGTTTGTTCACAGGCGTGAACAGACCGAATTTCCTGGGCTCCGAAAACCGCGCAGGTTGATTTCAACGAAGCAGTTTAAGCAAATGACAAACAGACAACTGAGTGACACTGAGATGGACTTTGGAGCAACACTTACTCGCTCAGTAGTTCCAAGCTTGGTCTGAATCGGAAAGAAGTGGGTAGTGCCTTGTCAGGCTTCAAACTGAGGGTTGTCTCACATGTTCCGTGGCTCGTTGGCCGCTTCCGTTTCGATTCTTCCACCCTAAATTCTAATACTGATGCAACAGTAGTGTGTAGGAAAAGGCGTGAATTCGCAGCCTTTTTCTGATCCCCTGCCTCCATCTGAACAGACTTGGGAGTACTGTCATTGAATTGGCCGTTCAATGAAGGAGGACATGGGATGAGTGGATTGCCTGCCCTGATATTTCGCGCCTGACTGGAACTGTTGACTGCAACATAGCTGGAAATTTGCAGTCAGAATCTGGCTGCTGTCAGGAGAAGTATCTCTGGTGCTGGAGGTGTCCTGCAGGGGGGCGATACTTCTGACTGGAACGGTATTCGGAATTTCCCGGTAGTTCTGATTCATGCCGACCGGATAAGGATTGGGGGAGGCTTCGGGAATTGTTTTCAGCATTGTGCCAGCAAAAAGCGAGGCGTTTGTACGCCAGATTACCCAGATAAAATGCGCTTTCCGAGGCCAGATGGTAGACCGGACCAGTCTTATGAAAGAAGTCCAACCATGACCGGCAGCGAACAGGTTCCGAGAAGACTTCCTCGGAGAATTCATAAAGGAATTCTGGAATTGATCAAATTTCACTTGTGGACCGTAATGATCCATGGTACATTTATTGTATAGACAATAATTGACATTCGGCAGGCATGTCGGAGAATGGTCAGACTTATGGCAAAAACGACTGGATTCACCGCAATTTCTCAAAACGTCGAAGTCTCTTCTTCAGGCAAGGGGGAACGATTACGGTCGCATCTGGTGACGGAAATTGCCTCAGGCCGTTTGGGGCCAGGTGCGGCGATTCCAACTGAAAAGCAACTTGGGGAGGTGTTTCAGGTTGCCCGTGGGACTGTCAGAAAAGCGATCGCCTCATTGGTGCAGGATGGTTTTCTGATTCAGAAGCCCGGTAAAGGGGCGATTGTTCACGATCAGGCGAGTCAACGACTGAGTGGTCAAAGTTCAGTTCTCGCATTGATTCGTACGAATACGTTGGGAACCTTCCTGTCTTCGCTGAATGAAAGTTTCGAAAACGCGGCGGCAGCCCAGCATTTTCAGGTTGTCAGTTGCAATACAAATGGAGACGTCAGTCGTCAGGGGGATTTCATTCTTCAACTGATTGATCAGCGCGTGGGTGGTGTCGCGCTGAACCCGATCGGCAATGTTCAGACTCCGTTGTATCAGGTGCGTCAACTTCGGGAACATCGGATTCCCCTCGTCTTTCTGGGGCGACGGGTGGAAGGAATCGACGCTCCTTTACTGGCGATACCTTCTCAAGAGATCGGGCAATTGGCTGCAAAGCAAATCCTGGCTGCGGGACATCGCCACATCTGTTATTGCAACCTGTATCGAGGAGAAGCCAGCCTTCGGCATGAGGCTGGTCTTCGGCGCGTGTTGCAAAGCGAAGGGCATGACGAAAGCGCTCTGTCTGTCTGTTATGCCGTGGAGGAACCCTGTGATCCGTCGCAACGGCTTGAACACGCACTGGAGGGGTACTTCAGAGAGAACGGCTCCCCGACGGTCATCTTCACGGGCTCTGACGCCTCTGCTGAGTCCATCTATCTGTGGCTTGTTCGACGAGGACTGCGGGTTCCTGACGACGTGTCGCTCGTCAGTTTTGGAGGCCGTATGCGCGAAAGAGCCTTCCAGCGGATGCTGACATCTGTCACGGTTGACGAAGTGCAGATGGGACGGGTTGCAATTGAAATCCTCTCCGCCATGCGATCCGGAGATCTGCCACTGAACCATAATGAAACGCGGACAATGCCAATCGATATGTATGCCGGCGAAACCCTGCGACACCTCAACAGGAAGCCTGCGCCTTGATCTGATTCCTTCTCAGCTCATGTATTGACTGCTCGGATTCGACTTCGTGCTTTCCACTTATAACTCGCTTTCTTATCACATGGTTAAGGGGAGTATAATGCGACAGAAGTTAAGTGGCTTTACATTAATTGAACTGCTGGTGGTGATTGCAATTATCGCAATTCTGGTCGCCCTGCTGCTGCCGGCGGTGCAACAAGCTCGGGAAGCGGCACGACGGTCTCAGTGCAAGAATCAATTCAAACAAGTCGCTTTGGCATTGCATAACTACCATGATGTTCACGGCTTCTTTCCGCCAGGCATCGTTCGCGGTAATCCCTCTTCAGCAACATGCGGAGCGGGCCCTCAGCAAGGATATAGTTGGTCCGCATTCATCCTGCCGATGCTGGAACAGACTGCAATCTATAACAAGATTAATTTCGAAGCCGCCAACTGGGCGCGTTCAGCTCCCATTTCGTCCACTTTACATGGTACCAAAGGTCATATTGGCGAAGCCATCGCAGTCTATCTTTGCCCAAGCGACCCGCAAGGCAAGGAACGTGTCGTCCTTGGCGGCGGTGTCGCGGACATCGTCTACGAGGCGGGGTCCACCGTTCAGGATGACGCCGGAAGAACAAACATGGCAGGAGTTGCAGATACTCAGGCCTGGTTTTGCATGAGCGGTGCTACCCGACAGCCGAAGGCACGGGATATTGACGCGAACGGAATTTTTTACGGACACAGCTCGACCGGATTCGACGGAATTCTCGACGGCTCAAGCAATACATTCCTGATTGCGGAAATCTCCGGCGGCCATCGCGGATCGCACAACGGAATGTACTGGAGCAGCATGAACCTGACCGATTTGGACGACGGGATCAACGGGGAATTCTCGCTTCCGAAGGGAACTTATGAGGTTGAGCAACTTGTCGGTCCGTCGAGCTATCACACGGGTGGATGCCATTTTGCCATGGCGGATGGGGCCGTTCGGTTCGTCTCGGAAAATGCAGCGTTGACGCTGTTGCACGCACTTACGACCCGTCAGGGAAAGGAGACTGTCGGTGAATTCTAAACAGCAGCGTGTCATGCCGCGAACGGTTTCGTTCTGCTGGCCGACACTCGTTCTTCTCTGGTTATCGGGTTGCGGCGGCCAATCCATCGATGCACCGTCTCGCGCTGTCGTCACGGGAGAAGTGACCTACGCTGGACAACCGGTCACCTATGGCCATATTCGCTTCGTTCCCGACTCTAACTCCGGTCTGCCTGTTGCGGGAGCAGTCATCCGCGACGGGCGCTATCGTGCGGACAACAAAGGGGGCGTCGCAGTTGGAAAGCATCGGGTAGAAATCGTATGGCTCCCTCCCATTGAGACTGACGAGATGAACGGTGGGAACAGCCCGCAGGTATCGGTTCCAAAAATCCCAGAGAAGTACAACACCGCCTCCACACTGGAACTCGTGGTTGAGTCGGGGGCGGGTCCACAAGAGCATCATTTTCATCTCAAGTGACGCTCTGAATCAAGTTAGATTTTATTAATATCGAACACAATGATCTGTATATGAATTGCCGATTTCCGTCCAGGTGTGCTTGATGCGAATGATACCGCAAGGCTGGAACGGTCTGGCTTATTGATTAAAGAAGTCTCATGATTTATTGACGATCCTTATCAGGAGATCATCCATGCTCTTAAATGGAAGGTGCCGCAGGCCGGGATTTACGCTCATTGAACTGCTGGTCGTGATCGCAATTATTGCGACTTTGGTCGCGCTTCTGCTTCCTGCGGTGCAACAGGCTCGAGAAGCGGCGCGCCGTTCACAATGCAAGAATAACTTAAAACAGCTTGCACTCGCGATGCATAATTATCACGATACCTATTCGATCTTTCCGACCGGAATCTTTTACACAGGCCCGCAGGGGCATCATTGCGGCCACGGGCTACGCGGAAGCACCTGGTTCCATCAGATTCTTCCCTTCATTGAGCAGTCGGCGTTCTATCATCAGTATCTGGCGCCGCGGATGCAGGCGGATTCCTGTTATGCCAGCGGCAGCAACTGGAACAATGAAGTCTTCAATGTTCCCGCTGTCGCGAAGAATACTCGTTTCAATGTTTTTATGTGTCCGTCGGATCCCTCCAGGGGAGGCCTTTCAACGAGTGGCTTTATGGGGAACTATATCGCCAGTGCCGGATCAACTCATTTCGGACAAGGGGCGGGACGGAATCATGGGCTGGACCTGAATGGAATGTTCTTTCGTCAGTCCGCGTTACGCATGCGGAACGTCACGGACGGAACCTCCAGAACAATGCTGATGAGTGAGGGGATCATTCGGGGAAAAACTTCTGCTGTCAGTAACGGAAACGCTGGAGACTATTGGAGTGGCCTGTGGCTGGGAAGTATTTTTTCCGCTCTGGAGCCACCCAATACGCTCGTCGCTGACCGCAACCACGGTTGCCGTTCTACGGAATGGCCGACGGCTCCCTGTACTGCGGTCGGGGAAAGCGCAGGTGAGGCGAACACCTATGTCGTCTTTGCTCGAAGTAATCACACAGGGGGAGTCCAGGTCTCGTTTATGGATGGATCGGTCCAGTTCGTCTCCTCGTACATTGACCGTGATATTTTTCAGGCCATGTCGACACGCGAGGGTGGCGAGGCTGGCAGCGGATTTTAGAGCAGTTTGCTCGACCATGTGCCCGCGCAGCGCACGTGTCAACCGTAAAAACGCTGCATTCCGCGTGGCGAGGACGGGGAAGTCATTTTGCAAGTTGCTCTGGTACTTTTTCATCAAACACGAGACACAGGGCATTTGGGGAGAGGGACCCTAATGAAGGTTGCGTTCATCACCTGTGGTCTGTGTCTCGTACTCCTGACGGGATGCGGAGACTCACACAACGTGCCGGAAGTTCGCAAGGTGCGGGGAGAGGTTCGTCTCGATGGCAGGCCACTGGAAAGTGGTGAGATTGTGTTCGAACCGATTGACCTCTCTGCTAGTTCGGCGGGACGTGTCACACAGGGACGGTTTTCTTTCCCGTCCCGTTTGGGATCGATGCATGTCCGTATCACTGCGCTGCAGGCAGTCAAAAGAGATTCGGCAACCAACAGCGACGAACCAGAAGACATCCTTGATCCGAACTCTCCATACACAACGATATACGTGTCGTTGATTCCGGAGAAATACAATTCGAAAACAACCTTAAACGCCCATGTCACCCGTGATGGTGGAAACAACTTTACCTTTGAACTGACATCACAGAAATAGGGCAGTTTGCTCTACCGGGTGCAGGCGATTGGAGGCGTTTTGTCACATGAGAGCCTCACTCTTCGCCTGCGGAATGCTGAAGACCGTTTTGAAAGATGCTCCAGGTAAGAGAAAGAAGGGATCATGCGGAATCAGATCAACTTGATGCTGTCAGAACGTCTGCGGACAGGAATGATGTTTTTTGTCATCATGCTCAGTTGGGGAATGGTAGAAGGAGCGGACCGCACTATCAATTCTTCGGCCGTGGTCTCAATCACGCGCATCTGGGACCAGGCGCAACACTCGGCATTCACTGATCTCATCCGCTTTCAGGATGATCTGTATTGTACGTTTCGAGAAGGGACCGGGCATGTTCCCGGGCGAAATGGAGGGGACGGCCTCATTCGGGTCATCCGCTCTCGTGATCAGGGAGCGACATGGGAATCGTTCGCGCTGCTGGAGGAACCGTCTTTCGATCTTCGCGATCCGAAATTGAGCATCACGCCGGACAACCGCTTGATGCTCAATTTCGCCGCCTCCATTTATATCGATGGGCAGCGCCGCGGAATCGAGTCACGCACCGCAATCTACGATCCTGAAGAAAAGCGGTTCGGGGAACTTCACAAGGTCGTCCTGCCGGAATCAATCGTGACCGGTTTCGACTGGCTCTGGCGGGTGACGTGGCACGACGGCTGGGCCTGGGGCTGCACTTATCATATGCCTCTCAAAGCACCACGGACAATTCATCTGGTACGCAGCCGGGACGGGATCACTTATGAACACGTTTCCCAACTCGATGTCCCAGGACCCAGCGAAACCACTCTTCGTTTTCTGGATGACGGACGCCTATGTGCAATGCTCCGTCGCCGCGACACGGGCTCTAGCGGAAAAAAAAGCGACTCTTCGGGGTGGATCGGGATTGCGTCGCCCCCTTATGTCGACTGGAACTTTAAGAAGTCGAATAAACTCTTCGGTGGACCGAACTTGATTTCTCTGGCGGATGGTCGCTGGCTGGCTGGAAGTCGGGACTACGATGGAAACAAGCCCACGACGGATTTATGGTGGCTTGATCTGAAAAGTGGGCAGTTTCAAGAGATCATCTCATTCCCGAGCGGGGGAGACAACAGCTATCCCGGACTCGTTGAGGATGAAAAGGAGAACCGGCTCCTGGTTTCCTATTACTCTTCTCATGAAGGCAAGACCGCAATTTATCTGGCGGTGTTAGATCTTGAAGTGCTGAGGGCAGAACGGAACCAAACAAAATAGCGATATATGCACCGGCCGGACCGTTAATAAATCAGATCACTCACAGTGCGTTTGCGGTCTACTTCACAGGAAATCGTTTTGATTATGAAAAATATTCTCACTTGCCTGATTCCGGCACTGGTCCAATGCTGTTTGCTATGCAGCATGGCGGACGCTGACGACTTGCCGACAATCCCCACCCGTCAGGAAAACTTCCATCTGTTTCTACTGGCAGGGCAATCGAACATGGCAGGACGTGGAGAGGTGAGCGAGGATGATCGGACGCCGGTTCCGCGCGTGCTCATGCTGAACAAAGAGAACCAATGGGTTCCCGCCGTCGACCCACTGCACTATGACCGCCCTAAAACGATCGGGACGGGTTTAGGGAAGTCGTTCGGGATTGAAATCACCAAATCAAATCCCGACGTGACGATTGGTCTGATTCCCTGTGCCGTTGGTGGTTCACCGATTTCGGCCTGGAAACCTGGGGAGTATCACCCTTCGACGGGAATGCATCCCTGGGATGACTGTATCCGGCGTACGCGGATTGCAATGGAATCCGGAACGTTGAAAGGGATTCTTTGGCATCAAGGGGAGAATGATTGTCATCCGGAGCTTTCCGAAGCTTATGAAACCGCATTCATCGATCTGGTACAACGATTTCGAAAAGAACTCAATGTTTCGGACGTGCCATTCGTGATTGGTCAACTGGGACAGTTTAATAAGCCAAGGTTCCCTCAAAACCAACATTGGCAAGCAGTCAACAGCGCTCACCAATCCCTTCCAAAGAAGGTGCCACATACGATTTTTGTCAGTTCCGAAGGTTTAACCGACCGTGATGGAATCCATTTTGATTCCCCCTCTTACCGTGAATTTGGAAAACGCTATGCGAAGGCTTATTTCACGTTAATACAACCGGATCAATAATTTGCCTCTCAATCCATCGGGCAGTGATAATACCACGTTTTGAAAGAGTCCCCCCCTTCTCCTGCATAAGCTATTGATTCAAGTAAGATCCCTGCCATGAGAACCAGTCGTATTAAATCCAAACTTGACCGTAATGAACCGGTCCTGATTACCGCGCTCCATTTTTTTGATCCTTCAATCTATGAACTCGCCAGTCTGCTGGGGATGGATGGGTTGTGGCTGGATCTTGAGCATCATGCAACTTCCGTGGAAACGGCGGCATCTTTAATTCGTGCCGCACGGGTGGGAACTGCCGACGTTGTCGCCCGGCCTGCGAAAGGGGAATTTATGCGGATGGCCCGGCTTCTCGAAGCCGGGGCTCAGGGGATTATGTATCCCCGTTGCAGTCATGCCGACGAGGCGCGGGAACTGGTCCGCTGGGCCAAGTTTTTTCCTCTCGGAGAACGGGGTGTCGACGGCGCGAACGGGGACATGCCCTATGGTATGGGGAACCTGGCCGAATACCTCGAGCGGGCGAACCGGGAGACGTTTCTCGTTGCTCAACTGGAAGATCACTTGGCCATCGAGCAGGCGGACGAGATTGCTGCTGTGCCGGGGATTGATGTACTCTTTTTCGGGGTCGGTGATTTCTCCGTTTCCAGCGGCATCCCCGGTCAATTCGATCATCCGAACGTGATGGAAGCGATGAAAAAAGTTGCGGCAGCGGCGCACCGACACGGCAAAGTCTGGGGAACTCCCAGTTTCAATGTGACGCATGCAGAACAGCTTCTGGAGTTGGGAGCACGATTCCTCTCCGGCCTGTCAGATCTTTCGATCATCAGGCAAGGTCTGGAACGTCAACAGCGAGAGTATGCACAACTGGGGTTCATGTTCAAAGAGGCCGGCGTCTCCGTCGGGAATCGAAACGGCCATCCGGTGAATTCACTCGTCGCCAATAAATGAGGTTTTCAGTGCCGCGAACATAAGCTCTCAACGAAGAGCGTTTCACATCCGCGAACAGATCGCAGCAGGTTTTGTGAGAGGTGTAGAGTATGCCGGAAACCGGACCGGATTTTGAAGCGGGGCTGAAGACGCCCGACTTTGTCGCCATTGCATTCTATCTGCTGATCACTTTCGGTATTGCCTTGTGGTTTGGACGTCGACAGAAATCGACTGAAGATTTCTTTGTCGGGGGGCGGCGAGTCCCCTGGTTTGCGGTCGGTTTGAGTATTCTGGCGACACTGTTCTCCACACTGACTTATCTGGGAAGCCCGGGAGAGATTATCAAGCATGGAATCGGCTTTTTTATCGGATTTCTTTCCATTCCGCTTTCATTAATTGTAGTGACTCGTTTATGGATTCCATTCTATATGAACCTGGGGCTGACAAGTGCTTATGAATATCTGGAACGTCGCTTTAATTATCAGCTTCGAGTTTTAGGTGCCGCGTTATTTGTGATGTTGCGACTGGGCTGGATGAGCATGGTCGTTTTCGCGGCTTCAATCGCTCTGGATCGCGTCAAAGGGCCGGATCTGGAATGGTTGCCTGGACCGGATCTGTACTGGTGGATCGGAGCCGTGGGAATCGTCGCGGCTGTTTATACAGCAATCGGCGGAATTCAGGCGATGATCTGGACTGACGTACTGCAATGTGCGTTGCTTGTCGCAGGAGCGGTGATGGTGATTGCAGCTGTCGTTTTTGCCACAGGGACCGGACCGGTTCAATGGTGGGAAACCGCGGCGACACAGAGTTCACGTCATACATCACCTCCCCTGTTTAGTTGGGATCTGACGATCAGAGTGACCATTGTGACCGCGCTATTGCATCACTTCTTCTGGACGATCTGTACCCATGGTTCCGATCAGGTCGTGCTGCAACGATACTTTTCAACACCATCGCAACAGGCCGCACGACGCAGTTTCTATGTCAATGTCGGCACGAGTGTGCTAATGGCTGTGCTGCTAGGCCTGTGTGGATTGGCGCTATTACAGTTTTATCTGCAATATGAACAACTGCTTCCTCCCGGCTGGACAACGGAAAATTCGGCAGACAAACTCTTTCCTCATTTTCTGAGCAACCAGCTTCCTGTCGGCTGCGCGGGACTGATTATTTCGGCATTCTTGTGTGATGCCATTCAGACTCTGGAAGCGGGAGTGAACTCGATCACCGCTGTTGTGACGACCGACCTGATGCCTCGCCATCAGAAAACGTCTCGTACCAGACAACTGGTCTTTGTCCGTCTGTTAACGATTGTTATTACTATTCTGGTTTCATTGAACGCCGTCTTCGTCGCCTATCTGGCAGAATCGGGAGGACTGACCATCATTGACATGATGCCTAAGTTCTTCAATCTCTTTGTCGGCCCATTAGCAGCGATGTTTATGATTGGAATGTTTCTGCCACGGTGTACCAGCCGATCGGTTTCTCTTGCCGTGGTGATTGGACTGACGGTTTCGGTGCTTTGGAGTTGGGGTCGGGAAATTTTCGGAACAGAGCGTGGTCCCACGATTCTGCTGGCCATTGCCGTGCCTTGCCTTTCGACCATCGGAAGTGCCGCGTTACTGAGTCTGTTTGTAGAAGACGGTGCTCCCCATTCCGGTCAGGATTACACATGGAAATCTGTAGTACGAGGCCATCAAAATCGTAACCGGTTCGAAGTGAGTCCACAGGAAGACTGACGACCGCCCGGTAGCTCAGAGTCTATCCGGAAATCCGTCATGATCTTTTGCTGGGGATCAGGCATTTGGTGAGTCATTGAATTTGGGCTGTGGAGTGGGAGCCAGTTTGAGGAGCATGATCTGCAGATGACTGATCTGGACCATGGTGGCACTGGAATCCGGCGGCGTTCATAGAGGGAACAAGCCGAGCCTGTCATGATCCACTTCACAGGACGCTCATCGAACGGACGTCCCCTGCATCAACAGTTGGTAATGGTGACCGATCTCTTCTGATGTGAGTGCCCGGTGGTAGAGTGCAATCTCATCCAGGGCTCCTTCATACTGTCGAACCGGCACAAATCCCATCTGTCCGATAATCAACTGGTAAACATCGCCGTCCTTGGGCATGTCTGTTTCGATTCGCCGCACTTCCTGTCCATTGATCGACAGGCTGATGAACTCAGGAGTTTTAACTGCCACAATATGACTCCATTGGCCGGGTGTGCAGGTCTCGGGGCTGAAAGCGTTGACTCCACGCTTGTGATCTTGGGAAGGGGGATGCCGGTGCAGGAAGCGAATTGCGCCAGGCGTATGAATCCATGACGTGTTGAATGCCGTCTCTACCACATTCAAGGCTTGATGTTGATTATTCGATATGTCAAACAAAGTGGAGAATTTCAGACGTTGAGGGCAGGCCCACACTTCAATGGAAAACGAATCTTCATTCCAGCCGGTAAGCCCTTCTCCCAGCGAAAAACAACGGGAGAACTCACTCGGACGAAATACTGCCGCGCCGTTTTCCAGGGAGATGGATGAATCCGATTCCTCCATATGCAGCATCAGAGGAAACTCATTTCCCATTTCGTTGGGAACCCGGCCGTCGTGCAATTCTTCGAATCTCCAGTACATGAACGGCCGGGCTTCCTTAATCGTGTTCACGTAATCTTCTCCGACCGGTAAAGAAGGAACGGGAAGATGGGGGATTCTCATGATGGATGTGTCGGGACCGGCAGGAAACTCCAGCGTGAGATCTTGTCGACGGACGCGGACCGAACCGGATTCACGGACTCGTTCGCTGGTCACCGTATTTCCGTCTTCTCCCAGCAGCGAGACTTCCACTTCACCGTCTGTCACATAGATACTGCTTTCACCTTGTTCGTCGACAGCGACCATGAACTCAGTGCCGAGATCGACGACCGCAGTGTCCGGAGTGTTCAACACGAATCCTCGCGCTGAGGTAGGAACATAGGCTGCTGCTCTGCCGGACAACAGGGTGGCGGCATTGATGGAATGAATTTTCAGCGTCGCAGGACCTTGGACCAGCACCCGCGCGCCGTTCAGAAAATCGAGTTGCAATTCCCCTTTCGGCAGCGTCAGCACTCCCGGCTGCAACCGTTGTCCAACACGAAGCCAGTCGTCATTCAAGCTGGTTTCCATTTCGGTTAAGTACGTAATAATCGCCACGCCGTGGCGTTCCATCGGATTCATTTCCCTGATGAACGAACGTTCCCTCAGTTCCGTATTCGATTTCTGTTCCAAAGTTTGAGCGGGAACTGGGGAGGGAACAACTGTCGGTAAGGGAGGATTGCGAGCCGTGGACTGAGGAGCAGACAGCCGACCGGCGGACTGATGGATCACCATACCAATGACCATGCCGACAGCCAGGCACAGCGTCGCCAGCATCATTGGACGACGTATCATTGGCTTCCGGGATGGTGACGGAGAATGTTCCATTGTCGAAAAGGACGCTGCAGAATTAATTTCTTCATGTAGACAGGACTCCAGTTCCATGTGCAGGAGATAGCGCCGACGCAGGTCTGGGTCCGTTCTCATGCGGATGTCCAGGGTACGAAATTCCACTTCGCTGGCAATCCCATCGGTAATACGACGGAAAAGCTCCTCCTCCCGCCGTTCATTAAGAGATTCTGGAATATCCATGATTTGACTATGCTATAAAAAGTATCTGTTGAACCGCATTCATCCAGTCGTTCCAGAGTTGGTCCATAGTGGAGAACAGGGTTAGGAAATGAAAGGAGATAGGAATGACAGTACTTCCAAGTTTGTTTGTGATGGAGAGCAAGGGGTCAGGATTCAGGGACCAGGGGTCAGAAAAATCCGGAAAAAGCCTGCATTTTCTACCCACTATTTCCTACCCACTCCCCACTGATCCCTCCATTGAGGTAAACTTGGAACGACTGAATTAGGATTTAGTAACCAGGGGATTCGAATTCATTGCATTTCCTAGTTCCTACCTCCTAATCCCTCTTCCTCTGATCCCTATCTACTAACCCTTTTCGTCTCATCGATGCAAACATTGGAACGACTGTTATTCCACTTTAAGGGCCATTCTCCGTTTCACGCATCGACCGACCAATTCTCGAACACGATCTAACCTCCGGTAGAGCGATTTCACCGTGCTTCCGGTCTCCTCTGCCAGCGACACCATCGTTCCGGAATCACCATATCTCCGCTGGAGTAAGGATAATTCCTCCGTCCTCACACGACGCAGGCATTCTTTCAATGCTTCCCGCTGGACTTCCCGCTGTGTCTCCAGAAACGGTATCAACTCCTCCCGAAAGTCTCGAAGGATGTTCAAGGTCTCTTCGCTAAAGACCAGGCGATCGCGGGCCTTCTCCTTGCGAAAATTCAGGATTTGAATGTGGGCAAATCGAAGTGCCCAGGGCAGAAACTCTCGTTGGGGATCGAACTCCGCGGCTTTCTCCCACAGGGAGATGGCCACCCGCTGCAGTACCTCTTCAGCATCGTTATAACGGGGAACGAACGTTCTGATGTATCGCAATAAGGTTTGATGATGCTGTATCAGATGTTGAGAAAATTCAAGACCGTCGACCGCCACCACTGTGTCCCCCTTAAAACTGTTTGCCATAAGAGAGTTTCCTTTTTCACAGTAATCTCCCCTCAGAAAACTGGAATTTTCTCATAATCCGTGCCTTCTCTTGGCAGGAAAGAGCAATTTTCCAAAAACTGAATCGGATTCGAATTTTTTGAGGGGAGTCTGCCCCGACTCGTGCCAAATCAGGCGGGGATTTCCAATTCTTCTTATGTTATTAAGAGCCGCGAACAAAACTCCATAAACCATGAACATTTCCTTTCCGCGAGCGGATCGCGGTCTGTTTTGTCAGGGGTTCTAACTTGGAAAGGTCATTTCATGCCTGCCTTCCATCGTCGTCATGGCTTTACGCTCATCGAACTTCTGGTGGTGATTGCGATTATTGCTATCCTGGTCGCCCTCTTGCTTCCTGCAGTGCAGCAGGCGCGCGAAGCCGCTCGCCGCTCGTTGTGTAAGAATAATCTCAAACAGTTTGTGTTAGGGATGCATAATTACCACGACACCCATCGTGTTTTTCCTCCTGGTGCCTTCACTGCCAGTTGGATTGGCTGGGGAACATGTCTTCTCCCGTTTGTGGATCAGGCTTCCCTTTATCAGCAAATCACTGAAGCCAACGGGTTCAACGGCCGTTGGCAGATCGCGGTAAACTCCTCTGGAAACACCCACATAAACGACGTACTGGCAGAAACGCCGCTTTCCGTATTTCGGTGCCCTACCGAAGTCAGCGGACCGGTCAATTCCGCCATGTATGGTTATGGCACCTCTAACTATGTCGGCAATGCGGGATTTAGCTTCGATCCCAGTCCAACAAATGCGCTCCACCAGCAGTTCAGAGGACCGATGTTAATGAATATCTCGCTCAGCATGTCGAAATTCTCCGACGGCACCAGTCACACCATTCTGCTTGGAGAGCGCAAGACAACAGGGGGGAATAATCCAGCCTACTTTGGATCCATCTGGATCGGCTCTCCCTCAGAGAGCACCACTCGGTATATCCCGGCAGGGACGACCTATGATGCTCACGGAAATAATGGAAGGCGACTGGGGCTGGTCGTGGCTCCCATCTCCACTTCCTATCCCATTAACAGCGCGCTCGGGCATTCTTACTCCAGCCTCCATATGGGCGGGGCGCATTTCAGCATGGCGGACGGAGTTGTTCGCTTTATCAATGAGAACATGAATACCACCGTCTATCAAAATCTCGGGGCCTACGCAGACGGCAACTTGGTCGGCGAGTATTAAGCAACGTGCTCAGAAACGGTTGCCCGTATAGCCGTCCCCTTTCCTGCCTTTATTTATTGAAAGGATCAGATTTTTGATTAGTTCCTTGCGAATGATTATTTGTGGGGCTGCTCTGATCGCCACGGTGGGTTGCGGTTCCAGTGAATCGACCGGCCGCCCGGAACTGGGGCGGGTGCAGGGGATTGTCACATTGGACGGAGCCCCTTTGCCGAATGCCCGCGTGATGTATTTTCCTGCGGACGGGCGGGGCTCCAGTGCAACGACCGACGCTTCCGGAGCCTATGCGCTGGACTATACAGACTCCGTTGCTGGTGCCAAGGTCGGCCAGCACACTGTGCAGATCACGACGGCGCGAATGGATGACGACACTCAGGAACGGGTTCCGTCTATATATAATGTGAAATCCACACTGGCAGTCGAGGTGAAATCGGGGAATAACGAATTCAACTTCAATCTGACATCGAAGTGAACGCCTGCACCTTGTGGACTGATTGGGTTTTCGTTGCCTGGGCTTGATGGATTGTCTGCATGTCTCAACCTCGTTTGCTTGTTCTGGTCTTCGGTATTGTGACAGGATTTTTCTGCCGTCACGCACTCGGAGCGGATCGTCACGAAGTCGACTTCATCCGGGACGTGCGACCAATCCTGTCCAGTCATTGTTTCCGGTGTCATGGCCCTGACGAAGGGACCCGGGAAGCGGGGTTGCGGCTCGATACAGTGGAAGGAGCGACAGAAGATTTCGGCGGCTACCGGGCGATTCAACCGGGCGATCCCGAACTGAGTGAAGCGATCAAACGAATTCTCCATAAAGATCCTGACCTGCGAATGCCGCCGCCTGATGCCGCCCCGCCGCTGGAGCCTGCTCAGGTCGATGTGCTTCGTCGCTGGATCCAGCAGGGAGCGATTTATAAAGAACATTGGGCGTTCCATCCTCTATCGCGTCCACCAGTGCCGGTTTCAAAGTCCCCATCAGGAGCTCGCTGGGGGCACAATGCCATTGATGCGTTTATTCTTGAGAAGCTGGCTGGTCAGGGGCTTCCTCCGTCCTCAGAGGCGAATCGGGAAACTCTCATCCGCCGTGTCTTTCTGGATGTATCAGGGCTTCCCCCCTCTCTGGAAGAAATCGACACCTATCTGAAAGACGCTGCTTCAGACGCCTATGAACGTATGGTGGAACGTGCATTAGCGAGCCCTCATTATGGAGAACGCTGGGGGCGTCACTGGCTGGATCAGGCACGCTATGCGGACACCCATGGATATACGGTCGATACTGCCCGATCGATGTGGCCTTATCGTGACTGGGTCATTAATGCCCTGAATGAAGATCGTCCGTTCGATCAGTTCACGATTGAACAACTCGCCGGCGATCTGCTGCCGCAGCCGACTCAGAAACAACTGATCGCTACCGGCTTCCACCGTAACACCCTGATGAATCAGGAAGGGGGGGTGGACAATGAACAGTTTCGTGTTGAGACGGTGGTTGATCGAGTCAATACAACCGGAGCGGTCTGGCTGGGGTTGACCGTTGCCTGTGCCCAGTGCCATACCCATAAGTACGATCCGTTGACGCACCGCGAGTATTATCAGCTCTATGCATTCTTCAACAGTAGCGAAGACGTGAACAATGTGGGGCCGACAGTCAGACTCATTCAGCCGGATCAGCAGCAGAAGCTGGAGGAGTTCGACATTCAGATCCGACTCGCGCGCGATGCTCTGGAGGATTACGATCGGCAAAAGAAGGACATGTGGCTCCCGGAAGAGCAGGACGATGGTATTCCGGTTCAATGGATCGACCCGCTCTCCGTTGCGGTCCGGTCGGAAGAAGGAATGGTGTTCCGCCAACTCGAGGATGGGTCTTTTCTTGCGGAAGGATCGCTTCCCAGGAACGACACGTATCATGTCTCGTTCTCGACTCCGTTGAAAGAGATTACCGGCGTGCAACTGGAAGCATTGACGGATCCCTCGCTGCCACAGGGAGGACCGGGTCGGGCGGGGAACGGAAATTTCGTGCTCACTGATCTCCGCCTGACCTCCGAAAACCATGCGGTACAGTGGCTGCACTCGCAGGCGGACCATTCCCAGGAGAACTTTCCGGTGGCGGATGCGATTGACGACAATCAGGAGTCCGGCTGGGCGATCAATGTCAGAACAGGCCGATTGAACGTCGACCGGGTCGCGACGTTTCTCTGCAAGCACCAACTGGACGCGGAAAATCAACCATTGACATTGACGATGCAGTTTACATCTCAATCGGCGGGCTATCTTCTGGGCCGCTTTCGCATCAGGTTGACCGACGCTCCTCTGATGAAGCTCTCCGTTTCTGATGAAGAACGCCGGAAGCTCGAGCAGCATCTTGAGGAATCGATCGCCGATCGAAAGAAGCTGACCGACTCATTCCCGACGAGCATGATCATGCGCGAACTCAACGAGTCGCGACCGACGCACATCCTGATCCGTGGCGATTTTCTCCGTCAGGGAGAACCGGTCCTTCCCGACACACCGGCGTTTCTCCCTCCCGTGAAACAAGATCCAGCCAGGACCAGTCTGACACGTCTGGATCTCGCAGGCTGGCTGGTGTCGCCTGACAATCCATTGACACCCCGGGTCTATGTCAACCGTGTCTGGTCACACTACTTCGGAAGGGGGCTCGTCGAAACCGAAAATGATTTCGGGATTCAGGGAGCATTTCCGACGCATCCGGAACTGCTCGACTGGCTCGCCTCGGAGTTTGTCGATTCCGGATGGTCCATGAAGCATGTGCATCGGCTGATCCTCACTTCCGCCACTTATCGGCAGTCCTCCCGTCAACGTGATGACCTGAACTCGCAAGACCCAATCAACCTGCTCCTCGCCAGACAAAGCCGCTTGCGTGTGGAAGCGGAAATCGTTCGTGATCTCGGGCTGGCTGCGAGTGGCCTGTTGCATCGCCAAATGGGGGGCCCCAGCGTCTATCCTCCTCAACCGGACGGAGTCTATGCCTTTACGCAGAGCAAGATGATCTGGCCGACGAATGAAGGGGACCAGAGATACCGCCGTGGTCTGTATACGTTTTTCAGGCGGAGCGCTCCTTATCCATTACTGACGACATTTGATTCTCCCCCCTTCAACACCACCTGCACAGCGAGAGTCCGTTCAAACACCCCCCTGCAAGCGTTGACGCTGGCCAACGATCCCGCGATGTCTGAGATCGCAACCGCACTCGGCCGACACCTGCAGCAGGCCGCAGGAGAAGACAACAGCCGCATCGAATACGGCTTCCGGCGATGCCTGGGGCGATTACCGGATGATGTCGAACGGGACCGACTGACTCGATACCTGAAGTCTTGTCGAAACCAGACATCCGATGAACAGACCGTATGGACACACATCGCGCGAGTGCTGATGAATCTCGATGAATTTATCACCCGGGAATGAGTCACGAGGTCTGAGATCTGAATCAGAAGTGGAAAGTTGAATGATGAACGAAACCCGGTTCTTTGGAGAAATTCCCCAGACCTCGCGACTCCTCTCCCAAACCCGCCGGCACTTCTTTCGCAACTGCGGCGTTGGTGTTGGAGCAATGGCACTGGCAGAGCTGCTGTCGCGAGAAACGGCACGGGGAGCGATTCCAGAGAAGGCTGTCCTCCATCACCCTGCCCGGGCGAAAGCCGTCATTTTCCTGTTCATGGCAGGAGGGCCGAGTCAACTCGATCTGTTCACCGACAAACCGCTGTTGCGCAAGCATCACGGAAAACTTCCTCCGCAAGAGGCTCTTGAAGGGAAGCGATTTGCGTTTCTCAAAGGAAATGAGTTGCTACTGGGCCCAGCGCGCAAATTCGGACGTTACGGCGGGTGCGGACAGGAACTGAGTGATTTCCTGCCGGCTCATCGTGATATCGTCGACGAGGTCTGCTGGCTGCATGGGATGAGGACTGACGTGTTTAATCACGGACCAGCCAAACTGTTTGTCAACACCGGTTCCCCTCAGCCGGGGCGACCCAGCATGGGTTCGTGGCTGACCTATGGGCTCGGCAGTGAAACATCCGATCTGCCGGGCTTCGTCGTGTTGCAGGCCGGTCCGCGGGGGCCACGCGCCGGTTCCGCCTTGTGGTCCAGCGGCTTTCTCCCGACCACGCATCAAGGGGTCCCTTTCCGCAATGGGCCAGAGCCGATCCTCAACCTCAGCAGTCCTTTTGGCGTCACTCATGAAGATGAACGGAACTTCGTGGACACCCTTTCCGATCTGAACAGCCACCGGTTTGCGGAAGTGAGAGATCCGGAAATCATGACCCGCATTGCAGCCTATGAGATGGCCTATCGGATGCAGACCAGTGCGCCGGAGCTAATGGACCTGCCTCAGGAGCCGCAGCATATTCTGGATCTCTACGGAGCGACGCCGGGAGAGCCGTCGTTCGCGGCCAGTTGCCTGCTGGCCCGCCGCCTGGTGGAACGCGGCGTTCGCTTTGTACAGATCTACCATACGAACTGGGACCATCACGGCGGGCCAACCGAGAACCTCGAAGAACATCTCCCGAAGGTCTGCCGGGAGGTGGATCAGGCTTCGGCGGCATTGGTGCTCGACCTCAAGCAACGAGGGCTACTGGATGAGACCATTGTCCTCTGGGGAGGTGAGTTCGGACGAACGCCAATGGGGGAAGTGCGGCAGATGACCGGTCGCGACCATCACATTGATGCATACACCATGTGGGCAGCCGGCGGTGGTTTCAAACCGGGGATGATCTATGGGGCTTCCGATGATCTCGGGCTGACGGTCGCAGAGAACCCGATACACGTGCATGATCTGCAGGCGACGATCCTGCACCAGCTTGGAATCAATCATGAGAAGCTGACCTACCGCTTCCAGGGCCGCAACTTCCGCCTCACCGATGTCCACGGGCACGTTGTGTCTGAGATCATCTCATGATGAAACTCAAATTCCAGGCAGTCGCCATCGTTCATGGGCCGAAGCCAGTGTGCGACTTAAATGCCATGGTGAAATATTCTGGATTGCCGCTCCGACTTGAGATCAGCAGGACTCCATCGCCGTTCTAACGATGCCTGCCGACCGAACGAACGACAATTGGTTAGAATGCTTTGCCAATTCTAAAGCCGATCCCTTGGGAAATGGCCTTCCAGGTGGAACTGCCGACCAGCGTTCCAGCTTGTGTCAATTCGACTCCATTCGCATCAGTGAAGGTGCTGGAGAAGTCACTTGCAAAGTCAAAGGTGCGTTTGCCAGTGAAGCCAAGGGACAGGCCGACAATCAGGAAGTGAATGACGGCGAATATCTCGACTGCTCGCTCTAACATCGACTCCGGCGTTGCCTTTCCTGATCGCTCTCCTGGTTACCCCTCCGGCCAAAGTGGGCATCGCACTATGGCATCCATTGCCCTGGCGGGCGTACGCCCGGACCAGGTTTGGCAGTCGTTCCCAGATCGGCGCGGATCTCATCGGCATAGGCTTGAAGTTGTTGGACAACCTCCGGATGCCGTTCCACGAGGTTTTTTTTCTCACCAGGATCTTCCTGGAGATTGAACAGTGCCAACTCGGTTTGCTCCATGGTATATCCATTGGGAAGTCCATTTTCTCCCGGTGGATTTGTCAGAGACCGATACGGATGCGGAAAGTGGAGTTTCCAGTCCCCGGAACGGATGGCCTCCAGATTCTTCCCCCAGAAGAAGCAATAGTATGAATGCGGCGTGCGGGCATCTGGTTCCCCGGAGAGGAGGGACCAGATCTCCTTCCCATCAATGGGATGATTTGGAAGTGGCGCTCCGATCAGTTTCGCCACGGTCGGCAGAACGTCAATCGTTGCCGCAAGCTCGTCACAAACCGTTCCTGCGGGGATCTTTCCCGGCCAGCGGACGATGCAGGGAACCCGGACGCCCCCTTCCCAGCTTGTCCCCTTTCCCTCCCGAAGCGGGGTCGCCGATCCGGCATGATTTCCGTAACTGAGCCACGGTCCATTATCCGACGTGAAGATCACCAGCGTCTGATCGCGCAGTCCGGTTTCGTCGAGTGCCTGGAGAATCTGGCCCACGCTCCAGTCGATTTCCATCATGACGTCACCATAAGTTCCCTGTTGGCTTCTTCCTGCAAATTTCTCTGAAACGTGCAGGGGAACATGCGGCATAGCATGGGCCACATACAGGAAGAATGGCTGCTTCTGGTGGTCCCGGATAAATTGAATGGCCCGTTCAGTGTACCAGGTCGTCAATTGCGTCTGGTCCTGAGAGGTCACATTCGGGTTGATGATGTCATTTCCTGAAATCAACGGGAGATTTGGGAAGTGCTTCGCGGTGGGATGATGAGGCCACATGTCATTCGAATAGGGAAGGCCGAAGTAGTCATCGAAACCGTTTTGCAACGGGAGGAAGGGCTGATGATGTCCCAGATGCCATTTGCCGTAGATGGCGGTGGCATAACCCTGTTGCCTGCAGAGTTCGGAGATCAGTATTTCATCGGGATGAATTCCGTGCGTTGCCTTATGATTGGGAGCTCCGAGCATGCCAATTCGATTGGCATAGCAACCGGTCAGCAGGGAGGCCCGAGAGGCCCCGCAAACGGCCTGCGAGACATAAAAGCTGGTCAGCTTTCTTCCCTCGCGAGCCATCTGATCCAGATGCGGCGTTTCGAAGCCTTGCGCACCGAAGCATCCAACGTCGGCATATCCCTGGTCATCCGTGAGAATGAGGACAATATTGGGCAGGCGGTCCGGTGCCGAATGAGCGGGTTGGGAACTCACTGTAATGAGCGCCAGGCCCATGATTCCCCATGCAACCGACAGGCGAGAACTTTTCAGATGGTGTTGAGAAATCACAAGCATTCTCCAGACCGATCTCAATGACAATGATTGTACACTACAGGAATGAGTCACACAGCGGCAACAAAGGGAAGATGCAGGAAGGAGTTCTTCTTTGCGACCGCGATCGTTCGAAGTTCTCGGATCAAAATTGGGGCGGAGACCAATGAGGGATCCCCCGTGTCTGTTCCTGCCGGTGGAAATAGTCGACCTGTGGCTGGTGATCGGAATTTGGCACGTTTTCGTTGACCATCAGTGGAACTGTTGCCTGCCACCAGTCGTCATACTCGGACCGCAATCTCTTCACAAGGTCGGGATAGGCTGCGGCAACATCTGTCGATTCATAGGGATCATTCTTGATGTCGTACAACAACTGGTTGTTCACAAAACGCCACCGGGGTGTTCTGACCGCACAATTTTGATATTTGCTCTGATTCGGATCCGCCCCTTTCGCCCATCGCCCCACATGAATGAAGAGCGTCCGCTCCGGCCAGTCGGCCTGGCTGTCTTCCAGAAGTGGAACGAGAGAACGCCCGTCACGATTCTGAATCCTGTCGGGAATGTCAACGCCTGCCAGTTCGCAAAACGTGGGAAAAAGATCCAGATGGGCTGTCAGGGCCGGGAGATCTTTTCCTTCCGCCAAGACCCCTTTCCATCTCCAGAATGAGGGAACATGTGTTCCTCCTTCAAACGGGGTAGCCTTTCCCGATTTGAATCCTGCGGTGTGCATCGGGACTTTCTGTCCGTTCAATGATCCATTCCGCGAGTCCTGACCGTTGTCCGTCATGAAAATGACAAGCGTGTTGTCCCACAACTTCCATTCATCCAGCTTGTCCATCAGAAGGCCGAAGTTGTCATCAATGTTTTCCAGCATTCCGTATCGCCCCTGCGTGCTTTTATCCCATCCCATGTCGGCGAATCGCTGTTTGTACTTTTGAGGGGCAAGCATCGGACCATGCGGAGCATTCGTCGCGAGATATGCAAAAAACGGTGTCTCTGCCAGTTGTTGCTTTCTGATCCATCCCAGTGCAGCCTGAAAAAATACGTCGGTGCAGAAGCCTTGGGTTTGCACAATCGTCTCGTTGTGCAGGAGAACCGGGTCAAAATAGGGCTTCAGTTGGTTGGGTGGAAAGTCGGCACAACTGCCCGGGTACGATTGCCCGATCCCGCCACCGCCATGGATGAAAACTTCGTGAAAGCCACGTTGTCCCGGTTGATATTCCGGCTCATCTCCCAGATGCCATTTCCCAAAAATGCCTGTCGAATATCCTGCTGTTTGTAAGAGTTGGGGAAATGTCGTGGTCGAAAGAGCCATTCGCTCACGTTCAAGAATCGTATGGGTGACACCGTTTCGAAACTCGTGACGCCCGCTCATGATCGATGCCCGCGTGGGGGCACAGGTGGGACTGACATGGAAGTCTGTCAATCGAGTTGACATCTGGTAGAACCGGTCCAGATTCGGCGTCCGAAGAACCGTATTCCCCATGCAGGAGAGATCTCCCATCCCCTGATCATCCGTCATCACGAGAATAATATTGGGCTTCGATCCTCTCAGTGATTGAGCATAAGCGGATTCCGACACTGCCAGGCTGCTGGCTAAGATTCCTATTGCAAAGACAATCAGTGTCAGACGCATCATTGAATCGTGTCCTTCATAACGCCTGGTGGCTTTGGTTTCTGATCACGGCAGGATTGTGAGTGGTTACGTGTTCTCGTTCTGTCCGACATCTCTTTTCGTCCACGCCAGGTCGATTAACCGCCATGCCTTTCCTTCCGGATTCTGATCGCGCAACAGGGGAGGCAGTCGGTGAGGACGAACGTTGTCGTAACAGTGCAGAGCGGCGAAACGTCGCAGTGACGCCGGAATACCGACGGCGGTGAAGCCGGGATGTCCCGTTGCCGGGTAGGGCCCCCCGTGATTCATTGCCGGACTGACCGCCACTCCGGTCGGCATCTTGTCATTGAGCAACCGCCCCACACGCTGGCGGAGAATCGGTTCAATCCGGTTATAGAGAGCATCATCGTCTCCCTTCGTGCTGGAATAGAGACACCCCGTTAATGCCCCTTCGAGTTGCCGGGCGATCTTTTCGAACTGATCATCGCTTTCCACAACAACAACCAATGCCGCATTTCCAAATGCTTCCGTTTGCAGTCCGCTCGGGTTTGCAAGGAAAGCAGCTCCACTCGTCTGCAGTAATGTATTAGAGTAACAATAGCGGGAAAGATCAGCCGGTTTCGCTCCTGTGACAACGGTGGCTCCTGCCTGTTGCAAGGCGGCGATTCCCGCCTGTAAATGGAGTTCAGTTCCTTCTCCCAGAAGTGTTCCGACTGGTGCCGCATCGAACTGTTCCGCGACGGAACGAAGAAACGGTTCCGTGAACGGCCCGTCTTTGATGAAGATCAAGCCGGGATTGGTACAGAATTGTCCGACGGCCATGAGCGAACTGCTCACGAACTCCGTAACAATGGAATCAAGTCGTTCAGCCAATGCTCCCGGCAGCAGAAAGACGGGATTCACGCTTGATAATTCTGCATAAAACGGCTTTCCTCCCCTGTCAGCCGCTTCTTTCAGGCGGAGTCCGGCGCTTCGTCCTCCGGTATAACCACTCGCGCCGATCAATGGGTGAGCGACCAGATGCATTCCATCTTCATAACTGGTGTGATAGATCAATTGCACGAATCCGGGAGGCATGTTGGTGGCCTGAGCTGCGAGATGGGCTGCTTCCCCGAACAGTCGAGTCGTCTCCGGATGCGAGGGATGCCCTTTGGCGATGACGGGATTTCCCGTCGCCACGGCTGCGGCGAAGTCTCCCCCTGCGATGCTGTTATAAGCACAGGGAAAATTGTTAGGACCGAATGTCGCCACCGGTCCAATCGGCGCCAGTTGCGAACGGATGTTGGTTGCAGTATCAATCGTTGCCTGCCGCCACGATCCCTCCCGCGCGGCGGCTGCAGCCAGTCGTAACTGATTGGTCGTACGGGGAAGCTCGACCTCTTTCAATCGAGGAGCCACCGGCAGCGCTGTTTCTCGATGCGCTGTTGCGACAATCTCTTCGGCTCGGGCTTCCACTTCACTGGCAAAGCGATCCAGAAAATCCGCAAACCGGCTTCCCGGCCAGTCTTTCATCAGATCAAAAGCCTTACTGGCCGCATGCAGCGCTTCCTCAACTTCTGGCCAGGGGCTGATGGGGAACTCGTCCGGGAGAACCTCGCATGTCCCGGGATTCACCGCCTGAAACGATTTCGTTCCAAGAGACGAACGCCATTCTCCATTGACCAAGACAGGTTTCATGATGCGTGGTTCCAGTTCTGTGCGAAGTTTTTGGATAATAGAGAATTCACACCGGATGGGCCGCGTTCCGCCACGCGGCGAGTTGTGTTTCATCAATCGAAACGCGTGCTGCGCGGGCCCATGGTAGAGCAAACTGCTCTGAAGTCAGGAAAGAGGGTTTCGTCCCGATCTTGCCAGCGCCTGCTTTCCAACATAGGGGAGAGACAGTTCCGCTTCCCATCGCAAAAGTTGATTGTACTTCGCGAGACGTTCACTGCGGGCCACGGAGCCAATCTTGATCTGACCGGCTCCAGTGGCAACCGCGAGATCGGCGATCGTGACGTCCTCTGTCTCACCACTTCGGGCAGAAACGACTGGTGTATAATCGTGATCGATTGCCAGACGCATCGTGTTCAATGTCTCCGTCAGCGTGCCGATCTGGTTCAGCTTGATGAGAACCGAATTTCCGACGCCGTTGTCGATTCCCCGTTGCAGACGTTCCGGGTTGGTGGCGAAGAGATCGTCGCCGATCAACTGCACCCGGCTTCCCAGCGCAGACGTTAACTGCTGCCAGCCGTTCCAATCTTCTTCCGCAAGGCCATCCTCAATGCTGATGATCGGGTATTGATCAACCCATTCGACCAGCGACGCGATCATCTCATCCGATGACAATCGCTGGTCGCCGGTGGCTGCCAGGCGGTAACAGCCATCGTGATAAAAGTGGGTGGAGGCGACATCCAGTGCGAACGCGAGATCCTCTCCAGGACGATACCCGGCCTTCTGGATCGCTTCGATAATGAGATCCAGCGCCTGTCGATTCGATCCCAGACGCGGTCCATAACCTCCTTCGTCTCCTACCAACGTCCCTTCGTAACCGGCACGATGCAGCACGCGACCAAGTGCCTGGTAGACGGTGATGAGCCATTCCAGTCCCTGCGAATATGATGTCGCTCCAATCGGCATCAGCAGGAAATCCTGAAAGTCGAGCTGCCCCCCGGCATGTTTGCCGCCGGAGATCATGTTGACCATCGGCAGCGGCAACGACGGTCCTGCGCCGGGAACCAGCGAATTGGACAGAGGGGAAGTGTCGGTAGAAGCGGTGCGATCCCACAGACTGCGGAACTGCTCGATGGGTGTGCGTCCCAGAGCATCGGCTGCCGCATAAGCATTTGCCAGGGAGACGGCCAGAATCGCATTGGCTCCCAGTCGTGATTTATCAGGGGTGCCGTCCAGTTCAATCATGAGATGATCAATCGCAGACTGATCGTCGGCATCCTGACCAATGAGCACGGGAGCCAGCACAGTGCGAACATTGTCCACAGCCTGTCGGACTCCCCAGCCTCCCAGACGGCTTCCTCCGTCACGTAACTCGCGGGCTTCCGCAGTTCCGGTGCTGGCGCCGGCCGGCGCAATCGCACGGCAAGGACGGCCTCCTTCACAAGTGACAACCGCCTCTACCGTGGGACGTCCACGACTATCGAAGACTTCACAGGCTATAACATTCGTAATACGTGGCATAAGAAATGTTGTTATTAAAGTTTCGGGGAGGAAGTTGCCAATCGGGATTTCTCAAAGAAATCGTACAGTGCGTCGCCCAGTGTGGAAGGTGGGTTCTGGAGCCAGGAAAGGCCGAGGCCGCGTACAAACTCGGGATGCCATGGCTCGCCGAGATAATCCACGGTGCTTTTCCCGTCAATACGCGCGAGAAGACACGCCGCCAGATGCCGGACCGCACGAACAGCGGTCTCGGCCGAGGCGACGGGCGTTCCGGAGTTTTGGTCAACCGTTTCCTGATAACGTTTCCAGAAGGTGTCGATCAACCGTTGCCACTCCGGCATGGCATGACGCCAGCGGAGCGATTTCAGTAGCAGGTGACTCAGGAAGAAGCCAAGGTCAAACGCCGGGTCGCCGTAATGTCCGGTCTCGAAATCGACCAGTGACACGCCGTCGGCATGAATCAGGACGTTCTTCGGACTGAAGTCTGCAAGGACCAGACAGACCCGATGTCGACTCATCTCATCGATCAGGTCCGTCACCGACGGTTCAATGACGGGATGTACACGGGCGATCCAGCGATAGAACGGATCGATACGGAGTTCGTCGAACAGCGACCAGTCTTCCGCATCGGGCAGCAATGAAGGGCGACCGGCAGTTTCGCGATGAATCACTCCCAGCGAGGTCCCCAGCGACTCCGCCACTGTGTCGTCCAGGCAGTTGTTCAGTAATCGTTGTTTCCAGACGACGTGGTCCGCCCGAATAGCTTCCAGACCGAGGATATAGTTCTTCCGGTCTTCAAAAAGGACTCGTGGCACTGTTCCCGGCGGCAGGAGCGGAACGATTGCCCGGAGCACGTCCGCCTCACGGTAGATCCGTTCACATCGACTGAACCAGTCAATTGCCGTTCTCAGTTGAGGACGCGACTGTTTTATCACAATGGCAGATTGCCCCGGACGCTCCACCCGAAGCACCAGATTCGAGACTCCCCAGGCAAGTGGCTGCACGTCCGTTGCGGACGAGGCCGGCAGCCATCCGAAATCAACCAGGTAGGTTGTCACATTTGCAGCGTCAAGTTCGTGCATATTTCCACAGCAGGATATTCACGAGCATCAAGTGGCTCGGTATTGCTTTTAGAAATCGTTAAGGAACAGTCTTGAAATCAGCTCCCGGGTGGCCCGGCCTGTGTGGTCGGGTGCCGCAGGCACGAGACGCTCTGACCCTCAGGCATCCACTGTCTTCACCAACCGTTCAATTGTTCATCGGTCACCAAACCGAAGAATGAGATCTTTCTCAGTACTCGAAAGCTGAGGGTCAAGCATCTTGTCGCTACGCAACCCGGCCAATTGGGCCGGGCCACCCGGGATGTGATTTCTGGACTGTTTTAAACCAATAAAAGGATCATAGTGACCGCCCAGAACCTTCAAAAGAGTACATACCGGATTCAAGATAGTTCTGTTTCCGTGGTCTGCTCATCAGGCTTGGTCGTACGATTCCAGTAGGAGGCCAGCAGGGAACTGGTCACCGCAGACCACGGGCCAAAAACCGCTGAGCCGAGTGCCATCCGCGGACTGTTCAGAACATGCAACGCCAGACCGGTCGCCATCCCTCCATTCTGAAGTCCGACTTCAATTGCAACGGTCCGGCAGTCTCGAGGATTCATTCCCCCCAGGTAGGCAGTGACATATCCCAACACATAGCCCGATGCATTATGGCAGGCCGCTGCTGCAAACAGGAGCAGTCCGACGGACATCAGGTCATCACGTGCCAGGGCAATGGTAATGGCAATGATAATGCAGATCGAAAACATGGCGATTGTCGGGAGAATGGACATGATCCGTTTGACGTGTCGTCCGAGAGTCTGATTGACAATCAATCCGAGGACCACCGGCACCAGAATCATGGTCAGAATCGACAACATCATTTCAGGGACATTCAGATGAATCTCTTTCCCCACCAGTAATTTGAAAAACAACGGCGTCGCCAGAGGAGCAACCAGCGTCGTGCTGACGGAAAACGTGACCGACAGCGGCACATTCGCCCGAGCCAGATAACAGATGACGTTCGAAGAAACTCCGCCGGGACAACACCCGATGAGGATCAGTCCGGCGGCCACTTCCCCTTCCAGACCGAACAGTGAAACATAGAACCAGGCCAGAAACGGCATGATTGAATATTGAGCGATGGTTCCCAGAATCACCGCGTCCGGTCTTTTCAGAACACGGGCGAAGTCGTCCGTCGTCAACGTCAGCCCCATCCCAAACATGATCAACTGGACCAGCGGGAGAATCGCCTGTTGAGGAGCGAATCCCCACCAGTTCCATGTATAGAGTCGCGGAAAGAAAAACGCGCTGGCTCCAAAAATCAGCACCCAGCCCACGAACGGAATTCGCGGAAAACGGGACTGACGTCTCACCAGAATCGGAGATGAGGTGGAAGCCTCATCCTGTTGAAGTGGAGTCGATACCGACATCATGTCCCCGGCAAAAGTAAAAGCCAACGAGTTTTTCTCGACCGTAAGCCCTCAGTCTACGCGAAGATCGCTGACCGGAATGATCGCTAACTCTGCGCTATTGATATTTGCTCCCTGTCGGCCTCCGTTGTTGGAATAGCCGATGTAAAGTTTGCCATTCTCTTCGATTGCATACGGATAAGAAAGATTGCCACGAGGATGGGAATCCGTATTTCCTTCCGACATGACGGCGTCCCGGATCTTGAAGACTTTGGAAAAGAACTCCTCACCCGGTCGACTGACGGCGATCGTCAATGGAGCACGACGTCCTCCTGTGTTGGCGGTGGTGGTGCAGACCAGATAATTCTGACCATTGCTCAGTGTTCCCGCATACGGTTTGGAAGTCACCATCGGCAGATTACTGGGGATAAGAGAATTCCAGGTTCGTCCGTAGTCGTCGCTGGTGGCCATCAGGCCGATCGCTCGCGAGCCGAATCGAGAGATATTGATCACGCGCCAGCCGTTCACTATGACCGTCGATTCTCCCCAGATCTTTTCCTCCGGCCTGATCTCGTCTTTCAGAATGACGACATCCCATCGGGTCAGGTCGTCTCCATGACTGATGGCGACAGCGGCGGGAACTTTGCCCTGCCTGAAATCATTGGGAACGCTCATACCGGCCATGATCCAGTTTCCGTCCTCCATTTTGATGGGTTCTTGTGTCGACCAGAATCCTTCCCTGGCGACGATCCCTTTCTTTTCCCATTCATTCGTCGTCTCGTTCAGAACGTAAGCCCGAGTGTGAGTCGACTGAAGGTGTCCTTGAAACGCGCCATGAAATGCCCAGAGCCGGCCGTTTACCGACAGAAACACTCCGTGGCTGACTGCGAGATTGGGTTCATCACCGTGATCGATCGTGAACACGTCTCCCCAGGTTTTCCCGCCGTCGGTACTGATTCGTCCACGGGCTTCTTCCTCTGCCGTGTTCTCCGGACCTTTGTTATGGCCGAAGGAAACGTAAAGTTTTCCTTTATGCCAGCACAGAGCCACTCCATGCAGGAACCCATACCCTCCATCAACATCCGGTTCATGTCGCTTGATGACGGAGAACTCCACATTCTTCACTGTTTCGAGTTCGTCTGCTTTGGGAAGTTTCCGTTGTGGATTCCATAGAATTCGTTCATTGCTGTTTTGAGCTTCCGACGAGGACTCCGAAATCGACTGAGCAGAGGCCTGCTGTTCGGCGAACAGAACTCCCAGACAAAGCAAGCTCATATAAAGTTGAGTCTTCAATTTCATGGTGTCTTTCCATTGACGAGATGAAATCATCAGTGTTCTGAATTCCGTGGTTTGCATCAGATCAATTCTGCGGCAGCAAGTGCCTCGCGGATCGGTCCTTTCTGAGCTTCCGACGTCACCGGCATCGGCGGTCGGGGAACTCCTCCCCGTCGACCTTGCAGTTCCATGCAATAACGGATATTGGCTGGAAGGTTATCGTCGAATATCGCGTTCCAGATCGGCAACAGCTTTTCGTGAATCGCCCGACCGGTCTGATGATCCCCTTCCTGACAGGCATTCCATAGCTTCACACAGAGTTCCGGGACAGCAGTCAGAGTCGCGGCAATCGCGCCGACCGACCCTAATGCAAATGAAGGATAAAGCAGTGCGTCAACAGCGGTCATGATTCGTGACCGGTCCCCCGCCATGATGAGCAGGTCGGCCAGCAGTTTCATATCTCCGGCGCTTTGCTTCACGCCGACGACTCCGGGGACTTCATCGATAATCCTCGTCAGCAGTTGCGGAGATAGATAAGTCCATGGAACAACATTATAGATAATGACCGGCATTTCCGTGGCTCCGGCAATGTCCGCGAAGTGACGCACCATCGCATCATCATTTGGTCGAAAGACATAATGAACCGGCGTCACCTGGAGAGCGGCCACATTCAGATCCCGTACGGCGCGCCCATACTCAACAACAGCCGAAGTGCTGTTGGCGATAATCCCCACGATCACTGGAACCTTGTCCCCTGCTTCTTCGATCACCGTGGCGGAAACGAGTCGGGTTTCCTCTTTGGAAAGCGTGTGTCCTTCTCCGGTACTGCCGCAAACAGCCAGACCGTGAACCTTGGCGGTATCGATGAGATAACGGGTTTCGGCCCGCAGCATCTCCAGATCGATCGAGCCGTCAGTCCGGAAAGGGGTCACCATGGGGGGAATGATGCCGTAAAGGTGTTCATTAGACATAGCAACAGGTCCATTCTAAAACAGGAGGCGCAACACCATCCAGGCGTGGTGTCAGACGCCGTAAAGGGAGCAGAAATTCTCACGTTTCGTGGAATGTCAATAGTTAGCGCGAACTCGACATCCCACCTGCATCTTCCGGGACATCAAAGTCGCACTGAGAGTTCTTCGCAGGGAGGTCAACTGAAATCTGGTAGGGAGGAAACAGGGATGTATCTTCATCGGGATTCATTGAGCGAACTCCGGTGTTTCCCAGTATGGTCGCGACATGCGGCCCCCCAATGTGCCCTTTTCGATCGCGAATTTGATAACGTCCGTCACGAATGTCTGCGACTCCCACCGGTCCCCGATTTCCTTTCGATTCATCCGGTTCGAGCATAATGCTGCCATATGGAATTGGTTTCCCGGCAAAGGTTGCTTTTCCGGTGAGAAGATAACGGTCCGGCCCATCATTCGGGGGCTGGCATCCAGAACATCCGATCAGATTGACCAATGTTGTCAGCAATAACCCCATCGTCGCACTGATTGACACGTTCGACATTACAGACCTCCTAACGGAAAGCCGTCGGCTCGTTGAGCCAGTTGCCGATAAACTACGGAAGACATGTTCTCACTGTAGAACTGGATTGATCCATCAGCCATCAGGAAGTGACATCCTCCGGTATGCCAACTTCCAAAGCCCCGTGTATGCGTGCCGACAACCGCTCCCAATCCGGCAGGGTGTGAAGAATAGGGACCGACCCCGGGATCATAATCGACTTGAGGGGCATTGATCGGATCTACGGCTGCCGCAACAACACAGACATGCGACGAAGCGTCAGCATTTCGAATCGACGACGCCCAGGTAAAATGAGTCCCAGCGCCGCCAATTCCCCATGGTGTATTCTTGCCTCTGGCAAACCACCATCGGGACTCACCGACCAGAAATGTATTGGAGCTTCCGTCGGTGAGATCCCGCATTTTCATGCTGGAATTCGTAAACAGAACGCCATTATTGAAGAAAACGCGGGAGTTACTGGCATCACCGGTTGTACAAAGCGCCGCCGATTGCAGCCCCCCTCCCTGAACCCCTCGGTAGTTGGAATTCGGCTCAGCAGGAGAAGCATTGGGATCGGAAGGGCACTGGAACTTTGGAAGTGGTCGGACTTGCTGCGGTTCGTTCGTAAGACCAGTCGTGTCATTACCGATGTTGGCAAAAGTTCCGTTGAAATCAAACAATTGATATCGAGGGGTTTCATCCAGATAAGGAAGAATCATGACTGTCCAGGAGGCTCCGCGACGAGCAGAGGCAGCTTGTGGACAGGCTGAAGTCAGAACGATTTCTCCGGACGGGAAGAGCGTGTGGGTATCGTGATAATTGTGGAGGGCCAGCCCGATCTGTTTCAATCGGTTTTTGCAGTCAGTCCGCCGTGCCGCCTCGCGGGCCTGCTGGACCGCCGGAAGGAGTAACGCCACCAGAATCGCAATAATAGCAATCACGACGAGCAGTTCGATTAACGTGAATCCAGGTCGAACGGCGTTTGTCTTCATGGTGAGCTCTCCCGTATGAGGTGATCATTCTGCCGCATACAAACAACGAAAATAAAAACGTAACGTCAACGATTCTCTTTGTTCTAATGGCCCTCCTGCAAGAGTGCGAAGACATCACAAGGCGCGCGAATTCACATAGATCAACACCAAGACAGATCTGAAATCAGCAGATTTTTTGCTGATATCTGTGTAATATTCAGCAATTTTAGAAGGGGATGTACTCAGTGTGGGAAAACACACCTCAATAGATCTGATATATGCTTTAGTGGCGGAGATTCATCTGGATTGTTAATGAATTTTGAAGCGAGCCGAATACCATGTCAGACAAACTGGACGGGAAGCGACCACAGCCAGAACCAACGTCGTCAATGAAACCCGTGACCGGTTTAAGAGCCGTTCTCGAAGGATTCGCCTCCCGGGAAGCGGCGTCGCGCGTCGCCAGCGGTTCTTCTCCTGATGCGTTGCTGGAGCTGTTTAAGAAAATGGGGCTTGCTGCCGAAAACAGTGACTATCCCCGACTCGCGGAAATCGACCGGCAATTACATCGCTCCATCGTGGAACTGGCCGACGTCCCAGGTCTGCTGGATGCATGGGAGGCTGTATTTCAGGCTCAGAACGAATTTCGGACCCAAACCATTGATGTCTGCTGGCCAGACATCGGAGTATTATTTGAATCTCACCGGGCACTGGTTGATGCCGTTGCTGCTGGAGATGCCGCTGAAGCCGCAGAAGCAGCCAGAACACATCTGGATGCTGTCTGGTTTCGGCTGGCTTTAGCGACATCCGATCAATCGATGCCAGATGACCCTTTAGCTCGTGCCTGTGCTTATCTGGCGTTTCATTTTCATGAAACCGTACTTTTGCCCCAGATCGCTCAAGAGGTAGCCGGTTGCAGTACCGGACATCTGGCCCGTCTTTTTCGTGAGCGAACCGGCTTGAGTTTCAGCGATTACCTCATCGAGTTGCGACTGCAGAAAGCCGCCCAGCTCTTGCAACAGACCAATCGAACCATTCGGGACATTGCGAGAAAAGTAGGATACTGGGACCCATCTCGATTCGCGACCCATTTTCGCCGCCGTTTTGCGGAATCTCCCATCGCTTTCCGTCACCGGTTGTCTCCGATTACTGCCCGTCGAAATCCTCAGAGAAAGAAGAGCTAGTGTTGCATCAGCATCCAAAATGAGGGTGGAAGAATTGAAACGGGAGCGGCCAACGAGCCGCGGAACATGTGAGACAACACGACGTTTGAAGCCTGACAAGGCACTAGCAGGTTGCTGAAGAAGTCATGTTTCCCCGTTGATCAGGGATATTTCCGATCGAATCGGGCGTGATCGGAGTCTCCCTGTCGTGTTTTGCTCGGTGAAAATGGGTTCGGTTTCCGTGAGAAACCGGGCTCATGGCCCTCAATGTCGCCTCATTTCGCCGGAGACAGGCGTCTCATCCGCACCAGATTGTATGCGGCCGCTCCCAGTTCCAGTTGTTGTCTGAGTTTGTAGAGATCAGTCGAAAAGCGTAGCGTCTGTCGGGGAGGGGAATTCAGGGGAAAGTGCAGCGCCCAGATGTTCACCTGTTGTCAGTTGTTCAGACTTTGTGGTCATTGGACCGGACGTTCTGAATGCTGGCAGTGGGGGACGGGGTGCACACGAACATGGAGCAATGGGTGGAGATTCGCTGTCGGATGCTGACGGGTCAGATGAGCAAGCGGGCCGCTTGTCGGCATTACGGCATCCACTGGCAGACTCTGGAGAAGATGTTGACTCATTCCGAGCCGCTGGGGTGTCGACGCAGTCACGGTGAAAGCGACGATCTAATGAAGTCCACCTGATTCACGAAGGAGTCGATCCGCTGCTGCGTCGCTTGAATGAAGAATTTCCAACGATTGAACTCGTTCATGCGGACCTTGGATACCGCGGATCACTGGTGGAGATGGTCGAGGGGGAACTCGATTTCAAATTGAACTTTTCCAGCAAGCCAGCGGGTATGAAAGGCTTCTTGCCTCTGAAGCAACGCTGGGTTGTCGAACGGACATTCGCTTGGTTCAACCGCTACCGGAGGTTGAATTGCGATGTGGAGCTATTTAGCCATTCCTGCACCGATAAAATCCTTCTTTGCGACACTGAAGAAAAAACTGGTCCACCACGAGCAGTACCAAACCCCAGACAGAGCCTGTTTGAATACATCTAAGTTTTCTACAACCGTGTTCACAGACACTCAGCGTTGAACGACAAATCACCACCCCAGTTCGCCAAAGCCGCATAAGCCTAAAGCAGCGCCCACTATTCGTGGGAAAGTCCAAGCACCGTTCTCGATCATTCAGAAACCGTTATCACTGACAAATGATCGCCGACTATGGAATCGATGGTTGGGGAGAACGAACCTTGTCTTTCGGGCGTGGGAGTGGCGGTAGTCCATCATCAGGCTGATTCCACAGTCGATGAGGATCACCCAGGCGGCGCATCTCAGAGAGCAACAACGTCTCCATTTCCGCCAGCTTACCGGCGTGTTCTGGAGAGTTTGCAAGGTTGATTTGATGGGCTGCAGGTGTCACGCCGGTCAATGAAATTACGGTAGAATCATGGTGTTCACGGAGCAGTTCATGAGGATTTTCTGCAAGGTTGAAGAGTTGTGTCTCCCGTACACTCCCGTTTCTTACGTCATATTGAATGAGCTTCCAGTCTCCTTTCCTGACGCAACGCATCCCCGGCTTGTCTCCGCCTGAATAGGTCCCGTAAAGAACGTCGCGCACAACCCCCGTTTTGCCTTCTAAGACCGGCTTGAAGCTCATTCCCTGATTGCTGTCCGGTACTGGTATGCCAGCAAGATCGCATAATGTTGCGAGAGTATCTGACAGATAGATGTTTCCGAGGGCACGTAATCCGGGAGGAATGCCTGGACCTTTAATGATATATGGTACTCGCAAGGTGTGTTCGTACAGATTCTGCTTCCCTTGCAATCCGTGGCGGCCAACTGCGATGCCATGGTCTGACGTATAGATAATATATGTATTATCCAACTCTCCAAGTTCCTCAAGTTTCTTCAATACACGACCTATTTGAATGTCGATATTCTCGCTGCATGCAAAGAGACGACCACGTTCATTGCGAATTGTTTGGGAATCACGGTTACTCCATACACCGCTTACGGCCAATTCGTCCCGGACATCGGTATGACCATTGGGAAAAGGGGAATTGGGGAGATAATTTGGTGGAAGTTCCGGCTGACGTGGATGAGAAGGAGGAAGAGAATTTTCGTTAGTGTGATTCGTTGCACCATACTTCGCCAGCAGAGCGGGGGTGCCGTTTCGGATGTCGTGCGGGTGTGAAAATCCTAACTGAATCAGGAAAGGGGGGCGTTCATTTGCGGACTCGCGTTGATCGAGAAAGTCCAGCACGTGTTCCGCATGCCATGCGCTTCCAGTCTCAGGAGTGTCGCCTCGTTTGGTGGCGTCATGGCGAATCTTGAAGTGCTTGTTCGCTGCCTCGTAGCTGTTCCCCTTCTTGCAGGTTCGCATTGTATCGTAGCCTGCGCGGTTGAACACGGCAGGAATGGTATATTGATCCAGATCGGCAATACAGTTTTTCTCTTTCATCGGACCGATTGGCAAATGCCAGACGGTTCGCCCGCTCATGATCATGTGTCGCGAGGGAGTACAAACCGCACCACTGAAAGAGCCCATATGATAAGCTTGATCCAAAACCATTCCCTCGGCAGCGAGCTGGTCGAGATGAGGAGTTTCCAGAGTCGTATCTGGGTTATAGATTTTCAGATCAAATGGTGACTGATCATCAACCACAATAAACAGGAAATTCGGCCTTTCGGCTGACCAGAGATCGGTCGGGAATACCAGTACTAGAAGGATAAGAATCAGAAGATTGTATTTCATATACTGATACGCCTGTTGTAACATCCGGGCACAATCCACATTCTTAACGAACCCAGTGATTTAGTTCTTGATTTTGGGCTCAATCGGTGCGCTTGGAGGGGCCTGCTCTGCATTCCATGCGGCATAAACCGCTTGGAGTTCTTTGACCTTCTCAGGCTGTTGAGCCGCCAGATCATGTTGTTCTTCTTTATCTTGTACAAGGTCATAAAGCTCCGGCTGCCCGCTTCCTCCTTCAGCGACAACGAGTTTATGATTGCCATGTCGTACTGCCCATTGATCGCCATACCTCCAGAATAACGATTCGTGTGGTTGACCGGCATTCTGGCTGGTCAAATATGGCAATAGATTTACTCCGTCCAGCTTCCATTCCGGAGAAATTGTTCCACCAGCAACAGTAACGATCGTCGGGAGCAGGTCCAACTGAATCACAGGCTCCTGGTAGACGGTTTTCGCAGGAAGATGCCCTTTCCATTGCATGCAAAACGGGACACGAATCCCTCCTTCCCAGGTCATCGCTTTCAATCCTTTTAATGGGCCATTGCTGGACGTTGTCGATTTCGTCGGCCCTCCGTTATCGGAGAGGAAGATGATCATTGTCTTTTCTTCCTGTCCCAGTTCATGGATTTTATCGAGCGCGCGACCGACGTTGTCATCCATGGCTGTCATCATGGCCGCAAAAGCCCTTCTCTTTGGATCCTGAATGTGAGAGCACCGATCCAGGTAGGACTGCGGGGCCTGCAACGGATTATGTTGAGCATTGAACGGCAAGTAAACGAACCATGGTTCATGTTGATGTTTCTCAATCCAGTCTGCGGCGCGAATTCCGAACTGTTCCGTAGTGTAGAACTCGTCATCTTCAATCGGCATCACTTTCGGCGATATCCGAGAATCAACGAATAACGCAGGATGGAAGTAAGAGGTATTGGCCAGTGTTCCGAAGAATTCATCAAACCCTCGTTTCAGTGGGTGATATTTAGGCCGTTCCCCTAGATGCCATTTCCCAATGGCGCAGGTCGCGTACCCCAGTGGCTTCAATCGATCGGCAATCGTTTTTTCGTTGACGTCCAGTCCGAGTTTTTTCATTCTGCTGTTCGACTCGTGACCGAAACGGGTTTGATAGCGTCCGGTCATCAAGCCGGCACGGGTTGGGCTGCAGACTGGACAGGAAACGTAGCCCTGACTGAATGTGACTCCGTTACTGGCGATGGAATCAATCCGTGGGGTCGGGATGTCGGAGTTTCCCTGGAAACCGAACTCGCCCCAGCCCACATCGTCACAAAGAATCAACAGGACATTGGGTTTCGTGTTTTCGGCAAGACTGATCATCGGAATCTCTCCGATCAGGGACACTCCCCACACCAGCAGGCAACAGAAGAGACGCTGAAAAGTTGCACAATTCATGTGATCAGATTCCTGAAGAAATATGATTAACGGGACGTTGTTGTGGCTGTGAGTTCTCGTGCTTGTTTCAGAGCACGAGTGATCTGCGCGGCGATAGATCATGAGAAGATTTGAAGCCATACATTTCCAGAGTCCGCCAACAAACTCTCTCCTCGGAGAGGGTTTCCCTTTGTCGACGAACGGACCAAGGGTTGTTTTGTTGGAGGTTCCAGAAACCATGGCACAGAGTTTGTCAAAATTCACCGAGGAGCTGACCATCGGCAATCGCAGACAGCCTTTGGTAGAGTCCATAAGGGCCATTGACCGTCACACCGGCATCGGTGAAGTTCGTCGATGTATTTTCAATGCTTTCCGAGATGAAGCGAACACTTCCGTCTCCCATCAGAAAAAGCACTCCTCCCGTATGCGGGCTGCCGAAAGCAGTATGATACTTGACTGGGTATGCTGTTTTCGTGGCATTCATAAAGGTATTCGTTGAGCGCACGTGGTTGTAAGGGCACGTCTGGTACTCATCAAGGTCCGTGCAGTCAGCACCGCCTGCGTTTTTCAAGGAACCATAAAGAAGATTGTTTCGCGTCTGAGTCCATTGAGTCTCTCCCACGAGCATTGTATTCGACAGACCATCCGTGAAATCCCGAAAGCGGAGCCCGATGTTGACGCGGAACGCACCCACTGAACGATCGCTCTGATATGCAGGATTGGACTGATTGCAGAATTGTGCATTGAAGGGGCCACTGTTGCCGACATAGCTGCTTGTCGCGACCGCATCCACGATTCCGTTTGCGGTGCTGGTGGCGTTCGGGTCTGAACTGCCGGACTTTCGCGTCCGCGGCTTGGTGTCTGACGGGCAGGAGAACACAGCCAGCGAAGTGGCTGATGCGATGGTATTTTGCTCCTCTGGAGGAAGTTTTCCATGTGGGTGAAACCGGAAATCAAACTTCGAGAAGAGAGCGGTCTGGTCGAGCTGCGGCAGAATCTGGGCCGCCCAGCTCCAGCCACCATCCTGGGTACCCGCATTGGTTGTGGTCGAACCATTTGTGTCGATGTATCCGATCGGAGTCAGGTTGTAGATGTCATGATAGTTATGAATCGCCAGACCGATCTGCTTCAGGTTATTTCTGCACTCGGAACGCCGGGCTGCTTCTCGTGCCTGCTGAACTGCCGGAAGCAGCAAGGCAACCAGGATCGCGATGATCGCAATCACAACGAGTAACTCGATGAGCGTAAACCCCCGAGAGCCCGGCGCGGCCGGTTTGTCCCGGCCGCAACCAAAGGAACTCACGTTGTTCGAAATCCTCGCAGCCTGAGAAAATTTGGATCGTTTGCAGTGCAAGGTCTGTTCCACTGCGGTTCGGGCAGATGAATTGAATATTGAACTGTAAGCCTGACGATCACTTCCGTGAGCACCGGATGCCATGATCTTGATCCCTCTCGTAAACTTCTGACAAGACGACTTCGCTGGACCTGTTTTCATATCCGCAGGCAATCTCCAGACAAAACACTGGCGATGACGGTCAGCGGATGACGGCAAACTTCAAACAGGTTCTCGACAAACGAGCAAATGCGTGTGCTCGACGCGGGGAATGTTGTCGGAGGAGAGGATTTTGTTATCATTGAATTCGGTGTCTTCACACCAAATTAACGATGTGACACGTTCCAAGCTGACGGGGAGCTGGGTACGATAGATAATAAATTCTCAGTGTGAGGAATTTTTACTTGTCGTTTTCAACAGACCCGAACCCGAATCAGTCGTTGACAGTGGCACATTCACGTGCCTTGCTGGCGAAAAACTGGGGAAATGCCCAGACGTCTCTCTTGGCGTTTATCACGGCATCCGTTCCGCAGTTCTCTGATGCCGAAGACCTGCTTCAGGAAGTTGCGGTTGAAGTCGCGGTTCGCTTTGACGATTACGATCCGTCTCGCCCGTTCCTGCCTTGGGCCTTATGGATTGCAAAAATCAAAATTGCCGAATTTTACCGAAATCGGCAGCGGCGTCAGGTCGTCCTTGTCGGCAATTCTCTCGATGCGCTCGCGGAAGCCTGTGTCGAGATTCAGGAGTCGCTTTCCGATGAGCAGTTCGCAATTGAAAAGTGTCTGGACCAGTTGACAGATCGTTCTCGTGAGTTATTGAACTTAAGGTACTCCGAAGGAATCAGTTCACCGGAAATTGGCGCCAGGCTAGGCATTTCGGTTCGTTACGTCAGAGTGGCGCTTTCACGGATTCGAACGACTTTGACAGAATGCGTGCAGGCCGCAATGACCTCGCGATCATCTTCCAATGCGTGAGGCCCTATGCGAGAGCAAGAAGCCCTGGAACTGATTGATGCACATCTGGACGATGACGATCTGTCCGAGGAGCAAATCACAGCACTTGCGGATTGGCTACGGGAAAATCCGCAGCACGCACAGCGTGCCTTTCATCGTATTTTTCTGCATTCATTTTTGCGCCGGCGCTTGCAGGCACAGCGACTCTCCACATCCAGCACCCGCACCGATCTGGTGCCCGGCAGTACAATCGAGCCTTCCGTCACGGCCGAGCAGTTCTCTTTACAACTGATGGAGAATACTGCCGTTGCGGGAAAGTTCACCCGTCGCAGGAGTGTGTTGCTGTTGGGAGGACTTCTTCTCTGTCTGGCCCTGCTCGCCTGGGGAGGGTTCATGTACATGTATTCCACCAACCCGACAGTCGAGATGGCGACCGCATACGACGGATTTGACTACCCTGCGACGTCAATTCCCGCTCCACTCCCCCAGCCTCAGACCTGGCCGAATACAGGAGGCATGCAAGGGTTATCCGGAGGAATAGGGTGGGCAGAACCCTGGCAGGAAACCGGAGCCAAGGTCGCAGTCATTGTCGATCATACCCGGGAACTGAACTGGGATCCGAAAGACATGCGGAAGTTCAAACCGTTAGGCCATACCGACACTCAAGGGCGGGTTCTCCAGACAACCGGGCTTCAGATGAGAACGGCGATGGGAATTCGCTCACTCACCTCCCGCAAACTTGATCTTACTGCCTTCCCGGAATCCATGATCGACGAATCGGGTCTTGGGAAAGACGGAACGGTGCTCTGGTTCAGTTTTCTGGCACAATCATTTAACAGTACTGCAGAGAACAATCGCTTCACTTATTTCCAGATTGGTTCTCGTGAAATCTCAGGCTTTCGCATCGGTAAAGTTGGCGCTGCACCTTCCGGGAACTGGACAGCCACAGGGCTGCTGACCGGCGCTCAGGTGAACCTTCGCTCAAGTTCTGTTCCGTCTGGAGAGATGGCATTTCTGGTAACGCGTCTGGAATTTCGCCCCGGCCCGGAAGATGCAGCGGTTTGGATAAATCCATCTCTGGCAGCAGAACCCAAACTTGCCGAAGCGACGTTGCGACTATCCGTTCCGGATTTCCGCTTCGACGGAATCACAATTAATGCGAATTACTCCACGGACATTGATGAAATCCGCATCGGTCCAAGCTTTCGAGCCGTGGCCCCTTCAGTTCCGTAGATGAAGATCGAGAATCTGCAGATTCGGACTGCCTCATCAGGAACGCAACCAGATCTGCAACCTGCTGAGACCCGAGCACTTGGGCCATCGTCGGCATCGCGGAGATGTTTGCGGAACGCCGTTCTTCAATCTTCTTCTTGGAGATCTTTACGGTCGCTCCGTTTGTTAATCCCAAAGTCACGCTGAGACCGCTTTCGTTCAGAAGGACTCCGGAAAAAACCTTGCCTTCTTCGGTCAGAATCTGCTGAAGCTGGAAACCTTCCGTGATGACGGCACTGGGGTTGATGATCGACTCTACGAGATGCTTCGGAGTTGCACGCTTTCCAATGTCCCCCAGATTGGGACCGAAACCATTTTTGCTCGAATTCAGGCTGTGGCACTGAAAGCAGCCAGCCCCTTGTCGATGACGAAACAGAACTTCTCCTCGCTCGGCACTCGCAGTTGAAAGCAATGCCAGCGAGTCCTCCAGTGTTGCTGGCTTCTGCGGTTCACCAAGTGAAAGTGGCTCAATCAGGAAGATGGAGTTACTTTTTCCTCCGGCCCTGCCGTCTTCTGTATTCCCGCCGAGTTCGACATGACCCGACTCATAATCTCGAGAGAAGACCCGGTAATTCCATTTCCCCGCATCAATGATCAAGTTTCGTTCCTGGAACTGAGTGGCAATCCATGATGGGAGTGGATTGACCCGTTCATCGATCGCGACGGAAATTCGGGCTGGATGCAGCAGTTCCAAGGAGAGAAATCTGGAACTTGTGGCCCCATCGTCATCATTTGCGGTCTGGATATAATCCGCTCCCACAAGTTCTTCCGGAACGCTTTGCAGACGGTACTTTCGATCGACGAAAATCTTCGCTCCATTTTTCAGTCCTCCCGGGATGACCTCATACTGACGTCCACTCTGGACCACGAGATTGTTTACTAATGAAACTGGAGTGGCAGACGGATCTGCATCGATCGCACTTCCTCGAATCACGGGGGCTGTGATCCCTTGCCCAGCCTCCTCTTTCCAGAGAGCAACAACCGAACGGACGCCCGCCTCGTCATCGTTCTCAAGCACGGCCACTTCCTCTGAGGTCAAGGAACTGCCTTCCAGCAGCGCCAGCAAAACGCCACGACGCGTACCACCGCGCGGGTCCCCCAGATGGGACCTGAGATCATCTGAGGAATACAACAGGAGAAGCGTTTTCCACGCGGAATAAAACACAACCCGATCGGTTTCCACTGCGAGAAGATCGAGAATCTGTTCCCGGGCTTGATCGATTCTGTTTTCAGCAATGGCGACAAGCGTCTCCAGGCGAAGACGGGGATTGTCATGCTTGATCAAAGATGGAATCTCGTTTGAGACCAAGGATGAATCCCCGCTCTCATTGGCCCGCCGTGACAGGATTCGAATCGCCTGAATCTTAAGATTCATGGAAACCTTCGAGTCAACTGAAAGGAACTGTTGAAATCGTTCTGTGACTTCAGTGGAAGCAGGCTCGGCCCGACTGATTGTCCATGCAATCCATGTTTCCGTTGCCTCGCTGATGGCCCCATTGCTTAATTCCCTGAACAACACATTCACCACATCAGGCCCTCGTCGGACGAGTTCATCCTGCGCATCAATGCGCCGCACGGGAAGCGGGCTTTCGAACTCTTGGATCAATTGCGAAACGGTCCATTCGCTAAGCGGCTGGTGCCGAGGGGCCTTGTCGATCAGGGTGGAAGCATCTTTCCATCTCACTCGAAAGACTCGTCCTTCGCTGACCAGTTCGCCATTCTCGTATTCCGCCCCGTATCCGCGTCCCCAACCGAGAATCCATAGTGCTCCATCCGGTCCAAATTCCATGTCAGTTGGACGGAACAGGGACTGGCCACCGACGATGAAGGGCTCCCATTTCCCGGCGGACCGCATGAGTGCGCCGTCCCAACGCGGCTTCCACAAATATGTCGCCTTGCCAAGCCAGTCGTTGATCAGGAAGACATTTCGATATTCCTCAGGGAACTGTGGTGATGTTCCAAAGATGATTCCTGTACCGGAGCCCTCGAAAAGTGGACCGCTCACAGGAGCGGTCGGCGGATGTTCATCCGCTGACCAGTGCGAACTCCAGGGATGATTCCATCCAAAGTGTCCTCCCGGAAACGACATGAAAACACGGTCGCCGGAGGTTTGATCGTTGTCGGTGCCAATCCAGTTCATACCGCTATCGTGGGCGATATCCCACGGGTTTCGGAAGCCACGGGAAACGATTTCCAAATTGAGCCCATGGTCATCACAGCGGAGGATTCCTCCGTCCAGTCCCCAATCGTCCGCGGGGTCGTGGTAGGTGCGCTGATAGGATTCTTTGGTGAAGGTTTGCGGAGCGGGGAAGTCTGGAGTACCTGGCGGAGCGGTCACTCCCCAGAGATCGCGAAACGGCTTCGGGGCGACCCGACCGGGCTGTGTCAACCCTTTCGAGTTCCCTTTACTCATATAGAGCTTGCCGTCTGGTGCCCAGACCAAGCCGTGCAAACCGTGTTCAAGGTTCCCCAAGTCGGTATAAAGGCGAACGTATTCATCCGCGACATCGTCTCCATCCAGATCTCGGACAATGGTCAGGTCTGGAGCGTTCGCCACCCAGAGATCCTTTCCATGCCAGGCCAATCCTTGAATGGCATTAAAGCCAATGGCAAAGTCTTGGGTCGTTTCCGCGATGCCGTCACCGTCGTGATCATTCACCAGAACGACGCGGTCTCCCGGGGTCTCGGGCGTCGGCTTTCGGTATTGCGGCCCCATCCCGATAAACAGTCGTCCCCGAGCGTCGAAAGCCATCGAACATGGCTGTTGCACAAGTGGCTCTTGAGCGAAGACGGAAATCTCGAACCCTGGCGGAACCTGGGGCAATGCATTACGGTCGGCATTCGGATCTTTAAAGTCCGCGCTGAAGACTGGTCCCGAACAAAGACAAGCCAGAGTTATTAAAGAGATCGGAAGTAATCGCATTCTCATCATCCATATCCGAACGTATTATAATCCGCTGTAACCAGTTCATTAAAACGGAATTCTGATGGGGCAGAAGTGATGTCGTTCCGAATTAAGAACCCCTGACAAAACTGACTGTGATCCGCTCGCGGAAAGGATATTTTCATAGTTTGTGGGGTTTTCTTCGCGGCTCTAAGATTCAATCCACGGAAACCTGCGGCGCAACAGACCGAGTTCGCAGATCGCTCTGCGAGGTATCGGGCAGAAACCACAAACAGACGACGCCAAGTCCATAAACCATTGCGCTGGCGGCGCCGATGCGGGAATAATCTCCTCCGAGTGCCGCAAACAAATATCCCGTGAGCAGAACCCCGGCTGCTGTTGCGAATCTTCCTGAGTTGTAGGCAATTCCGCTGCCAGTTGCCCGGACGCGAACGGGAAATAACTCCGGGAGATACAGTGCAAGCCAGCCGAAGAACAGCGTCGTCACGAATCCCTGTGCGAAAACGACATAAGGGAACGTCCAATGCAGCGGTGCCGTCCATTGAAACATGGCATATGTCAATGCACATGAAGCAACGCTCATTACGCCATAGCTGAACCATCGACCCAATCGAATTGCAATCTGGGCTCCACTGAAGCTCCCTAACGTCGCTCCCAGAGCCCACAGCCCCTGGACAAATGCCTTATAGCCTGGATCGGTTGCACCACCGACTTTATCAGCCCACGGAATCATCCATTTGCTCGCTCCCCAGGCACCAATCATCGGAATTGAACAGATGATGATTCCGATCAATGTCGTTCTCCAGAGTCCCGGTCCAAACAACTCAGAGACTCCAGGAGGTGACTGTTTGATCTGATCTCTTGTCTCCAGCCAGCGCGGCGATTCGGGAAGGAACGCGAGCACAGCAATTCCCAACAGTGCAGGGAGCCCTGCAAGTTGAAAAATCCATTTCCATGAGTCGGGCGTGACTGTCCAGAATTGAACCGCCTGTGAGAGGATTAAAATTCCAAAGTTCAGCCCGGAACTCATAACACCTGTCACCACCGGGCGTGACACCTGTGGCCAGCATTCTGCAACCAATGCCATTCCGTTTGGCCAAACGCCGCCAACTCCCAGTCCAACCAAAAAACGGAGCAGCAACATCTGCTCTTGTGTTTCAACCATCGAGCCAGCGGCAGCAAAGATGGAATAGGTCAGAATGCTGATCCCCATTGCCTGGGAACGCCCCCAACGGTCGCCGAGGTGACCGAGCAGAATTCCGCCAAAGGCAGCCCCCAACATCAGAGCTGCGGTGTAGCGGGCGTACCATATTCCCCCAAGTGTGGGTGTATAATCATCTCCCATCAGGCTTTGGGAAATTGACAGCGACGCAACCGGCATCAACCCTAATTCAACGCCATCAAAGATCAATGCGAGGAACGCGGCTCCGGCAATCACGAGTCGAGATCGCTGCGAAAGTGGAATTTCCGTCATTTCTGAGCCGTTCTCCGAAAGAGCTGAATGATCGCGCTGTTGTCGAGATCACCAAATCCCTCGGTAACCGCTTGCTCAAGAAGTCGGCAATGCTCCCGGGACATCGGTAAGGAGATACCAGCAGACTCACCTTCTTGCAGGATCAGGCGGACATCCTTCAGATGCTGAGCCAGACGGGCCTGAACACTGAAGTCGCCTGTAATCATTTTCATTCCCTTGGAATCCATGACACGGGAATAGGCGACGCTTCCTTTGAGGATCTGAAGCGCTGCTGCAGGGGGGACGCCGATTGCCTCTGTGAACGCCAGACCTTCCGCCAGCGAGATACGATTCAATCCTAGAATGAGGTTTGTCACCAGCTTCATTTTTGTCGCGCTTCCAAACGAACCGACATGAAATGTCTGCTTCCCGAGAACCGGCCAGAGATCTTCACAGTCGTTAAAAGCTGACTTGTCGCCACTCACGATCACAATGGATTCTCCATTGCGTGTCTGCTCACTCGATCCGGACAGGGGAGCGTCGAGATAGCACACTCCCATCTCGGTCATCTGGCGTTCGAGAAGGATTCCCAATTGCAGACTGCCGGTGGTCGTGTCGATCAGGTATTGCCCTTCTCGCAAGTGGCTTTTCATCGCTCCGATCACTTCCGAAACCGCTTGGCTGTCAAACAGACTAATGATAATCCGGCGACAATCGTCGACAGGCGAATCACTCCACTCCGCCCCTCGAGCCAGCAAGGGAGCGGCTTTTTCCCGAGTCCGATTCCACACCCGAACCCGATATCCAAAGTTCAGTAGCCTTTCGGAAATCGCGGTTCCCATCAGCCCCAGCCCAATGACACCGATTCCATCGTCGCACTTCATTCGTTTTCCTTTGCCTTTGCGTCGAGCTATTTCTGCGATGTCAACTTCAGATCGATGACATTCGCTTTCCCAAGGACATCGAACTCCAGTGCCCCGGAGGTGTGATATTTTGCGGGAACCCGCTCCGGTAAACCGCCGGGGAGCTTCGACTCCTCATCGGGATCCCATTGAGTAATCACCCGTACTGAATTTTTCCCGACTTTCGCCCCCTTGTTCGTCAGGTTGTATTCCAGATCGTAATCCCCGTTGTCATCAGAAACAGCCGTGGATGTACGACCGCCGGACACCGGGTCGAAGTAAATCTTTGCCCAGGGTAATGGCTTCCCGTCTAAAGTGATCGTTCCTGTCACCGGACCGATCTCAGGTTGATCTCCGGGGCTGCCAAAGCATCCGCTGAACAAGCTGGCACTCATTAAAATTACAGTCAATCGAAAATACATATTTACTCCCTGCGGCGAATCCAATCATCTGTCAGATCTATAGCAAACCCAAACCTGCATCATCGCGCATCTGTCTCTCGATACGGGAGGCCGAGGTTACCGTCACTTCCTCCTGCGAATAGACTCGTACGTTGCAATTTCGCCTGATGCCCCGCCGCAGTGAATGATTGGAATCGCAAATCCCGAATCCCTGCGACCTAGGTCATTTGGTTTACTATGTGCCCACACAGCGTGCGTTTTCCTAATAAGAACGCTGGTGCCCGCGTGACAGAACGTCATACATAATTTGCAAACACGCTCTAGTGCTGTGTCCAGCCTAAATTTGGGAGTTGCCAGAGCTGTTCCGCGGCTCGTTGGCCGCTCTCGTTCTGGTTTCTCAACCCGAAAATTTAGAGTGAACAACGCACTAGTATTCACCAATCGGAGAACCATCATGTCGTGAAATCAGGAACTCAAACGTACTCGACGGCGCATTGGAACCTGTATTACTGTTATTGTCTTTTATGACGTGGTCGATGTTTTCGCTGATAAACCGCACCGAACCATCAGACAAAAGAAAGTGGGCACCGCCAGTATGCAGGCTGCTGAAACCTCGTCCGTTGGAATTGATCAACCGACTTCCACTGCCTGCCAGGGTTGAGACACCATAATCGTCATTGTTTTCATTGTTGTCGTTGGCCCCGAAGACCAGAGAGGCTTTCATATTCGTTGTCCCCAGCATGGTGCAACGCTCTCCAATGGCAATCGTGTTGCTGGTGCCGTCTGTAATGTCCCTGATTTTAACATTTGATCGACCAGGAGATCCAGAATTTGGAAAGACTCCATTAGCAGTGTCGTCCCGGTCCGATCGGGATGAATTGTTCGACGAAACATAGTTCGACCGAGAGGTCGGAAGTGTCTGGTTTCCACCGCTCCCCTCTTCGTAATCATCGTAGTCAACAGGCTTCTCTCCGCAGACAGACGTAAATCTCCAGGACGAATTCGTGGTTTCTCCCACATCAGAAGGGCATCGAAAAACGCTATATTTCTGCTGCAGCAGCGGACGTGTTTGCGGGTCACCAGCGGCATCGCATAACTCTCGGTTTCCCGCGCCTAATTGGTTGTAGGCATTCGACTGGTCCAGCATTGGCATCAATGCAAACCCCCAGCTGGAATTGTTGTATCCTCCCCCGATATGATAGATCATGTTGGATGGGAACGAACCATGTATTTCATGGTAGTTATGTAGAGCAAGTCCAAACTGTTTCAGGTTGTTTTTGCACTGCGAGCGACGAGCGGCCTCCCTGGCTTGCTGCACGGCCGGAAGGAGCAAGGCGACCAGAACCCCGATGATCGCGATGACCACCAGCAGTTCTATCAGTGTGAATCCTTGGGTTATTCGTTTTTTGGGCATGAGTACCTCGTGGATTGTCTGAGTGTAATTGTTCCCGGTGCGTCAGATGGAGACCCGTTTTTCGTGCTTGCAAGGAGTCGTTCATTTCCCCTCTCTGGCGGAATTCTGCTTGGAAACAATCCTGTCCAACATGCAATTATTGCTGACTCGCTTATGATTCCTGATGATCAGCCAGAAATATGAAACCTGCATTAAATAGGTGCTAACTTTCAAGCAATAAGGCGGATGAATATCACGGTTCACACGCTAATAATTCTCCTCCACGCGAAATCACCGCCCTGGCAGAAGTGGCCGGAGAAGGACTCTGGGACAAGCAAATCATCTGAAGAGAACGCCTTGCCACCAAGCAATGATCCAAGTGGACCGTCGAGATGTTCCGCAACTCTCCTCGGGCCCGCTTCGAGAATTCTTTCAGATGAACATCGTCAGTCCCGTAATGACGTACGAAACATTGTCGGACTGAACCCCGTCTGACGGCGAAACCATTGGCTGAAGTAAAATTCACTGGAGAAGTTCAATCGCCGGGCAATGTCTTTCATGGAAAGTTTTTCATTAGCCAAAAGGAGCCGTGCCTGATGCAGCCGGGTTTCCTGAAGAAAGTCCGATAGGGTTTTGTGTTGGAATTCCCGGAAGAGGCTTCTCAATTGTGAGTAGCTGACTCCTGACATCTTCGCCAATTCCGGTGCTCTCCATGCTTTCAAGGGGTTCCTCATGACGATTTCAACAACCCGGGTCACCGGCGAGGGAATTTGCTCTTCGTCTGTTGACGTAAGCACATGGCGTTGAATCAACAGACGCCCGAGAACCTGCGTCAGGCATTCATGGATGGCCCATTCATAGTCTTTAGGACGTTTGGCGACCAACTCCATGATCTTTTGCTGTTTGCAACGAATCAGATTTCCTTCCGTTGTGTCGCGGAACAGAAATTCTCCGCTGCCGCCCAATGATTCTTGCCAGGTATCCAGTCCCGGTCCTGAAAAGCGGATTCCGGATGTCTGTAATCGTTGACCAGGTTGTGGGACATATGAGCGACTCGTGCTGAGATCAATAAACCAACAGACAGAGTCCGCACGTAGATCCCAGGTCTTTTCGTCAACCGTCAGCTTCCCGTTCCCGGCATCGACCCAGAACAGGAATGCCCCGGCTTTGTCACGTCCGGGATGAACCTCAGGCTCATCGCGCCAGGCACATCCTACCGAGAGGACATGCCATAGCAGGCGTCTGGCGGGTAACGACGGTTCCACCAGGCAAAGTTGATCAAAGCAAACAGCCATCGGGGGATTTCAAGAGGTTCAAATATTTTTAGAGCCGCGAACAAAACCTTTCAAACGATGAGAATTTCCTTTCCGCGAGGGGATCGGGGTCAGTTTTGTTAGAGGTTCTTAGTTATTAACTGGAACACCGCCCACGCTTTGACGGTATAAGGACATGTGTCCCAGTTCAACGCCGTCGAGGCAACCTGAACGCAAAGTTCACATTCCTCACACAATGCTCATTCAGGGACGTTCGTCGACATTGATTGCCATGCTGACCACGAGACGTTGCAGCGATAGTTCGAATCATTTTCGGGAGGATTCCGCCTTGGCGCGTAGATCCGATTTCCTGAAAACGGTTCCCCCTGGGTATAGATCCAGACGCGATTCTGGTCCCAGAGGAGAATCTCATCTCGCGGATCTCCGGTGACATTCATCGCGGCAGCGCACAGATCCGGGTGTCCGTCGTCGGGGAACATGACGACTCGCTGCAGGCGTCCATTGAGCAATCCCCCTTCGTGTACATTTCCGGAAAGCAGAATGAATTCCGTTCCATCCCCCCTCCAGTTGACAGGAAGCATCGGGCTTCCACTGTGGCAGGGTTCTTCCTGTTGCAGGAGTGTCCCATCATGCTGAATGAGCGAAATGATGCCCGGGTTCTTGCAGAAATTCATGGCCACCAGTTGCAGACCGGGAAGGTCTTCTCGGAACTTTCCGATGGTCGATGTCTGGGCGTGACCAACTCGTATCTGCTGGTCAATGAAGTCCTTGGAGCGGATTGCCATTGGAGTCGAGTACCCGTAGGAGGAATGATTACGCAAGCGCGAAACGAGAATTCCGCGCTCCACATGGAGAACAGATTCAAACTGATTACGGGCCACTTCCGGATTCAGAGAAGTGCCGGACAGATAAAGAGAAGCCTCTCGCGATCGACCTTGGGGCCGGTCCCGGGAGGTTTCTCCAAACAATTGGACCATGGGGTAAACAAGGGCAGATCGTGCGATCTTTCCTGTACCGTCGATCTCTTGCATTCCTTACCCCTCCAGTTGTAGCCTTTTGCGAATGTTGAGACTTAGTCTCAGGTTTCGATTGTTTCAGCTGACAGGTTGATTGGGATGCATATTCTGGTTGTTGAGGATGAGCCAAAAACTGCAGCCTATTTGGTAAAAGGGCTCCGCGAGCAAGGCTATGTGGTAGATGTCGCGCATCGTGGGCATGATGGGCTGCAAAAGGCCAAATCCCTTCCCTTCGATCTGATTCTTCTGGACATCATGCTTCCCCAGATGGACGGCTGGTCGGTGTTGTCTGCGTTGCGGCGAACCGACTCTCAAACTCCGGTGCTCTTTCTGACGGCGCGGGATTCCATTGAAGACCGGGTTCGAGGGCTGGAGTTGGGGGCCGACGACTATCTGGTGAAGCCGTTTGCTTTCTCCGAATTGCTGGCACGCATTCGAACGGTCTTGCGGCGAGGCCCGGCCCGGCATCCGGAAGTCATCCAGATTGCAGACCTCGAAATCGACCTTCCTCGAAATCGGGTTTCCCGGGAAGGAAGGAGACTGGATCTGACTCAGAAAGAATTTCAATTGCTCAGCCTGCTGGCTCGCCGGTCCGGGGAAGTTCTCTCCCGGACCGTCATCGCAGAAGAAGTCTGGGACATGAATTTCGATAGCGATACCAATGTCGTGGATGTTCATATCCGTCGGCTCAGGGCTAAAGTCGATACACCGTTCCCGATCAAGCTGATTCAGACTGTCAGAGGGAGGGGGTATGTCCTTGACGCCGACCGCTAAAACAGAAGTGCTTCGACGCCCCTGGTCGCTGGCGATGATTCTAACGAGTTACTACTCCCTCTCCGCATTTCTCATCGTCCTGCTGACGGTTCTTTGCCTGCAATGGTCGATGACCAGTAAGCTGAATCGCAAAAGTGATCAGTCTCTCGTTGATCGAGGACGGCTGTTACAAACCCTGATCCAGGAACTCAAATCGGACATTTCCTCATTGTTGAACGTCATTGGTCGCCCTCCCGACGTCGACCTGCTCCCACAGTATTTGATTCGAGTCACCGATGCAGCAGAACGGACGATTGCGGAAACACCCGGGATGGCCTTATCCGCTCCAACCCAGCAATTTCCCCCTCCCAGTGAATTTACAGCCCCCGAAGTCCGTGACATTAAAAGTGCAAATCGCGTACTGCGTCTGTTTGCCGCAAATGTAGAAACGGGAAATTCAGACCAAGGCGTATGGCGGGTTCAGATTGCATTGGATCGCACTCAGGAAGAGGAAGTCCTGCGGCAATACCACGCGAATTCACGACTTGCGCTGGTCCTGGCATTCGTGGCTTGTCTGGGGGTGGGATATTGGATCGCCCAACGGGGGATGCGGCCGCTTCGTGACGTCTCCTTCGCAGCGGAGTCGATTCAAGTCAGCAATCTCAATCAGAGGCTTGAAACAGAGGGAATGCCGCTAGAGATCCAGCAAATGGCCCAGACGTTTAATCAGATGCTTTCCAGGCTTGAACGTTCATTCGCCCGTCTGTCTCAATTCTCCGCTGATATCGCTCATGAGTTGCGAACTCCAGTCAACAATCTGCGCGGAGAACTGGATGTGGTGTTAGACCGCAAACGTTCCCCCGATGAATATGCAGAAACAATCGGTTCAGCTCTTGAAGAGTGCGACCGACTGACTCGATTGATCGAAAGCCTGCTGTTTTTGGCCCGCGCGGAACATCCGGAGACGCAGATTGAACGGAGTTCCTGCCAGCTTGGTCGCGAGTTACACACCATTCGCGATTTTTTCTTCGATCAGGCGGAAGAAGCAGGAATCACGATCCTGGTGGAAGCGGACGAGTCCCTGGAGACAGAATTGAATCGTCCTCTTTTTCAGCGTGCTATCGGCAACCTTGTCATGAACGCCATCACACATACTCCGGATGGTGGCACAATCATCCTGCGGGGGCTTCGACAGGGACAAACAGCCCTCATCGAAGTTCAGGATACCGGCTGTGGTATCCCTGAAGCACATCTCCCCCATCTGTTCGAGCGTTTTTATCGGGTGGACCCTTCCCGCAGCCAGATCAGTGGTGGGGTCGGGTTGGGACTGGCAATTGTGAAAGGGGTCGTCGAACTCCATTCCGGGGCAATCCATGTCATCAGTACCCCGAATGTCGGAACCTGCTTTCAGTTGACCATTCCGGCTTTCTCTCCGGTGCTGACCTCCTGAATTCAGGGCACTTTGCTGCGAACCGTCATCCTCCAATGAGGGGGCTGTTGTCGGCAAATCAGACATCAAAATGACAAAATTGTCATTCTGGCGTCATCTTCGTGTCAGAACCCCTTGCTAGATTGACCATCAGTACGACACACAAAATCAATGACACTGAGACTCAGTGTTAAATTGTCTGCCAAGTCAGCCAGCTTCCCGACGAGGAAAGTCAGCCAGAGACAGGTCTTGCTCCTACCTCTTTTTCCTCAACGACAGGGAGTTCCTTCCATGCCATTACCTCGCCGTGGTTTCACGCTCATCGAATTGCTGGTCGTCATTGCCGTCATCGGAATTCTGGTTGCATTGCTCTTGCCTGCCGTGCAGCAGGCTCGCGAGGCCGCCCGGAGATCACAATGCCGGAATAATCTTAAACAGATTGGGCTGGCTGTTCATAACTATGCAGATGTCAGGAATGGGACGTTACCAAATAATTCTTATCCCTATTTCGACACTGTTTCGGGAAGTATTAATTCCTCAGCAATCGGTCCGGGCGTGTTTTTGATGCTTCTCCCTTATCTCGATCAGGCCAACTTATATAACCAGTTTCAGTTTAACTACACACCTGCTCCAACGAGCACCGATACGATGGCAAACATTTCGGTTGTGTCGAAATCTCTGCCGGTTTATCTCTGTCCCAGTAATGTGTTCCACCGTTCAGTTCCCGATCCGAGAGGATTAAATGGAGAAGGGGGATGTGATTCAGGACGTGCTCCGATGACCTATGCCGTGATGATGGGCGTTGCACCAAATCCAACTCAATCTGGATTTCAGCGCTACCTGGGAGATACCGGAGGAATAATCCAGGGAACGTCACAGGATCTCGTGACTTCAAGTTTGAACAAGGGTATGTCGTCGAGACTGCGAGATGTTACGGACGGACTTTCGAATACGATTATGTTCGCTGAAGTGGATTGGTCAATGAGAGGATACGGAGCAGGTGTTTCGAATGGCGAGGGAGGATGGATACAAAGCGCTGAGGACTGTAACGGAATTGCAGGGCTGGGACGGCATGGTATCTGGTATTGGGCCGGACAGTATCGACTGCATGCGGGAGTGACAGCCGATGGCGGTCCTGACGTTTTTGGAAGATCAATCACGCCATTTATTAATAATAAGTCTTCAATGGATACCCTCACCGGGCCCCCTCCATTTCCCGGGCTTCCGGGGCAGCCAACATCGCATGACGGAACAGTGCTCTTTCGCTCCAGAAGTCAGCATACAGGAGGTGTCCATGTTTGCCTGGGGGATGGTTCAGTTCGTTTCCTTAACGAAAATATCAGTGCCGAAACATACAAGGCACTGTCGACCAGGGCAAACTCTGAAGTGGTCAACGAATTCTGACCGATTGACCTCTCACCAGCATCTCCAGAGTCCCCACGAATGGACGCTGGGGGCTTGTTTTATTCGTTATTTAAATCAGTTTCAAATTGAGGTTTAAGCAGAGTGAAGATTGACATCACTCTGCTTTTGATAGAGATAAACTTAATATTTAACTAAAAAGAGAAAATGATGCCGAAATTGTTTGCTGCAGTTGTCATGGTAGCATGTATTACAGGTTTCTTGCTGACCGGTGCAATCAGGGCAGAATCCCTGTCACCATCTGCAATTGTCGGAGAATATTCTGGAAAAGTTCTGAATGAGTCCAGAAGTACGACCAAAGTTGGGGTCCAGATCAAAGCGACTGAATCAGAAGGTTACATCGCAATTGGTTATCTCGGTGGGCTGCCAGGAGATGGCTGGAATGGTGACAAGCCTGTCGAATCTTCCGGACGACTTGAAAACGGCAAGATCCATTTCAAAGGAGACATTGCGGACGTCATCTATGATGACGGAACGCTGACCGTTATCGAGAATGGAGGTAAAATTGAAATCGGCACACTGGATAAGACCATTCGAAAGAGTCCCACGCTGTCCACTACCCCGCCGGAGAATGCCGTCATTCTTACTGACGGAAAAGCGAATGGAGTTCTGCCGCATGAGACGCAGCGCCTGCATCTGGAGTTTCAACTCAACTCAGACGAATCCTCCTCCAATCCCACCGGTTTCGGCGTCTTGAAGATTGGTAACCAGCTTGAACTGAGAATTTCCGATTCGTTTTGCCATCTTGTCGGCCCGGAAAACTGCGGATCGCTGGGAAAGCAGTCTCCGAAAGTCAATGCCTGTCTCCCGCCGGATCAATGGCAAACCTTGGACCTCGAATTTGGCCCTTCGATGGTAAAAATCCTGCTCAACGGAATTGAGATCCATCAGGACGTCCCCTGGGCACCTCAAGCACAGTCTGCATTAAACTGGGACGGTGAGAAAACGGGAACCCGGTTTCGCAATATCTGGCACGCATCCCGGTCCAGTGAATAAATGGAGTGATGCTGACTCATCTGAACATCATCGATAATGCTGTGCAGTTTGCCCAGGTCCACTTCCGGCCAGACGACCGCCTGCTGGTCGCCGCTCCATTCTTTCATTGTTGGGGGCTGATTAACGGAGTGCTGGGCATCTTCGCAGCGGGGAGCACCGCGATGGTGATCCGGCATTTCAAAGCAGAACCGGTACTGGAGCTGATTGAAAACGTCCGGCCGACGCAGTTCCTCGGTGTTCCGGCGATGGTCAACCACATGACCCGTTCCCCGGTGCGGTCTGAACGTGACCTGCGGAGCTTGCGCGTTATTCACTCGGCGGCGGCTCCGATGCCCAACGTGGTGCGCAGCCAAATATTAGATTCCTCATCAGTTACTTCATCTTCACAGGTTCAGTGGCAACGGGATTCGCATAAATTCTTTCGCCAAAGCATTGTCCAAAATCACTGACCGCAATTCATCAAGAGCCTCACGATCACTTGGCCACATGAGTTTCGAATCCGCTTCGTAAACATCTACCCATTCGAACTCCGAATGCTCATGATTGATTGTGACACTGGCGTTCTCCTCAACAATCGCGCAGAACATTGGAGCAGTGTTCAGTGAATCATTGTCAGGCCGATAGAAGTTCGTGAGTGTGCTGAGTCGATAAAACTCAATCGGAGTCAACTCCGTCTCTTCACGCATTTCACGCAATGCTCCTTGCCATGCGGTCTCATTCGGCTCCAATCCTCCTGAGATCAACTGCCACGTTCCTCCCATGTATTTCTCCTCTGCGCGGCGGGCCATTAGAAGCTCGAACTCTCCATGATGCGAGCGAATAATCAGGACGACCACATAGTAAATCTGCGTCATAGCGATTGTCCGGAATCCGTTATCCAATTTTCCAGTAACGTAGAATGGGGCAATCAAGCGTTCGTATTAAGTTGATGTGCATTTACATATGACGCTGCATATACGCTGGGTTTCGCTAATCGCTCTACTCAGCCTACGAAAACTGCTGTGATGAGCTGGGGACCGATGATCCGCAGAATGATCGGATAACCCCGAGTTCAGGCCGCGAGCAGAGCGAGCGACTGGAACAAGTAGTTAGGCAGCAACATCATCCTTGTAGAGCTCCACCTGCCTGACGAAGACGCTCATCAGAACCGCACACTCCTCTGCATGTGTCTCAAGGAGTTTGTGGCCGGCATCGAAAATGTGTGCCTCCATTCGCGGCAACGCTTTCATCCAGGAAAGCGTCTCGTCGAGTTCAAAAAAAATGTCGTGGCGAGCCCACAGCATCAGGGCTGGCGGTTGCCATTGCTGCAGGTAGTCAGCGATTTCACCAAATCGCGCGACGTGGTTACGATAGTCCAGCACCAATGCACGCTCCTTCTCGGGTCGACCTGAAAGCGACATGATTCGCCAGTCCTCCTCCCACTGCCGGGGATCCATGCGTGCGACGATGTCTGCAGGCACCCCCGCGGCGTAGACTTTGCGAGTCCCTTCGAAGTTGAGATGCGTGATTGCTTCCGCTTCGCGCTCCGGGGTGGGATCCTCCCAGAAGGACCGGGTCGCCGCCCACCCCGGCCCGAGACCGCTTTCGTGGGCATTGCCATTCTGGATGATCAACCCGCGTATACGTTGCGGAGTGCGTGTCGCGAGATAGAGCCCCACCACCGCGCCAAAATCATGGAGATAAAGAAAAAACGAATCGACGCCGAGCCGAGCGAGAAGCATCTCAATGACATCCGCGTAACGGGAGAATGACGTTCTATCGATTGGATCGGACTCGCCATACCCCGGCAAATCAGGGGCAATCACGAAGCAATCTCGCGCGAGCGGCCCGATAACGCTTCGGAATGATCGCCAGGAGCTGGGAGACCCATGGAGCAGGAGCAGTGCCGGATTTTGTCGCTCACCCGCCAGGCGAACCGCCAGTTTGGCACCCTCAATCTCAAATTCCATCAATTCCGGCTCTCTCATCACCACTCACCTTTACCTTTGCCTGCACGTGCGTAATGGGACGTTTTCGCTGATGGCGACATGCCCTTCAAGTCATTGTAGGGCAGGCATTGCCTGCCGTCCCGTTTGGATCGTCATGCGATGCATGACCTACTGACACTGTTTCTCGAAGAAAGTAATCAGTCCTCCAGATTGGCCAGCACGGTGTTACCGAGTTCCTTCAGGATACGTCGGTGCAACCGGCTTCCCCAGGATTTGCTGACGCCGATTCGGGTGGCGGCTTCTTCGAGAGTCAGTCCTTCAAAGTAAACTGCTTCAATCAGGGCTTTCGATTCGTCCGGAAGCTTCGAGACGGCGGCCTGAATCAGGTGATAGCTTTCCCGGCACTCCGCATCAACGTCCGGGGCAGCAAGTCGGGAATCTTCGATTTGCGTCCACGATTGAGGATCGGCCGTCCACTGACTCAAGAGCGAAGAGACGACCAGTTCCCGGGTCATGGAGGAGAACCAGTTGACGTCGTCGCGCAGACTCGTTTCCCTGTCGAGATCCGGAACTCCTTCAAGGATTTCAGCGGCGGTTTGTGAGAATCGGGTGTTTCGAAACGCAGCCCGAGAGTTGCCGCTCATCTGGGCAATTCCTTCGTAGATCGCTCCACGAATGCGGTAATAAGCGAATGTTGAGAACTGAGCCCCCTGGCTGGCGTTGAATCGATTGGCCGCTTCCACCAGACCCAGTTGGCCGAAAGAGACCAGGTCATCCAGTTCAAACCGGCCGGAAAAACGACGCGAAATGCGGACCGCCAGCATCTTGACCAGGCCTTGCCCGCTCGCAATCAGTTCATGTGTGGTAGGGGACTCTGATGGGCTCATCGCACTGACTTCTGCAACTTCACCCAGAATTGTTGACAGCGTCGCGTGGTGGCGTCGGAGGACAGAAAACTCTGAGCGACATGCGCGATCAGTTCCTGAACCACCGGCGACTTCCGTCCAGACGGAAACTGCTGCAGCGTCTCATCGCACACGGCTTCGACAAGCTGACTGACCACCGGCAATGTGACCGGGGCATCGACGGGATACTGTCTCGCAATGACTTGAAATCGTTCCAGCAGTTTTTCTGATTGTCGATCGAAAATCTCCGTCGACAACGTTTGCTGAACAACCTCTTCCAGCATCTCTTTATGAAGACTCTCTCCGGCGCGATGTTGATCGGTCGGAGAGTGTCCATCGACAGGAGAGGAAAAGTCTTCCGGATGCGACTGTATCATCATGCTCCAGATGCTGAGAGGACTTCGCAAATGGTCTGCTGTGTTCTGCAACCAGGGTTCTGCAATCAGGGACGTGATTTCAGATGCAAATCCTTACCAACGCCAGCAGACGCCTGAGACGATTGCTCTAATTCAGGTTCAATATCTGCCGGAACGTTGCCTGCACCTGCGGACGCGAAATCACGATTGCTCCGACCAGACCGATTAGCAGGATCAGACTGAGGGTGTTGGCCACGCGCCCAATGAGGCGATATCGTTCGGCTTCCGCAAGAGCCTGATCGTTCCATGTCAGCACACTTTGCTGTTCAACCAGTTTATCGAACACGCTTTTGACGAACGCCTGTTTATCTTCAGATCCCCCGGTCGCCGAGAAATAACAACCGCTGAACATCATCCATTCCGGGACCTGATTGGGAGCGTCTGATTCTTTGCCATAGGCCCGGTGAAGCACCTTGATTAACTGTTCCTGAACATCTCCCCGCATCAGGCACAATAGTGAATAGAGCTTCGGGTTATTGACCTTCGAAAGCCCTCCCGGCTGACTGAACAGGTGATAGATCCAGTCTTCGAATGCGCCGCAGGCATGCCGGACAATCGCTTCGATATTACTGTCCGTTGCCACTGACCAGATTTGCGGGGTCCCTTTTCCGAATCGATTCGCTTTGACAACATCCCGACCAATACGCCGGGCGAGTTCCCTGAATCCGCTTTCGGTTTCCATGCCGTCGACCAGAGCAGAGACCGCACAGCGAACCCGGAGCCTGTCCCGAAGAACCGTGATGTCTGACTCGGCAGCTGTCGCGACTTCTTCGGCCTGTGCACTTCCCGCACGGATCGCACTAAAGGGGATCAGGCTGAGAATTCCATTGACCGGACTGACAGGTTCCCGGGCAAACCGCAGGCGATCCAGCACATTCGTCAGCTTCCTCGATCTGTCCTGCTTCTCCCCTTCCGTCAGCTTGATGGCCGCCACGATGGCTCGCTGTTCTCCTCCCTGTTGGTGTCCCCCGACCGGGACGCTCAGATCAACGGGAGCAAACGCTGCTGCTGTTCCGGTGTAAGCCTGAACCTGAGGAGCAGGTGCGGTCATGACTTCGGCAGAACTGTCATATTCAACCGATCGACCGGTCGGTTCAGGACCCTCTCCGGCGGGGGTGTCGAATCGCATTGTTTCAGAGAAAACCCCCTTCGCTTTGGTCGGTGCATGACCGGCGATGGGAGCGGTCCCTGCTTCTTCGAATTTATGTCGTAATGCACCGACACAGGTGACCTGACTGAGACACAGAAAGATCGTGTCGTTATTGGCAAACCAGTGAATTGGAGCCGGACCTTCAGGAACTCCATTCACCGCAAAACTGAGTTCCGAAGCCGCCAGAACATTTCGGGCATGCTTGTCGTCCTGAATTCCGGTGACGAGAAAGAGCGGAACATCTGTGATCTCGATCTGATGTTGTTTCAGTGCCTCGATGCCGGCCGCCCAGGCTTGATCGATCTCCGGATAATCGGACTGTTCCCCTTCCATCCACGAACGAGTCAGGAAATAGACTCCGATCGGAATCAGAAGTAATAACAGCCCGGCAATCCATGAGGTTTGCCAGAAGATCTTCATGTCGGCCCGATTCCACGTACTCAGGAACAGGAACCAGCTGAGCCCGGCACAGAGCAGGAGGAACAGCAGGGAGAAGATCGTCAGCCGGGCAGGCAGACTCAGCCCCATCACCTTCCGCGGGGCGGAAAAAACCGCAAACGGTGAGGCAAGGAAGCTTCTGATCGGAGAAGTAAGATAGTCCAGGAATTGTCCCAGAAAGTTCGTCATGACCCAGGCCCAGAAACGGTTCCAAACAGATAAAATGAAACAAAAAACAGGCTCACGGCCAGCACTAACGTGACGAGCCACGAGGCAATACACTCAAATTTTTCTTCCAGCGGTGGAGCATCTCCCGGCTTGGAATCCACCGAAATACTCGGACGTCCCTGTTGCAGTTGTAAAGCCGCTTTGGTTTGTCTGGCCCAGAGTTCGCGCGTCGGAGGAAGTCCCAGATCCTGCAGAAAGTGAGAGCCTCTTTCTGAACCGGAACCGAGAGACAACTCTGTTCTGTAAATTCCATAGAACCCCAGAACGATGCAGATGTAATAGATCTCCAGTGCATTCCGGGTTTCCAGAGCCCCTGCTTCTCGCGCTTTGACGAAGAACTGGGTACTCGCTTCCCGTGTGCGAAACAGTTCGGTTTCCAGAGTGTTGTTTTCCCACCAGTCTCGCCCGCGCCATTCGGCAAAGATCAGAAGTTCATCAATCCACGAGACGAGCGCATACTTGGCGAGCAGCCACTCTTTTGATTGTCCGAGTGCGGCTTCAGCGGTTTCGAAGTGGCGGCGGAGGTGGTTGAATTCTTCGCGTGCGACTGGTTCTTCACGATTCTCAATCCGATCGATCAATCGAATGACGTACAGGAACACAGGATCGACCGCGGTTGCAAAACGTGGATTCATGAGTTGGCTCTTACGACAGATGCCTGAAACAGCGGATGATCAAATTATCGCTTCTCTTGAACGCCCGAGTTTTTGGGAACGGCAAACAGTGCGATCTCCAGCAGAATGGTTTCATTAGAAGCAGCAACGGCCAGTTGTCGCTGCCCTTCCAGTTGATCTTTATTCACGATCAATTCCCGCTTGAAACGCATTCCCAACGTTCGGTCTTCCAGCACACTTTGCCAGGCCGGCCCTTGTTTACTGACTTGAAAATACAACCAGTCTCCATCGGGAGGCAACGCTCGGGGATGCTGTGACACCGGTTGCAGCCCCAACCCGGGAAACTTGTTTCGAAACAGGAAGTCGACCTGATTCGCACTCCCGATTTTCCAGTCGAGTCGTCCCGGCTGAAGCAAATCGGCCACACGTGCGTTCGAGGGAGATGCCCGGACTCCGACGAACCACTGCCAGTCTTCTCCGAGCCATTTGTTTTCCAGTGCCACGGCCATCCCCTGACCGGCTCCTGTGAAGTAACGCTGTTCGTACTCGTATCGGGAAACCGTCCCCAGCAACACGCGAACCTGATCACGTAATTGAGTGAAGACCGGCATTAAATGATCATGGTCATATCTGGGTAATTCAGGCACGCGCCGATCCTGTCCGAAGATCGACAGGATTCCGACGATCCGGCACATTTCGACATACAACGGGAAGGGATGCAATTCCCGGGCGACGAGCATCGCTCCCAGTGAGGCGTCCGATTCGTTCAGCGCCTGCAGCATGAAAACCCGTTCCAGATCTCCAGTGTCTCCACTTCCCAGCGTAATTCCGCGATCTTTGATCTGTTGACTGACGACTGTAATTTTCTGGCCGATGATGTCATGGGTCGCGCGGATCACGTCGCGACTCAGGTCAGGCCAGCACTGTACATTCAGTAATGCCGGAGCATAGGTGTTATCGAGCTGGGGTGTTCCGTCTTTGCCGCCGGCCCGGCGAATTCCGGCAATCGGAAGAATTTCATAACCGTCGAGCGTCTCCGTCGACAGGCACAAGCGAACCTGTAACTGGCGATACGAAATCGCCTGATCGTTTCCGCCATCATTCTCATCAGACTGATCGAGCGTCACTTCACGAAAACGATAATGATTGCTGGCGTCCGAGACCCCCACATTTCGCAGGCGATCCCGCAGTCGGGGAACCGCCAGGCAAACCGTGGCGTGATCGGCGGTGGCAAATACCGGTTTCAAGTCCAGACGCCCCAGTTCCTGCCCCAGTTCCAGCAGCGTTCCATCCTGAAATCGAAGTTGAATGGAAGTCAGTTCAAACTGCGCGTTGGAAATGGCGTCCCGGCCGAATTCAATGGAACGGATCCCGTAGCTGTAGGGAGTTGTCCAGCCAATGGATTCCCGAAGCTGATGCCCCCAATACCGATCACTCGCCTGAAAGTGATGCGGACGAAGAAACATCCCTTCGTTCCATGATACAGGCAATTGAGTCATCGTGTGGTCCGCAAAACTGGTCAATCAGAAAGAGAGAAGTGCAAAAGATGTTTGTTTCAGCATGTCCCTGCTTCGCGTGCGTTTGAATAATTAAAACGCGGTTGGCCGCATGGCAGGACGTCATACATCAATTGCAAAAACGCTCTGTGTCACAACAAAAACATCAGGGATGAGGCGCCGCTTCGTTCTCTGAAGAAAGACGATGCAATAACGGCAACCCGATTCCAGTCCTTGAGACAGCACCAGAAAAGAGGCGTCTGAAACTCCGGCCCGAAGCGAAGCCAGCATTTGCCCTGACCCCGCCCAGAAAAATGTCGCCCATTGCCCGAGTTCGCAAACCGATTGCACCCGATCTCGTTACGAAGACAGTTGTTAACCCGATCTTCGATGCCCGATAACGGCCCCGTTCAGGATCATACCGATGAACAATGACTAAACTCAATCAATTTAGAGAGTTTTTGTGAGCTCAAGGGAAGCATTCAGAATATGAACGGTGAAGATCACTATCGATAGGGGATGAACGATCCGGGCAATTGGTGTCCCCGCAACAGAAATTCCATCAGATCGTTGTGGAAACGATAAAAGTGCTGGCTCCATTGGGCGATGATACTATCTACGAATTCTGTCATGGCCCCAACGATTTTCTCTGTCGGAAAGTAGGAATCGAGCAGATTGGTCACCACCACTCCAATGACGATTCCAGCCAGAATTGCCGCAACGGGTGCTCCCGCCGCAGCAACAATTGCCATCGCCGCAAAGGATGCGATGCCACTGATTGCCGCTTTGCCGATATCTGCCAGAAGCGTAAAGCCTAACTCTTTTCCAAGCAGTTCCTGATCATCCAGAATGGCGCTCAGGACGTTGCTCGCGGAAACAAGAACTGCTGTGATCGCGGTTCCGACTGCTGAAGATTTGCCGAAGGATTGGATCGATGAACGGAACGTTTTCTCCGCACTGATAACCATGTCGACCACTTTGAGATTTGACAGTGTCTTTACTTTGCCTAGGAACTTCCGCACTCCCCGATATCCAGAAACGATCACATATTCGACACCATCAATGATTCGTGTGGCTGCTTTTCCTTTCAGACCGGTCTTGTTCAATTCGTTTCGCAAACTCGTCAACGTCTCATTAATCGGCACAGCAGAATTCGCGCCGATTGACGCCAGATACTTAATCCACTCTTTCGCGTCGATGACAACCAGTTCATTAAAAGATTCGGATTGAGTTTCCTCTTTTATTTCCACGCGATACGCATGCCGACGTGGATCGGTGCGGATCTCCGGCCCTTTCACCACTCCTGGATATGACGGAGCCGTCGGACGGCAAATGAGTCCGTCATCTGACTGTTTGTCCCAGGGGGATCGATATCCGCGAAGACGGATTGATGACATGTCATCTCCTTATCTGCTAAGCATCCTGCGACGAAGTTTAGTGGTGCGTCGATCTTGCAGTTTACGGCTGCACCCGGGTCGGCCAGAGAATGACTTCTCCGTCCAGCCCGGCCGAGAGCAGCAGGTCGTTGTTTGATGTCGCATCCACTGCAGTGACTCCCAGTGAATGCCGACGCAACGCCAGCAACTCCCGGGGAGTGACATTGTCGTCCAGATTGTCGATTCGAGGATCCCAGACACGCACAGAGGAATCACGACTGGCGGTGACGATCCGGAACTGAGCCTCATTTTCAGCAGCCAGGAACTTCACATCCGTCACCTCATCGGCGTGACCGGAGAATTCACGAACAAGCGTCGCGGATTTCAGATCATCCGCAATTCTCCAGAGTCGGGTCGTTCGGTCCTGTCCTCCGGCAACAACCCATTTCTTGTCTGGACTGATCGCTCCTCCCAGATAATTGGTTGCCAGAGTTCCTGCAGGTTGTTCTGGGCGACTCAGTGAAATCCCGATTGCCGGATCGGCGGTTTTCCAGATCTTTGAAAAGCCATCGTCACCAACCCCCAGGACCAGTTCTCCATCGGCAGAGAAGCTGACTCGCCGAACCGGAGTTCCCTGACCGGTGAACGTCCGAACTTCTTTGACTGTTGTCGTCTGCGGATCCCAGTTCCACAACTTGACGTTTCCGTCATCCCCTCCGGTCAGCAGATCATAACTCCCTGCGATTGGTGAGAAGGCCACCGAACGAACCGCGCCGTTGTGAGGATACTCCAGCTGGAAAAGCGATTTCTCGGATTCAACACTCCAGATCTTCACGGTTTTGCTGGACGTGGCGACGAACTTGCCATCTGCTGAAAAGCTGGCCTGGGTGACCGCAGCGTGTGGACGATAGCTTCTCATGTGTCCGAGTTGCTTCAAATCCCACAGGAACACGGCATCTCCATTGAGCGTGAAAATCTGCCCGGCTGGTCCGGCGACGACAAGTTCCGTATCAGCCACCTTGCCGGGGAACGCCAGTCCGCGAACCAGTTGTGGAGCCTCATTAGGATTGAGTTCCCAGATTTTCAATTCGCTCTTACGAGTCTGAGGATCGAACTGAACGCTCAGGGCCGTTGAGGAGTTCTCTCCAAACCGGATGGAACGAATCTGTCGTTGTTGTTCCAACTGGTCGCCGGATTGCCGTCGTCTGACAACTCCCTGATCAACAGTCACCGAAGTGGACGCCACACCTGAACCCAGATTCCAAAGTTGAAGCCGGGTTCGCGTATCGTTGTTCTCCGGAATCTCACTGATCGTGAACAATTGCTGTCCATTCGGAGAGAGCGAAAGATCAGTCACAAAACCATCATGCTGTAACTTCTCAATCAATTCCCCATTCGATGTGTTCACTCTTGAAGCCGTTCGGTCATCACTGGCAACAATCAGTTCCTGCCCGTTGGGGGAAAAGACCGCAGCGTTCAACCGGGAACCAATATGTTGTAGCAGCGGCTCTCCGATCGGTTCCCCTGTTTCGACATTCCACAGAAGTCCCGTTCCACGACGATCTCCGGTGAACAGTGTTCGACCATCTGGTGAGATCGCAAATGCGGTGACGGTGTCTTTATGACCGTTCAGTTTCCATCGTGGAGTCTTCTCTGCCCGTCCCTCTTCGTTGACGGACCAGACCAGTGCTTTTGCTTCAGGATCAGCACTGCCGGTGACCACCAGTCGGCCATCTTTGGAAATCGCAAACGAAGAATTGAGCCCTGTTCCTGAAATTGCGCCGATCTCGGCTCCCTGCGTGACATTCCAGATCCGGATCACTCCATCCGCACCGCCGACAAACAGACGCGAGTTGTCAGCCGTCACCTGCATCGACAGGGAAACGAATTCTCCCCCTTCCCGTAAGACTCCCGCGCTGGAACCTTCCGGAGCTTCATCCTGCAGTTTGGCAATGAGTTTGAATTCCAGAGTTTTTGGATCGATCTCCAGAACCCGGGCAGTGTGATCACGACTGGAAGTGACAATCCGTGTCCCGGAACGATCAAAGGCAGCAGAGAGAATCTCATCACGATGTGCGGTGATCTGACTCTCGGATGTTCCTGCCTCTTCACGATAGACGGCAACTTCACCAGCCCGTTTCAGATCCCATGAAACCAGTCCGCCACTTCCGGCGGACATCAGTGATGTCGGTTGAATTGGCGAGAAGTCCACACTGCGAACCGGCCCCCCCTGACCACGAAGCGTCTGGACAAGTCGACCGTTCGTCAGTCCCCAGACTTTCAATGTCAGGTCACTTGAAGCCGAAACCAGATGACGGCCATCAGGACTGAAGCGGACTTGTTGAACCGCATCCCGATGAGCCACTCGCAGATTGTCAGTGGAACGTGTGGAGTTGACCGCTCCCTGCAGGTCGGGGTCGGAGAATGAATAAACCGTGGCATCATCCTGAGCCGGCTGCGAATTCGGCTGAGCGTTGGAATTATTACGCAATCCCGAGACGGCCTGCGAGATTTTATCGCGATAGTTCAATTGTCCGATCTGCTTCCAGTCCCAGATCAGAATCTTGCCAGACTGATCTCCGGACGCCACTCGTTGTCCGGTTCGATCGAACGCCACTGTCAGCACAGGTGCGGTATGTGACAGAAAATCGGTTTCACGGGTGAACTTTTCTTTCTCTGCATTCGGTGTCACACGCCAGACGACGACGCGGCCATTTCTCAAATCAGACACCGCAGCAGCAATGATCCAGTTTCCGTCAGTCGATGCAGGAGAGACATCCAGATCAAGAACTGGCGCCAGATTCCAGCAGACACCCAGTTCTTTCTGCTCGGCAACATTCCACAATCGAATGGTGGCATCCTGAGAAGCGGAGACCAGCAGATCATCATTCAGAAACTGCACCGCATTGACGCGCGGGGCTTTTGCTCCGTTCAGATCGAGTCTTTGTAATTGACCGACAACCTGTGCCGACTCCCGGTCGACGAGGCGAATGATTCCATCTGCTCCGGCGACTGCGACCCGGCTTTCATTCGGAGAGAACGCTGCAGCAACGGAAGGCACACCCGTCGTCACGGCGCGATGTTGGTTTCTCCCATTGGGTTGAACCGAAATCAGTTCCAGTCCGCCGTTATCATAAATCACAAGTGCACGTTGACCGGATGTTCCAAATCGAACCTGACGGCCGTCAACCGGCGTTCCTTCTGACGAAGGCTCGACACGCGCCCGATTGGCTTCAAACCAGAGACGATTCCATTCCCAGCCCAGCGGCTGATCGGCTGGTCGGCTTTCGCGAATCTGTTTGAGAATCTGAATCGCCTGCGAGTGCTGGTTCTGATCGATATAATTTCGGGCCTGACTGATCGAGGACGTATAGGAAACGTAAGCTTCCTCAGCCTGCGCTTTGGCGGCTGCTTTCTGAGCATCTTTGGCAACAGCCACGGCCTTGTCGGCATCCGCCTGAGCCTGCTTCGCGTCGGCAAGCGCCTTGTTTGCATCCGCCTGAGCTTTGTCTGCTTCTACCTGAGCCAGCTTGGCAAGTTGGTCTGCTTTCGCTTTAGCAAGCTCCGCCGTTTTAATATCAGCTTCCGCCTTCTTCACGTCCGCTTCAGCCAGTTTGACTTTATCAGCAGATGCTTTAATGCTCGCGTCGGCGATTTTGATCTTCTCGTCCGCATCTTTTTTGGCTTGTGCCGCTTTCTGGTCAGCTTCTTCAGCCGCCTTCACTTTGGCGACGACTTCTTCCCCAAGCGCTGTGACTTCTGCCTGGGCAACTTTGATCTTGTCGTTGACCTCGTTAATGGTGCCGTGAGCCGTTTCCAGATCCCTGTTGGCAACTTCGACCTTCTGCTTTTCCTGATAGATCTGCCAGGACAACGCGCTTCCGCCAAGGAAGATGACCGCCAGCAAAGCAGCAGCGACACGTCGAAACGCCACCAGACGGGAACGACGCTGATTTCGTTCCCGTTGTCCTTTTCGCAATCGGGCAACCATCGGGAGATAGTCCGACTGCTGGTCATTCAACAGCGACAACCCGAGATCGTAATCTTCCTTCTGATAGGCCGCGTCCGCATAGGCCAACCGGGCCTGGACGACCCCTTCTCGCGCAGAAGCATTATGCTTCCACAATTCCAGAGCTTCTTCATAACCGAAAACAGCGCGGGCGTAATCGGCGTAATCTCCGCTTTCCTGAGCACGCACCACGTCTTCAGCGGCTCGTTCCGACAGATTGATACTCTCCGAATGAGACCGGTAATTGCGGATGGCGTCCTGAAATTGCTGAACCGTGTGATAACGGTCCTTTTGCTTCGTCGCCATTGCTTTCAAAGCTATGTGATACAGCTCTCCCTGCTTTTCCGCAGGGACCGCTTCAATCCGGTTTTCAGCGGCCGCACGAAGACACTGGCTGATTCCGCTTCCATTATGCGGCGGAACGCCAGAGACGATTTGAAACAGAATCGCCCCGAGAAGATAGATATCGCTCGAGGGAGTAATCTGATCGATGGGCCCTAATGCCAGCTCCGGAGCCATGTATGCCGGAGATCCCCCCAGGCTGGTCGTTTGCCGGATGGTTCCGATTTTCTGGAACGTCGGAGTCGGAACCGCCAGTCCCCAGTCCATGACCATCACGACACCGAAGCCGCCGAGCATGACGTTTTCGGGTTTCAGATCGCGATGGACCACGCCGCGCGAGTGAGCGAATCCCACCGCATCGGCAACTTTCAGAAGAATCTCAAGGTTGTCATCGATCGACTTGGTGTTGATGACGGCATCCCAGGGGGTTCCGTCGACTTTCTTCATCGAGTAAAACAGATCCCCTTCATGCGTCTTGGCGACGTCGTGAATCGGGACAATGTTCGGGTGATCCAAGTCCCCAGTCACCACCGCTTCCGAGAGAAACTGTTCGCGACGTTGCTTCTGAGCGGCGTGAAATCGTCCGCTGGACTGAAAATGACTCTTCTCGGCATCAGTAACCGATTGAATGACCTTGATCGCGACGACTCTGTCCAGAGAGGCCTGTCTCGCGGCATAGACGACCCCCATCCCCCCGCGTCCGAGCGTTCGTTCAATTTTATAATCCGGCGTGACATCGGGTTGACGTTCTTCAGCTCCCTGATTCAGCAGCAGCTTACGGCTCACCAGCAGCAGATTGCTCTCCACTCCCACCTGGGGTGTCGATCCATCATTGCTGGTTCCGCTGTCATCAATGGGATAATGAGATTCCAGGGTCTGGGCATTCTCGTCCCCCGCAAAATTCTCCCAGACGCTTCGTTCTTCTTCTGCCAGTTCATCCATATTGATCGTGCGTGAATCGATCGTCCGCACGATTTTCGGCAGCGCAGAAATCTCTCCTTCCATTTCCACGGTGCAACTGTTCGTCAGATCCGATCCGGCAGGAACGGGCGTCGAAACATTCTGCAATGGAAGAGCGGAGGGAGGCTGTTCGGCCTCATCAGAGTAGTCACCCGGAAGATTCAGTGTCCCACCGACATCCTTCTTCTCGTTCTCCGGCTTCTTGTCTTTGTTTTCAAGTGTCATTGTAGTAACCCGTTCAGCGATAATTTTTTGAGTCGATGGTGGATTCGGTATCAGAGAATCTGGAGTTTCGGTGGAAGGCATCGGTCCAGTCGCGATTGGCAATTTCGCAACGAGGGCATCTTTATTTTTCGTCTTCAGTGTTCCTCAGTCGTAAAGTGAGACTTTTGTGTCCCCAGGTGCCCCAATATGACTGCACACGGTCGAGCAAACTGCTCTATGCCTGACCATTCAGTAACGATTTCAACCGGCGCATCAAACGCCCCGTGGCAGAAATCCCCGTCGACTCCTGTCGACGCCGGCGTACTTCCTGATACAGAGCCGAAGCCCCGATTGCCGCTGGTCCAATCGCTCCATTGACTGGGATTGCTTCTGTCGATTCATTCAAACTGACGAAACCATCCTGACCGTCCTGTTCTGTGGAAGAGACTCCGTTCACTGGGACTGATGAATTCAGATCGACTCCTGTTAACCCTGCACTCTCTCCGACCTGATCCGCGATCCGGGAGAATGAGACAGAGACACTCGATGTCTCCCCTTGTTCCACTGAAATCACTTCCGCTGAAATCGGACCGTCCGGAATGGCCCCTTCGTTCATGGCCGCATCCTGCGATTCCATGGCCTTCTTCATCAACTCCGTGATGTCTTCAAGCTTGAGCTGGCCTCCGTCCAGTTCTCCCCCTTCCGGAACAACCGGCTGTCCCTGACGAATGTCGAACTTCAGGATCGAACGTTCGTTCCCCTCTCCCAGAGCGTATTCAATCTCGTACTGCCCATCCGGAAGATTGGCAAACAGCTGACTCAGCTTGTCACCGGCAAGGATATCATCCGGGAGACGTTCCGGCGGAGCCAACGGGTCGGTGGCGTTGGGATCAGGGGAAAGAGCCTTGATCTGGAAATATTCCTCACGGGAAACCACTGATGACGCGGGAACCGAGTCGCTGTTCACAACCTGCTGGGCGATCAGAACGTAGGCGACCGGTGTCTCCGCGACGGGTGGGGTTCCCAACGTCGGCAGCGCCAGTTCAACCGGAAACATCCCCATCGGAAGGATAATCGGCGGAATACGGAACTGTTGAGTTCCTGTATCCAGCGTCGGTTGCGGCAACGGCACGGCCATCTCCGAAATGGCCGTGGTCAGATTGGGGGCCGAGACCGGGTTTTCTGACTGAATTGTTCCCAGTGCATTACGCAGAAGCTGACCCGCATTCACCTTGGTCGTATCAGCAGTCCCGGAGAGGAAGTTTGACGTTGTCAGCAGTTGGATTCCACCGCCGTCCGGCTTCGCCGGGTTAACCACCTTGTCATAATTATCATAACCATTTGCGAAGATCATAATGGACGGGTCATGGGTCACCGAATAACGGACTTCCAGAGGATCCGTTGAAAACTCGCGACCATTCTCTCTGGAACTCTGAATATCCGAGATGGAATAGTTATGAGTTAATTCGACTGTGCTTTGCCAGTCTCGTCCTGACTGTTGCGATGTTCCTGTATTACTGAAACCAGGCCCCTCATATCGGGTTGTATTCGAACTTCCCCAGTCGACGTGAACATCCAGTCCTTCATCGTAGCCGTAAACAGGGTTTCCACTACTGTCATATCCGATCAGAATCTCAAACGTTCCACTCTTATAGAAGCTGTTATTTGTTTCCTGTAAGTTGATCAGCGTGTTTTCGGTCGGGTTGTAGAACTGAGGAATCGGATTCTGCACCGTTCCTCCGTTGTTCCCAGACCGCGTTGTGATCTGTGAAGTCATCGGATCAAAGACCAGATTTCCGGTGGCTACCAGCAGGATCGCCCCGTTGGTCGTGGCCCCTCCAATTGCCGAGATCTGGGTATATTTCTGGAAGATCAGGTTGGCTGGATTGGCCGGGGTGATTGGCTTGTCAGGGTCATTCGGGTCGAATAGATCTTCCATATTCCCCGCCTGCAACAAGATCCGACCATTCGGTCCACCAGCGATAATCTCCTCATCCCCACGTCGATTTCCTCCATCATTGCTTCCATCGGTGTCCACAATGGTGATGTCCCCGGCAGCTCGAATCTGAATCTTGCCGTTGAATGTCTGAATAACTTCGTTGTCGGTCTTCGCGTCAGAAGACGCCAGATTAATGGCATCTTTCTCTTCGATCAGAATGTCTCCCGTGCTGGTCACCTGTGCCACCAGGTCATTCACGGTGGTGTACAGAGAGATTCCGTTTGCGGCCAGAACATTCAGATCATCGGCGACGATATTATTGCCGGAGTTCGCAACTCGCAGCACTGATCCCCACTGAGCCCTTAAGCTGACATCGCCATTTACAGCGCCAGAGTTATTTGAACCGACACGAATCGTGTTGACATGGATATTGCCCGTATGACTCGTCAGGGTGATATCGTTGTCGTTGTGATCCGTCGAAGAGATGACCCGATTCGCGTGAATTGTCCCCATTGCCTCCACACTGATAGAACCGTCTGCTGTGCGAACATGAGACAAGCGGATGTCGTCCCATTCCTGAATGGCAATGTCTCCCGTATTCCTGACGGTCGCCACCAGATTGCTGATCTGGGTTTCCAGAGGGTTCTCGATGTCACTCACAGTGAAACCGGCAGGAGGAACGTAGCTGTCTGGTTTGACGCCAATTCCATTGGCCGCGATCAGAGTCGTTCGGGCATTCGTGCTGTTGGCAATAATGTTGGTTCCGTCGACTCCCAGAATGGCTCCATTCCGACTGACAATACGAACCGCCCGCGTGGTATCGTTACCGGTCGCGATCTGACTGAGAATGATGTCACGGTTCGCGAGAAGAGTGATGCGACCGGTGTCGGATTCCATTCCGGTTCCGACTTTCATCGTGAGATGACGACCTGCGGTAACGAGGATATCTCCTTCGTCGGTGGTCGTACTCCCATTTGCTTCGAACTTCACATCCCGGCTGGCATTCAGGAACACGTCGCCGTCTTCACCCTGAATGGCACTGCGGACGATGATGTCTCTCCGATTTCCGTTCGCACGGATCTCGATCTCACCCTCTCCATTGGCGTTGACGACGGTATCGTCCCCGTTATCAACGGTGATGCTTCCATTACGGGTGCTGAACAGAATGTCTCCGGTGCTCTCCTTCTGGTACAGACGTGAAATGAGAACATTGTTCCGTTCACGAATCTCGATGTCACCGCTGGCGCCGTTCTCGATGTTCACTTCATTGACGCTGGTTCGCAGGCGGACTCCTTCGTCAGCGCGAACCGTCAGAACATCCCCCACAACATTCCACCCGAAACCAATGCCACGAACGTAGCCATTCTTGGCAGAGAGATTGACGTCTCCATTCGCAGCACCTGAACTGTTCGTCCCGACCTGAATCGTACCAACGAAGATGTTCCCATTTTCACTGGTCAGGGTGATGTCGTTGTCGTCATGGTCCGTATAGGAGACGACATCGTCGGCACGAATGGTCCCCTGGGCATGCACATTGATTGAACCGTCAACCGTTCCCACAGAAAGCAGCCGGATGCTGTCTTCTTCCTGAATGGAGATGTCCCCTTCGTCTGTGACGACGGCCACAAGATTGCTGATCCGCGTCTCCAGATGATCCTTGAGTTCACCGTCGATGAAACCATCAGGGGGAACGTAGCCATCTGGTGGTTTGGCACCAATCCCGTTGGCGGCGACCAGCATTGCACCCGCATTCGGGTTGTTGGCAATAATATTGGTTCCATCGACTCCCAGAATGGCTCCGTTCAGACTGTAAACAAGAATACCTTTCTCGCTGTCGTCGCTGATTTCTACCCGGCCGAGAATGACGTCGTCATTGGCACCAAGGAAAATGCTTCCATTATCGGATTCGATACTGGTTCCGGTTTTCATCGTGAGGTAACGACCTGCGGTAACGAGGATGTCTCCTTCGTCGGTGGTCGTACTCCCATCCACTTCGAACTTGACATCCCGGCCAGCATTCAGAACCACGTCACCGTCTTCACTCTGAATGGTACTACGAACGATGATGTCCCCTTCATTCCCGTTCGCACTGATCCAGATCTCACCCTCTCCATTGGCGTTGACGACGGTATCGTTCCCGTTATCAATGGTGATGCTTCCGTCATCGGTTCTGAACAGAACATCTCCGGTACTTTCGCTCTGATACAGACGAGTGATCAGGACGTCATCCGTTTCACGAATGCGAATCTCCCCGCTTTCTCCATTCTCCACATTGACTTCATTGACCGTGGTTCGCAGGCGGACTCCTTCGTTCGCACGAACGGTCAGAACATCGGCAATCACGTTCTCTTGCGAACCCCAGACACGACGTACAGAACCCTCTTCTGCGATGAGAGTGACGTCACCAGCTGTCGCGCCCGAGCCATCGACTCCGATCTGGATCAAATCAACGCGAATGTCTCCATTCTGGCTGGTCAGGGTAATATCATTGTCATCATGGTCGGTCTCGGATACGACCAGATCGGCACGAATGGTCCCCTGGGCATGCACATTGATTGAACCGTCAACCGTTCCCACAGAAAGCAGTCGGATGCTGTCTTCTTCCTGAATGGAGATATCCCCTTCGTCTATGACGATGGCCAACAGATTACTAATCCGTGTCTCCAGATGATCTTTGATTTCACCATCGGTGAAACCATCAGGGGGAACGTAGCCATCTGGTTTGGCACCAATCCCGTTGGCGGCAATCAAGATGGTTACGGCATCACTGTTGTTCGCAATAATGTTGGTTCCATCGACCCCCAGAATGGATCCGTTCAGACTGATCGCACCGACGATCCCTGCGTTGTCATCTCCGATTTGAACCCGACCGAGAATGATGTCGTCATTCGCAACAAGACCGATGCTGCCAGCGTCGGATTCAATACTCGTTCCGGCCTTCATTGTGAGATAACGCCCTGCCTCGATGGAGATATCTCCTTCGTCAGTGGTCGTCTTCCCATTTGCTTCGAACTTCACATCCTGTTCGGCCCCCAGGTAAACATCTCCGTTCTCACCCTGAATGGCACTACGAATGATGATGTCTCCTTCATTCCCGTTCGCACTGATCCAAATCTCACCCTCTCCGTTGGCGTTGATGGCAGTGTTGCTTCCGTTATCGATGGTAATGCTTCCGTCATCGGTTCTGAACAGAACATCTCCGGTACTTTCGATCTGATTCAGACGCGAGATCAGGACGTCATCGGTTTCACGAATGCGGATGTCCCCGCTTTCTCCATTCTCCACATTGACTTCATTGACCGTGGTCCGCAGGCGGACTCCTTCGTTCGCACGAACGGTCAGAACGTCGGCAATCACGTTCTCTTGCGAACCCCAGACGCGACGTACAGAGCCCTCTTCTGCGATGAGAGCGACGTCACCAGCTGTCGCACCCGAGCCATCGACTCCGATCTGGATCAAATCAACGCGAATGTCTCCATTCTGGCTGGTCAGGGTAATATCATTGGCATCATGATCGGTCTCGGATACGACCGACGTGGCCACCAGACGGTTCACCGCCTCGATGTTGATCCACCCATTGTTCGTTCGAACATCAAGGAGGTTGGTCGAACTGACGCCATCCTGAATATGGATATCGATATGGCCCGTCGATGTAACTTCGGCATTCAGGTTTGTCACATTCACGTCAAGGTGACTCTTGATGTCCGAATCGTCCGTGAAGCAGCCGGGAAGAGTGAACCCGGCGGGTTTGGGGCCGATGCCAGTGGCGGCCTGAAGTGTCGTGATCGCATTTGCACCCGTGGCGATGATGTTAGGGATGCCATTCCCGAGATCCACTCCCAGGATCGCTCCTTCTGTGCTCGTGACGTTGACCGCATCTCCAGTGTTATTGCTGGTTGTGATTGACGAGAGGAATACGTTTCCTTTGGCAGTCAGATCAATCTCACCGCTTCCCGCATCGATCTCAGAACCGCTCAGCATCACGAAAGCCCCATTGGTGGCGGTGCCTGTGACGTTTCCACTGGTGCTGGTGACTTTCCCGGTCTCACGAAACTTCACATTGTCGAAGGCCGTGAATGTGATGACGCCGTTCTCGCTGACGATTTCACTATTGATGACGATGTGGCTTTCATCACCAGTTGTCTGTTCTGCATTGAGTGTGATTTCGCCGTCCGCTGAGGTTTGAATCGCAACGACATTACCACTGTCGATGGTGATCGATCCGTTCAATGCGGTCGCGGTGATGTCGCCGCTGGTGCTGACCACTTTTCCACGACCATCAACAGTCAGATTTTCCGCAGCGGTGATGGTGATGTCACCTGTCCCGTTGACGATCTGTCGGCTGATGACAACATCACCCGTGCCATTCGAGTTCTGCTTCTGGGCTTTAAGAGAAATTTCACCGGCACCGGAGGTCTGAATTGCAACGGCGGGGCGCCCCACTTCATCGGAGACAACAAGACTGCCGTCTTCAGCAAGGATCGAAATATTTCCAGTCATATTCTGTGGCACGCCCTGCTGCATGCCGGTTGGTATCGCCAGAATGGTTCCGGTGATCTCAATTCCTTTAGTCGAGGTGAAATCCAGCGATCCGGCCGTGTTGGAGTCACTGATTACGACGTTGTCATCGACCTGAATCGTCACAATCCCCGGGGCGTTGAATGTGATACTTTCCATCGTCACCAGACCATCCCCCCCCACGGAAATATGGCCTGTATTTGACTTAAAGCTGGCGTTGTTCCCGACAATCAGTTCATCCGTCGCATCGTCAGCCAGGGTGAGATCCCCTGCCGCCTGAAATGATGCCGTGTCCGTCACTTCAATCGTGGTCCCGGCATTGTCGGTGATGGTGCCACCCGAGGTCAGCGACAGCGTCTGCGCTGTGTTCGCCCCGGTAATAACCATCGCATCATTTTCCGTGATCGAAACAGCACCCGGGGAATTAAAGGTAACAGAACCCAGCGTGACCGCTCCCGCACCTCCCACCGTGATGTCATTATTGGTGGACGTGAAGCTGGCGTTACCCCCTACACTCAGTACATCACCTGCAGTGTTGGCCAGAACGATGTTGCCGTTCGCAGAGAACTGGGCTCCTTCATCGACGGTAATGCTGGTCGCGCTGGCGTCGGTGATGGAACCGGTTTTGGATGTCAGATTGAGGATCCCGGCAGTATTGGCTCCGGTGACCACCATATCACCATCTTCTGTAATGGTGACGGTTTCAGTGGAATTAAAGGTGACAGAACCCAGCGTGACCGAACCGGCGCTTCCCACGGTGATGTCGCTGGTGGTCGACGTGAAACTGGCGTTGTCCCCCACGCTCAGTACATCACTAGCGGTGTTGGCCAGAACGATGTCACCGCTCGCCGAGAACTGGGCCCCTTCATCGACGGTAATGCTGGTTGCGCTGGCGTCGGTGATGGAACCGGTTTGGGATGTCAGCGACAATGTTCGCGCCGAGTTCGTCCCGGTGAGGACCATGGCTCCGGTCTGGATGATCTTGACTGCACCGTTCGGGGCAACTGCGTCGGCTTCAAATGTGAGAGAACCTGCCTGAAACGCTCCTCCATCTCCCACCGTGATATTCCCGGTAGTGGATGTGAAACTGGTATTCCCCCCCACGCTCAGATCATCCCCCCCAGCATCAGCCAGAGTGAGATCCCCTGCTGCCTCAAATGATCCCGTGTCCGTCACTTCAATCGTGGTCCCGGCATCATCGGTGATGGTGTCCCCCGATGTCAGAGCTAGCGTCCCCGCATTGTTCGTCCCGGTAATGACCATGGCGTCATCTTCCGTGATCGAAACAGCACCCGGGGAATCAAAGGTGACCGATCCCAGCGTCACCGCTCCGTCACCTCCCACGGTGATGTCGTGATTAGTGGACGTGAAGCTGGCGTTCTTCCCCACGTCCAGAGCATCGCCGATGTTATTGGCCAGAAGGATCTCGTCATCTGCAATGAACTGGGCCTCCTCTGTCACGGTGATGCTGGTGACTGCATTGTTATCACCGTTGATGGACCCCCCGTCCGCTGTCAGCGTGAGAACGTTCGCTGTGTTCGTTCCGGTGACGACCATGTCACCGTCTTCTGTAATGGTAACGGTTCCCGGGGAATTAAAGGTGACCGAACCCAGCGCGACCGCTCCGTCACCTCCCACGGTGATGTCGTCATTGGTGGACATAAAGCTGGCGTTCTTCCCCACGCTTAGAACATCGCCGGTGTTATTGGCCAGAAGGATCTCGTCATCTGCAATGAACTGGGCCTCCTCTGTCACGGTGATGCTGGTGACTGCGTTGTCATCACCATTGATGGAACCCCCGTCCGCTGTCAGCGTGAGAACATTCGCTGTGTTGGTCCCGGTGACGACCATGTCCCCGTCTTCCGTAATGGTAACGGTTCCCGAGGAATTAAAGGTGACCGAACCCAGCGAGACGGATCCGTCACCTCCCACGGTGATGTCGTCATTAGTGGACGTGAAGCTGGCGTTCTTCCCCACGCTTAGAACATCGCCGGTGTTATTGGCCAGAACGATCTCGCCATCTGCAATGAACTGGGCCTCCTCTGTCACGGTGATGCTGGTGACTGCGTTGTTATCACCATTGATGGAACCCCCGTCCGCTGTCAGCGTGAGAACGTTCGCTGTGTTCGTTCCGGTGACCACCATGTCCCCGTCTTCCGTGATGGTGACGGTTCCCGAGGAATTAAAGGTGACCGAACCCAGCGAGACGGATCCGTCACCTCCCACGGTGATGTTGCCATTGGTAGACATGAAGCTGGCGTTCTCTCCCACGTCCAGAGCATCGCCGGTGTTGTTAGCCAGAAGAATCTCACCGTTCGCAGAGAACTGGGCATCCTCAGTTACGGTGATGGTGGTCGCGTTGGCGTCGTCGTCGGTGATGGATCCCATCTGGGAAGCCAATTTCAAGGTTCTGGCCGAGTTCGATCCGATGACAATGATCGGTCCCATTTGTGTAATCTCAACGCTTCCGTCTGAAGGACCCGCTCCAGAAAGAATGTTGAACCTCAAATAATCGGCCTGAAAGTTGCCTGAAATTCCTTGACCAATCGAAATGTTTAATCCCGTGAAATCGGCAACATCTTCGACGTGAAAAATAATATCATTTCCAGTGATGTTTCCCGATGCATTGACGGTAATGTTGCCGAGTCGGTCTGGGTTACCAACATCTTTGTTGAACTCGACGTTCCCGGTCCCTGATGTGTTGATGGTCAGGTCATGATTTTGACCGTTATCGCTCTTCAAGGTGCCATTGAACGTGATGTTCCCCTCGTCTGTCGGATTCACAAGATCGGTAGTCAATACTACGGAGGAGGTCAGAATGACATCGTCACCATAGGTCTGATTTCCGGTTGTCGTGACATTGCCGTTGAGTTCGGTCGTCCCATTCGCATCGGTGGTCAAACTGCCGGAGTTGAACTCGGCACTGAGTCGGGTGACTCCGGTGCTGTTGAGTTCTACATCTCCCAGTGCATCTGTTACTCCAACCGTGCTGTCGAATGTAATTTTTCCAGAACCGGCATTCACCGTCAGGTCACGGGTTTCTCCTGAGTCACTATTGACGGTTCCACCGAACATAACGTCACTGTTGGTCGTTGCCAGTGTCACGTCGTCGTTGAGTTGGACATTCCCGTTATAAGCCTGTGTTCCAATCGTAGTGACATTGTTGTGCAGAACGGTCAGGCCCGTTCCGGTTGTGGTCGTCTCCAGGTCTCCAAGACGTCCTGCCAGGGTACTCCCCACTTCACCAACAAATGATATGGTTCCCGTTCCCGCACTCACGGCAAGGTTATGTTCCTGACCGTCCTCACTGTTCACGGTCCCGCTGAACGTAACGTCACTGTTGGTCGTTGTCAGGGTGATGTCTTCGTTGATCTGGACTTGGCTTCCATAGGACTGGATTCCAGTGGTGGAGATATCTTTGTGGAGGAATATCGTTCCAGAACCGAGGATTTCCAGAGAGGTCAGGGCATGATCGCCCCCCACTTCCCCCTCGAATGTGACATCACCCGTTCCGGAGTTGATTTTCAGCTGTCGATCCTGAGCGAGCTGACCATTCACTGTCCCGCTGAATGTGACCTTCCCGTTGTCGGTTGTAATCTCGACGAGGTTATTCACAACGGTTTTCGTCAGTGTCACGTCTCCATTAAACGTCACCGCAGCACCAGCTGTCGTGATGTTCGCCCCTAATAGAACTGCTCCGACGCCGCTCTGAGTGAAGGCGCCACCGAGATTCAGCTCAATTCCATCCGCCAGCGTCAGCAGACCGCCGTTGGTCAGGGTAACGCCGCCGGTTGTTGTGACATCGTCATTAATATTAATTGCGCCGGAACTGGTGGCCTCGATTCCTGTTTCTCCGACCCAGACAGTGGAATCAAAGGTGACGATACCAGCATGGATGATCTCGATTCCCTTCGGTCCTGTCTGAGCATTCTCGTCTCCAACTGCTCCGGCAAATGTGACATCTCCCTCCCCGGAATCTACCGTGAGTTCGAAATCTCCGTTCAGAGTTTCGTTGAACGTCACGTCCCCATCGTTGGTCGTTTTCAGTTCAACATTTGCAGTCAGAACAACATCATTGCCATAAGCTTGATTTCCGGAAGTCGTGACGTTCCCGTTGAGTTCGGTCGTCCCACCCGCATTTGTCTCCAGGCTGTTCGCCTCGAAAGTAGAATTAAGTCGAGTCGTCCCGGCACTGTTTAGCTCGACATCCCCCAACGGATTGTTATTCCCGACAGCACCGACAAACGTAATGTTTCCAGAGCCAGCGTTGATCGTCAGGGTCTGTGCCCCGTCCACTGTTCCGTTGAAGGTGACCTGTCCGTTCGTTGCGGACATTCCTGACGTGGTGATTGTCACGTCATTCATATTGAGCAGAGTGCTCCCGTTGAATTCAATGGAGGCGGTGTCGGTCGAAAGGTTCCCATTCAGTTGGATTCCATCACCGACACTACTGGAATTGAACGTCAACAATCCAATTCCTGAGTTGAACGTTGCTCCAGTCTCAGAAATGATGATTTGCGAATTGCCGCCATCCCCAAAGTTGACGCTCCCCCAGCCACTTCCCAGATTACTGATGTCTGAGTTAGAAAAATCTAACTCGTTGATATTGTCAACTGCCCCGCCGATATTGATCTTGTCGTCAACAGATGTCGTGAGAACGGTGAAATCACCCGTACCGGAAACGGTGTCGGTCAGGTCCACTTCTTGCGCTGCGACGGTGATGCTGGCACTCCCAAAATCTGCGGCCGCAAATTCGACGGTATGAAGTTCATTCCCAACTCCATCGATATTGATTGCGTTGATCACAGAACCAACTTGGCCGAGAGCCGTCCCCCTGATGTAGAGCGTTGAGCCATCAATTTCAAAATCGTTTGCATCTAACGTGTCCAACGTTCCCTGATTCCAGTTTCCGTTATTCAGTACGAAAGAATAAACATCGACGACCCCATTTCCCTGGAGATCATGTGTCGTCTGCGACACATCGAGTTCGCTGCTTGTACCATTGTCTTGGTTGAAACCATCAAGGTTCAACGTTCCAGCAGCTTCTGAAAAACCGGCATCGAGCACGATGCGTTCTTCCAGGCGGCGCACGCCGAGGCGCGCGGGGTGGCGGCGGCGGGAGGGGAGGAGATCGGCCCGGTTGGAAGAAGAATAGGACTTGGTCAAAACTGCCCAGATCTTTGACATGAAATCCATTGAGATGCTGCCTTCAAATAAAGACTGTGATCAATGCTGTGACTGATCGATTTGGTTGCATTGCAGCCTGCTGAGCAAGTGAGGTTCGTTTGCAAGTCCGGTCGGCTGATACGCCCCGTCGGTCTGCAAGGTCCAATCAGGGTCGACCTGATTGTGACTGGCCCGTCCTCATCTGTCAGCGCCCGCAATATCTTCTGGACGGTGCTTCAAGTCTGCTGCAGGTGGTTCAGTTACCCTGTCCTGACCGAATCCCGAACAGGGCTGTTACCGTACTGACACCCGTTCTCCAATCGGTCCATTCAGACTTGATGCTCCGCTTTTTCAGATTGCCCCTGGGTCGGCAGCGCGGCATCGCCACATTGCGTCCCCCTCGTGAAAAATCGTCTGCGTTGAAATTCTCTGTGTCGAAAATCTCCGCGTCAAAAATCTTCGGCCTGCCCGCCATCACGCTGATTCATCACAATCATAACGGTTGTTTAGATTGCGGGGAAAGTCACCGTGGGCGGAACGAGGGAGGGGCAGGGTAAATTGCCTGCTTTCCCCAATTTGATCGAAGATACTATCACATCGATCCAAGGTGTTACCACAATTTATCTGCCGAGAAGTGTTTTCACTGAAATTTTTCATTTCCCCTGCGGGTGACTGACATTGACGGTGAAACCCGACCTTTCCGGTTATTTCGAATCTAGGGATCAGTGTGTTTGCGCGGAGTCCCGGAGAACCTCTCTGGTTTTCACTGATCAGCGTTCGATGAATAAACAATGTGAAGTGCTGTAAAGCCTTCAGATGGGCCGTTCGAAGCCGCGGGAGACTGTCGAAATGATCAGGATCAATGGGAATGTCGGAGCTTTGCTCGCTCTTTTACTGGCAACGCCGGTGAGCATGGTTCACGGCGGGGCCCCCAATCAACTTCCTGCCACAACGGGGGGAACTCCGTTGAGGAATGTCCGACCGGTTTCTCATTCTGAGACGCAGGCGAATTTTCTTCCAGACGAAGGGGTCGTCAGAGTTTCCGATCAGCCGGGAACCGAAGGGGTCGTCCGGATCAATGATGGCCGTTCACTCGGTGTGGTCTCGATGAAGACCTGGCATCGGTCGATGCTGGTTCCTCCGATGCCGTCTGATACCGATCTGGTTCCTCCGGCTCCGGCAACGCTGCATGGTCAGGTGAATGCTCCCGTTCTCGCCTCCCGTTCGATCCCCTATTCCGGGACCGTTTCCGGAGCAGCTTCCGAGACAGGGACTGCCGAGACTGTGGCTGCCCGTTCTGCCGTCGTTTCCCTTCCGTCGACGATGCAGACACCTGCTCCTCTGTTCCCCGTCGAACTGACGACAGAGGGAATGTCATCCCCCCGAGAACCTGCCATTCTTGCAAGCGTTCCGTCGGAAGCCCTTCCCGTTTCTCGAGATCTGGCATTACGTGATCTGGTGGGCGTTGACGCAGAACCCCTGCCCCGAAGCTCGGCTTCCGCAGCAGAACAGATTCCTTTGCCGGAACTTCCGATGCCGGTTGTGGCCCTCCTGCAATCATCCGATCCGGAACCCGCTGAGCAGTCCCCCGTTGTGCAGTCTCCAGTTGTACCGGCACCGGTTGTCGAGACACCTGTCGTGACACAACCTGAAGCACAGCAGATTCTTGTTGCTCAGCAGGTCGCCCCGCAGGCATTGCCACAACCGATCAACGATCATCCGCCGATTGCCCTTCCGGTCGCCCCACCGCCAGCTGTGGACGCCCCTTCTGATTCTGATCTGGATAGTGAGGCCCGCCTGGCTCGCCGGGTCGCCGAATTGAACCAGCCACTCACCCGGATTGATCTCGCGGCCGTCACAATGGATGGACCGCAACCTAAAGATCTAGCGGCGACCCAAAGCAGCCAATTGCCTCCGATTCTGGTTTGGGGAGGAGACGGCTGGGCGGAACCACGGGCAGACCGTTATCCAGAATACTTCGCTTACCAGCCACTCTACTTCGAAGACCGAAATCTCGAACGATGTGGCGAAGGGCACGGTTTCGCACAACCCCTGTTCTCTTCAGCACACTTCCTGAAAAACACCATCGCTTTGCCATATCACCTGATTGCATCTCCACCACGATCCATGGTTCAAACCCCCGGAGATTGCCCAACTTGTTATCGCTTCCCCCACACTATGTCAGAGTGACAATGCAGGGCGAATAGGTGGTGTAGGGAAAGGCATGGGCATGCGGGAGGGGGAAGCTCCCGAGACATTTTCAACAAAGCGATTGCCGTGGAAATGACAACTGCGTCACTTGTTTCTTGAAGCGGTTCGAATGACACTTCACGGATGGTCCGTTTACCGGGGTTTTCATCTTCTCTGACGGGTTCTCAGGCAGCGTCATCTCAGACACTGTCCCGGCGGATGCTTCAGGTTGGAGAATCCGTGCGTCGGCAGCACGGTCTGACGTTGCATCCCGGTCAGAAACAGGCAGGGCTGGCCATGATGGGCTCCACAATCGCGGAAATGGCCACCGGCGAAGGAAAAACCGCCGCCGCTCTCCTCCCCATTGCCTGCGCCGCCTCTGACGGACGCAAGGTCTTTGTTGCCACGGCCAATGACTATCTCGCGAAAAGAGACGCGGAATTCGCGGCTCCTGTGCTCAATGACTTTCAATGCACCGTCGGCTGCATTCAGGCATCGATGTCTCCGGAACTGAGACGCACGACTTATCAGGCATCTGTTGTTTACGGGACGATTAAAGAGTTTGTGTTTGATTTTCTTCGAGACCGCATCGCCGTGGCCAGCGCTCCGCTGGTCGCTCGAGCCATGCAGCCGGTCGCTGACTTCCTGCTGATCGACGAGGCGGACAGCATCCTCATTGATGATGCGGTGACTCCTTGTATCGTCTCCGGCAGGGCCGATTCCTTCAGTCCGGCCGTGATGAGTTGCCTCGCCTGGGGAGCCGTGATTGCACCACAACTGGTCAAAGGGGAAGATTACCTTGATCTCCCCAACATCGGCGCGGTGACGACTCCCGAAGGTCGGGCGAAACTCTGTCAGCACGTTTTCCCTGCCGAGATGGCGTCGTTGACGATCAGTGAAATCTTTCACTGGATGGAACTGGCGATCTCCGTTCATCTGCGGTTTCGAAAAGACGTTCATTACGTGGTCCGCAACGAAAAAATTGTGATCGTCGATGAATCGACGGGACGAATTTCCGAAGGACGGCAATGGTCAAACGGGATTCATCAGGCAATCGAAGCCCGTGAGCAGATCCCGGCCAGCCCTGCGACCGAACCCAGTGCTCTGCAAACGATTCAGGATTATGTGCGGCGGTTCCCCCATGTCAGCGGGATGACTGGAACAGCGACGGAAGTGAAACAGGAATTGCGATCGACGTTCGGCGTTCGTGTGCAGTGCATTCCGCTTCATCAGGCGTCCCGTCGCCAACGCTTCCCTGACGCCGTCTCAATGACCCGGGACGAGAAACTGACACAGATCATTTCCGAAGTCATTCAGATGCAGCGTACCGGTCGACCCGTTCTGATTGGAACCAGAACAGTCTCTTCTTCACACGAACTCTCAGAGAGACTGAATCAGCACCAGATTCCACATGTCGTGCTGAATGCGTTGAATCCAGAGCAGGAAAGCCCCATTATTGCAGAAGCCGGACGCCCCGGTCAGGTGACCGTGGCGACGAACATGGCGGGACGCGGCACAGACATCCGTCTTCAGGGAGATGCCGCCGAACGGGGGGGCCTCCATGTCATCGGAAGCGAACTGCATTCGGCCCGACGCATTGATCGTCAACTTTCAGGACGCTGTGCCCGACAAGGAGACCCGGGGAGTTTTCGACAGTTCCTGTCACTGGAAGATGAAAGTCTGCAGGAAGCCTGGGGGATTCCGACCGCCAGCCGACTCCGCCAGCACTGTCGGTCACTCGACGATGCCCGAAAGAAAATGGTCGCAGCGCAGCGTCGACTCGAATGGGAGTCTGCGGTTCGGCGTCAGACCTTATGTCAGCAGCAGACTCAACGAGTGGAACTCCTGAAAACCCTGGGACTCGATCCTGTCCTCAATCCTGTTGCGGAATGATTTGAACGATGTCGACCGGAGACAAAATTGCGACTCCCTCTTCTTCCCTCCCTGCTGCGGGATGGAACGAACTGGAAGATTTTGTCGCTGCAATTGAGCAGCTCTCCTATGCCAGCATCGACCGTGACACCTATTTCACTCGGCTTGCGAAGGGCGTGGAAGGAGGGCTCCCTTCTTCACAGGTGCAACTCACTCTGATCACTCCGGAAGAAACAACGATTCTTGCCGGGAAAATCCCCTCCGTAGTAAGTGGCCTTCCCGCCGTCGACGTGAGTCGTTTTCAACCTGGGGAAAGTCGTTACGACACGATCCACAGCGACAACGGAGCCATTCGGATCGTTCTTGATCACTGTTTTCGCACTGCCACACTTCTTCGGATGGAAGTGCAGATCCAGAATCCCCGTGGATTGAATTCACGTATTCTGCAGGACGTGTTAGGAACCTGTGTCGTTCTTTCCGGTCAGTTTCTGGTGCGATGTACCGAACGGGATCTGCAGGAACAACTGGCGGATCGAAAGCGGATCGATTCCCTCATCGCTCAACTCGCCTCGGCAGAGACCACCTCACATCGGTATTGCGATCTCTGTCGGGTTCTTCAGACGGCCCTGGAGGTCGATCGGGTTTCACTTCTTCAGCTGCACCACAGCAACGCCAGACTGCTGGGAACATCGGTCTCGTTAACGGTGGTTCGAAATTCAAAAGCGGTCAAGCTTCAGGAGAAAGTGACTGCCGTTGCGTGCCGACATAAGGAACCGACACGACTGATCGTGGGAAATCCTCCCTCACCGGTCTTCTCTGACGACCAGTCGCTGATTGACAGTTACGTCGAAGAAACCAGCGTACGACTGCTTCAATGGATTCCGGTCGATCGGGGGCTGAAAGAAAAAAAAGGACCGGAACGCTCCTCGCGTCTTGGTGTTTTGCTGCTGGAACAATTCTCTGCCGACTGGCCTGATGGGCGACAACAGAAGTTTCTGGATCTGGCCACGTCGCACATGATCACCTCGGCCCGGCGCTTGTTCGTGGCGTCTGAAGGAACACTCTCCGCCCGGCTCCGAACATGGCTGGGAGATCGGGGAGGATGGCTGACCGGTCTGGCGGCCGCTTTGTTATTGGCGGTCGTTCTGTTGTTCACTGTTCAAAAGGATCTGGAGATTGTTGTCGATGGCGTCGTAATGCCGGTGCAACGGGCTTCGATCTTTTCTCCCATGCAGGGAATCGTCGAGCAGGTTCCCGTTCGTCATGGAGACCGCGTCAATGCCGGGGAGACCTTGCTTGTGTTACGTGCTCCTGAACTGGCGGTTGAAGAACGCCGGATCAGTGGAGAAATTTCCACATTGCACAGTCGTCTGGACGCCTTGAAGGCAGCACGAATCCGGAACCGTGTCGATCGTTCAAAACAGGATTCCGATGCCAGCCTTTCTGCGGAGGAATCCGATCTGCAAGCCCAGTTAAACGGGCTGACGGGACAACTCGACCTGATTCGGGAACAGACGAAATTACTGGTGATCACATCTCCATTAAAGGGACAAGTCGACCGGTGGGATTTGAATCAGGCGCTGGCCGATCGTCCGGTCGCTCATGGTCAGCATTTGTGTGATGTTCTCGATGTTGAAGGAGACTGGGCCATCGATCTCCGTATTCCGGACAATGTCGTTGGCTATGTCTGGCAGGCTCAGTCGCAGTCGGCCTGTCCGGTGACCTACCTGTTTCGAACGAACTCCGACCGAAAATATGAATCAGCACTGGAGCGAATTTCAAACTCGGCTCAGGTGGAACGGGACGGAACAACAGTTGTTCCCGCCCGCATGCCGGTCTCGCCACAAGAGGATCAACAACTGCGAGTTGGAGCCAGTGTGATGGCTCGAATTAACTGTGGTCCCAGAAGCATTGGATTTGTCTGGTTGCGTGAAGTGATCGAGTTCCTGCAACGAACGTTCTGGATGTAAAAAGAGGGGTTAGGAATCAGGAGATAGGAATTAGGAAAAGACGAGTTCCTAATTCCATAACATATTAACGAAAGGAAGCAAGATACTGGGTGGCCGCGATTGCTTGCAATCGGGGCGGCGCAGCCGTGAGAGGTCGCGGGGCTGACGTTCTCCAGTCGAAGCTGTCTCCATTCAGAACGACCACATCCAGACTGTCTTGGTGCGGGCAAAGAGGAAGCAAAGCGTGATCAATGGCCTCCTATGGCTGCGCCACCCAGATTGCAAGCAATCTGGGCCACCCCGAACGATCTCAACTTCAGACCGCTAACGTGTCACCTAACTAATTCCTCTACAAATCATTGCCCAATAACAACGGTGTCCTGATGCCTGAATGTGTTTCCCATCCTGCAATGCTTCACTTTCCAAGCCAGTTCAAATTGACTCTGGTTCTAGGAATGGGGCTGGCAGTGTTATCAGTTCCTGCGTTCTCGAAACCCGTGATTGCCGGGGAAAAAACCGTTGTCGAGAATATCCTGATTCGGATCATCGACGAGGTGGAAGTTCCGGCTCGGGAAGCAGGCGCATTGGTCACGATTCTTGTGAGAGAAGGAGAACCGGTCAAAGCCGGGCAAGTGATCGCCCGTATTGATAACACGGTTCAGGATCTGCAATTCCGTCGAGCCGCGCTGGAGCTGAGTGTTGCTCGACGCGAGTTCGAAAATCAGGCGCCATTGCAACTGGCCCACAAGTCTGTGGAACTGGAGCAACAATCAGCCATCGAACAGGAATTCACCCAGCGCATCGCTCACAAGAAAGCGGAAAATCTTTACAAGATTGAAGCGGCGACCAAGCAGATGGGAGTGGCCAAAAACGAATACGAACGGGCACTGGCGGCCCGCAAGCAGTTCCGGGACAGTATCTCTGATTCCGAACTTGATGGTCGTCAATTGTCGTTTGAACATGCCGATCTTCAGTCCAAGCAGACCCGATTCGAACAGGAAATCGAAGGACTGCTGGCGGAAGCAGAAGATCTCGCCGCACGGACCCGCGTTCTTTCGATCGAACAGGCTCAACTCCAGGTGAGTGACGTCAGCGCCAAACGAGATGTGTCTGCGATGCAGGTGAAGTTGAAGGAGAATGAAGTCGAATCCGCCCGTGAGGCACTGGAACGACGTGAAATCCGCTCTCCGATTGACGGGACCATCGTTCATATCAACCGCCGGGCGGGAGAATGGATCGAACCGGGTCAGACATGCATGCGGATTGTTCGACTCAACCGGCTGCGTTCCGAAGGTTTTCTTTCTGCACGATACGCGACGAAAGTCTCTCAGGGGGACAAGGCCAGCGTCCTCATTGAACTTCACAATTCCGAACAGATCGAATGTCAGGGAACGATCACATTCGTCAGCCCGGAGATTGACCCGGTGAATAACGAAATGCGAATCTGGGTGGAAATCGACAATCCCAAAGACCTCATCCGCCCCGGAATGCACGGAACACTGACCATCGACGTTCCGGCAGCGAAGCAGGTTTCACAAAAGACGCCGTAGAGCGAATTTTCTAAGCTCGACTTCCGCACTTTTTTTGATGAAGAAGAGAAGACTCACGCAAAGTCGCCAAGGCGCAAAGTTCAGGATCAACCCGTTCTCTGTAAACGTCTCGTCTTAAACAACTCGGATCCTTCAACAGCAATGAAGAAAGAATCCCCCCTCAAAACAACGTCAAAGCCACAAACTTTCAACCCTTTGAACAGATTTGTCTTCCTGGTGACCTGAACCGGGACGCCATGAATTCAAGTCCACCTTTGAACCAAAACTCTTTGCGCCTTGGCGACTTTGCGTGAGTCTTCTTTCTGATTCCGCGAAATGGAATGTTTGTTTTTCAACAGGATCAGGACTCATTGCGTGTGCCCAAAGTCTGTCAGACCCTGTCAGTTCTGTGAGCTCAATCCGAAAAAAGTGCGAAAGTCGAGCTATAACACCCCTAACAAAACTGACCCCGATCCGCTCGCGGAAAGGAAATCTTCATGGTTTGAGAGGTTTTGTTCGCGGCTCTAAAAAGACTTTCCGAATTTCTCCAACAGCTTTGATGTGGTCAGCGTAAGTCAGTGCGAGCCGTTCTGGTGAAATCCACCGGAACTGACGGTTTTCTGTTTCGAAAAACCTACAGATCCAAGCACTGACAGATGCCCGGTCGACAGTTGACCTCTGACGAAGTTGCCCTGCTTGGCCAGGAATTGCAGGCCATGCTTCGGGCCGGGGTTCCGCTTGATCTGGGGCTCCAGGGATTAGTCGGAACTCAGTCACAAACAATTGACAAGGTCGCCCGGGAGATGGGAGACCGACTCGCTGCCGGAGCCACTCTGGTCGATGTGGTCGAGGAACAGTCGGCCTTTCCAGAAAGCCTGAAAGCGGTGTTGATTGCCGGGATCCGCTGCGATCGCCCTGAAGAGGCGTTACAGGATCTGATTGAAGTCTCTCTGTTGATGGGACATCTTCGCGCCGCCTTGATGCGGTCGATGATCTATCCGACGTTCCTTGTCGCCGCCACAATCCTCGTCGCCACGGTCGGCCTTTTTTTCCTGCGACCGGCACTGATTGAAATGAGTCATGAATTCGGCTGGGCGTTGCCGGGGATCATTCAGTTCTGGCTGGCAGTAAGCACAGTCGAATTGCTGATTGTCGCCGGATTCGTTGTCTGCGGGATCGTGATCGGGCTGTGGCGACTGGGTTGGGGAAAGTCTGTTCTTGTCAGCCTCGGAAACCTGCTTGGCTGGAGTCGAGTGCAACGGGATCTCACGGTTGCCCGCGTTTCACACTTGTTGGCGATCCTGACAAAATATCACGTCCCGCTTCCGGAGGCCCTGTCGCTGGCGGCAGCAGGGAGTGATTCTGTTCAGTGGAAAAAACAAATCGAAACACTGCGTCAGTTTATAGAACGGGGCGAAGTTCTCTCACAATCCACAGTCGGAACTCACGGTTTCCCGGCTTTTCTCAGTTGGTTGATTGAAGTCGGAGTGAAGGAAGGGAGTTTGCCGGAGACGCTCCGACAGGCCGCCATCTTCTACCAGCAACGAGGAATTCGTCGTGCGGAATTTCTGCAACAGGTGATCCCCGCTTTATCGATCATCTTTATCGGAGGAGGGATCACTCTGATGTACGGACTTGCGGTCTTCGAATCCATTATCCAACTCTGGACCACCATGGCCAAACCGATTATCTGATGTGTCCCGGCTGCCAAGTGAATGCCTGACTGATCCTATAGCTTGAGACGACTTTTTCCGTTCTACAATAGCTTCCTGCAACCTGTTATCGAATGTCAGAAACATCTCTCCAATCTGAATCCAGCCTGCCGTCCCGCATTCCGATTTATGTCGGATTACGCGCCGCTGCTGAGGAACTCCCCTGGGGAAAGGAACGGGAGCCGCTGCTGGAAGTTTCCAGACAGCTGGAATCAGGGAAATCATTGCAGGAGATCATTGACCGGGGAGGCAAGGAGTCTCCATTTCTCGAAACATTACAGGCCGGCATCGAGTCGGGAAGATTGACGACAGTGCTGGAAGAATATCTGCGAACCGGAAGCGAGATTCGTGATCTGTGGCGCACGTTCTGGGTGAATCTGTTTTATCCGATTTTCGTATTAACTTTAACGCTTCTTATCAGTTCCGTTTTTCTGGTGGCCACGAATCAGGCTTTTAAATCGATCTTTGACGGCTTTGGAATTCCGATCGGATTTTCAACGTTTATATTATTCTGGTGTGGACATTATATTTATCATTACTGGTGGTTCTTTCTGGTCTTGCTTCTTCTGATTGTGGTCAGCCCTCTTATCTATATCATCTTGTCGACAACCAGTGTTCTGCCGTTTCCTCCATTTTTCGGAGGGATATTCAGAGGAGTTGGTGTGGCGGAGTTCTGCAGTCGTCTGGCAGTGTTGATTGATGCCCGGCTTCCTCTTCCTCGGGCACTGGAAATCCTTTCAAAAACACTTCGCAGTCGCCAGATGCAGGACGTCGCGTTAATGCTGAGCCGGAAAGTTTCCGCTGGACAGCCAGCTGACATGGCCGCATCCGAAATGCGATCGCTTCCCCCTCAGGTGGCCGGATTATTTATGTGGACGGAATCCCCGGAAACATTGGCCGACGGACTTCGGGTACAAGCACAGATCCTCAATGTACAGTCTCGTTTGCGTCTGGCTCAGATTTCGTTTCTGGTTGAACCGTTGCTCTATATCGTACTGGCTGTTTGTGTTGTGGTCTTGTTTTTTGCATTCTTTGCACCACTCGGGAAATTACTGAATGATTTAAGTTAGTGACAAGTCGCATGAGAATGTTACTGTCGTCATCGTTTGATTTACGATTATTTTAAAAAGATTAAGTTACCTTGGAAATTCTCCTTCTCACCGTTGTACTTCCAGGACTGGGGCTGATGGCTCTGTTGTCCTGGCGCGCTATTGTTGCAACCGGTGTCGAAGGGAATGAAGTCCAGCATAAAACCTTCCTTAAGTTTTTAGGGGGAGGTCTACTGATTGCCGCGATTGCGGTCGGCGGCTTCATGGTGACCGACTGGTATCTTATGGCGATCGACTGGCCTCAGATCAGATCGGGCTGGCCTCTGGGACTTGTTCTGCTGACGCTCATTCGAATGTCCATCATGATGGTGATTCTGTTCGCCGCACAAGCAGCGTTGCGAATTTCCGTGGAACCATTTCGGGAAAATCCCTCCGTCGTCGAATTGGCCATCCGTGCAGGTCATCTGAAAACGCTACTTCTGAGCAGCCTGGCGATGCTGACGATGCCGTTGCTGGCGATTGGTGCACTCCCCTTGCTGATTGTCTGGTTCTTCGGCTTCACGGAATATGCCCTTTTTGAGCTGATCACCAGAAGCCAGCGATGCCGATTACTCTGGTCGCTGGCTGTGGCCGTTCGGTTTCAAAAGCCTCTGGACGCCGAGGTTCTGCGTTTTTCGCGAACGGAAGGAAGGCGACGACAGCAGAAGCTCCAGAGACTTGCACTGGCGCTGGAAGAAGGAAACGCTCTTTCCGACGCTCTATCAACAGTGGGAGGATTGCTCTCCCGGGAGACGATCGCCGCCATTCGTGTGGGAGAACAGACCGGTCAGCTTGAACAGGTCCTGCAGTCACTTGCGAGACTACAGACCTCAGGCATACTGCACTGGTTCTCACGTGACTACAAACTACATGGAAGCTTCTTTTACGTCCTGATCTGTCTCTGGTGTTATCTGGGAATCACCAGTTTCTTTATGTATAATATTATCCCTAAATTCAAGTCGATATTTTATGATTTCGGAGTTGATCTCCCCGAACCAATGCGACTGTTGATTCAATTCTCAGACACATTGTTCAGTTACTGGCCTCTCTTTTCAATGTTGCTTATTGGGCCGTTGATCGTCGGAATGTATCTGGTTTTACTGAGCCTGGGGTACGAAGGACGTTATCGCTGGCTGGCAGAAACAGTGTGGCCTCGAATTCGTACTCCCGGTTTACTCAAGGCGCTTTCTGTTGCGGTGAAAGCGCAGGCCATTCCGTCGAAGATGCTGGAGGGGGAAATATTTGGAATGGCTCCTTCGCTGGAACGTTCTCGCCTGGAACGGGTTTGTCTGCGACTGAACAACGGACAGCCTCTTGGGACATCATTATTCGACGAACGTTTTTTGAACACGCGCGAAGCACAAGCCCTGCAGATTGCCGAACAGCAAGGGCACCTCGCCTGGGCTCTAGAGAGTCTTGGACGACGTCTGGAAGCTGTTCGAAATCACCGTGTCCGAACGGCGATGGAGTTCTTAAAGCCGGTCACCGTTATTGTGATGGGAGCGGCTGTTTTCTTTGTCTGTCTTTCGATTCTGAGTGTCCTGATCAAGCTGCTGATCGATCTGTCATGAAGCGATCTCCCGATTTTATCACTGGCATTCACGTTGCCGCGTCGGCTCGTTCGAGGTTGAATCGTGCCAATGGGTTTACGCTGATTGAGTGTATCGTCGCAATGGGACTTCTGGTGGCCTTCTCCGCGATGACTGTTCCCATGATCGCCAGACTTCAACAGGCACGACAGGAACAGTTCCGACGTCAACTCGCACTGACCGAAGTTCAGAATCTCCTGGAATCGAAGAGCTTCCCTGACGACGGTGGAATTCAGTTACGAGAATCCCTTCGAACATGGCTTCCGGATGCTCAGGTGGAAATCAGGCAATCGCCCGACAACTCCAATATTGATGCAGAACAAGTCACCGTGTCAATCCGTTGGAAAATGGACTCCGGCGTTGTTTCGCGTCCGGTCTTTTTAACAACATGGATCTTTAAAAATACGGTAGAGGCCGATCCCTCCTCAAATGAGAATCAGGAGTGATTGTTATGATTAAATCAGCAGTGATATTTAATCGCTATTCACTGAAGACATCAGAGAAACGCCACGGATGGACACTGATCGAGATGTCGGTCGTCATTAGCCTGCTGAGTGTGATTGGTGTGATGACGACCCGTACGATTTCTCTTCTGATACAACTCGGCGACACCTGTGTGCAGGAAGTGACCGAAGGAGAGATTCGCTTCCAATTGGAACAAACCGTTCGACGCGACGTTCATCAGGCAATAGAGATTGACAACATAACAACCGATCCGGATCACCCCGTCTGGTTATTCGCTTTCCCGAATGAGAAATTTACCGTGACGTATCGGATTTCAAAGGACGGGTTGCGTCGCGAACAACGAGTGAACGACACGCTTCAATTCAGCGAATTCTTCGTAATCCAGAACCATAAACTGCAAATTTCAAGAGACCATGATCTCGTGCGAATGCTGTTCACTGTCAGGAACCCAGACTCCGGACGAGCGATTATGGGCCCGGTCGAATGGGACGTTGTTGTGCGTCTGGCAGCAGGGCCGAAGTCGATGGCATCATCGATGTACTCGGGCTCCGTACAGGAGGCGTTATGAAACATTCATGGAAAACATGCTTCGATCAAAAAAATGCTCCGCATCGCCCCGGGGTGATCGCCGTTGTGGTTCTGGGAGTGGTCTTAATGGCCTCTACGGTTACAGTGGGAATTGCCCATTCTGTCCTCTCGCACCACCAGGAGATGGAACGACGGGAATGGCGAGTTCAGGCGAATCTTCTGGCTCGTGCCGGGCTGGATCGAATCACACAGATGCCCAAAGTGAACGGCAAACCTTCTTCACTGGAACCATGGGAACCGCTCCTCCCGGAAACAGCGATCACGGCAAAAGTTCGTTATGAACTCCAGTCTGTCGCGAACTCTGAAGAACAGAGGATTCAGGTCATTGCAGAGGTTCACGTCGGACCAAACCAGATTATTCAAAGCCAACTTTCCGGAGTTCTGCCATGACACTCTTTCAAATACCTGACGACGGAGTCCGAGAATGGCCAGAAACAGAGAGTCCTATGTCTCAGAATTCTATTTCTCAGAGTCAAACAAAACTGTTGGACCGACCGCGCCGTCGACGTGGATTTACTGCTATCGAACTTCTCGTTGTGATCGCAATTATCGCAATTTTGATCGCTCTCCTCCTGCCGGCGGTCCAGCAGGCACGGGAGTCCGCGAGAATTATGCAGTGTCGAAATAATCTGATGCAACTGGGACTGGCGATTCATAATTATCATCAGGCACACCAGATGTTACCACCGGGATCTGTGAATCCTACCGGTCCTGTTTATACAGGTGGTCCAGGATATAATATGGGATGGATTCCACAAATTCTTCCTTTTATCGATCAGTCTTCGCTTTATCATAAAATTGACTTTAATCAGAGTGCGAACGCGCCTGTGAATCTCTCCCTGATTGGCTACACGCCAAGCTTGCTCTTCTGTCCTTCCAGTGTCGGCCGAACGCATGCCTATGTGGGATGCCATCATGATGAAGAAGCGCCAATTGACACGACGAACAATGGAGTCCTCTATCTGAACAGTTCTCTGCATCTGCGAGATCTGACGGACGGTCAGCAGTCGACGCTGTTGCTGGGGGAAGTTCTGGCCATTGGCTCCTGGCTCGAAGGATCGCGGGGAACACTACGCAACGCCAGCAGCCCCGGCACGTTGAACGACTATAAGGTCTATCAGGATCAACGACACCAGGCAGAGTTCAGTCAATCGGGTATCGAGGAAATCGAAGACCCGTTAAAGCCCGATCCACGACTTATCGTCGGAGGATTTTCCTCCTCACACAACGGACTGGTCAATTGCTGCTTTGCGGATGGCTCTGTACGGAAAATTGCATTTAATATCGACATGACGGTCTTTCGAAACCTGGCTAATCGTCATGACGGAGAATTAATCGACTTGGGATCCTTCTAGAGCCGTTTCTTTACCATATCTAAACTAGTGCCTTGTCAGGCTTCAAACTTCGGGTTGTCTCACATGTTCCGCGGCTCCTTGGCCGCTCCCGTTTCGATTCATTCACCCGAATTTTGAATGCTGACGCAACACAAGTGAAGACAGTCTCATATTTGATAGAGTCCTGTCGTTTTCATATGTTAAATTGCCGTACAAAATCTGTGAATTGTTGTCTTTCAAGGGGGGCTCAATGCTTATTGATTCTCTCTCTATTGACATGCCTGCTTTCCAGGCCGATTCATGCAGAAATTTTGAACCCGTCTGTTACCATTCTTCAAACACGGTGGGGATTTGACGGTCGAATCCAGCATCAGACATTTCTTCCGCTCTCCATTTATGTCCGAAATGAACGGCCGCAGCCGTGGACAGGAACCTTCTCACTGAAACGGGTGACGGAACTCAACGCTTCAACTGGAGCGGCCTTTGAATGTTCTGTCAGGTTAAAACCGCTTGAATCACGCTGGGTGCAGATTTTTCCCTTCGTGCGATATGAACGAGATCAGTGGACACTCAACTGGTTCGATGGAGAGCCTCGCAGTGTCACGGTTGATGTCCCGTTCGCAGGAGGCCGTGCCAATGTGCTCATTGCCAATGATCCAGTGCCTGCACAGAACTTCGGATATTTACCAACGCTTCCGGTCGAGTGCTTCCCGGACTTTCTGGCAGGGTTGGATGGACTGGGTGTGCTGTTTTTGGACGATGTCCCCCGATGGTCACCTCAGCAGGCACAGGCCTGTATGGACTGGCTGACTGGAGGAGGGCAGGTCGTATTACTGCATAATGCGGAGAACTCATTTCCTGTCTTCGACGAGGTACTCTCGTCGTTAAATCGACGCGGTGGACGATTTCATGTGGGTGGGGGAACTGTTTTTCGGGTTGCGAGGAAACCGGGTGAACTTAATGAATCGCTTCTGGAAGCCGTTTCGTTGAGGCAAAACTCATCTGACATCCATGCGAATCTGCCTGCGATTGCGCATGCTCACTATAAAGAAACATACAGTTGGAATCGCCATCAATGGGTCCTCGGAATTCTTGCCAGTTATGTTACTTTTGAGCGGAACTGGGGAGTCCTTTCCTTCGTCGTGATACTGTATTTTCTTCTTCTGTTTCCGGTTTGCTATCGAATTGGGTATCGGCAGAAAAATGTCAAGTGGTTCTACATGATCTTCTCGTCCGGGGTCGTGCTGTTTTCTGTTTTGTTCTGGGGACTTGGACAGTTGGGGGCGGGGGCTCAGAGCCGAATCGCAAGTGCGGTTCTGGCCAGAGGGCTTGGCTCGGGACGATTTGATGTGACGACGTGGTCACAATTAGCGTCGGTTTCCGGAGGGACCGAGCTATTGCGGTATCCTGGTGAGGGGCTTTGCTATACTTATCCTGAAAATCAGGAGCAACTCCCCGGTCTGTTTCGTAATGGAGAACAGGGGGAGGCAGAAATCCGGTTTCGTCCAGTCTCCTCTGTTGCGTTGTTGCATCGTGCGGTTCAGGTTCAGAATCGTCCTGATCCGACGATTCTGAACTTCAGCACTGATGGGCCAGTTCTCAGTGAACTTGTGATCTCAGTGAAAGATTCATTTCTCATGTCCCCGAATCAAGGGGTGGCCATTCATAATGAAATGATTTATCCCCTGCAATTGAGGGGGAACGAATTTATCCTCGCCTCAAACACAAAACCAAGACTTCTCTGGAATGATTTGCAGGCACCACGTCGCAGGCAGCGTGTCTCATTTCAGTGGAATCAGGAGGGACCAAAAGCGATCCCGGAAGCCGATTCTTTAAGATGGAATGATGAAGAGACGCTGGCTCAGATTCTCATTGGGAATGCACTGGGATTTGACGATCAGATCGATCCTCACCTCCTCTCCGCGAGTCGCCGAAGTCTCCGTATTGCGGTGACCACAGCGCTGCCGAAATCGTTTCAGGTTCCATCCACGTCATTCACAAACCAGCAGGGGATGGTCCTCTGGGTGTATGATTTCCCGGTTTCATCCGCTCCGTAGGAACATCACGGTCGATCATCAACACAAAAAGACCCGGCCGATCATCATCGGCCGGGTCTGGTTCATTCTTTTCTGCTGAGATCCCGATCAGCTGAGAAGCTTGTCGATTCCTTTGGAGCCGTCGCCAATTTTAAATGGACGGCCATTAGGAGCGAAGATTTCCTGAAGCGGGTTAATTCCCAGGCAGCGGGCAATCGTTGCGTTGTAATCGCTCGGCTCGACCCCATCATCGTCGATGTGGAAGGCATTCTCGTCAGACTTACCGAAGACCTGTCCAACTTTAATCCCGGCACCGGCCAGAAGAGAACTGAATGCAGCGGGATGGTGATCCCGTCCGGCCCGCTGGTTGATGAATGGTGTCCGACCGAATTCAGATGCCACAGCAACAACGGTGTCGTTAATCAGTCCGGTCTGTTTGAGATCTTCCATCAGAGCAGAGACTGCCTGATCGAGCGCGGCGGCCATCTGGGGAAGGCGTGTCCAGAGTTCGGTATGGTGGTCAAAACCTCCATAGTTCACTTCAACGCACCGGATACCGCTTTGGATTAAACGGCGAGCCAGCAATAGCCCGCGACCAACCCGACTCGATCCATAGGCTTCTTTTGCGGCATCGGTTTCATTCGACAGATCAAATGCCTTGAGGTCTTCACTTCTGAGTAAAGTGATGGCGTTCGCGTAGAGGTCATCATAACCTTTGACCTGCGAATTCTTGCTGGCCAGAGTTCGGAATGCGTGATCGAACGAATTGGAAAGTTCCATTCGCTTATCAAACGCCTGATCCGTGAGATACGCTGGAGATTTAGTGTTCTGTAATCCGTAGTCGGGATTTCCGATGGGGATCGGGGAGTATTGCGCCCCCAGGTAACCGGGTCCGACCCCTCCACCAATCTGCACCGTGCTGGGAAGACTTGGATGGCTGCGGCCAAAGAACTTCTGGGCCCAGACTCCCAGTCCGGGGTGAGCGATCGACGCAATCTTCCGGTAGCTGGTCTGCTGCAGGTAGCTGGCATCATTATGGTCCGCCGTTGGAGTATTCATCGTGCGGATGATCGCCAGATCATTGGCAATGCCTGCCAGTTTGGGCAGGTATTCACCGAATAGAACTCCGGGGATACTGGTCTGGATTGTCTGGGTTTCTCCCTGAACTTCCCGTCCCGGCTTTGGATCAAACGTATCGACGTGACTCATCGCCCCGCCCAGACGGACATAAATCAGGTGCTTGGCCGGTGCCCCTTTGGAGCCTGCCTGCTGTTCCGCGGCGGCGGCGAGAGATCCCAGTCCTGGCAACAGGCTCAGTCCAAAGGCTTGTTGAGCCGTTCGACACAGAAATTCCCGTCGGCTGAGAAAATCCATGGATGCATGTAACATGACAACATTCCCTTCAGTAGATTCGAACTGAATTGTTTCAAACGCAAATGATGATGGCTTAGTGTCTCTCCGGAGATGTCGGTGTCACGGCGATATCGCGTGCTCATTGCATCGCTCACAGACAAGATAGATGCGTCGTCGGACTTTCCGGATTGTTTCTAAGAGCCGCGAACAAAACCTCTCAAACGGTGAATATTTCCTTTCCGCGAGCGGATCGGGGTCAGTTTTGTTAGGGGTTCTTACTGGATGAACAGGAACTCTCGGGTGTTCAGGAGGGCCCAGACGACGTTTCCGTATCCAACCCGGCCGTATTGCCTCATTTCATTCATTGCCATACGTCGTTCCTCCGGCGTCGGAGTTCGAGAAAGGATCGACCAGAACATGGCATCAATCTGCAATTCCGGCGTTTTCTTAGCGACAATACGGTTGTAGATGACAGACCCTTCTTCGAGCATCATGTGCGTCACGTTTCCGTTGAACATGGCGAGCAACTGGGGAACGGTCCCTTCTGTTGTACTATCATCGATTTGATCGCGGTTGCTTTGCCCGAACTCACGAAGAAAATGTCCGGCGGGAAGTGGCTGTCGTAACTCGGAAGCGGGAAGCAATTCCTGTCCTTTGTACAGATACTTCTTGCGTTCCTCATTCGCTTGCTTCTGATAGCTTTTATACTCGTTGATCTTGACGATGACGTCCTGAACATTCTGGGCGTGATCCAGTCGAATGGAATTTGCCAGTTCGCTGGAAAGATCAAAAGTGTAGACCGGACGTTCCATTGTCAGCGTGATCAGGGAATCCCAGATTTGTTCTGCCGACATGCGTCGCAGCACTGGACCGGGGAAGTGATACGGTTCGTCTAAAGCGATATCGTCGTAAGTGACCTGCCGACGGAAGGCTTCGGTGTAGCATAAAATCCGGTAGAACTCGCGGAGATTGAAGTCCAGCCGGACCATTTCCTGTTCCAGAAACGCCATCAATTCCGGATTGGAGGCAACCGTGTCATCCCGCATATCGTCGACCGGTTCAATCAATCCCCGACCGAATGCGTGTTTCCACTGTCGATTGGCGATCGTTTTGGCGAACCGAGGGTTTTTGCCGGAAGTCAGCCATTCCGCAAACGCTTCGTATCGCCCTTTCCCTTTCAACTCCGGCATGTCCCCGAAGATGACTGCCGGTTGAGCAGTGTCCCCAGGTTTTGCGTTGGAATAAGCGTAGTCTTTCGGGAATTTCAGTTGTCGTTTACTGTCTTCTTCGAAGTTGTAGCCATTCTTGCGCTGAAGCGCCTGTGCCAGACGGCCATCTGTTGACTCGTACTCGATGACGTCATAGATCCAGCCGCCGGCGGGTTTGTTTTTGGGTTCAAATCGGGACAGCATGGCTCCCAGTTGAGGATTGGGGCGAACCCGATAGTTGCCTCCGAAAACAAAGGCCGCGAGGTCGTAGAATTCCTTCTGCTTCCACCGATCAAATGGGTGGTCATGGCACTGAGCACAGCCGATCTGGGTTCCCAGAAAAATCCGCACGGTGTTATTCAGGCTGTCCAGCGGCATACCGACATCGCGCAGCTTATAACCGACTGCCGGGTTGTCCCAGATCGCTCCTTCGGCTGTCAGCATTTCCCGTACGAACTGATTGTACGGTTTGTTTTTGCGCAGGCTGTCCTTCACCCATTCCTGGTAGGGAGCGAGATGGTTGTCTCCTCCCACAGAATCCATCAACCGGAGGGTATCGGCCCACTGATTGTATTGGTGACTGGCATGCGCCGGCTGTCCAAGAAGATGATCGACCAGGTCGAGGTCCCGTTCTTCCGCTGTACGTCGTACAAAGGATTCCGCCTGAGCTGCCATCGGGATTGTCCCGGTCAGCGTCAGATAGGCACGACGGACGAACTGCTCGTCGGTGGCCCGAGGGTTGGGTTGAATGTTATGTCGCTTCAGATCCTGATTGATCAGCTCATCAATTTTCTTTGCGCTGGCCAGAGCAGCACGTCGCTTGACCGGATCGACACCCACCATTTCAACAACCGGCCCCCCTTTTTCCCGCACCGGCAGAGGGGGCTTCTTGGGAGGGTTCGGTCGTTTATTCCGTTGGGCATGCGCAGCATCCGGGACGACGACCAACGCCAGAACAACGAACAGAATTCCCGAATACCAGCGAATATTTTGACGCATCACCTGTCGACTCCTCCCCTGCGACCCGACCCAGTTCTTTATTGCGACACGACATTTTTTTAGAGCCACGAACAAAACCCCTCAAAATATGAGAGTTCCCTTTCCGTAAGCGGATCGGTGTCAGTTTTGTTAGAGGTTCTTAGAGCCGCGAACAAAACCTCTCAAACGATGAGAATTTCCTTTCCGCGAGCGGATCGGGGTCAGTTTTGTTAGAGGTTCTCAATCAATTCACTCGCCCATCTTCGACGAATGAAGAGCAGGAATGGCCCAAAGCCCCGCTCCCAGTACCGTATTCTACCGGTGCTGAATCGTTCTCACCATATTGTTCAACACCGAAGTTTTTCCCGGAGACCAAGTATTTCCGAAAACACGAATGTTTATGATCGAAAACTTAGTTGATACTTCCGTTTTCACTTCACATCGGCGCCGTAAACGTGGATTCCGGTGATTATCTACTGAAAATCTGCTTCATATTGATCATTTTTTATATTTTTGTCCCTGCGGTCAAATGGGGATGACTCAGGGACGGGAAATTTCGAAGCGGATCAGTATTCCTGACACCACATTCCTGACACCACTATGCCTTCCGGATTCGCTCACGTCCGGAGGTCACCCCGGCGGTTGCATTACGGGTATCGACGACCAGTCTGGAATGTTGAACAATGAAATCGTAGTCGTACGCGGTGTGGTCGGTCGAAATCAGGACACAGTCCTGGGCTTCCAGAAAAGATGCGGTCAGTTCCTGGCTGACCATCTCCGGCAAGTGGTGATGGCGAACGGCAGGAAGCTTGGGAATATGGGGGTCGTTGTAAGTCAGGTCGGCACCACGCTGGAGCAAGAGTTCCATCAAATGGAACGAGGGGCTTTCTCGCGGGTCGTCGACATCCTTCTTGTAGGCCGCTCCCAGAATACAGATTTTGCTCCCCCGGATCGGTTTTCCGTCATCATTCAGGAATTCTCCGATACGTTGAATCACGTATTCCGGCATCCGTGAATTGACCTCACCCGCCAGTTCGATAAACCGGGTCGAAAGTCCCTGACGTCGGGCCAGCCAGGTCAGGTAAAACGGATCAATGGGAATACAGTGCCCCCCCAGACCCGGTCCGGGGTAAAACGCCTGAAACCCAAACGGTTTTGTCTTGGCCGCGTTGATTACAGACCAGATGTCGATTCCCATTCGATCGAACAGAACCTTCAACTCGTTGACCAGCGCGATGTTGACTGCCCGGTAGGTGTTTTCCAGGATTTTCGCTGCTTCAGCGACTTCCATTGTTGGAACCGGAATGACCTCAACCACCGCCTTGCCATACAACGTGCAAGCCAGTTTCAGACTTTGCTCATCATAGCCGCCGACCACTTTGGGAATCTTTGCGGCCGAGTAGACCGGATTTCCGGGATCCTCACGTTCCGGGCTGTACGCCAGAAAGAAATCGACTCCCGCTTTGAGACCCGTTTTCTCCAGAATCGGCAGAAGAACGTCCCGGGTTGTGGTGGGATATGTCGTGCTTTCCAGAACAATTAACTGCCCTGGCCGAAGCGATTGGGCGATCGTTTCACCGGTTCCCGTAATATAACTGAGATCGGGGTCGCGACTTTCCGTCAGAGGAGTGGGAACACAGATAATGACGACATCCGCTTCTCCCAGTCGTCGCGGGTCATTGGTCCCCTCGAAACGCCCTGACTCCCGCCATTGAGCCACTCGACTGGACGGGAGATGCTTGATGTAGCTTTGACCGGCATTCAGTCGCTCGATTTTCACATGATCGACATCGAACCCCAGCGTCGGAAATCCGGCCTGAATGAAAACATCGATTAACGGAAGTCCCACATAACCCAGTCCGATGACTCCGACCAATGCCTGATTCTGTTGGATTCGTTCGTGTAAGTCCTGTGGCATAAAGTCTTTCCGCGCCCAACGCTAATCTTGCCTGTTCGTTGGTGACCTGTTGCAGAGGCGACCCGGAAAATTGGACGACTCACGACATGTTGGATAAGAGCGATGCCATGAGTACACGAAATCGCCGTGCCACCAACATTTCCGGAGAGCCCCTCAAGAGACTATCATATCCGGGAAAATGAAATGGAACCACTCCGTTCCGTACGGCATCCGAGCGGTGCACATGACGGATGCGAGGGAATCCGACTCCATTTCTTCTGGTTTCTCGAGTTCAAACGATTGGAGTCTGCCATGTTCGCGACGAATGTGATTCTCACTGCCAAAAGCCCTGACGATGTATCGAAACTTCGCGAACTGCTTCGAGAACTCGGAAACCTCTCCAGGGCAGAACCGGGATGCCTGCAATACGATGTGTGTCACTCCCAGAACGACTCATCGGTTTTCATACTGGTCGAGCGCTGGGAATCAAAGGAAAGCTGGGAAGTGCATCGCAACGCACCCGGTTATACGACAATTTATCAACCCCAGGTCCTCCCACTGGTCGACCGCGTTCCTCATGCCTCAGAACTGTTGACTTAGGATTGTCCTGAGAACAAGTGTCGTGTTGCCAGTGTGGCCGGGGTTGGACAGAGCGCAGCGAAGGAAACCCCGGTCGAGCGCGAAGGGTTAAGAGAGTCGACGACGAATTCAGCGTCTTTCTGAACTGGTTTCGCGAGTACACTCCAACCCCGGCCAACCGGATCGTCGGATACGAAAGACTCCTCCCGATATCGAACGACACACCCCTTCTCCTAAAAACGACTGCAATATTCAGGTCGGTCCTTAAGAACAATCTTGAATTCATTCAGAAGGCCTGATCGAGCAGTCGTTCCACCACCGGTTTGTTGGCTTCCGGAAAAGTCATTTCCGCGAGTGCCGATCGGGGGAACCATTGAAATGTTCCCAGAAGAGGTGACGTTTTGTCAGTGGCGCGACAGGCGAAAAAGTGGAGTTCGACTCGACCGTGCGGGTAATCGTGCGTCGTCTGGTACAGCAATTTGTCGATGGTGACTGCCAGACCGGTTTCTTCGAAACATTCCCGGATTGCACACTGTTCCGGTGATTCCCCGTCATCGCATTTTCCGCCGGGGAATTCATGCATTCCGGCGAGCACTTGATCGGCATGACGGATGCCAACCAGCACCTGTTCTTCATCCAGAACGATCGCAATGCCGATGCGAGTGGCATTCTTCGCCACGTCATCTTTAGCAGGGAGCGGAGTCCAATGTGAAAAGGTGGCGGCCTGTCCGGCATAGTGGCCATCCTGATTGATCAGATTCCAGACGGTGGCCTGATCGATTTGAAATCGCTTTCCGGAACTGCTGACCCGAATGCCGGAATAGTCGTCAACGTAACCGTTCTGAGTCGTCCGTTCGAGCAGTCTGGCCCGTTCGTCCCGATGCATTGGCTCTGCGGTATAACGCGAGGGAGTTTGAGTGAGCGTCTCGACATCCATCTCCCAGAGAGTGATTGCCGTCTGATTGCCGTAATTCAGCACCGGGTCACTTTGCGTCCCGTGAGAGACGACTACAAATGGAGCCTGAAACAAACGTTCCGCCTGTTCTTCGGCAGACCCGTCACGAGAAATGAGTTCGATCCCCAAGTATCGACGGTAGGAATCGAGCAGGAGTTGAGTGTGGGCAATCCAGTCGGGGCGGGATGCAGGGGAATCGGTCATTTGAAAGGGGCTTTGCGTGTGCTTCAAAGGGAAGAGTTCGGAATGACAGTACTTCCAAGTTTGTTTGTGATGGAGAGCAAGGGGTCAGGATTCAGGGACCAGAGGTCAGAAAAGATCCGGAAAAAGCCTGCATTTTCTACCCACTATTTCCTACCCACTACCCACTCCTCACTTTTTTCCTGCTACTGGACGACGAACTGAATGGATTCGGTAGCGATTTTTCCGCTGATTTCATCCTGAATCATTAACTTCAGAATGTGTGGGCCGCTCGTGAGATGGGAGGGGAGGGACAGCCGGTAACTGTGGAAGTAGTCGGTCCGTAACGTGCGGCACTGATCTTCGGTTGCTTCGAAACTGTTCCGGTCCACGAGGTGCTGTTCGTTTCCACCGGTGTAGATTTCGATCGTCGAACGGATTCGGGTGCGGTAAATTCCTTCTGTCGTCGGAGCACTGATGAAGTTGCGGATTTCGGAATAAATCAACACCGCCTGTCCGGCCGAGAAATGACTGGATGGAAACGGTTCGTAATCTCCAAATCCATTGATCTTCTGACAGATCACAAGATTTCTCAGACGGAGCTTGGCCGTCTGTTGCAGGCGAAATGCGGCGGAACGGAGGTGAGCCACCGTTTGGGTGGCCCGTTCTCCGGCGTCCGTGGCTCCACTTTGATCCAGATGTTCTGCGAGACCGAGGAAGAGATCCGTCCAGAATTCCTGCTCGTAGTCGGGGAGCCCCGGGATGACCTGTTGGGCTTTCTGAGGCTGATTCTCAACCAGATAGAGCATGCGCAGGGCCACCTGTTTACGGATGTCATCCCGTTGGGCTGCACTCCCGGAAGCGGAGTTGCCTGAGACCGAGGTTTCGGCTTCCAGCAATGAAATCAGCTTTTGGACTTCATCTTCCCACAGAGCGGAACCGGGGGTCAGTCGAGGAGGAGCCTGCACCGGAAGAGCGGCCGCAATCTGTCGAGGTTGTTCTGGGGCTGACTCCCGGGCGTGGAACTGTGCCAGCGCCGCATCGGCTTTCGCCTGATTTCCAAGAATGAGCGGCAATCCGAACGTGCTGATTCGTTCCGGTTTGTCAGCTGCTGCTTTCTCTGCCGCAGGCCGTTCCGCAGGGAGCTTGTCGAGTGGACCTTTCTCGCTGCCGGGCACTGATTCTCCGCCGTCCGCGGGATGTGTCCAGATGCGGGTCGGATCCGCGAATGAACGGATCTTCTGAGGCCAGGCCGAAGGGGACAAAAGGTCGTTCGAAGCTGATTTCTGAGGAAGAACCGGTTCGGTCCCCTCTGTTGCCGCTGCTTTTTCAAAGAGTGGCAGATGGTCTGTCGGGGCGGTTCCGGAGGCGGTAACCACGCCGGACTTCATTCCAGCGTTCGGCGCAATGGCCTCATTCGAGGCTGCTTTTGCCGATGCAACGCCGGGAGTGGAAGCCAGCGGAGAGTGAGAAGCCTCCGTCTCTCCTCCATTGGAAAAGCGACGCAACTGGAGGAGGTAGGGGACCTGGTCGGAATCCACTGATTCCAGCAAAGCGATCCATTCCGCCCGATCCTCTGCTGAAGCCTCTCGAAGTTCCGCTTCGATCAGCATTCGAGTGGCGGGATCATGGACAATCGGACCACCGGATGCGCCACCCGATTTCGGTTCGTCCTGAGCAATCAGCGGTTCGTAGCCCGAGTCTTCATCTTCCTCCAGCGGGAGGTCTTTGATTTTCCTGGACGGCTCTTTTTGTTTACTGGTGCGAATGCCGGGAAGCCATCCGGGGGAAAAGTCCCAGCGCGGAGGGGCCGACGCGCATCCCATGGTGAATGCGAGCAGAAGCACGCCGATCTGTCGTGCCCGGCTGATCATGGTAATTGAAAACCGAGGGCTGGTCCGTCCTGACTTGTGGCGAGGTCAATCTGTCAATTCAGATTGCATTCTCGCTCCCTGATTTCTCAGGGAAATTAGGAGCCGCGAGCAAAACTTCTCAAACGATGAGAATTCCTTTTCCACGAGCGGATCGGGGACAGTTTTGCCAGGGCTTCTAAGTCTTACGGAAGGGAAATGAACAAAATCCGTTTTGAACATCTACAGCTTGAACATCCACAGTGATGCCCGATCACTGCTATTATCCAAAATGATGTCATTGCAACGCTTTACATTGTTGCTTCAAACCTGTTTGGTCTATGATTCGCGAACTGCATTCAACGTTTTGTTGTTGCCTGATCACTGGAATGGTATGTGGTCGACAGACCGGATCGACGGGAAAATTGAGGGAGGGGAGAGAAACCTACCTGAAATTTTGCTTCCGGATCAACCCCAGAATCTGGAACGGCTTGAAGTAGAGTAGAGATGATTCAGGGTGGTCCAGATTGCAAGCAATCGCGGCCACCCATCCGTTTCCGTGTCTTCCGTCCTTTCCGTGGTTCCTCCTGTTGATCCCTTGGAGTTACGGTGCGTCTGGACGCACCCTACGTGTCATTTGAACGAAAAACGTCAAGCTGCTCTGTTTGATCTGGGACCGGAACCTGAAAAATGGGAACTGGAGGCGGATGCGGACCGTCTGGTGGCTCAGGTGGTTTTCAATCGTCCGCTCGATCCCGTTTTCTCCTACGCAGTTCCGGAAGATTTGCGAGAACTGATTGTTCCCGGTCAGCGAGTCCGGGTCCCCTTCGGTCGTGGAGATAAACTGACGCTCGGCTACTGTGTCGGCCTCACTGGAGACGCCCCGGCACATCGACGGTTGAAGGTCATTCAGGAAATTCTGGATCGGGAGCCGCTTCTCTCTCCGTCCATGCTCGACCTGACCAAATGGATCAGCGACTACTATCTCTGCAGCTGGGGACAGGTTCTCGACAGCGTGATTCCGGCCGGTGTCCGCAAGCAGGCGGGAACCCGCGAAATTCTCACGTTTGAATTGAACCCGGATGTTGACCTGACATCTCTCAAGCTGACTGCCAAACAGAAAGCGATCATCGAAGCTCTGCAGTCCAGCACCGAACTTCTCACAATTGATCAACTGTCGGAACGAGCCCGATGCGGGACATCTCCAATAGATACACTCAGACGAAAGGGAGTGATTGTTCCGCGTCGTGTTCGAACCGAGGTCGCTCAGGCGAAGCAGTTTGACGTGGCCAGACAGACCGACCTGGCTTTGAACGGAGAGCAGAAAGCGGCTCTCAACGGGATTCTTCAATCATTACGAGGGCAGCATCACGAAACGCTTCTATTACATGGTGTGACCGGCAGCGGAAAGACGGAAGTTTATATTCAGGCGATTCGTGAAGTGGTCAGTTACGGTCGTCAGGCAATTGTCCTTGTCCCGGAAATCAGCTTGACCCCTCAGACAATCCGGCGTTTCAGTGCCCGGTTTGATTCCGTGGCCGTGTTACACAGCCACCTTTCTGATGCCGATCGTCACTGGCACTGGCAGGAGATTGCCGAAGGTCGAGTGCAAGTGGTCGTGGGAGCCCGCAGTGCGGTCTTTGCCCCGGTTCCGCATCTCGGTCTGATCATCATCGACGAAGAACATGAAGGAACGTTCAAGCAACATTCGACTCCCCGCTACCATGCCCGGGAAGTGGCTCGAGAACGGGCGAGACGAGAAAACATCCCACTGATCCTCGGTTCCGCGACCCCGACGCTGGAATCGCAGTTGCGGGCCGAGCGGGGGGAAGACCGTTTACTGAGAATGGAACAACGGGTTGAAAAACGTCCGCTGCCGCATGTGACACTGGTCGACATCCGAAATGATCCCCTCATTTCGAAAGGACATTCGATCGGTCGTGCGCTCGGTCAGGCGATCACTGTCGCGCTGCGGGAACAGGGACAGGTCATCCTGTTTCTCAACCTGCGGGGATACTCCCCTGTCCAATGGTGTCCCCGCTGCGAGGCGATCCGCTGCCCGGACTGTGATCTTTCTTTAACGTGGCATCGAGACAAAGGGATCCTGCTCTGTCATAGTTGTGACTACTCGATCAAGCCGGCAGAACGGTGTTCCAAGTGCGGACTCCCCGGCCTGCGATTCATCGGGACCGGAACACAGCGACTGGAAGAAGAACTGCGGATCAAGTTTCCAGACGCCCGGGTTCTTCGCATGGACAGCGATTCCATGAAAGCACCCGGAAGTCACGATCAGGCGCTGGAGTCATTCCGTGAAGGAAAGGTCAATCTCCTTCTCGGGACACAGATGATTGCCAAAGGACTCGATTTCCCGAACGTCACACTCGTGGGGGTGATTGATGCCGATTCACTGTTACATCAACCGGAACTTCGAGCCAGAGAGCGAACTTTTCAATTGATTTCGCAGGTTGCAGGTCGGACGGGGCGTGGAGAACGGGAAGGGCGAGTGCTGGTGCAGACGATGTCTCCGGATGAACCGGTGATCCAGTTTGCCGCCCGACATGACTACGATCAGTTCGCTCAATTTGAATTGAAGCACCGCCTCGAAGCGAAAGCTCCTCCCTATTTTTCAATGGCACGTCTGATTCTTCGGTCTCTCTCCGACGAGGCCGCTCAGGCGGAAGCACGTCGAATTGCAGGGATTTTGCGAAAGGTGACAACTGAACAGCAACTTTCGGTTCGAATTCTCGGCCCGGCTCCGGCAATGATTGCCCGACTTCGTAAGTTTTTCCGATATCATCTCCAATTGACGTCGGAATCCCGGGGGGCCATCGAACAACTGTGGCGTGTCGCGTCTCCGCAACTTCAACTTGCATCAGATGTTGAGTTGGTGATCGACATTGATCCAATGGATATGCGGTGAATCGAAACACCCACAGATTCGGTAGAATCTTCACATCTGTGCCGATCGTCGAGATTCGTTTCTGCAAACCTGATCAGATATGATTTCCCCCTTTCCCATCTGTGGTCATCCATCAAGATTATCAATCCGGAAACCCGAGTCTGCTTGACCCTGATTGAGTGGCTTCCGTACACTCTTGGATCGTTATTTTTTTCATGGGCAGTTCCTTTTTTCCTCCAGCAAGGCAAGAGTGACCGTTGAGAGCGATCATCAGCGATATTCACGGCAATCTTGAGGCGCTGGAAGCGGTGTTAGATGACATCCGCCAACAGAACATCTCACAGATTTACTGTCTTGGGGATATCATCGGATACGGGCCGAATCCTCGGGAATGTATCGATCTGGTTAAACACCATTGCCAGGTGACGATTCTGGGAAACCATGATCAGGCGGCCATGTTCGATCCGGAAGGATTCAACTCCGGAGCGGAACGAGCCATCTTCTGGACCCGGCATACGCTGGAGTCGGGAGACCCGGCAGGAAATGAACGTCGCTGGGAATTCCTGGGAGACCTGCCACGCATGCGACGGGAAGACATCTTCCTGTTCGTGCATGGTTCCGCACGGAACCCGTTGAATGAATACGTGTTTCCGGAAGACATCTACAATCAGCGGAAGATGGAGCGAATCTTCGGACTCGTCGACCGTTATTGCTTTCAGGGACACACGCATATTCCCGGAGCTTTCACCGAAGATTACAATTTCCAGTCGCCGGAAGAATTGCAGCACCAGGTGGTATTAGGGGATCAGAAAGTTCTGATCAACGTCGGCTCTGTCGGGCAGCCGCGTGACGGGGATAATCGTGCGTCGTATGTCGTCATCGAAGGGGACACCGTTCAATTTCGACGAATTGAGTATGATTTCGAGAAAACGATTGCCAAAATCTATCAGATCCCCGAGCTTGATAACTTCCTCGGAGACCGTCTCCGAGATGGCCGGTGATACGCTGAACCGTTCCTGATGTCGGTTAACGTATTTGTATTGCCTGGGTTACGGCGGTGTGAACCGTTTCAATGCCGTAACGGCAGCAATTCCGGAGAGACACCCATTTGAATGCGCCCCCGGCGCACCTGTCAGAAAAGGAACGGCTTCCCGGCGTGCCGGATGGTCGATTGCGGAATGAGTCAACGTCGCCAGTTTCTTCCCGCCATCGTCGCGGTCTCTCTTTTTTTCATCTGGATGCAGGTTGCTCCAGTCCTGTTTCCGCAATTCTTTCCCCAGAATAAGCCGCTCAAAAATCTGATCGCCCAAAAAGCGAACAACGCCGAGTTGAATCCCGACCCAACGGCGGAAGGAAAAGAGCCAGCCAATGATCAGGGAGAGAGACCGGCCGAGTTCCCGGAAAAGTCCATCGTACTGGGAGAGCCGGGTTTCGATGCAGGCTACCTGCTGAAAGTGGATGTCAGCACTCGAGGAGCCTCGCTGGATGCAGTCTGGCTCACCGATCCCCGGTACACCACACTTGATCGCAAGGAACAACTTCGGGTTGTCGGCAACGACGTGAAGCGAAACATCGGCAACGGTGATCTTCAAACGTTCGACACCAAGATAACGGCGATCGACACGCTTCTGAAGCAGCACAACCTTTCTCTGGATACCGTCAACTGGGAGATCGTCTCACAGGATGTGGATTCCGTCGTTCTGCAATACCCATCTCCGGCAGGGAATCTGGTTGTTCAGAAATCGTTCCGGATTACCAAAGTGGATCTGGCGACACGTGACACCTCTTCCCTTGGTTATCTGGTCGACGTCGAACTGAAACTGACGAACTCCTCAGATCACCCGATTCAGACCAATTACTCTCTGATCGGTCCTGTCGGGGTTCCGTTGGAGAATGTGGAAAACTCACGACTCTTCCGTGAGGTGAAAGTCGGCACCATCGAAGATACCCGGCGACCGAACCGGATCACCGCCGTGACGCTGCTGGCGAACGAGTTGGTCAAGCAATACGAGAACTCTCTCCGCGAAGGAGGGAAACCGGTTGTGGAATGGCGACTTCCCATTGCCTACGCCGGAGTGGACGACCAGTTCTTCACAGCCCTGATTCGTCCAAAAGAAGATCAGGTAACGAACAGTACGATTGCCGCGATTCGGCCGATGCTGTTGCACCTGAATAGTGCAAAGCCCGAACGAAGTGATATGACGATTGTGATCGAGTCCCCTCAGATCCTGATTCCGGCCAAGGATGAGGTGACTTCGACCTATTCCTCTTTCTTCGGCCCCAAACGTCCCAGACTGATCCGTGATTTGAACGCGGAATCCACGATTCAACTCGGCTGGTTCGCCTTTGTTTCCAAGTTCATGCTCTGGATCCTGGGAGCCTTCAAAAGCCTGGGGATGCCATTTGCTCTGGCGATTATCGCGCTGACAGTCGTGGTCCGGCTGGCGATGTTCCCGATCTCCAAGAAGCAGGCGATTGAAGCCGAGAAGATGAAAATCCTCGCTCCGAAGATGAAGGAGATGCAGGAGAAGTACAAGAATCAGCCGGAAGAATTCGCCAAGGCGTACCGGGAGTTTCAGCGGAAGTACAACTATCATCCGCTGGTCGGCTGTCTCCCTGCGTTGTTGCAGCTGCCGATCTTCCTGGGGTTGTACAACGCCCTGTTTTATGCAGTCGACCTGCGGCTGGCGACCTTCCTGTGGGTTGACAATCTGGCCGCGCCGGACAATCTGTTCCCACTGGGATTCACTGTTCCGTGGTTCGGGTGGACACAGTTCAACCTGTTACCGTTCATCACAGTGGCGCTGTTTGTCGTGCAGCAGAAGATGTTTACGCCGCCACCGACTTCGGATGAACAGCGGATGCAGTACCGCATCATGAACGTCATGATGATCGCGATTGGTTTTGCGTTTTACACGGTTCCCGCAGGATTGTGTCTGTACTTCATCTCTTCCAGCCTGTGGGGAGTGATTGAACGCCTCTTGCTAAAAAAAAGCTTAGCGACCCATCAGAAGGCCGTTGCTGAAGCGGGGGCGGATAACGCTCCGGACGGCACCGTCATCGATGTTCCCAAAGGTCTTCCCAAACCGAAGCAGGAAGAAACAGGGGAACCAGCGAAGCCGAAAGAGCCGACATTCTGGCAACGCGCCCTCGCTGCGGCGGACGAAGCCAGAAGTGCAAAAGAGTCGCAGGCGACCGAGAAAAAGTTCAGCAACAAGAAAAAGAAGAACCCTCGAAGACCGTAATCCAGCGTCGCAACTCTCCGAGAGGAAAGTGTGTCGTTCACACATTCTGAGATCACCGTTTCGTTTCCGTGTCTTCCGTCCTTTCCGTGGTTCCTCTGAAACTTTCTGATTGTGCAAAATGACAGCAGGGTGCGTGTCGAAGACAACGCACCCTGCAAAACTGCTGTTCAGTCAAGATTCTCTAACCCAGATGATTCCCACTTGTAGGGTGGGTCGAGCCAACATGATGGCGCGGTGGGTCTTCAGTCGCAGGTTTCACTTCCAAAGATCGCAGACCGCCGCAAGCACAATTGGCCGTTGGCGACGACCCACCATCACGTTGCGCGACTTTGATCCACCCTACCATGAATCATTCGGGCTAAAATTCTCGTTTGGTTTTGATGCCGGGCATCGGGATCGGATATTTGCCGTTCTCGGTGGCCTGCAACGGAGCGGGATCGCTCAGGGTCAGCTTATCGAGATTCGGAGCGAACTCGTGCTCACAGTTGAGCATTTGTTCGTAGGTAATCGCTTGCCCGGTATGTGCGGCCATGCGGCCCATTGATGTCACCAGACTGGCTTCGACGCCTCGGCGAACTTCGTTGTAAGGCTTGTCGTTACGGATGGCGTCGAGGAAGTCGACCCATTCCCATTCGTATGGAGACCGTTCCTTCTCTGCGAATTCCCAGGTGAGATTCTTCTTGTCGAATGTCTGCCCGGAATAGGTTCTGGCACGTGACGGATGGTGACCAGAAGCGGAAACGACGGCACATCCTTTTGTTCCGTGTGCATAGCTGGCGAACTGTTGTTTGCAGTTAAGCATCGTGCGCCCTTCCAGAAACAGTTTGGCACCATCTTTGAATGTATATTCGACGGAATAGGTGTCGAAGTTCTGGTCGACGTAATCACCACGATAGTGACGTCCCCCCGAGGCCTGTGCTTCGACTGGCCATTCATTCTTCATCCAGCAGGATTCATCAATGTTATGAATGAGGAAGTCGCTGTAAGCACCGCCGCTGGCCCAGAGGAAGCCATGGAAGTTCGCGATCTGATACAGAACTTCTGCGGTGTCTCCCTTGTTAGGGGGAGCAAACGCGGAACCGGTGGGTCCGACCATGCGATAGGCTCGCAACAGCGTCAGATCTCCCAGTTCTCCATCCTGAATCCGGTTGAATAATTCACCACGAGCCCGGCAATGGCGACACATCAGACCGACAGCGGCTTTCAGGTTTTTCGCAGAGGCCTGATCGGCCAGTTCAAACATTTTCCGGGAAGTGGGGCCGTCGACAGTGACCGGCTTCTCCATGAAAACGTTCAATCCTTTTTCAATGGCATACTGGAATTGCACCCAGCGAAATGCCGGGGGAGTTGCCAGAATGGCGATATCGCCCGGTTTCAGGCAATCCATGGCCTGTTTGTAGGCTTCAAAACCAATGAATTTCCGTTCCGGTGCGACATCGACGGATTCGGGCTTATTTTCGAATCGCTTGGAAAGGGAGTTGTAGCTGTTGGAAAGGCGATCGTCGAAAACGTCTGCCATCGCGGTCAGTTTCAACGGCCCCCCTTCCACGGACAGAGCGTCGGCAACCGCTCCGCTTCCGCGCCCCCCACAGCCGATTAACGCGACATTCAGGGTGTTGTTTTCAGCGGCATAAGCTCGCGGCAGCAGCATTTGACTGGCAGCGAGGGCCGCGGCGGCTTTACCGGAGTTTTTCAGAAGTGTTCGGCGGGAGATACCATCGGCGGGGAGAAATTGGGGCATGATCAGCGCGACTCCATGAACAATGAGAGCAAAGGTGTGACACTTGAATTTTTCTTGATGTGACCTGAAATTGCAAGTGCGTTGGCCTGATCAAGGTGAGGCGGGCTTCGCTGAAAGACCGCAGGCTGCTCTCGCACGCTGCAGAACCTGCTGGGCCTTTTCCCGGGCTTTTTTCGCACCAATTCGCAGGATCTCTTCCACATCATCCGGGCGAGTTTCCCAATCCGCTCGCTTTTCCCGGGCAATCGAAAAATATTCAAGAGCTTTTTCAAAAAGTGCCTGTTTCGCCTCGCCGTATCCCATGCCTCCGGCGCGATATCTCTCGGCGAGTGCATCCTGCTCCTCTGTCGACGCAAAGAGTTTGTAGAGTTGGTAAACCGAGTCAGTGTCAGGGTTTTTGGATTCTTCAACCGGGGTGGAGTCGGTCTTGATCGCCATGAATTTCTTACGAAGTTTCTTTTCCGGTTCGAAGATCTCGATGGTGTTCCCGTAGCTTTTGGACATTTTTTCACCGTCTGTGCCGGGGACTTTGGCGGTGTCGGACAGAACATGCGCCTCCGGGAGCGTGAAGACCTCACTCTCGTAGATGTGATTGAATCGCTGTGCCAGATCTCGAGTCACTTCCAGATGTTGAATCTGATCCTGTCCCACCGGAACCAGTGTGCTGTCATAAGCCAGAATGTCGGCGGCCATCAGCACCGGGTAGGTGAACAGACCGGCATCTGCAGCAATTCCCCGAGCCAGTTTGTCTTTATAGGCATGGCATTTTTCCAGCAGACTCATCTGGGTGACCGTCATCAACAGCCAGGTGAGTTCAGTCACTTCAGGAACATCAGACTGGCGAAACAGAGTCGCTTGTTCCGGGTTCAGTCCCAGCGCCAGCAGGTCAAGTGCGGCGTTCTGTGTGTATTGCTGCAGGTCCGCTGGATTCCGCACGGTGGTCAAGGCGTGCAGGTCGGCGATGAAGTAAAACGCCTGTTCGTTGTTCTGGAGAGCGATATATTGCCGGATCGCACCAAAATAATTGCCGAGATGAAACCGACCTGTCGGCTGAATTCCGGAAAGCACTCGCATCTGAAAACTCTCGTGATCGTTAACAAACTGTCGTGGATTCTGATGAACCGCCTGCAAAATCAGCGGACAGAATCAGGGTACTGTATGGAGAAAAGACGGTTCTGTCGATCTTTTCCCGCTGGCTGGACTGGCGTTCTGGTTCGGATGCGAATCCAACTCCCTGACCGGTTTCTCGCAACAGTATAGTTCCCAAATCCAAAGGGCAGTGTTACCATCGCTGGCAGACACGTGTCGTCAACCGCGCGGATTTTGCGTCGGAAATGGAGTAAGGAAATAGACATGCTTCGTCGAGTCGCTTACCTTTTTGCAGCAGGGATGTTCATAATGACTGGTGCCACCGGACTCGCTGATCCCCAACCTGTTACTACAGTCGAGGGGATCACGGAATACCGGCTTGAGAACGGCGTCAGAGTCCTGCTGTTCCCGGACCCCTCCAAACCACAGGTCACCGTCAACATGACGGTCTTCGTCGGTTCCCGCCATGAAGGGTATGGCGAAACCGGAATGGCCCACCTGCTGGAACACATGCTGTTCAAGGGGACGCCCAAGTTCCCACAGATCCCCAAAGTCCTCAAAGATCACGGGGCCGAGTTCAACGGCACGACCTGGCTCGATCGAACGAACTACTACGAAACACTTCCCGCGAGTCCGGAGAATCTGGAGTTCGCCATTGCTCTGGAAGCCGATCGGCTCGTCAACAGCTTCGTGAAGAAAGAAGACCTCGTTTCCGAGATGACGGTCGTTCGAAACGAATTCGAGCGAGGTGAGAACTCTCCTTCCGGGATTCTCGGTCAACGGATCATGTCCGCTGCCTACCAGTGGCATAACTACGGGAAGTCGACGATCGGGAATCGTGCCGACATCGAACGGGTTCCCATAGAGAGTCTGCAGCGCTTCTACAAAAAATATTATCAGCCTGACAATGTCATGGTGATCGTGGCCGGTGCCTTCGATCCCGAACAGGCACTCAGTCTGATTAAAGAGCATTTCGGATCGATTCCCGTACCGGACCGCGTACTGGAACAGACTTATACCGAAGAACCCGCACAAGATGGCGATCGACTGGTGACCTTGCGTCGCGTGGGGGATGTCGGCTTTGCTGGAGCCGTTTATCACATTCCTTCGGGAGCCCATCCGGATTATGTTCCCATTGATGTACTGGAACATATTCTAACATCGTCTCCGTCCGGGCGACTGTATCGGGCTCTGGTTGAAACCAAGCTGGCCGCCAGTGTCTCCGGAGCGGCGTTTGCGTTGTTTGATCCCGGTGTCCTCCGGTTCATGGCCGAAAGCAGCCCCGGCGTCGATGCCCGCGACGTGCTCGCCAAGATGCTGGAAATCATTGAAGGAATTGGTGAAGAGGGGGTCACCGAAGAAGAAGTGGAACGGGCCAAGCGCTACTGGATGAAGGTCTGGGAAATGTCCATGACCGACAGCAGCCGCATGGCTATTCAGCTAAGTGAGTGGGCTGCACAGGGAGACTGGCGTCTCATCTTCCTCTATCGGGATCGACTGGAAACCGTCACTCCGGAAGAGGTCAACGCCGTTGCGAAGAAGTACCTTGTGGAGAACAATCGCACGGCGGGAGTCTTCATCCCGACGAAAGAATCTGACCGGGCAAACATTCCTGCTACTCCGGATCTGGCAGAAATGATCGGGGACTATCAGGGCCGCGAATCAGTCGCCACCGGAGAAGCTTTTGACGTTTCTCCGTTGAACATCGAAAGCCGCACCACTCGCGTTGTCCTTCCATCCGGTGTGAAAGCCGCGTTCCTTCCGAAGAAAACTCGCGGGGAATCGGTCATTCTCCGATTGACGCTGCGATACGGAACCGGGGAATCTCTGGCCGGCATGAAAATCGCCGGAGAGATTCTTCCAAACCTGCTGTTGCGTGGAACTGAAAAACTCTCGCGTCAACAGATTCAGGACGAACTGGACAAGAACAAAGCCCGACTCGCTCCGGAAGGAAGTCCCGGCGAAGTCACCTTCCAGCTGGAAACCCGTCGGGAGCATCTGGCCGCCTCGATTGATATTCTTCGACAGGTTCTGCGTGAGGCCACGCTTCCTGAGTCAGAACTCGAAATCATTCGCAACACTCGTCTTTCCCACCTTGAGCAAGGTCTGACCGACCCGACAGAATTGGCGCGAACGGCCCTGTCACGTGCATTGGGGGGGACGTACCCGAAAGAGGATGTTCGTTACACTGCAACAATTCCCGAGCAGCTGACTCAGTGGAAAGAACTGAAACGGGACGACATTGTTCGTCTGTACAAGGAATTCCTGAACGGTGCTGTTGGGGAAGTTTCAGTTGTCGGTGATTTTGATCAGGCGGAAATTCAACCGTTGATTGAAACCGCTCTGGCAGACTGGACCTCTTCCCAGCCGGTGGCTCACATCCCACGTTCCGGGGACATCCAGGTCGCCGCAGAAACAATCAGAATCGAGACTCCAGATAAAGAAAATGCCACCTATCTGGCAGGAACCGTCTTCCCGATGAACGACTTGAATCCGGATTATCCCGGGCTGGTGATGGGGAACTTTGTTCTCGGATCCAGCGGCCTGTCTTCCCGTCTGGGAGACCGGGTTCGCCAGAAGGAAGGGCTCTCGTACGGAGTCGGTTCGTTTGTGAATTCCTCCGCGAAAGATGAGCGAACAACCTTCCTGGCTTACGCCATTACGAACCCCGGCAACATGGCTAAGGTCGACACTGCCATCCGTGAGGAAATCACCCTGCTTCTGAATAAGGGGATTTCTCAAACGGAACTGGACGAAGCCCGAAAAGGATACCTGGAGTCTCTCATCGTCGATCGGTCGGATGATAAACAATTGGCCGCGATTTTGAGTTCAACCTCGTATCTGAACCGGACGATGCAGCATTACATCGACCGGGAACAGGCGATTAATGCATTGACGATCGAAGGGGTTCAGACCTCACTTCAGAAATGGCTCAGCCTGGATCGACTGATTGCGATCGAATCGGGCGACTTTGCCAAAAAGACCACATCAACTTCAACCGGTGATGCAGCCGCATCCGCCGATTCCGCCAAGAAAGCAGAACCTGTCATGACGAAACCAGACGCTGAAGGAACCGGATTCAAGACCACTGAATCGGGTTTAAAATACAAAATTCTTACCGAGGGAACCGGCAAGCAGCCGTCGGCCACCAGTCTGGTCACCTGCCATTACCGTGGCTGGCTTGATGGAGGTAAGGAGTTCGACAGTTCTCTCGGAGGAGAGCCAATCGAGTTCCCGTTGAATCGAGTGATTGCCGGTTGGACCGAAGGGTTGCAGCTGATCAAAGAAGGGGGCAAGATCGAGCTGGAGATTCCTTCCAATCTCGGATACGGCAAACGTGGGGCTCCTCCAGTGATCCCGGCGGATGCCACGCTCCACTTTGAAGTCGAACTCATCAAGGTGAAATAAGGAACTGGGAATCATTTGTTTCCTGGAATCTGGGAAAAAGAGGAGCTAGGAATTAGGAGGTAGGATTTAGGAAAAGACAAAGATCAGCCTAATTCCTGGCTCCTAACCCCTCTCATGGAAATTATTGTTTCTAAGCGTCTCTATTATTCTATTCGGTATCACAAAAACTGTGACTTCTATCAGGAAAGCTGGTGTATGACTCGTTCTCGATTCTGCAATCGCTCCAATTTGTCCCGTACTCTCTCCTCTGCACCGGGAATGTTGTCCTGTTCCCTGCTGGTGCTGGGGTGTCTGAGTCTGGGATGTGTTGTCGGTCCTGAAGAAGTCGCGGCGGAGAAGGAAGCAAAGTCTTCTGAATCCATCGCTGCGGCGACGGAACAAGAGGAAGAAGAGTCCGTTGTCAAAACCGTCAGTGACTCCAAAGCGGCTCCCAGCAGCGAAGGATTCACGACGACCGGCAACGGTTTGAAATACAAGATCATCGAACCGGGGTCCGGTAAGAAGCCAACGGCGACGTCACGGGTCACCTGTCACTATCGAGGATGGCTCGATAACGGCAAAGAGTTCGACAGCTCCTACAAGCGGAACGAGCCCACCGAATTCCCGTTGAACGGAGTGATTGCGGGCTGGACCGAAGGATTGCAGTTGATCGGTGAAGGGGGAAAAATCGAACTTCAGATTCCGAGTCGTCTCGGATATGGAGAACGTGGAATGCCCGGCGCGATTCCTCCCAATTCCCGACTGAACTTCACGATTGAGTTGATCAAGGTCCACTAACAGTCCTCAGGGGAAATCCGGAGTGCCACGGCTCTGTGAGCCGTGTCGCTCGATTGGGAAGAGCCATTCCTTACGGTATTGACACCACTGCTCTGAAGCGAGTTTGTAAGAGTCCATGAGAAGAATCGGAAACCTGTCGACTGCTTCCGCTGCCGAGCGGTTTCATCGTTATCTCTCTCATCGGGGCATCGACAATCGTGTCGATGCAGAGAAAGAGCAATGGGACATCTGGGTCTATGACGAGACTCACATTGCCGATGCCAAAGAGGCGCTGGTCGAATTTGAGCAGAATCCTAAATCCGCCAAATTCGATGCTCCCGTTGTCGCCGCTCCGAAGAAGGAAGTTGTTCCCAAACGGCGGGAAGTGCGAGAGCTTCGCGACCCCGCTGCAAGCAACCTTCCCATCACCATTATGACGGCAGTCCTCTGCCTGTGGTTAACTCTGTCCACCGGATTTGGAAGCAAAACCGAACTGCTCGCAGACCTGCAGATCGCCACTCCCGGCAGTACGCATTTGACACAGGTGCAGCAGGGGGAAGTCTGGCGTCTGGTCACTCCGATTTATCTGCACTTCTCTGTGATGCACATCGGATTCAATCTGTATATCTTCTGGATGCTCGGAGGAGTGATTGAACGGGTAAAAGGATCCCGTTCTCTGCTATTCCTCATTCTCTCCATCGCCATCTTTTCGAACCTTGTTCAGTTCTACGCATCAGGCCCGGGATTCGGTGGACTTTCCGGGGTTGTGTATGGTCTCTTCGGCTTCCTGTGGATGCGATCGGTTCTGCTTCCCAGCGACGGCTTCTTCATGCCGCAATCGATCGTAACGCAGATGATTCTCTGGGCCGTGATCTGCGTTATCGCACGGGATTATATTCCAGTCGCGAACGGAGCCCATTTCGGTGGACTGGTCGCCGGAATGGCATTAGGAGCCGCTCCCCGACTCTGGAGACGGTGAGTTTAGGAGCCGCGAAAGAATCAGTGATTCTTTCGCGGCCCTGACTCGAACGCCTTACCCCAATCGTTTCAAAAGCGTCACTCGTCCACTGGAAACCCATTCTGTGACGAAGATGTTTCCGTGTTGATCGAAACAGGCGTCGTGAGGATGCACGAATTTCCCCTCCTGCCACATCTCAGGCGACGTCCGCATTTTGAACTTATCAGCGAGTGCCTGAGCGGTCCATTCTTCGCTGAAGCCCAGGTTCGAAACAAGTTCATTCTTCCCATTGAGCACCAGCACCCGGGCGTGAAGATCGGCAATCAACAGAGATTCTCCCTGTGAGTCCACGCTGGCCGGAAAGCTGATCCCGTAAAAGGAGGTGACTGGAACCGTCTTGCCGTCCTCAGTTTTCAATTCGCTGCGAACTCCATGCTGTTCCGGATCTTTGACACCTTGCAGGATCTGAACAGGTTCTCCATCGAGAGTGAGCCATTGCAGTCGCACATTGGCCCGATCGGCCACAACGATGAGCGGACGATCCGGTTGCCGGGTATCCAGCCATTGTCCATGAGGAGTTTTGAATTGCCCCGCCTGCGCACCGGGACCTCCCCAACTGCGAACATAGGAACCATCCTTGTCGTACTGATGCAGATAATGTGAACCGTAACCGTCACCGACGAACAACTCTCCCTGAGGACCAAAACAGACATTGGTCGGGCTATAGGCATGTTTACTGTCGTAGATTCCCGCCTTGTCCGGGGCCGTTTGCTTCCAGACAACATTCCCTTGTTTGTCACATTTCACGACAAAACGATGGGGAGCGTTGATCGAGAGATACAGGTACTCGGTCCCTCCTTCGTCGCGGATATCGATCCCGTGTCCTCCTCCGGCATATTCCTTGCCGAAAGAGCGTACGAACTTTCCCTGAGGATCGAATACGACAACGGTATCGCTGTCGGTGTTTCCGCGATGGCTGATGTAGATCAGTCCTTCTTTATCGACGGCAACTCCGTGTGTATCCCTCCACTGGATGTGGTCAGGGACTTCTCCCCAGTTGTGATGACATTCAAACTTCCAGTCACCTGATCCGATCACAGCCGGGCGATTTCCAGACTTGCTTTCCGCATGAACAAAAGCAGGGGCCAGACCCGATGCGAGGATGGAAGTGCCAGCCACTTTGAGAAACGTCCGTCGGGAGGGATGCGATGACATACAGTGCCTTTGTGGAAAGAACAGGACGACCGAGTGCATCTACCGTAGTTGATCCATTACCGCTCTACCAGAGTACCGTCCCCTCGGGTTGCATGAGCGATTGAGGAACCACGAATTGAACGAATTTTACGAATGAAATTGTGGTGAGATACCTGAACAAGAAATTCGTAAGATTCGCTTCATTCGTGGTTTCTTCTTATGAACCCCTGACAAAACTTTTCGAGATCCGCTGGGTGGCCCGGCCAGTCGTGGCCGGGTGCCGCAGGCACAAGAAGCTTTCCCCCTGAGGCATCCACTGTCTTCACCGACCGTACATTGTCGATCGGTCATCGAACCGAAGAATGAGGTCGTTCTTTGAAATCAAATGCTGAGGGTGAAGCATCTTGTCGCTGCGCGACCCGGCCACATTGGCCGGGCCACCCGAGAGCAATCGGGGCCACTCTGAAAAGGCATCTGCCGTTGATCACTCCTGCGTCGTTTCATTCATCCGATACAGAGGAAGATACCGGTAGTAGACTTCCAGACTGAGTGTCGCAATGGCGGTGGAATACATCCGACCGCCGTAGCTTCCCCAGACGTCAAGTGGATCCCAGCTTCCGGCCATCGGGCCGGTGCGGCGCTGTTCCGCAACCAGCATGTTCCGGACGGCGGTGTTCCATTGTTCCCATTCCGGGCCCCCATGTTGATAGAGGGCCAGTGTCCCGTAATACCAGTAGTAATAGTTCAGTGTGGAACGTCGGGGGAGATTCGAAACGATGATCCGGACCGCATCATCGATCACGTCCGGAGCATTGGTCATGCCAAGCATCTGGCGGCAGTAGAGTGTCTCGGCAGCAGCAGAGGCTCCGGCCGCTTCTCGGGGACGGAATCCTGCCAGTCCGCCGGAAGATCCGATCCGCTGTTCAACCAGAAAACGCCGCATCATGGCCAGTCGGCGTTCTTCAACAGGAATGCCCGCCGCCTGCGCACTCTTCAAGGCCATTAACTGCCAGCCGAAGATGCTCATGTCTCCTTCTCGCTGACCTTTCACATAGCGCCAGCCACCATCGACATTCTGTGTATCAAGAATGAAGTTGACCGCTTTTTGTAATGGAGCATGCAGCCATTGAGCCTCGGGGGAATTGCGGGACATCGCGTAGGCCTCGGCCAGAGCGAATGTCGCCATGGCATGGCAATACATCGCTTCAAATTCCGAAGCGTTCCCACCGAGATAGCCGTCGGTACTTCCCCAGCCTTCTCCCCAATGCCGTCGCGTCTGTTGAGATACGATCCATCGCAGTGCCTGATTCACGACGGGCGAATAGATCCCTTCGTCCACCGTATTCAGCTTTCCTAAGAACGCCAGAACCGCCAGCGACGTAATCCCCACATCCGGTCGTTGACTCTGGTCACCGGTCCCGGAATCGTTCTCAGACGTTTCCCCATAACCTCCGGCATGCCAGAACCCGGCCGGATCCTGTACGGAGGCCATCCAGTGAAGACTCCGATCGACTGCATCTTCCGTTTCCTGTGAACCGCCGAACTTCATCACCGCCTTGCCTCGTTCCTCATCAGAACGAAGACGATAAACCGAAGGGACCCGATTTCCTCCCGGTTGTGGCTGAAACGGATTCTCCACCCGACTCAGTTGCGGCTGTTCTGATGGCAGGTTCATCGCAAGACCACTCTCCGAAATCGATGTCGGTGTCACAGGAATCACCGAGTCAGATGCTGGTAATTCACGCGGCCGCATTCGCCCGATTCCCATCACATTGTCGGGAGAGTCCGGAGACCGGGTCTGTAAACGTCCCCGTTCTGGAGTCGGAGTGACTGGTTCTTCCTTCGGAGTTGCCTGACCAATCATTCGGGGAGTCGGTCCGGCAGGAGCGGGTGTATCACTTCGGGTGATCAACTGGTCGGGTGTCTGTAATGTCGCTTCCACATCATCGACAACCATCGATTCGCTTGGCGAACGATCCGTCGACAACTCGGTCACCGCCCGATCCGACATTCCTGTTTCCGGACGGCTTAATGACTGTGAATCACTTGCCGGGGCGGCAGGCAGCGAACTGCGTTCAATCGTCGCGAGCATTCCTTCACCCTGACGGGACTGTTGTGGAAGCGACTGGACTTCAGGCTCTGCGGCGAGAGCTTGAGGATCGGTATTGGGTTTGGTCTCCGCCGGCATGGCCTGTTGCGGTTCCGGATTGGCGACTTCCGGCTGTTGTGGGCGATCCTGTGCCAGTTCCGGTTCCTGTGGGATCGGTTCGTTCGGCTTGAGGAGCGGTTCCGCCTGCGGCATCAGTTCAGGTGTTGACAGCAGCCGTTCACGTTCGCTGGGAAGTGCGGAAGGGACGGCGTTGAATGTCGTTGTCGACAAGTCGAAACCGGGGGCGTTGTCGCCGGTTTCTGTTGGATTATAGGTATTGCCTTGTGGCACGGTGACTCGAATCGGCTCCAGTTCTCTGGCTGCCAGATTCAGCAGTTCCGCAGCCCGATATTCAGGAATCATCGCAATCAGCGCCCCCACCATCAGCAGGTGCATGGCGACAGAGAAGAACATGGATTTCGACGTGACCCGATGATCTCCCCAACGGGTGACGATCATCGTCAACAAATGCCCCAGTGCAATCACCAGGCCGACAATCAGAAGCAGCACCAGCAACGGCTGGATCAATGAAATCACCAGCCGGACCAGATGCCAGACCTCGGCATTGAGATCAATTGCCGCAAGAATCAACATCATCCGCCTCCTTCTGAATCGAGGCGATTGGCCAGCTGGATATTCCGAATGCCGGATCGTTTGCAAAGATTCAGAATCGTCATCACATTCTGATAGCGGCCATCACCGTCTCCACGGATCACGACGACCTGTTCGGCATAGCGCTCCCGCGCCGCAAGAACTTCCGCCTCCAGTTGTTCGAGAGTTTTCTGTTCCGTCCCGACATAGAGATCTCCCCGATCAGTGACATTGATGACAAATTCATCAGGAAGTGCGGTGAGCGGTCGGGCTTCGGTCACCCGAGGCAACTGGATTTCATACTGATTCTCCCGACGGCGGAATTCGGTGCTGACCATGAAAAAGATCATGATCAACATCACGATATCCACCATCGGTGTTAAAATCAGAGTCGGTTCTTCCAGTGCTTCGGTCTTGATCGGCATGGGGGATGATCAGAATGGCAAACGTCCGTGGTCTATTTCTAAAGAAGGCGGTTTCAGTTTCCTGAAGACTCGCGGTTCTCTTATTGACTATCATATCGGCATTACGCGTCGGACAGCAGCCCAATTTGATCATCCCGCCGCCGGAAACCGATGGAGGATGTTAAAATGGGGAATTTTGTATCATCCGAGAGAAATCACACGCGATCGGGCTTCTGAGAGTGATCGGCATCGTCGGTATAGGGGGCATGATGAAACACCAATTGTCTTCCAATGATGAACGGATTGCCATTGTACTGAATGCCGCTGTATTGCCTTGTTTAGTGTTATTGGTGTTTCCGGCGGCGGTCGCGTACCTCTACCTCAACATCAATGATCAGCCGAATCTTGCGATCTTGTCGTCGGTTTACGCATTGACAGCCAGTTATCTCCTGACCTACTTACTGGCACTCTATTTGAATATACCGGTGGCCTGGGGACACCTTGCTTTCGTCGGGTTGCTGATTCACCTCATTTTCAGTGGATTCGTGACCTGGGTCTATTTGTGGGGGGTGCCGGAAAGACCGATTCTATCCCCCGTCGTCCTGTTTCTTTTGTTTGTGACTGAAAGTGAAGCAATCCGGAGACTTCGGGCTTCCGCAGAGCAATCCATCACGTCGTAATCACATCGAAAAACTGGCATTGGAACATGGTGAATTCAGCAACGTTGCAAACCCTTTCCGAGAACGCGATCTCTCTGGATGAGACCGGGGAATGGCCGTTTCGGCAATTTGAGTTGCTGGCTCAGGAGGGAATTCTGCGCTGGGGAATTCCGGAAGAATTCGGCGGGCAACCGATTCTTCAACGGGAACTGCTCGAAGGATACGAACAACTTGCCGCCGCGTGCATGACCACAACGTTCATTCTGACCCAGAGAATGGGAGCCTGTCAGAGAATTGCCGCTTCCGAAAATCAACTGGCCCGAGAACGCCTGCTCCCGGATCTGGCCGTCGGAAGAACATTCGCGACAGTGGGAATCTCTCACCTGACCACGTCTCGACAGCATGTCAAAACGCCTGCCGTTCAGGTGGAACTTCAAGGGGACCAGATCTCGTTGAACGGAATGATTCCCTGGGTCACCGGGGCTCCGCACGCCGACACCATCGTCACCGGCGGGACCTGTTCCGATGGTCGTCAGGTGCTGATTGCACTCCCCACACGGCAGGCGGGTGTCTCCGTTCAGCCTCACGCCCGTCTGATGGCGTTGACAGCCTCTCACACGGCAACAATACAGTTACAGAAAGTTCAACTCTCCACCGACGATCTTCTGGCAGGACCAGTAGACTCGGTGATGACGACCGGCCCCGGAAGCGGAACCGGTTCTCTCACCACATCCGTTCTGGCCCTGGGACTGTCACAACGTGTCGCGAGATTCATCCGCGAGCAGGCCAAAGTGCGACCAGATCTGACGGAAGTCTCCCAACGCTTCGATGCCGAACTGATCTCCCTTCACAACGACCTTTACCAATCCGCCACCAACCCCGAACCGACCGCACAGACACTGAACTCCGCGTCCATCCGACAACGGGCAAACTCACTCGCATTACGAATTTCGCAGGCCGCGATGGGAATCAGCAAAGGAGCCGGGTTTGTGCGAGGGCACGCAGCGGAACTGGCCGTACGCGAAGCGATGTTCTTTCTCGTGTGGTCCTGTCCTCAACCGATCGTTCAGGGAGTCCTCGACGAATTGAGTTGCCGTGGCGGAGACACATTCTGAGTTCGACTTTCGCACTTTTTTCCGATCGAAATCGCAGAAATTGCAGGGGATGAGGGACTTTTTGCTCCCTCCGGGAGTCATGATCCTGTTGAAAACAAACACTCCTGATGAACAGAACCTGAAAGAAGACTCACGCCAAGTCGCTAAGGATCGTCCTGAGAATCAGTGTCGTGTTCTCAGTGTGGCCTTGTGTTTACCTGCATTTTTGACAGTTCTCCAGCATCCGATGGATGCTCTGACCGTTTACCCCGAAGGGGGTTTTGATAACACAGCCCAGGGTTGCTCACGAAGTGAGCGCACCCTGGGAAGAAGAACGCCGTGTGACAGACCAACCCCGAAGGGGGTTGCACAAGGGAGGCTGATTGTGCAACCCCTTCGGGGTTGACTCAAAATGGGGACCTCATCAGCCCAGGGTGCGCTCACTTCGTGAGCGCACCCTGGGCTGTGTCGCGAAGCCCTTTCAGGGCAGATGTTGACGAAGATCTGCTCTTTATTCCCAGTGAGGGTTCACGAGAATAATGTCGGTAAAAACAAGCGGTCCAACCCCGGCCACATGGACCGTCGAATACGACGTCTCCTCCCGGAATCGAGCGACACACCCCTTCGATAAAAAACGACAGTAATATTCAGGGCGGTCCTAACTCCATTTCAAACTGCGGCAATTCGTCTGGCCGAGTTATCGCACGCGGAGGCCGTTGCCTTGCCAGAGCATTTCCAATTTCGACTCGGACCAAAGCTCCGGCCCAATCGCCGGATCGGCGATCACGAAGTCGCCGCCTGGAGTACGGCCAAGGATGACGACTGAATGCCCCATGCCCGGAATCCAGCCCCATTCCTGGGCAAAGCGCGGGTCGTCGACGCCGAAGGGAAGCCTCACGGCAGCGAGCACCGGCCAGGCGTCCTGCTGGAGCAGCCGTGTTAAGCTGTGATCAGTAATTTCCACTTGACGATTGTTCCGCGAGGCGACGAGTTTCACACCTCGATAGAGTCCCAGGGTGGGCGTGCCGTCATAATCCGTCAGGCAAAGTGGGATCATTTCCCGTTCGCTGACGGGAATTCCTGCCGCAGTGAGGAGAGTTGCCGCCGCTGCCGGGCTGCAGGTGGCCCAGGAAGTCTGCATCGCCACCGGTCCAATCCACTCGTCCTGACCTTCCGGGGGAGGGCGCAATGCAATCGAGAGCAATGGCCACAGGACGGCGATGAGAGCCACGCCAGCCAGAGTCACCGCAATGGTGATTCGGCGCCACTTCGGAGTGCCCGGCATGTGCCAGGCCGAGCCCGCCGCGAATCCGGCAAAGACGGCTGCCAGATTGGTGTAGATGATGGCCGCTGAATGGGGAACAATCCTCGCCCAAAAGAGCTGGCCGGTGAAGTACAGCAGGAAAAAGAACGTTGCCACGACCGACAACGTCAGGAACAGCATGACCCGTTGTCCCTTGTCCGTCGAAAAGAACCGCGCAGCCACCAGCGCCGCCCCCGCAGCGACGAAGATCATGATGCCGACAGCGATCCAGATATCCTGCATAGATGTGTCAAGTAACAGGTGACAGTACTTCCAAGTCTGTTCACATGGAGGCAAGGGGGTCAGGATTCAGGGGCCAGGGATCAGAAAAAGGCTGGAAATCCATACCACTTTTTACCCATTATCCAATACCCACTTCTCTCCTATTCATATCCAACTTGGAACTGATGAGTAAATGATGGATTGCGAATATACGCGACCTTGGAATCATCTGGCAATCTGTGACTCAATCTGATGCCGAAAGCGTTTCATCTCTTCGGAAGTGAAGGGATAGGGGGAGTTCTTGTCGGCCAGAACATGGAACCCGATGAAAAACATGCCCACCACAACGAAAGATGCAGTGTAGATAAGAGCAAGACCCCAATCCAATAAGGGGATTGCGCCTTGCGAGTAGAGCTCGACGAGATACCAGATTCCAATCGGAAGATGACCGAGTACGACCGTCGCCAAGCCGGGGTTGTAGAAGCTCTTCAGCTTCGAGTTCACGAAGAGACCGTGAAATCCGAACTGCCCGAAACCGAAGAGTGTCGGCGCCAAGCCCAGCCAGATGACATCAGGGAAGAAGACAGGAATGAGATAAAAGGGCCAGCCAATGATCGCATTGACCCACAACGCATTGTTCTGGTTCAACACGTATCGGTCAGCAGGTCCCCCCTTGGGAAGAACGCCTTCATTCATGATCCGGGGGAACCCGCCCGGCCAGCCGTATTCCTCAAACTGGTGCACTGTCAGCACTGCGAAATTGAGCAGCAAGATGAACTGAATCGTTGTGAAGTGGCCGACGAAGGCCCATGCGAGTGTGAGGACGCCAAGGACCAGGCCAACATTGTACCAGTGCCGCCGAATAAAACGCACTTGTGCCTCGACTGCTGCTTTACATCGAACACCGTGCTCAACGAATTCCCCATGCCCAGATGAGAAGATCATCTGGGCTTCACGGAGGGGGGAAGCGGTCTGTGCAACCGCTTCTCCTGTGGATCCACTTATGGCAGTTTAGTGGTTCCCATCAGGTAGCGGTCGCACTCACGAGCGGCTCCGCGGCCTTCATTGATGGCCCAGACAATTAACGATTGTCCACGACGGCAATCACCTGCGGCGAAGACGCCGGGGATGTTGGTCGTGTACTTCTCGAACTCGGCCTGATAGTTGGAACGCTGGTCGGTTTGAACACCGAGTTGCTCGCCGATCAGTTGTTCCGGTCCACGGAAACCGAGTGCGAGAAAACAGAGATCGGCGGGCCATTCCTGTTCGCTTCCGGGAACCGGTGAGAACGGGGCTCCCGTTTCAGACGGCTTGGACCAGTCCAGTTTCACAGTTCTCAAGGCACGCAAGTTGCCGTTGTCGTCCCCGAGGAACTCGACCGTTTGAATGGCGTATTCGCGCGGGTCATTCTTGAGAGTCTTGCGGGAGTCTTTCGAATAATCGAAGACGTTCGCCGCTTCCAGGTGCCCGTAATCGACACGGTGAATCCGGGGCCATTGCGGCCAGGGATTGTTCGATGCCCGTTGGTTCGGAGACTGCGGAACAACTTCGAAGTTCACGAGACTTTTGCAGCCGTGTCGCAGGCTGGTACCGAGGCAGTCGTTTCCGGTATCTCCCCCACCGATGACAACGACATGCTTGTCTTTGGCGGAGATGAACTTGCCGTCTTCATGTTTGGAATCGAGCAGGCTTTTGGTGTTGCCGTGCAGGAACTCCATCGCGAAGTGAATCCCTTTCAACTGCCGACCGGGGGTCTTGGCGAAGAAGTCGTTCGGAACCGTCGCTCCGGTGCAGAGGACGACCGCGTCGAATTTTTCGGTCAGTTCTTTGGCGGTGATATCTTTCCCGATGGCGGTGTTCGTGATGAATGTCACCCCTTCTTCTTCAAGAAGTTTGACGCGACGTTCCACTATCCACTTTTCCAGTTTCATGTTGGGAATGCCGTACATCAGCAGTCCCCCGATACGGTCGGCCCGTTCGTAGACGGTGACGGTATGACCGGCACTGTTCAACTGGGCGGCGGCCGCCAGTCCGGAAGGGCCTGATCCGACAATCACGACCGTTTTCCCGGTGCGTGATTGCGGAGGATTCGCGGTAATCCAGCCTTCAGCCCAACCCCGATCAACGATGTTCTTTTCGATCGTTTTGATGGCAACCGGTGGCTCATGAATCCCCAGTGTACAGGATCCCTCACACGGAGCCGGGCAAACCCGTCCGGTGAACTCCGGGAAGTTGTTCGTCTTGTGGAGGCGATCAAGAGCTTCCCGCCAGTCGTTGTGATAGACGAGATCGTTCCATTCCGGAATCAGGTTATGCACTGGACACCCAGCCGCCATTCCGCCGAGAAGATCGCCGGTATGACAGAACGGGATCCCGCAATCCATGCAGCGGGCTCCTTGTGTCTGCAAGACCTTGAGTTCCAGCTTTTCTGCAAACTCGTTCCAGTTTTTGATTCGGTCCAAAGGAGCCCGTTCGACAGCGGTCTGGCGGGGAAACTCCATAAATCCAGTTGGCTTACCCATGATGATGATCTACCGATTGAATGCGTTGATGAATGTTTGAAAGAACGAACAGTATGAATGAGGAAGTCGGCTATACGTTGACTTCAACATCCCGCCCCGCTGCTTCTGCCGCAGCGGCCGCTTTCAGTTCTGACAAGGCACGTTTGTAATCGCGCGGCATCACCTGCACGAAGTTCGCAAGTTCCTGATCCCAGTTTTCGAGGATCCGCTCTGCAATCGGAGATGCGGTGTAAAGTTGATGCCGTTCAATCATCTCCTTCAATTCGGCGATATCATCCAAATCTTCAACCGTTTCAAAGTCGACCAGTTCCAGGTTGGTGTTCAGTCGCAGTTCATCCTGATCCGGTGCGTAGACATAGGCGACTCCCCCGGACATTCCTGCAGCAAAGTTGCGTCCGGTTGGTCCAAGAACAACAACACGTCCTCCGGTCATGTATTCCAGACCGTGATCGCCGACCCCTTCGACGACCGCTTTCGCGCCGGAGTTTCGGACACAGAACCGTTCGGCTCCAATTCCCCGGAAGTAGGCTTCCCCGCCGGTCGCTCCATACAGAGCGACGTTACCGACGATGATGTTCTTGCCGGGATCGAACGAACTGTTGTCTGGCGGATAGACAATAATTTTGCCGCCGGAGAGACCTTTACCGACATAGTCGTTGGCATCTCCGATGACTTCGATCGTCACCCCTTTCACACTCCATGCTCCGAGTGACTGCCCGGCAGAGCCACGGCAGCGAAGACGAATGGTGTCTTCCGGCATGCCCTCCGGTCCCCAGACTTTGGAAACTTCGTGACTCAGACTGGTGCCAAACGCCCGGTCGATATTTTGAATATCGACATCGAGCAGAACCGGTTCTGCCTTGGCGATGGCTTCTTTGCATCGAGGAATGAGCAGCTTCTGATCAAGGGTTTCTTCCAGCCCATGATTCTGCTTTCGTGTGCAATAGTGACCGGCATCCGGGTAAGGACTGGTCGCCTTCATTAACACGCGAGACAGATCAAGGTGCTTGGCTTTCCAGTGATCGATGTCGGAATTCCATTCCATCATGTCAGCCCGACCAACCATTTCTTCAATGGTCCGGAATCCGAGGCTGGCCATGATTTCCCGGGCATCCTCAGCCACCATGAACAGGTAATTCACGACATGTTCCGGCTGGCCATTAAACTTGGCCCGCAGTTCCGGATCCTGTGTCGCGACCCCGACCGGACAGGTGTTGAGGTGACACTTTCGCATCATGATGCAACCGATGGTGATCAGCGGAGCCGTGGCGAAACCGAACTCTTCGGCTCCCAGCATACAGGCCATGACCACGTCCCGACCGGTTCGCAACTGGCCGTCTGTTTCCAGACGAACCCGGCTGCGCAGGTCGTTCATTACCAACGTCTGGTGCGTTTCGGAGATCCCCAGTTCCCAGGGAAGACCGGCATGTTTGATACTGGTCAATGGGCTGGCCCCCGTCCCCCCCCCGTCGCCGGAGATGAGAATCTTGTCGGCATGTCCTTTCGCGACACCAGCGGCAATCGTTCCGACACCCACTTCCGAGACCAGTTTCACACTCACCCGGGCACTCGGGTTGGTGTTCTTCAAGTCGAAGATCAACTGGGCCAGGTCTTCGATGGAATAGATGTCGTGATGCGGCGGCGGACTGATCAGGCCGACCCCCGGCGTTGACATTCGAGTCGAAGCAATCGTCTTGTCGACCTTGTGACCAGGGAGTTCTCCCCCTTCACCTGGCTTGGCTCCCTGAGCAATCTTGATCTGAAGTTCGTCAGCGTTCGTCAAATACCATGACGTGACACCGAACCGTCCAGAAGCGACCTGTTTGATGGCGGAGCGTTTGCTGTCGCCGTTCTGCAGAGGAACGAAACGTTCATAGTTCTCTCCCCCTTCTCCGGTGTTGCTCTTCCCACCGAGTCGGTTCATCGCGATGGCAATGGCTTCGTGGGCATCTGCGGAGATCGAGCCATAGCTCATTGCTCCGGTACAGAAGCGCTTCACGATCTCCTTGGCCGGTTCCACCTCTTCAATCGGAATCGAAACACCCGGACGGAATCGCATCAGTCCGCGTAGTGTCCCTTGCCGGTGATTGCTTTCATTCACCAGTTTGGCGAAACGTTTGTATGCAGTCACGTCACCAGCGCGGGCAGCCTGTTGCAGTTCGGAAATAGTGAACGGGTTCCAGCCATGCTTTTCGCCGGTGTGTCGCCAGTGAACGAGTCCCATGTTCGGCAGAACGGGAAGTCGGTGCGATTCTTCTCGACTGGGGAATCCCTGTTCGTGACGACGAATATGTTCTTCCGCGAGAATTTCGAAATTGATGCCACGAATCCGGCTCGGCGTTCCGACGAAGGACAAGTCGATCACTTCCGGAGCGAGACCGACTGCTTCGAAAATCTGGGCTCCCTTGTAGGAAGCAAGTGTCGAAATCCCCATCTTCCCCATGACCTTGAGCATTCCTTTGCTCACCCCTTCACGGTAGGTCTGGATGATTTTTTCTTCGCAGTAATCGTCTTTCAGATGACCGTGGTCTTTGGCATCCCGAACCGCTTCAAAGGCCAGGTACGGATTGATGGCGTCGGCCCCGTAACCGGTCAACAGACAGAAATGATGAACCTCGCGTGCTTCCGCCGATTCGACCACGAGACCGATCCGCGTCCGCAGTTCCTTGCGGACGAGATGATGGTGAACCGCTCCACTGACCAGCAGTGAACTGATTCCAACGCGGTCTGCACTGGTCTCACGATCCGACAGAACCAGAAAGGCGTATCCTTCGGCAATCGCCTGTTCTGCTTCTGCACAAACCCGTTCGAGGGCTTTCTGCAATCCGGCGGTTCCTTCCGATTTGGGCCATGTGGCGTCAATCGTTCTGGTTTTCCAGCCGTGTTCCCCTTTCAGAGATTTGATGGCAGCAGTTTCTTCATCGGTCAGAATCGGGTGCGGCACGCGCAAACGGTGACACTGCGATTCGGTCGTATCGAGCAGGTTCCCTTCTGGACCGATATAGCACTCCAGCGACATGATGACTTCTTCCCGGATCGAGTCGATCGGCGGGTTCGTCACCTGTGCGAAGAGTTGTTTGAAGTAGTCGTACAGCAGTCGTGGCTGATCGGAAAGGCACGCCAGGCTGGCGTCATCCCCCATCGAGTAGATCGGGTCTTTCTTCTGATTCAGCAACGGGAGCAGCATGAACTGCATCGTTTCGGTGGTGTACCCGAACGCCTGCATCTGCCGGAGAAGATTTTCCCCTTCAATCCGTTCCAGATGACCGTTGCCTGAATGCAGATCATTCACCAGATCTTTGAGTTCAACCCGCTGTCGTCGCAGCCATTCTCCATAAGTCCGACGGCCGGCAACATCCTGTTTCAACTCTTCGTCAGGGACGAGTCGTCCTTCTTCGAAGTTCACCAGGAACATTTTCCCCGGTTGCAGTCGCCCTTTGAGTTTGACATTGGCCGGGTCGATATCGAGCACGCCGACTTCGCTCGCCATGATGACCTTGTCATCGTGCGTGACATAGTAACGACTCGGACGGAGCCCGTTCCGGTCGAGACAGGCTCCAATGAACTTGCCGTCGGTGAAGGAGACGCTGGCGGGGCCGTCCCAAGGTTCCTGCAGTGCAGAGAAGTATTCGTAGAAGGCCCGCTTCTCTTCCGACATGGCGTGGTGATTCTGCCATGCTTCCGGGATCATCATCATGGCCACTTCCTGAAGCGTGCGCCCCGAGTGGTATAAGAACTCCATGACATTATCAAAGTTCCCGGAGTCGCTGTTATGCTTTTCAACAATCGGGAAGAGCCGCTCCAGGTTCTTGCCGTATTGCTTCGACTCCATTGCTCCCTGCCGGGCATAGGTCCAGTTACTGTTTCCTTTAACTGTATTGATTTCACCGTTGTGAGCCATGCAACGGAGCGGCTGAGCCCGATCCCATGACGGGAACGTATTGGTACTGAACCGGCTATGCACCATTGCCAGGTGTGTTTCGTAATCGTCATCCTGCAGGTCAGGGTAATAAAGATAAACCTGCTCAGGAGTCAGCATCCCTTTATAGACGATAATCGAGTTTGACAGCGTACAGATATAAAACCCTAAACCAGCCGGGTGTGATCCTTCACGGATCTCATGGCTGGCGAGTTTCTTAATGATATACAGACGACGCTCGAACTCTTCCAGTTCGATTCCATCCTGTGCACCGACCAGCAGCATTTCAATCTGTGGTTCGACAGACAGAGCGGACGGACCGACGTTTGCCTCGACCGGACGCTGTGGAACATCACGCCAGCCGAGCAGGGTTTGCCCTTGTTCTGCAATCAGACGATTGACGATTGTCTTGAACTCAGCACGAGCGGCGTCATCTTTCGGAAGGAAGACAATCCCGGCGCCATAGCGTCCTTTGGCAGGGAGATCGATCCCTAATTCGTTCCTGGTGACCTTGCGCAGGAACTTATCAGGAATGGCGGTGAGCATCCCGGCTCCGTCGCCGGTGTTCTCTTCACAGCCACATGCTCCACGGTGGGTCATATGACGATTAATACGTTCGGCATCCAGAACGATCTGGTGCGAGGGAATCCCTTTAATATGCGCGACGAAGCCGACACCGCACGAGTCGTGCTCGAACTCGGATGAATATAATCCGTGATCTTCGGGAAAGGCGGTCAACTTGGTGATCATAAGACCCTCATTCAATCTCTTCGGACAATGTCGATTTGTGATTTCGATTCACCTGCGGCGCGCCGGTGTTCAATTTCACGAACCGATATTATGACTTTACTATTCTTCCCGGGGCGCTGAACACAACGTCTTCCGGGACAATCTTTATTGCTAAGATCCACTACAGGAGTGGGATCCGTGGGGACAGGTTCACAACGCGAACCCAAACTTTTTAAAGTAATCAGCCCTTGAAAGAGCAAAAGGAAAATCTTCCTGAGAAACGAAGACGAGACGATCAGACCTGTGCTGTCGTCGCCGTCGTCGCCGTAGTGGTGGCCCCATCTCCAGGGTCCATATGCAGGATTTCCACGAATTTTTCTGCGGCACGCGAGAGGTTCTTGTGCCGTTTATGGACAATGCCCAACGGACGAACGAAATGAACGTCCGAGAATGAAGAAGCGTGCAAGGCGCCGATTTCCAGTTCCCGACGCAACGTCGGTAACGGAAGAATCGCCACGCCCAGATTGATTTCGACTGCGCGTTTGATCGTTTCCACGTTATCAAACTGATGAGTCACATTCACGGAAACGTCGGCGTTTTTGAGAAGTTTTTCCGTTTTTCGACGGATGGTCAGGTCGGCGGTGAAGGCGACGAAATCCAGACGGTTCAGTTCCTGAATCGAAACCCGTTCACGACCGGCCAGCGGGTGCTCCGGTGCGGTGACCAGCACCATTTCCTGATCCTGCCAGGGAATCGCCCCGATATCTCCTCCATCACGAGGAAAGGAGACAATTCCCAGATCAATCTCATCTCTCAACAACTGGCCATGAATCGCTTCTGGATGTCCGTAATCCAGATGCAGGGCAATGTCAGGGTACTCTTCTTTTGCCCGTCTCACATAGGAGGACATCTGAAGCAAGCCGACCGAATAGATCGCACCAACGCGAACTTTTCCAACGACCCGGCCAGTGAACTGGTGCACCGCATCTTCAATGGCACGATAATCAAGAAGCCATTTCTGGCAGCGCTCGAAATAGATCGCTCCGGCGGCCGTCAACTCAATCGGTCGCTGAGACCGGTCGACCAGAACGACCCCGATATCATCTTCAAGCTGTTGCAGCGCCTGGCTTGCGGCCGGCTGTGAAATCTGCCTGGCCATCGCCGCTTTGGAAAAGCTGCGATAGGTGGCGATGTCACAAAAGATTTCGGTGTTCCGCAAATTCACTGCAGGAAATTCAGATCGACTTGATAAGTGAAACTAGATAGAGAGACCAATCTCAAATAAGCTCCATCAGTTTATAAGTCATTTTGATCGACGTCAAGCAGGAGAGATAATCAATAAATTATTAAGATCTGGCAACATTACAGAGAAAACCTCTGGACGGACCCCGACCCCGGATATGAGTCACCGCAAGTGGCTGTCTTTCAGCATGTTATATCTGGAGGGAGATATCAGAGAAGAAACGCCCCTAAGCTGAAGGGGGCAAAATGTGCCCCATTTTCTGGCGTTTCGTATCCATGTATTTTTGTCGGTGTTCGTGTGGAGGAGCGACAATGGGGACTTGTTCGACCACTTTCAGGTCGACCCATTCCTGGAACGCTTCCGTCTTTTTGGGATTGTTCGTCAGAATACGCACCTGAGTCAGCCCGAGATCTTTGAGGATCTGTAAACCGACCATGTAGTCCCGGAGATCCGCCTGAAAGCCGAGTCGATGGTTGGCCTCAACGGTATCGAGCCCGCCGTCCTGTAGTTGATATGCCTTCAGCTTTGCGGAAAGTCCGATTCCGCGTCCTTCCTGCGGCAGATAAACAACGGCTCCGCATCCTTCCTCAACGATCATTTTCATCGCCATGTGCAACTGATCGCCGCAATCACAGCGGAGAGACCCGAGAATATCTCCGGTAAAACAGGAGGAATGCATACGCACCAGGGGCGCCGGATTGGAAGAGAGGTCTCCCCAGATGATGGCCAGTGGTTCCTGATCATCATGTTCGACCCGATAGGAAATAAACCGGGGGGTTCCGAACTCTTCGGTCGGGATCAAAACATCGGCTTCGCGGCGGATCAGGTTTTCCCGAATCCGTCGGTACTGAATGATTTGGGAAATTGTAATGATCGGTAACTGGTGTTGTTCGGCCAGTTCTCGAAGTTCCTCGATCTCCGCCATCCCCGGCCCGCGCTGACTGCAAATTTCAATCAGACTCCCGACAGGCGTTAATCCAGCCATTTTCATCAGATCAATGGTGGCTTCCGTATGTCCAGCCCGTCTTAATACACCTCCATCTCGGGCCAGCAGCGGGGAAATATGGCCAGGACGAACGAAATCGCGAGGCTGACTCTGCAAATCGGCGAGTGCTCGCAGTGTTTTTGCCCGAGCGTCTGCACTGACACCGGTTCCGCTTTCGACATGATCAATGGGGATGAGAAAGGGGGTCTGATGAGGAGTGGTATTCGATTCCCGGTCAACAATCGGCGCGATTCTCAATCGATCGGCGGTTTCCTGTGTGATGGGGGCACAGAGGACACCGGCCCCTTTGCGAAGCATGAAATCCACAGTGGCCGGGGTCATGAATTCCGCGGCACAGATCAAATCTCCTTCATTTTCCCGGTCCTGTGCATCCAGCACGACCACCATTCCTCCGGCCCGCAACTGTTTCAATGCGTCGTCCAGGGAACTCAAAAATGGGAGATGATCTTCTGACATGGAGCGTTTGTCTTGTATGTACTGAAGGTGAGAATCAGGGGGCTGCCTGAATTATATCGCAATCACCAGTCATGGAACCATGGTAATGTCGGTTCTCATAAAATCAGGGGAAGGAGAATCTCACATTGCTCCTGAGATTGGGAACCCGGTATTGTTATCAGGTCTGATTTTACTGAGATTTGAGGCGGGCAATGTTGTTACGGATAACAGGGATCGGTGTGCTGACGTTTGTCGCGTTACTCATCGATTCTGCGCTTCCGGTCTGGCTGGGCGGTTTTGCGATGCTTCCGTCACTGCTGGACCTGGCATTGGTGACGGTCTGTCTGAAATTGAACGGTGGTGAAGCGGTTTTCTGGGGAGGTGTGATTGGACTCCTTCAGGATGATCTCACCGGAAAAACGTTGGGAGTCGGAATGATGATCGGGGCGAGTCTTGCTTTGATCTGCCCGATGGTGTTCCGTTCCTCCGGATCACAGCAAACATGGATTGATCGACTTCTCTTGAGTGCTCTGTTGCTGGTGATTCTGGGAATCTGTCGAATTGGCTGGAGATGGATTTCTGGAACCGTGTCTGATTCGGAACTTCTGATCAGCGCCCAAATCAGCGCCCAGATGGGGCAACTCGCGGCAACGTTTTTATTGCTGGTCATCTGGCAGGCGATCGAAGCGATCGTCATTGCAGGCAATGCAAGTCGTCGTCAATTGCATGAGTCGTCGTTTTGACCCCAGAATGATGCCATGCGTAATCAGCCATTTTCACAATTGACCGCCGACTGGATCGAATCGACAGGACAATCCGACCGTTCGCGACGGCGACCGTTCCTTCTGGCACTGCTCATTCTCGCATTCCAGATCCCGATCATGTTACGGCTGTTCTATATTCAAGTGGTGGTCGGCGATCGCTTTATTGAACCGTGGCGGGTGCCGCTGGAAGAAATGGAAATCATTCCAGCCCGGGATGGCCGCATTGTTTCTCGTGATGGCGTAGTTCTCGCTCAAGACGTCGTGCAATATGACGTCGCGGTCGATTACCGGTGGCTCGAAACGCCAATGAATCCTCAGTGGCTGCGTCGTCAGGGGGCGCGGGAACTGACGAAAGAACAGCGTCGCGATCCCCAGCAACGTCAGGCAGCGGAAGCCCGACTTCAGGCTCATCGTGAATCGTTATTGAAAAGTCTCGCCCAGACTACGGGACATTCCGAGACGGAAATCTCCGCGAACATGGCGGAGATACAGCGTCGTATCGAGTCGATGCTGGCAGCGGTGGAGCGTCGTCGTCGGGAACGGGCTGCAGAAAACGAGCATGAATTTGACTGGTCGGAAGGTCTTTCCGGAATTCCCCGCCTTGTCGTCGATGAATTGACCCGACCGCCGGAACGGTTTGCAGACGACCCTATCATTCTCAAAGAAGAACTGCAGGCTCACACGGTCATCCGAAATGTTCCGTTACAGGTCGCCGCGATGATTCAGTCACAGCCGGACCGGTTTCGCGGGGTAAGTGTTCGATCGACTTCGTCCCGCAGTTATCCCAACGAGAGTCTCGCGTCGCATGTGGTCGGAGTACGGCGACAGACCACCAACGAAACATCCGGAGCAGTCGTTCGACAGGGAGAATCGGGAGTCGAACGGTCTCAACAGGCCACTCTTCAGGGAACCTCCGGCGAAACAAAACTGATCCGGGATCGTCATGGAGACCTGTTACAGTCGGAAGTGATCCGACCTCCGCGTGACGGTGCCGATGTCGTCCTGACGATTGATTCCCGTTTGCAGCAACTCGGCGAACAGTTGCTCGATCAGGCTCTTTATCCCCCACCGAAATCCTTATCGTCCGATCTCCCGATTCCGCAAGGGGGCTGTCTGCTGGCAATGGATGTCTGGACTGGAGATGTGTTGACGTTGGCCGCCAGTCCCCGGGTGTCGCTGAACGTCCTCGCTCGACCGACGGCAGACGAATGGCGAAAGATACAAGATGACCCGTCTCGACCTCTTTTCTCCCGCGCCGTGCAAATGGCACTCCCCCCCGGAGAATTACTGGAAATCATCACGATGGCAGCCGCGTTGGAGTCAGGTGTCGTTGCGACCGATGAAGTTCTCCACTGTCAGGCGGATCCGAAGTCTCCTGATCGTTTACGTTGCCGACTGCTGCGGGAACAGGGAATTGGTCATGGACAGCTGACATTAGGCGAAGCACTAAGTCAGTCGTGCCATGTCTGTTTTTATGATGTCGCTCGACGAATGGGACCGGTCCCCTTGCTCGATTGGGGAACCCGATTCGGTCTCGGTCAACCGACCGGCATTGACCTTCCCGGTGAAGTCGCCGGGAAACTTCCGGCTCTTGCTGCTCCAACAGATGGCTCATCGCGAGTAAGTGGAGAAACTCTGCAACTGGCGGTGGGACAGGGAGCGGTGTTAACCAGTCCATTACAGATGGCTCGGGTTCTGGCGGCCATCGCGAACGGTGGATATCTGGTAACGCCACGCATCGTCAAAGAAATGCCGACGGAAAATGCGGAATCAGAAGAAAACCGGTCGTTCTCTAAAATTCCCGGGTTGAGCCCTTCAGCTCTCTCTCTCATTCAGCAGTCATTAGAGCAATCAGTCAGTGATCCGAGAGGAGTCGGTCATGCCGCTCGAATTGAACTCCTGCGAATGGGAGCCCTTTGCGGAACGGGAGCCGTCGCCGGAAAACCCGGTCACAGCTGGATGGCAGGGTACGCTCCGGCCCAGAATCCCCGGATGGTGATTGTCCTTGTTCTGGAAAACGGAGGCGCAGGAGAAAATGCAGCCCCTCTGTTCCGTGACTTCGTGACAGAACTCCTCGGCTACGGAGAACTCCGCCCCTTCCAACCGGGCCGCAGTTCTTCTGTGAGATGAATGGTTCTGGTGGAGGGGAACGATGGGGAAAAGATTCGAAATTCAAAATCGAAAATTCGAAACAAATTCAAAATCAGAAATTCAAAACGTGGAAAACGACAACGGATGACGTTGAAAAACGTTCCATTTCGAATTTTGGATTTCGAATTTGTTTTGAATTTCGTGCTTCGAATTTTGAATTTCCTGAAGCCATCAGGGCATCTCTTCCCAGACCGGCTTCCGCTTCTCTAGAAAGGCCGCGATCCCTTCTTGAGCATCAGGCATTTTGGCATTCTCCGTCATGACGGTGACGGCCCGGTCATAGGCTGCGGATTCTTCCATTGGACGTTGCAGATAGAACTCCCGTTTCCCCAAAGCAATGACCTGCGGGCTGGATGCCGTGATCGCATCGGTATATTGCTGAATTGTGGCGTCAAGCTGATCTTCGGGAACGACCGCGTTCAATAATCCGGATGCGAGTGCTTTTTGAGCGTTGATCGGTTGGCCGGTGAGCAACATCTCCATCGCAATTTTCTGTGAGATATTGCGGACCAGTGGAACCATCGGGGTGGTGCAGAACAGCCCGATTTTGACTCCCGGAGTTGCAAACTGGGCGTTCTCACTGGCGACCGCCAGATCGCAGGCCGCGACAAGCTGACATCCGGCGGCGGTTGCAAACCCCTGGACCCGGGCAATTACCGGCTGGGGTAAACTTCGAATCCGTTTCATGACCTGAGCACAGGTGGAGAACAACTGTTCATAGGCTTCCTCTGGTTGCCCCCGCATTTCTCCCAGATCGTGTCCGGACGAAAACACAGGGCCTGAGGATGCCAGAACAACCACGCGAGTTGTTCGATCCTCAGAAATCAGAGCGAACGCCCGGTCCAGTTCTTCCAGCAGTGATCGGGATAAGGCATGACGGCGTCCCGGTCGGTTGAGTGTCAGTCGGGTTACCCCCGCTTGATGGTCAACAATGAGTTCAGCAGAGAGAGAGTCGGTCATAGCAGGTTTCTTCGAAGAGATCTCAGGAATTCATGTCCATCATCAATCATCCAATGTCGAGCGGTGATTGTCATCCCGTATCGAGAACGGATTTTCGACTCCATGGGTATTGAACCCTGGGGACCTGCGGGAGATTGGCGGAGTTTTGCGATTATCCTGATCTGTTTGATTCGAGGATGTTGCATGTCGACGGTGGTAATTCGAACTCCGCAGAGATGCAGGGGACGGTGGTCTACGAGGTTTTGCGAGAGTTTGAGGGGGATTTTCAAGGGAAACAGCAGGTTCTGTTTCAATTCGCAGCGACTCTGGGCCATCGCCCCCGTGAAGTCTTTTCTCTCATTCTGCATGAGGCAAGGGGGACGCATCGGGGAGATCCCAGACCAGATGGACGAACTCCGGCAGAATCTGTCGTTTACGACGCAGTTAAAAATGATTTCATCGCTACAGCCGGAACAGTCGGAACCGAGAGACGCGCCAAGGGCAAAATTCTGTCACAGAAACTCGACTGGAATCTCTGGATCGCCGAATTCATTGGGCAGGTGGACTCAAACAAAATTGTGGTGACAGATGAGCTTCAAGCGTTAAACAGAAAAGACGCGAAACCGAAGCTCACGAATTCAACCCCCGGGAAAAGTCGAGGAGATTTCAAGATGAAATTGACAACCCTTTGCGCTGCTTTGCTGATCGCTGCCAGTGTTAACGTTGCTGGTGCCGGTTTGTTCAAGCACCGCAGCAACGATTGCTGTGCACCAGCTCCTACTTGCTGTGCACCAGCTCCTAGCTGTGCTGCTCCTGCTTGTGCTCCAGCCTGTGCAGCTCCTGCTGCTGCAGCTTGTGCACCAGCTTGTGCCGCTCCTGCTGCTGTAGCCTGTGCTCCAGCTTGTGCCGCTCCTGCTGCTGTAGCTTGTGCTCCAGCCTGTGCCGCTCCTGCTGCTGTTCATTGTGCTCCAGCTTGTGCCGCTCCAGCTCCTTCAGACTGCTGTGCTCCAGTATCTCACTGCGGCAAGAAGAAGCAGAAACTGGCTGGCTGGTTCAAAGGCCTGAAGTGCAAACACCGCAAAGTCAGCTGCTGCGATGACGGCTGCGGACCAGCTCCATGTGCTCCAAACTGTGCAGCTCCAGCCTGTGCTCCAGCATGTGCAGCTCCAGGTGCTTGCAACTAATTGAAAATGAATCGGATCACTGAGAACGAGATAAATCACTTCCCCACGATTTAGACTGTTCGATCCGAATCAAGATTTCGACGCCGGACTCGATGATAAATCGAGTCCGGCGTTTTTCATTTTCACGAGGAACTGTTTACGATAGACCAGTTTGGTCTATCATGTGCCCGCGTGGCAGGACGTTCTATATGATTTGCAAAAACGCTCCAGAGCGGCTTCAGTTCTCCCACTTCATTTATCACAACAGACAATCATGTCGACATCGATCCATTCACTGCTGAGACTTTGTCGGCTTCCCACCGTTTTCACGGCACTGGCCGATATCTGTGCAGGATACCTGCTGACACACCGGACCTGGGAACCGGTGGGAACCTTTGCCGCACTCCTTGTGGCATCAGCGGGATTGTATCTGTCCGGCATGGTCTTCAACGATATTTTTGACCGAACGATCGATCAGCAGGAACGCCCGCGACGCCCGATTCCTTCGGGAGCCGTCTCTTTAAAGACGGCGATTCTTTTTGGTGTTATCTTGATGACCATCGGATTGGGAGCCGCGGCGGTTGCCGGAAAGTTCAGCTTCCTTGTGGCCGTGGCGATTGCCGTGGCGGTTTTTCTGTACGACGGCATTCTCAAGAGAACGCCGGTCGGACCGATTTCCATGGGAACCTGCCGATTCCTGAATATCCTGCTGGGGGCCAGTGCTGCGGCCACTCAACTCAGTGACCTCTGGGCACTTCCTCAAATCTGGTTTGCCGCGGCGATGGGCGTTTATATCACGGGGGTCACCTGGTTCGCGAAAAAGGAAGCCCGAAAAACCGACTGGTCAGCCTTGTTACCTGGGCTGATTCTGGTCGACCTGGGTTTACTGATGCTGGCCGCCTGGATCGGGGAACTGCTGCCGGATTGGGGAATCGCCATGCCTGCCGCCGCTTTTCAACCTCCGCAGGCGATGCTGTTTCTGCTGGGAGCCATCGCATTGACAATCAATCGTCGTGCCGTGGTGGCACTCGGTCAGCCGGAACCGGCTCTGGTCCAGATGACGGTGGGGGCCATGCTGCTTTCCATCATCAGTATCAATGCCATGGTGATCTACTTTTATCGCGGACAAGAGGCATTGCCATTCGCCATCGCCACACTGGTTCTGATCTTGCCAGCACTCCTGTTGCGCCGCTGGATTCCACTCACTTGACCCCGCGGCGATTCGGTCGTCGACTCCTTCCGAAGACTGAAGCATGCCTCGGGATTTGAATGTTGTCAGGAAGTCTATTGTCCCTGCATAGGCATCCCTATAAACTAATAGCAGAAGAAATCATGCCGGAAATCAGGTTTTCTCGGGAGAACCCTCCCCTGGCCCTTTTTTGGCGCTCTGTAAAAGTAATGTAAGTCGTGTCCTCGATTGAGGATGGGAGAGAATAATGGTCAATTTAACCGAACGTGCCGCAAACGAGATCAAAAGAGTCATGACCGAGCAGAATTTCCCGGAAGGGACTTTCGTTCGAGTCGGCGTTGCTGGCGGCGGTTGCAGTGGTTTCCAGTACGCATTCGGCTTTGATGAAAAAGCAGATCCGGAAAAAGACCTCGTGACGGACCAGCATGGCATCAAGATCGCCGTTCAGAAGAACCACGATCTGCACTTGGACGGAACTGTCATCGACTTCTATGAAGACCTGCAAAAACGGGGATTCAAGTTCGAAAATCCAAACGTTTCCCGCTCCTGCGGATGCGGAAGCAGCTTCTCGGTATAACGTTTCCGAGCAAGATTTGTTTGCCCTTCTGAAGAGTCCCGAGCGCAGTACGATTTCGTGCCGCGCTCGTTTTGTTGGGATCTCTCCGTTTGACCTTTGTCGGGAACTGCCGTCATGACAGACGTGCCCAAGCCAAATCCTTCCGTACTGATCCTCTGCAAAGACCTGTTCTTTTCCAGCCAGATCCATGGAGCCGTTCAACGAGCCGGACTGGTCGGACGGACCTGTCTCTCGGTGGGGGGCTGCGTTGATCAGTTGAAACTGGGGGGAATCAGGGACGTTATTGTCGACCTTCAAATTCCCGAACTGGATCTTCCCGCGTTGAGAGCAGCTGCGGTGCCTCCCTGTCGTCTGACAGTTTTTGGTCCACACGTGAATGTGGACCTGTTCGCTGTTGCAGAGCAGGCCGGATGCGACGCGATTCTCACTCGCGGCCAGGCATCTGCCAAGCTCGACGCGATGCTGATGAAATGGAATTCGCAATAAAGCAGATTGATTCAGAGGAACCACGGAAAGAACGGAAAAGACGGAATTGGTCAGGAGAACTGACATCGTCTCAAAAACAGACCGTCTCTCCATAAACCGTCAGATTTTTTCGCAACTTACCTGAACCAAAACCTTCCGTTCTTTCCGTGGTTCCTCTGCATGATCCGGGCGAAGGAGCCTCCCCCTACTGAAACAAAAATGGCCCCGTCGTTTCGTAATTGGAACGACAGGGCCATTTCAAAAAGGGAGGGATTATTTCACGCGTTCAAACGTTAATCCCGGATCGCTTGGAGGGGATCCGTCCAGTCTGAACCTCCACTGATCTGCACTGACGGTCGAAACACTTCCAACCATAGCTCCCTGTTCCTTGCTGTCGAATTCCAGAGCGTCGCTGGTGTGGGCCATGTCTCCGGAAACAACAATTGGAGGTTGTCCGGGTTGATTGGCCGTCCAGGTGAACGTCGAGTTTTCGGTGATCACAAGGTCAATGGTGGTGTCTCCTCCGGCTTTGGCACGCCACGCTCCAGCCAGATCGATTTGTGGACCGGGTTCTGCTGGAGTGGTCGCAGCGGGAGGAGCCATCAGCGGACCATTTGAAGTCGCTGGACTTGATTGGGCCGGGGCCGGTTCTGTGGGTTCCGGTTCCGTCAATGCTTCAAGCATTCGTTGGGCCGTGACATCATTCGGCTGGTTCGCAACAACCACCCGTAAGGTATTCACAGCATCATCCTGATATCCGGTGACCAGGTAATGATATGCCAAAACAAAGTACGCACCGGCATCTTTCGGATCGGCTTTGCAGTGTGCTTCAAGGGCACGCAACTGCGTCGTGTAATCCGCAACATCTCCGTAAAGGCCGCTCATTGTTGTCCAGTCCATCCCGGGGGCGGCAGACAGCAGAGAGTTTAATACAGCGGCTGCGGCGGCATATTCTCCCAGAGCAAACAGATTCAATGCACGAACTTCGTGAATGATCGCCTCTCCCGGCTGGTCTCTCACGGCTGCGTCAAACAGCGGCATCGCATTCTGGTAATCCCCTGCTTTGAAGAGGGCCAGAGCATTGTCGAAGTTTGTATTTGCCGGAGCGACTGTCTCTGCCGTCGGATTGACGTCATCGTACACTGTTACGGCAACGGGTTGTGCATAGTCATAGACGACATAGGTTGGAGAGGAGACGATATAGTAAGGATTCTGGTAAACCTGACCCCACCCTGCGGTGTGAGCCCCCAGTCCCCAGCCGACTGCTCCACCCCAGAAGAAAGGAGCGTACCAGCTACTTCCCCAGTAGCCACGCCAAGGTCCGTGATACCAGCCATGGTAACGTGGGTGAACCCCATGGTGTGCCCAGTGATATCTCCAGTCGGAACGAGATGGCCCCCATCCCCAGTTTGGACGGTTCCATCCCGGATAATCCCAGCGAGGCCGCGGGTGCAGTCCATGTTCATGTCCCCGACGAGCCCAGTCACGTCGATCCCAGTCTCGTCGATCACGATCAAAATCGGGGCGCCCACCTCCGGGACGTCCGTCACCAGGACGGGATCCAGGGCGTCCATCGCCGGGACGACCAATTCCGGGACGGTCCCTATCTGGCCGAGGACCTCCAATAATAGGACGTTCTCCTTCTCCAGGACGACCAGGACGGGTCCCACCTCCCGGACGGTCACCAATTCCCGGACGCCCACCACTACCGGGGCGGTCACCAATTCCGGGCCGATCTCCGACACCTGGACGACCACCGCTACCTGGGCGGTCTCCAATTCCGGGCCGATCTCCAACACCCGGACGGCCACCGCTGCCGGGTCGATCTCCAATTCCGGGGCGATCACCGATGCCCGGACGCCCACCACTACCGGGACGGTCTCCAATTCCGGGACGATCTCCGACACCCGGCCGACCACCACTACCGGGGCGATCTCCAATACCAGGCCGATCTCCGACACCCGGTCTGTCTCCAATTCCGGGTCGGTCACCACCAGGGCGAGTTCCGGATCCTGGCCGATCTCCACCCGGCCGAATGTCTGGGCGTGCACCATCCGTTCCCGGACGATTTCCTGGCCTGAGCCCGTCAAATGAAGGACGGTCGGCTCCGAGGCCTGGACGCCCCGGCTGTCGATCTGGACGCTGTATGTCCGGGCGTTGTATGTCCGGACGCTGACCACCCGGGCGAAGATCCTGGGTGGGCCGTGTTGTTGGCCGTGGGCTTCCGGGAACAGTGAGGTTCGGTCTGGTGAAATTCCGATCACCCCCAGTCGAAGGGGAAATCGGGCGAACGTCCGGACGACCTGATGGACTTGCCGGACGATTGACCGATTGTGGCCGTGCCCCACCTGCTCCCCCTAATCCGGGGCGAGATGTCGGCGGTGATGACGGACGTGTTCCTGTGGATGGCCGTCCTCCACTCGCGCCCCCGAACGAGGGGCGTGATGGCGATGCTGATGGACGAGATGGAGGTGCCGAAGGACGAGAACCGCCACCGGAACTGGGACGTGCTCCTCCTCCACCGCCAATGGATCGGGACGGGCCACCCCCTCCGCGTCCCCCTCCTCCTCGGTCTCCACCACGATTTCCTTGGGCAAGGACGTCGAGGGGAACCAGCATGACCCCAACCGTCAACAGTGCAAGCGCACTGCGATGCAGTTTCCTCAATGCAAAAAACATGTTCCCGGCTCCTGATAACTTCTGATCGTCTTGAACAGACCACGATCAGAAACGGAACATTGTGCTCCGTTTTTCCACCCGTCCTATTGAGCAATCACGATGCCAATTTCTCGTGACTCGAATTCAAACTTCAAACTGCGCCAATTTCTACCATTTATTCTATACGATCATGTCGTCTGAACAGACCTTATTCTGATTCTGTTGCAGATTTGACCAGTTTTCTCACGATCACAACATGAAAGTCTTCATCCCGATCGCCGCCGGCGATGCGTTCTGTCCCGGTCATCGTGAATCGGTCATTGTTTTCTGTTTTCATGGTAATCGTGGCGGACCCGGTGGAGGCGTCTGGTAATACGGCCTGGGACTTGATCACCCAGCCTTCCTCGACCGGGGTCCATCGTCCCTCTGAAAATCCCCCATCGGAATCGAACATCCAGGAGCGAGGAGCCCCGACAAGCGGGTCCCAGCCAATTCGCTGTGAACACTTCAGTACGGCCTCCCCGCCTCGGGTAATGACGTATTCTCCCAGCAGAAAGTTCCCGTCTTCTGACCACTTGTACTGAATTTCTACGGTCGCATCGACACCTTCATTCACCCAGTTCCCGACCAGCCAGCTCAACGGGTGCAGCAACTCACGGCACGTGGGTGGCAGCGAACTATCGAAATCTCGCAAGGAAACGATCTGCCAGCCAGATTCCCCCTTTGCTAACACCGCGATATACCGAAATATGGCTTTCGCTCCTGATTCCCCGACTTGAACTTCCCGTGAACCTTCTTCGATGGCAACCGGTCCGATGATGCGAACCGATTCCACCTGAATCTCAAGTTTGGCTCCCTGATACTTCTCGAAGTATTCAGTCAGGATGGATTGAATTTCCTCGCGTCCCTGATAGATCGCGCCGGATTCGTCGATCCATTCGCCATCCGGTGAAAAGAGTGCAGCGACCTGATCGGCCTTCCCTGCATTAAATGCCGCGATCACCTTTTCGCTGAGCCCATTGAACTGAGAAGCCGGGGCCTCAACTTTCTCCTGAGCCTCAACGGCAGTAGTGTTCAAGACCATGGCGCTGAAAACCATCGCCGCACACAAAATCCAATGTAACCGCCACCAACCAGCCATTTCGCCACTCCCGTTCTGAACCGCAGAGACCGCAGAGAAGATCTTTCTCATACCGTTTATGGTAATCGTTCCTTCCGTTTCGCAAGAGGGTCGCCGATAAAATTGATGCAGGAAATCGGGAAGAGTGAAATTTCATCATTCCAATCGAACAGGACTCTGATCGATTACGACAGAAATGAAGTGAGATTTCGTTTCCGAATCGCAGAAGCAATCAACTCCGGGAACTGATCCGGGGTGCAGGCGAATGAGGGGACACCCAGTTCCGCCAACGTCATCGCCAGAGATTCGTTATAGACCGGAGCACCGGAATCGCATAATGCGAGGAGTGAGATGACCTGAACTCCGGCGTTCGCCAACTCGGCGACACGGCGAATCATCTGGTCAACGTCTCCTCCTTCATAGAGATCGCTGATCAGAATCAGAATGGTCTGGTCTGGTCGCTGGACCAGTTGCCGACAGTAGGTGAGAGCCCGATGAATGTCGGTTCCTCCTCCCAGTTGAGTTCCAAACAACACATCAACGGGATCGTGCAGTTGGTCACTGAGATCGGCCACCTCAGTGTCAAACACCACGAATCGCGTTCGCAGTGACCGCAGTGATGCCAGTACCGCGGCGAAGATACTGGAATAGACAACCGATTCCGCCATCGACCCGCTCTGGTCCACACACAGAATGACATCCTTCAACGACGAACGCCGACGGCCATGTCCGACAAGTCGTTCCGGGATGATGGTCTTCTTTTCCGGCAGATAGTTTTTAAGGTTCTTGCGAATGGTAAGATCCCAGTCAATCTCACTGGGACGAGGGCGATATGTTCGGCTGGACTGATCGATCGCCCCACGTACCGCAGCGGTGAGAGGTTGTTTCAGGCGTCGCTCCACTTCATCCACCACCTTGCGAACGACCTGTCGAGCTGTTTCTTTTGTCTTCTCGGGAATCACTCCTTTCAGTGAGATTAAAGTCGCCACCAGATGCACGTCCGCTTCCACCGCCTCGAGTAGTTCCGGTTGCAGCAGCATTTTGTGCAGTTTGAGTCGTTCGAGGGCGTCACGCTGGACGACCCGAACCACGGACGAAGGAAAGAACCGGCGAATGTCACTGAGCCAGCGATTCACATGCGGCGACGAACTTCCTAACCCTCCTTTTCGATCGGAGTCGTACACCGCTTTCAGCACGTCATCGATCTCACGGTCTGTGGCGGTGAGATCGTAACCGAGTCCCTCCAGATCAGGGGAACGGAGAGATTCCGGCGGAGTCTGGTCTCCCAGCACCAGTCGCCAGCGACGGAGACGTTCCTGATCACTCTCCATGTTGCACCTCCATCGAAACTCCCAGAATCTGAGCCAGCACCGGCAGAACGAGTGCTGCCCGATCTTTGTTCAATAAGAACTCCTCATCAATGGCGATCGTCTGTCCTTCTCCATGGGAGCGATTGAGATGTTTCAGCTTGGTTCCCATCTGTCGTCGTTCGGCGGGACTGAACTCGGAGAACGCTCGACGTAATAGTGGCAATGTGGCAAGAAAGGTCTCTTCTCCCAGTTCACTCAACCAGCCATCCATCACCTGCCAGAACGATTCCTGATGCAGCAGAAGTAAGCCGCTCCCTTTGAGAAGACCGGTAATCCATGCGGCCGCCGCGGCGGGATCAATACTGCGAGAAAGAGCCAGTCGGGTGAGCCGGTCCAATTCCCCGGTGTCCAGGAGTCCTTGTTCCAGAAGCGTGCGGCAACACCAGCCCCGAATCAGACCATGGGCCGAACCGTCGGTCAGTCGGCGTAATGCCTCTCTCCATCCATCCTCCAAATCAGGACGATGCAACAAACTCAACGCCGACTGCACCTGAGCCATCGCCGTTGTGAGACGCAATGCGGCCGCTTCATCAACCGACCGGCAGGCGGCTGCCAGTCCGGCGACGATTCGTTCCACGATCCCGACCAGAATCGGTTCCAGTTCCTGAGTGTCGGTCTGCCGGACATCCCCATAACGGAAGATGCGAGCCAAGGGAGGGAGTGCTTCCATCAGATGCAGCAGATCGGTCGCGACCGCGGCACTCGCCTGAATCTGCCGCATGACAACCGGAATCGCTCCTGACAACTGCGACAGCAATACCTCATCCAGCAACTGTGAGAGTTCGCTGAGCACGGATGTTTTCAGAGTCTGGTCGATGGCTTTCGCGGTCGCTGCTTCGAGAACGGTGTTTCCCCAGACGTTCGCTTCAATGACCGCAATCGCGAACTCCGGTTCCCAGACAAGATTCCAGTGTTCGTGAAACGTGGAGAAATCGCTGGTCTCTCCGGTACGTTCTCCCCAGTGAATTCCCAGGATCCGCAGGCGATGCAACAGCCAGCTTTTCTCCCGTCCGTTGTCGGTTCTGAGATCGAGATCCAGCGACTTCGGTTGAATCGACGGCTTCATTCGCAGCGACGTTTGCAGTCGCTTCAAGTCCTGGTCCAGTGGAACCGACGGGGTCTCTTTGGGAACGGAACCAATGCGGTCTCCCAGTTCGAGTCGACGCCGAATCAACCGCATGGGGGAATCGTCCCCATGACACAGCACCGTCAGAATCGCTTCGTTGAGTTCCTGTAGTCCGGCCGCGCGACGGTCTCGCAGCGCCGCCAGTGTCTCGGCCAGACGTCGGGCTTCGATCAAGGACGCCGATGACGCTCCCAAATCCTGTTCCCGCAACAGGCGAGCGGCATCAACCAGCCAGCGCGTCGGAGCATTGACAGACGATTCCCACAAATGCGCGTACCATCCGGGGGACTCCACACCGGCCCCATACCCGCTTCGATAGGCCAGCCGGGCGTGCGTCCACGGAATCCATGTCGCGACCGTCTTGGTTTTCGGTAACTTCTTGAGACGTTCATTATCCTCCTTGACGCGGCAACCGTCCCGTTTACCGGCGATGGCCTGTTCATCCAGTACTGGACTGTGCCAGGCTCCACAGACAATGGCGACTCGCTGGGATCCTCCTTTGACAACGGCACGAATCGTCTTTCTCATGAACGCTTCACGCAACAGATCCCGTTCAGAGGTCTCCGGGCATTCGTCACGCACAGCCTTCATCGCCTCAAGAATTGCAGCGAACAGACCGGTGGCCTCCTGCCGTCGTTCAACCACTTCTTCCCACCAGAGTTCATGATCGTGATACCCTGCCGCTTCGGCGAGCATTGCAATCGGATCAGTACGCCATCGGGGTGTTGGTTCAACGGAAATGACTTCCGACTGCTGTTTTGGTGTCTGATCCTCAAAATTCTCGGGAACGGGAGGACTTGCCATTGCGAGTTGATGCGACATCGGCAAATCCATCGGATGCACCGGAACGTTGTTCTCAAACGCCCATTTCAATGTCTGCCATTCCGGAGAGAAGATGGCCAACGGGAACACTGTCGCGCGACGCGGTGCATCCGGCGGATAGACCAGCATGGCGACGGGAGGCTGAATCTCGCTGCTGGCGATCAACGGCAAGGCTGCCGCCACGTCAGCCGGAGCTTCGATCACCACCGCATCCGGACGCAGTTCCTCCAGAGCCTCACGCAACCGCCGCGCGCAGCCGGGCCCGTGATGACGAATTCCAAAGAGATGCAATGAGGTGGACACGTTTTGTTAAGTTAAAAGGAGATTTACCGCAAAGACGCGAAGGACGCAAAGTTTTGATTTGAGCGTATCACTTGTGACGAAGAAGGAAACTCACGCAAAGGCGCTAAGGCGCAAAGAGTTTGTTTCACGTTTTGTATGAGTTCTTATCTTCTACTTCAGGAGGATCGGCAGAGAATTTCAGGATAGAATGGTGTGTCCTCTCTTTCTTATTTTATTCGTCAGATTCGAGTAATTCGTGGTTTCTCTTTTATTCATATCTCTTGAGGCACCGATATATTAAAATAACTCCCTCTTAATGTCTTTGCGCCTTGGCGCCTTTGCGTGAGATTCCTCTTTCTGCCGGAAATTCACTCCTAACGAATCTCGCGACTGGCGCGATACAGGTCTTTCCAGCCGTCACGGTCTTTAACGACGGTTTGCAGATACTCCTGCCAGACAATCTGATCCTGTGCGGGGTCTTTAATGACGGCTCCCAGCAATCCGGAGATCATGTCACTCGCGGTCATGACTCCGTCACCATAATACGCTGACATTGCCATGCCGTTCGTGATGACGGAAATTGCTTCTGCTGTCGACAATGTTCCGGTCGGTGATTTAATCCGGGTCTTTCCATCCTCTGTGACACCGCTGCGCAGTTCGCGGAAGATCGTGACGACCCGTTGAATCTCAGTGAGTGGCGGCTGTTCGGCGGGGAGTTCCAGTGCCCGCCCCAGTTGTTCTGCGCGGCGACTGACGATCTGAACTTCTTCATCGAGTGCATCCGGTAACGGCAAGACAACAATATTGAAGCGCCGCAGCAACGCACTGGATAATTCGTTCACTCCCTTGTCACGGCTGTTCGCTGTGGCAACGACGTTGAATCCCCGTAATGCCTGCACCTCAGTATTGAGTTCCGGAATCGGCAGTGTTTTCTCTGAGAGAATCGTGATGAGTGAGTCCTGAATCTCGGTTGGAATTCGTGTCAGTTCTTCCACGCGGACAATACGGCCCGATCGCAAACCCACCATCAACGGGCTTTCCACTAAGGCGGCCGGTGAAGGCCCTTCCGCCAGCAGTCGGGCATAGTTCCAGCCGTATCGCAACGCCGATTCATCTAGTCCGGCGGTCCCTTGAATGAGAAGCGTGGAACTGCCGGAAATGGCGGCCGTGAGATGTTCCGCCACCCAGGTTTTGGCAGTACCTGGAACGCCACTCAGAAGCAACGCCCGATCGGTGGCCAGCGTGGCCACTGCGATTTCAATGAGACGTTCCTGTCCCACATACTTCGCAGAAATTTCGGTTCCGTCCGGAAGTGTTCCCCCCATGAGATACGTTTTCACGGCCCAGGGAGAAAGTTCCCAGCCGGGAGGCTTTTGACGGGTGTCATTTGTCTTGAGAGCCGCCAGTTCTTCTGCAAACTGCTGCTCTGCATGTTGTCGCAGGACATTAGGGAGGTCGCTCACGTCGTTGTTACTTTCTCGATCATTAACATGAAATGATGTCAATCGCTTGTATTATTAAACCACGAATCAATCGAATCTGACGAATAATTCATAATACAGAATACGCTATGACTGAACTGAAAGAGATGAGATCACACAAAGCATGAAATACTATTCTTTGCGCCTTAGCGCCTTTGCGTGAGTCTCTTCTTTCTTCTTTCCAATTGACCATCAGTAAGAAGCCGCACACTGGGCGGCCTCGTCATGAAATTGTTTGCGAATTTTCAAGACATCTCCAAAGCGTCGCAGGTGGTCTTCTACCGGAGCGATTCGTAAAGAACGAACCGTTTGCACCAGTTCCGGGTGAAGTGTCCAGGCTGATAACGCTTCTTCCAGGCACTCCAGATTCAGACCTATTGCGGCCGGCAGCAATGTTTCACACCAGCGATATACTGCACCATCCGCCCGGGATTTTAGAAGTGATCGTGTTGTCTTTAAGTATTCTTTCGAGAGTTCGATGCTCCATGTGCCGGTTCGTTGATTCAGGAGATCCGGGAACGGCAGTCTCTCCCGAGCCGACGGGTTTTTCAACAGGTCCATCAATGCCTGATCCTGTTGAACGGGTGACATCATGGAAAACAGAAGTCGAGTCGTCGACACCGATTCATTCCCATCCCACGACTGCCGTGACGATACCGTAAAGAACCACTTCCAGTAGGCGGACAGAACTGCAGCGCCTTGTTCATTGCTTTTTGCAAATCGAACAAGTGATTCCCGCAATCCCTCAAAGAGAATATCGGTGTCGTCTCCGTGACGTGCGGCCTCGATGAATTCTTCCGCAGAACAACCGAACTGTTCGAGCCAGAACTCAGTTGGAATGGCACTGATCATGACCACGGCAGCACGTCGATAACCTGTTGATTCCGTTCCAAGTCCATCCTGTTCCCAGTGGTCGTCTTTCTCTGCTGGAAGTGTCAGCATGAGCTGCAGGGGTCCGGATGAATCATGTTTCCCGTATAACAGCGATGAGGCACGTTCTCGCATCCGTAATGAAATCGACGACTCCGACAACAGCAACAAAAGATCTCTGGCAACGTTCCGGACTCCTTCGGAACGGTCTTTGATCTGCTGTTCGAGAAATGAAAGGTCCGCTAAGGAAAGTCCAGTCTCCATCACTTCCAGCAGCTTGCGGCGATGTTCCGCCTTTTCTTTAGAGAACCCGGCTTCCAGCCAGTCGCGAGCGATGTCAGGGCGTTGTGTACGAACCTGTCGAAACGCCTGCATTCGATCGGCAAACGCCCCTTCATTCCACTCCGTTTCCCAGGCTATCAACTGGGTGTCGAGTGATGACGAGTCATCAAGAACCCAGTTCCAGTTCGGATTGTATCTGGCAATCCATCTGGCCCGTTCTCCGAGAACCGGACGTAACAGGTCCCGTCGCTGAGGTTGGACGATGTCGAGAACGGTTGGCAACAGGGGATGCGGAAAATGAATCTGGTGTTGTTGAAGAACCTGAACGTATTCCGGCAGCAGATTGATCGTCTCAGGAGAAATCGCCTGAGCCAGCAATGATGCAAGTCGAACACTCGGACTAACGCCACTTTCTGGCGGTGCCGCTTGAAGTGGCGGAACTTCTCTGGAAATTGTTCCTGCCACTCTTCGAATGGAAGTCATTCCTGCACGAACCAGCAGCAACTCTTCTGGCGCCAGGTCAGGTCGTAATCCTGCCAGTTGTTCGGCCGGATCCTCCGTATTGATCGCGGGGGGAAGATGGCGTTGCGTGCCGATCAGGGCCGACTTGATGAGTTCGTTCACGACACCTCCCGTAACGTACCATCAATCCCCATCGACAACGGGACCAGATACGAACCGTTCCATTCCCCCAGCAGATCGATTGGCTTTCCTCCAGTGATGGCCAGTAATCGCCATGGTTCGTCGCATTGAATCGGAAGTCCGCTTCCCTGTTGATCCCGCACAAACCATTCTCCGTCGAATGGAACAACCGTTACCGAATTCAACACCGCCGGAGCAACACTCGGCCACGGGGCTTTTGCAAGCTGCTTTGCATAAGACTGAAGACAGTCTTCAATGCGATCATGACCGTGTAGCCGTCCCTGAAAGGGAGTGACAGCATCGGACTGTTCGATGACCTTCGCCCGATGCTGCCCCGCTCCCGGGTAATTGAGCAGCGTCGCTTCGAACATCGTGCCAGTGAACCAGTTCTGAGGAAACGGCTGCGTGCCGGGGGCGAATTGCAGGATCAGGGAGAAGTCACTTTTGTTAGTGGATAGTGGGTAGTGGGTAGTGGATAGGGAATTGTGTGAATCCTGGGGAGTTACTGATCCCTGAATCCTGAACCCTGCCCCCTCGCTTCCCTGTGATACAAGCTCGGAACTCTTGTCATTCGACACCGCTTGCAGCCATGTTCGACGGATTCGAAATCGATCCTCCTCTTCTTCGGACTGACCTGCCACGATCCAGTAACCAGACCGTTTTGTCCCAGTTTCTTCTAATTCATCTGCAGAGACCGTCCAGCCAACCAGTTGACGGATTTCGGACTGAAGATCAGGGGACAAGTCCGACAACCGGCCATATGCCTGCAGGAGAAGTTGCAGTTCACCCAATGCGAAAACAATCCGTTGCGGCCATTCCGGAGAGCATCGGGGAATGTCTCCCAGTCTCCGGACACGATTCGCCAATCCGGGAGCCTGGGCATCGACCAGTCGTCGAGCCTGTTCTTCCCAGATGTCGTCTCGAGTCACGTCGAGATTCCCCAGACCGGTGCGAACCAGATCACACAGCCAGAGTTGCAGTTGATTGACTCCCTCCTGAACACGTCCTTCGCGGCGCTCTGTCCGCTTTTGCCTGGCGACCTGATCCACCGGCTTCTTCGGAGACTCGGTGTTCTCGGCCTGTTTGGCGGCCCGTTGCTTTCGTTTCGCCAGCCACTCGGCCACTTCAGGAGGGGTTTCCGCCAGCGGCAACGCGTCCGGCTTCGCCACCAGCAGCATGAGGAGCCCCAATGTATGACGACACGGCCGCTTTCGACTCGGGCAATTACAGCTTTGTCCCAGATTCGCGAGATCAACTCGAACGGCGTATCTGGTTGACCCCTGACAGTTGCCCCAGACCGCTTCGGTATTCAGTCCCAGACCGCTCCAATAGTTGAGATTCAGCAACTGCCGGGCAGAGGAGATCGATTTCTCATCCGGAGCCAACTGGGCAATCTGCTCAAGCGTCACATTCAAGGCGCAGTCCGTGGTTTTAATGCGAAGGGGCAGGCAAACAAGAGTTTCCCTGAAAGGGGTTAGGAGGTAGGAATTAGGAGTTAGGTACTGATATTTGTCTTTTCCTAAATCCTACCTCCTAATTCCTAGCTCCTCTTTTTCCCAGATTCCAGGAAGCAAATGATTCCCAGTTTCTAAGGGCCAGCAGATGAGAATCGTCCTGCCTATCTCTCTGCAAAATCCGGGAGCGGGCGATTCATCAGAAAGGCAATCATTGTTCCATCCGGGGAGAGGATCCCTCCATGGACGGCACGGTCGGGGGCCAGTGGAAACCGTTCTGGTTCGGCATTCGGCTGCCGTGGATCGAGTGTGAAAATCTGTGTTTTTTTCTCGTGCGGCATGGAGAACATCAGACGTCCGTCGGGAGTCACGGTCACCCGGTGGTCGTGGCTCTTGAAGGCATGCCGTGTCAGACCTGACGATGCCCCCTTTGTGCTGATCGTAATGATCTCGGGAGTTCCCTCGCGCGTCACGACACTGGCAGCAATGAACTGACCATCCGGCGACCAGGAATAGTTCCAGTAAATCTGACGGAACGGGTTTTCGTCCCCTTCCTCAAACAAATAATGACGGCTGCCGTCTTCAATCGATTGCAGACAGAAATTCGGACGCCCGGACGAATCGTATTCCGTAAAGGAGATGCAGGTTCCATCGGGAGACCAGCGACTGCACCATCCTGTCGGAGAAAACCGTTTGGGAGCCGCTCCTTCCTCATCCACACGTTGCGTCCAGATTCCGCCCGAGTACCGACAATAGGTCACTTGAGTTCCATCCGGAGAGAAACTGGGCATGGCTCCATCCCCCAGCACGACGGTTTTTGTGCCGTCCAGAGAGGTCACGATAATTTGAGCTTTGTTGCCGCTTCCTTCCGGCGGAGCTTTCCAGGCATCAATCGCCAGTTGCTTCCCATCTGCGGACCAGGCGGGAGAGCCGTTGCTGACATAGCCGGGGACGTGCATCACGATACCAATATTGGATCCGTCGGATGACGCGATCATCACCCGCATCCGATAGGCATCGGGATCAACAGGAGTTTGTGCATGGATGTTCGCCGAAGGAAAACAGGCTGCGGTGACCGTCATCAATCCCATGAAGATCATTCTGCGCGAATAAGAAAGGAACGGCATCTCGTACTCCTTAAGATCAGAATGGTTCTGAATGATGATCCCGTTACGTCGGGCCCGACCAATCGTTACTGAACACTGTGTTACTGAACACTGTACAGGTTGCGCATGATACTGCCACTCTGTCCACGACGCGACCGGAGACCCAAGTTCTTCTCTGCCTGGTTGGCGGTTCATGTTGGCCAAAACCCCTGCATTTCCCTACCCACTATCGACTACCCACTATCCACTTTTTCCTGCCCCCCATGAATACCTGCACTCTCGCAAATTTGTAAGAACGACAAGTTTGAAAAGAATGATCGGTAATTCTTGCCGATTGATCTTGGTAGAAGAATTAGACGATCCGTATACTCCCCGCACCTCGCCCGGAAACGGGTGAGACAGACACGATTCACGACCGTAACATTTGAACAGCGGTCGATTTGCAACACGCCAGGCATGGAGGCATTGCGTGAAGACTTTTCTTGTAGTGGGTGTGGAGACAATTGCCGGTGCCAACATTGCCGCAGCATTCGCTGAGAAATATTCGGTAACCACCTGGGCTTCTCAGGCCGGTTATGAAATTGCCAACTGCGATGCTCTCGACCACCGTCTTTCCCCTTCTGATGCCGTCGCCGCCAGCGAAGCAGACATTCTTGTCTACTGCGGTCCAGCTGCCCGATCGAGCTGGGAACCACAGACCAAGTCACTGACCAACGACACCATTCTGATCGACCTGCAACTCTGGGCCAACGCTGCCCAGAGTTCTGGAATGCGATTCGTGATGGTCTCTTCGGATGCCGTCTTCACCAGTCCCTGGCTCTTCCACGATGAAGAATCACACGGACTGTGTGGCAGCTATCAGGCTCAGGTGATTCGCGCTGCTGAAGATCATCTTCTGGAAGTCGCTCCAGAAGCACTGATTCTGCGAACCAACATTTTCGGATGGTCCCCCGCCGGAGACGATACCGGATGGATAGAAACACTGATTCGGGATGTCGAAACCAAACGGATTGTGCAACAGGACCATGTCCGCCACGCCGCTCCGATTCTGGCAACCGATTTCGCAGACATCCTCGATCGGGCTTGTCAGGAAGAATTAACCGGCATCTATCATGTCGCCGGAGCAGAACGAATCAACCCGTTGCAGTTCACACAACGTCTGGCCGATCGTTTCGATCTCCCCTGGTTGGCAATGCGACGCGAGTCTTCTCTGACCGAACTTCCTCAGGGATTCGGCGAAGGGGAATGCAGCCTGCAGACCAAGAAAATCCGCAAAGACCTGTGCGTCGCAATGCCCCTTCTCTCGGAAGGACTGGAACGACTCTGCGAACAGGCTGAAAACGGCTTCCGGGACAAGCTGTTCCCCAAGCCCAAACCGGCCGTTCGACCAGCAGCCCGCCGCCGCGCTGCATAGAAGAACAGTTTGATTCATTGAAAATTGGGTTAGGCGAAGCCCGTCACGTTCAACGTGACGGGCTTTTCTTATTCCACAGTGTGCGTCGGGACGCACCCAGGGCTTTCGCTTTATTGAAAATCGCCTGGGAGGGTGAGGCTCCTGCCGAGCCGCACACCATGGAAAACGTCATCTTCCATGCGGCTCAGCAGGAGCTTCGCCCTCCCAAGTGAAAAAGTTCGGAGTGGGCCTGTAAGCCGGGTTCTGTCCAGATCAGAAACTGATCCTGGAGCATCATTTCTCTGGGATGGCGATTACTCGACCACCTCGACGCGACCGACCCGAAAGTCAGACGAAACGAACCGCTTCGTTCACTCAGAGACCGCGAAAGGATCTGTCGATTTGATGTTAAATTCAAAATCAGAAATTCAAAAGAGGAACAGATGCTCCCCCCTGATCAGGAGTGAGATCGTTTCGAATTTTGGTTTTTGAATTTGTTTCGAATTTTCTGCTTCGAATTTTGAATTTCCCCTGCTATCGACAGATTCTTTCGCGGCCCCAGGAGATCCTTTCTGCTTGGTCTTGCTCCCGGTGGGGTTTACCCTGCCAGAACTGTCACCAGTTCCGCGGTGCGCTCTTACCGCACCATTTCAACCTTACCTGTGAAGACCGAAGCCCCCCATCGGCGGTATCTTTTCTGTGGCACTTTCCCTGTCCTTGCGGACGGTGGACGTTATCCACCACCGTGTCCTGTGGAGCCCGGACTTTCCTCCCCGATGTAATGACGCTCACGAAACCGTAAACATCATCGTTCACCAGAGCGATGCCCCAGCCCACTCCGAATCAGTATCATAGAGCAGAAAGCATTGCTGTGGAGGGAGTTTCATCAGAAAGAACCACGGAAAGGACGGAAAACACGGAACTGAAGAGATGAGACAGCGTTATTCTGGAAAATGAGCAGTGTTGTCAGAGAATCGACGAATTTCGTCACCACCCGCTTTCTTTAGAGCCGCGAACAAAACCTTTCAAACGATGAAAAGTTCCCTCCCGCGAGCGGTTCGGTGTCAGTTTTGTTAGGGGGACTTATTGCGGTTCCGTAACTTCCGTCGTTTCCATGGTTACCCCAAATGGTTACCCGAAACTGAGAATCAACTCTCCTCTTCAGGAACTCGTCAAAATCTTTCAACAGAATTCAAGTTCCTGATTGATCGGCAGAACAAGTCTGGGCAGAATGAAGCCCGTCATCAAAATTTCCACGCGATTCTCTGCGGTTGCAGCAGCAGGGTGGGATCTCCATCTGTGGTCTGGCTGGCCGCAATCATGTCTCTCTCGTCAATGGAATGAAAAAATTGGGCCCGGGAAACGGAATCAGGAGAATAACTATGAATGAATGGAATCCCCAGACAATTGATTGCCTGCCCGCTTTTGAGCAGGAAGAAGCGCTCGCTCGACTGGAGCAACAGATTGCCCAATTGACGTCAGGCCGAATCCGCAATCTGAAAGTCGAGGCCTGCGGCGACGGAATCTTGTTGAGTGGCCGGACGAACACCTACTATGTGAAGCAACTGGCATCCCAGATCGCTATGGACTCCCAGAGTTCGCTGGCTCTCCAGAACTCAATTGACGTTGTCTAAAGCCCTTCTTCGCCGTGGCTCATCGGTCACAGTGCTCGGTCGCTGTGCATGCCGTGACCACTGGTTCTCTGGTCACGCGCATGCTGTGCGAAATGATAATCCAACATCTCAGTTCAGTTACTGCTGAAAACCTTGTGACAGGCTTCGCAAGTCGCGCTGGCTTTGTCAAACCAGGTGCGCCCGGTCTCTTTTTCTTTGGCCCGAATCGACTCTCCCAGTTTGATGGTGGCCTGATGGAATTCGTCTGACCAGCCGTTCCACTTGGCTTGCTCGTCATCCTCAGAGGCGTAGTCGCTGTTGGCTCTCATTGCCAGACCAAGCAATCCCCAAGCCACAACCGGAGAGATTTCCTCCGGGTTGCCACGTGGACGTTTGAGGACCTTCAGGATTTCGCTGTTTCTGGTATTCATCTCCTCCATTGCAGGATACATCTCTATGAGTTCGTTCCAGGGGCGAAGTTTCTCACGGTCTCCTGTCACTTTTCCGTCCAGAACCTGTTTGATTCCCTCAAGAGCCTCCTTGGCGCCTGCGTGATCCAGTTCCGAATTGAACTTCATCGCCGCGTCACGTAGAGCGGGGCCGTTGTAAGGAGACTTCGCCGATTCTGCATGTTCTGCCAGCCCTTGTCCGACGCAGGCGAGCAGACCAAATGCCTGAACGACGGACTTTTCCTTCTGCTTTTCAAACGATTCAGGGCTGGCGAGCACTTTTTCGAGGCGTTCGACCTGAATTTTCGCCTCCTGACCCAATTCATCAATTGAAGCAAACGACTCCACCGGGTAGGGGGCTTGTGCGTAAATTGATGCCGTAGAAATCAACAGTGCCGGAATGACACTCACGCTAAAAATCCAGCGGGTCCAACGTGGTGACATCTCAGCGCAGCCAGAGACGCCATGAATCTGCGTTGTCATGATACCTGATCCTGAATAAGACAAGAGACTGTGTGCCGATGGGAACCGCGTTGCACGGACACATGGTCGAGCAAACTGATCTAACCGATCTGCCATCCGCTCCACCACAATAGCAGCATCCCAACTACGATTCCTCCCTGAACGACCAGCGAGAATTGAAGGATTCCCTGAAAGGAACCTTTTCGCCAGCCTTGTAAAATTGTCGCAACGAGTCCGGCCAGTGCGATCACGAACAATCCGAAACCGGAAAACGCCAGCATCATCAGCAGCATCAGATTTTCTGAAACGTCGATCCAGCCGAAGGCCACGGAAAGTATCGCAGCAAGGTACAGCAGTCCCCCCGGCAGGCAAAGCAGGGTCACCGCAATACTGATCTGCTCTGCAATTGTTGAGGTCGAGGTCGAATTTTTCCTGTGTCGAGCCAATTGAAATCCGATCTCCTGTTTCTTTCGACGAGATCCGCATAGTCGGACCAGGTTTTGAGAAATAGCTGTAAAGTGGACGGGATTCGTCAGTTGAGCGCGGCTGATAACTTGACACCAGCCAGTTCAGGTATGATGATCAACGAAGAACTGCCTGGGAAGCGTTGCACACCCATTAGTGGACATCGGCCAGCCGGAATCAGGATTTCGGTCAGTTGGATGGCCAAGGCAGGAAATTTGCCGTTTTGATGGCAGGCGTGGATTTCGCCGCGCGGAGAGTGACATTCGTCGATTCAACCATGAAGCATGGTTGGTTTGTTCAGAAAACCGGTTTCGACTTCACACAGTCTTTCTGGTTCTGTTGTCTCTACATTCTGTCAGCATTTCGCAAATCACATTGTTCAGAATTGTCGTCATTATCACGTTGAGCAGAGCAGGAACCGAACATGTCCGCAGGTCAACGCCGCTTGGATATTGAGCAAATCGGCGACGTCACAGTCGCGAAATTCGTTGACAAGAAAATTCTCGACGAGAACAACATTCAGGTGATTGGAAACCAGTTGTTCGGTCTGGTCGAGGAAGATGGGCGTAAGAAAATCATTCTTGATTTTTCAAACGTCGAATATCTTTCCAGCGCCGCTCTCGGCAAGCTGATCACCATGGACAAGAAGGTGAAATCGTCCGGCGGCAAGTTGCGTTTATGCACGATTCGCCCGGACATTTATGAAGTGTTTGCCATCACCCGGTTGAACAAGCTCTTCGATATTCGTGATGACCAGCAGGCCGCACTCGCTGGTTTCTGAAACAGAACAGACCTGAACTCCATTGCTGATGTCAGGCGATGGCCCGGGATTCAGGTGGATCGCCCGCCCCTCAACTGAGCCATCGTTCCAATGGCCGAACGTTCCGAGTTCGAAGTATCGATTCCCAGCAGCACCTCGCATGGCTATGAGGTTCAGGAACGTATCCTTACGTTACTGGAATCTTCCGGCTTTACCGATCGGGATCTCTTCGGAGTCAAGCTCGCTCTGGAAGAAGCCCTGGTCAATGCGATCAAGCATGGCAATGGAATGGACCCTGAAAAAATGGTCAGGGTTCACTGTGTCCTCAAACAGGAGGAAGTGACGATTGTCATCGAAGATGAAGGGGAAGGGTTCGACCCGTCGGATGTTCCTGATCCCACAGATGACGACAATCTGGAAAAGCCAAGTGGCCGTGGATTGATGCTGATGAGAGCATTCATGACCAGCATCGACTACAACGATTGCGGAAACAAAGTCACACTGGTCAAACAACGGACCGTGGAAACAGAATAACCAAAGCCGGGTCTTTAAACCGTGCCTCCGGTCGATCGGTCAGATTTTAATTTGAAGTTCGAAAAATCGCTCTGTTTCAGGTTTTTGATTTTGAATTTGTTTTGAATTTCGTGCTTCGAATTTTGAATTTCCTGAAACACTCAAATTCATCAAACAATTCTTTCGCGGACTCCCGTTGCTGTCCCTCCAGTTTGCCGGGAAGACATGAACAATGGGAGTGACATGACGTCTCCAACGACAGCTGATACGAATTCTCTCTGGGGACGCTGGTGCGCGGTCCCGCTTTACCTTCGAATTCTTGTTGCACTGCTGATTGGTGTTATCACCGGGGTGATTCTGGGAGAACGGGCCGCCGCACTGGAGTTGCCTGCGAAACTGATTCTCCGTCTTCTCGGAGCCCTGGCGCCGCCGTTAATTCTGATCGCGGTGGTGCATGTTCTGATGACGACCGAAGTCGCCGGGCGTCAGGCGTCGCGGCTGGCGTTTCTGCTGATTCTCAATACGACCGTGGCCATTCTGATTGGTCTGGCCGTCGCCAATGTCCTGAAACCGGGAACATGGTCTCAACTGGAACCTCCGGCGCCGGTGGAGAAAAGCCATGCAGAAAAATCACCACTGGAACTGATCGCCGACAATGTTCCTCGCAGTCTGCTTGGCCCGCTTGGGGACAATCAGAACATCATCGGCGTCATCATGATCGCCATTGCAACCGGGATTGTCCTGCGAAATGTGCGGCAACGGACGGTCAATACAGTCGAAGACCTGGTGGAAATCATCTATGCCGTTCTGCTGACGATGTTGAACTGGATCATTCAGATCGTTCCCGTCGGCGTTTTCGCGATTGTTGCCAGCGTGATCGGAACGCAGGGATTTGGTCCGCTCTGGGCCATGGCAGCGTTTATCCTTGCCGTGCTGGTGGCCCTGTTGCTGCAATGCTGCTGGTATCTGGCCCGAATTCAGTTGTTCTCGTGGCCCCGTATTCCGGACGTGCTGCATGGGATGCGCGATGCACTGGTCATGGCCTTCTCGACCAGCAGTTCCACAATCACCATGCCGGTCACATACCAGTGCCTGAAAGACAAAGTGGGGGTCCGTGAAAAATCGGCCAGCCTCGGGGCGCTGGTGGGGGCGAATTTCAACAATGACGGAACCGCCCTGTACGAAGCGATGTCGGCGCTGTTCGTGGCACAGTTGATCGGCCAGGACTTAACGCTCTGGCAGCAGGTACTGGTCGTTCTGACGTCCATCGTCGCCTCGGTGGGTGCCGCCGGAATCCCTGAAGCGGGACTGGTGACAATGACACTCGTCTTCACCGCCGTCGGGTTGCCGGTCCATTACATCGCACTTCTACTGACAGTGGACTGGTTCCTCGACCGTTGCCGTACGGTGGTCAATGTCATGGGAGACGTGAACGTCAGTTGCCTTCTTGATGGGCGCACGCAGGAGACACTCGAAGAGAAAAGGGCGTTGCAGATGTCTCTGGAAAAGCCCACGCCTGATATTTCCCCTGCCGGATCATGAATGCAAGAAGATGACGTGAGCGATGCAAACGTCGGGAAGAGATGACCTTTTCGGGAGTTTTACTTGTTTTCAATTCGTTCCAACCAAGGCAGGCTTTTACGCTCCGCATTTGGATTTGCCTGCATCGTGACAGTTGCTATTCATCTTGAAGTGATGAACTCTTCGGCAGTTGCAGAGGACACGGTAGAACCCTATCAGGCTCATGTTTACACAAGTGCGAACGGTCAGACTCTTCCCTACCATTTGCTCTCTCCGGAAAATGTGGAAGAAGGAAAACGTTATCCGCTGGTTCTGTTTCTACACGGAGCCGGAGAACGGGGAACGAACAACATTTCACAGTTAGTTCACGTCGCCAGAGAACTTTCAAAACCGGAGATGCGTTCTCGCTTCCCTGTGTTCGTGATTGCCCCACAATGTCCGACCGGTCAGCAATGGGTCGATACTCCATGGACGGCCGACAGTCATACGATGCCGGAACAGCCGTCGGCATCGATGAAGCTGACGATTGAACTTCTCGATCAGGCAAGCCAATCATTGCCGATTGACCCCGCCCGGATTTATGTCACTGGGCTCTCGATGGGAGGATTCGGGGTTTGGGATCTCCTGCAACGGCACTCTCAGAAGTTTGCTGGAGCCATCGCCATCTGCGGGGGAGGCGACCCGGCCTTCGCGGATAAAATCAAACAAGTTCCCATCTGGGCGACGCATGGAGACGCCGACACTGTAGTCAAAGTGAAACGTTCGCGAGAGATGATCGACGCCATTCGGGCTGCCGGAGGACGACCCATCTACACCGAGTTCCCAGGCGTTGGTCACAACGCCTGGGCTCCCACCGCTCAGAACCGAATGATCTGGGACTGGCTGTTCACCCAGCGCCACGATGGCACTTCTCCATAAAATATGACGGCATCAGGTGGTGGTAATGTCAGCAACCCACCCGACCGAATTCCCAAAAACTTTGACCGGAGTTGAGGTTCGTGGTATCCTTGTCATATGTCCACTCAGATTGACGCCACCGCCGTTGCCCGGGGAACCCGAAGCCTCTTCAACCTGCTCAGTCCGGAACAGGTCGAACAGATTCGCCATCTTGCGCGAGATGCTGATCTGGAAACCCGTGTCTCCTATCTGGCAGCACGAGCCAATGAAGGGGAATTAACTGCGGAAGAACGCGCCGAATATCTGGGATATGTGGAAGCCAATAGTATTCTCGCTGTCCTTCGTTCCGCTGCCCGCCAGCAGGATCTGACGCACTGATGCGGCCTGAAATCCGGGAAACCGTTCGCCTGCGCGCCCGGAAACGATGCGAATACTGTCTTTTACACGAGGACGACTCGCCGGCTGTCAGCCATCAGGTTGAACATATAATCCCCCGGAAACACGGTGGGAGCGACGCATTGGACAATCTGGCGCTCGCGTGTATCGCCTGCAATCTTTATAAGGGGCCAAACCTTTCCGGAATCGATCCTGACACCAGCGCCCTGACTCCCCTCTTCCATCCTCGCACCGATCAATGGAAGCAGCATTTCGAGTTCGATGGTCTGGAGATTACCGGTCTGACTGCTGTCGGACGGGCGACCATGGTCGTGCTGCGTCTGAACGATCCTGTTCACCTGCGTCTGCGAATTGCGGCCGACCGGAAATGACATTTCCTTCCGGCTTGAATCGAAACAGGAGGGGGAGTCGATTATCAGGAGGATGTGAGTGTAACGTCCTTTTCTGTTAATCGCCTTCATTGTTCTTTTTCAGCCAATCAATCGCATCCGGGTCACCCGCTACGGCGGCTTTTCGTATCCATTGCCGACCTGTATCAACATCTTTGGGAATGTACTCACTGGAACCGCGCATCGAAAAGTGGCCAACTAGATACATCGCATGCGGGTGTCCGTTCTCAGCGGCCTTAAGCCACCATCTATCTCTGGCAATGAAATCCGGCCAATGATAGCTGAGTCGTGTCCAGTAATAGTTTCCAAGTTCGAACTGAGCATCGCGATTTCCAGTCAGTGCGATGGCTCGATAGTACATTCCGGGTCCAAAATACATCAGGACATAAAAAGCCATTAACGTCGCGACAACAATGCTGATCTTTTTTCGAAACTTCGGAAGAAACATCGCCAACGTCGCAACAAAAATGGAAAGCAACGGGAGAGCAATGACAAGCACGTCAACAGGCATAAAATCTTGTCCGTGATCATGAAACTCACCAGAGCGGACTGAAATACTCATTTGTCCCAATGGGGTGAGACCACGAGAGCGCAAAGCCCTCCCCGCTCACCCTGGGGGCACCCCATCCATAACGACACCACATCACCAGCCGAGTGACATGTTGGTTTCGATCATCTTCTGGGCGTCTGTTAAATCGCTGCCGGTTTCGTGCATGTAGAGACGAATGGCGTGAACTTTATCGCCGGAGGCTTTCGCGAGACATTCACGGGCGGTGTCACACGGATCGGCTTTCGTCTCCAGTCCGAGGAGGCGTTTCGAAATCACCCAGACGTCACGAGGACGCTTTGTCACCCGGGTGATTTCTTCTTCGGGATAATGTTCGTTCGCAAACTTGCGGGCGTCTTCATTGCTTTCCGCCCAACCGATCATGATGTGTGCTGTGGTCTCGATCTCAAATAAAGGCATGGAATCACTCCATCCGGGTTGATTGGCTGTGTGTTGCTGACAGGTCACCGAAGACGGACACTTCAAATGCCGGGTTCCGGTTTCAAACGGGACTCAATTCCATGGAGGCAGGTTCGTGCCTGATTCCTCAAATATGAAGTTCTCTCCATTTTGACGCAAGGATTTCAGGAAGAAAGACCCCAGGGGAGAAATGGGGAAAATTCTAAATCCTAAATTCTAAGAACCAATCAAATTCAAAATCCGAAACGGTGAGTATGCAAGCCATGTTTTCGTTTGAATTCTTTCGAGACAATGCTTCGATCTTTTCCTCATTTGTTTGGTTCTTAGAATTTCGTATTTAGAATTTTTTCTGCCCCTTATTTCACGACGCGGCGAATCTCATCAATCGTGGTGACTCCCCGGACGACCAGACGGATCCCTTCTTCCGTCATGTAGAGCATACCGTCTTTTCGGGCTTCGTTCTTGATGGTGGACATGGCGGCTCCCTCGCGAATCAGGTCTTTCATACGCTCATTGATGGCCAGCAATTCATAAACGCCGATTCGCCCCTGATAGCCAAGTCCTCCGCAACGAGGACAGCTTTTATCCTCTTTGGGAGGAGCGAAGAATTCCTTGATCTTCCCGGCAGGAAGTCCCAGTTCGGCGAGCAGTTCCGGTTTTGGAACGTACGATTCACGGCACTGTGAACAAATACGCCGGGCGAGTCGCTGAGCCAGAATGGCGGACACCGCCGTCGACAGCATGAACGGTTCCACTCCCAGATCGATCAAACGGTAAAGTGCGGTGATGGAATCATTGGCGTGAACAGTGGAGAAGACCATGTGCCCGGTATTTGCCGCCTGACACGCGATTTTTGCGGTCTCTTCGTCTCGAATTTCCCCGATCATGACGACATCAGGGTCCTGACGCAGAATACTTCGCAGTGACTGACCGAACGTCGTTCCCCCTTTTGTGTTGATTTCGATCTGGGTGACGCTGTTCATCTTGTATTCGACCGGATCTTCGATCGTGATGATGTTCTTGACGTGAGCGTCCAATTCGTTGATCGCGGCATAGAGCGTGGTTGATTTTCCCGCTCCCGTCGGTCCGCAAACCAGCATCAGTCCGTGCGGCTGATTGATCACTTCCATCAACTTGTCGGCGACCTGTTTTCGCATTCCCAGTTGTGACAGGCGACTGACCGAATTCGACTGATCCAGAATACGTAAACTCACCTTTTCCCCGTGACGGGTCCCTTGAGATGCGACACGGAAATCAATTTCACGTCCTTCCAGAATGGCCCCGAAACTGCCGTCCTGAGAACGGCGTCGTTCGGTGATATCCATTGCGCAGAGAACTTTGATGATGTTCGCTACCGCGTCACCGGTCGCCTTGTCAAACGGTTCCGCAGGGAACATGACACCGTCGATACGTAAACGGATTGAGAGTTCAGTCTCTTTCGGTTCCAGGTGGATATCGGTCGCTCGTCTCAAGAGAGCGTCGTAAATCAGTTCCTTCGCGGCGACATATCCCTTTGACGATTCCACCTGCTTGGAACGGCTGGCATCTTTCTGGCCGGTCCGGGATTTTCCGACAAAGGTAATTGGCGGGCCGGTATGAGCATCCCCCTGGCCTTTTCGCCCGATATTGATTCCGATTTTTGCCAGCTGTCTTCGAGACCAGCTTTCCAGATGGCTGGGAGTCATCACCTGACGATTAGGGGGAACGCACTGATTTCGTTCCCAGACATAAAATCCCAGCGGTCCTCCAAGGGCCAGCGCCATGACACCGGTTCCAACGATAAAACCAGGGGACGAGAGCAACAACAGAAATGAGAGCGCGCCGCAAACCAGCATCCAGCTGTTCCAGAAGTCCGGGCGGACTTTCAACCCGCGACTGTCTTCATGCACCCAGTTGCTGTAATGCAACCAGAACAGAAACGCTCCGATCACGAACGTCAGCTTGCCGAGTGAAAAATAAAACCCTGATTGTGGTTGCGTCGTGACACGAAGATTCGGGTGATCCGGTCGGGAAGGAACAACGCTTCCGCGAGCGAACGGATCCGGGGGCAACGGATAGGGTGCCATGCCGGAATAACTGGTGGACGCCGGAGGGGGCGTTTGTGCCTGTGCGCTGACAGTCTGGAAGACCAGACTCACGACACAGGCGAGAAACAACAGGCATTTGCACGCGGTCTTCAATGAATTGGTCCCCGCTGAGTCGTGAATGGCGCGACAATGCACGCCAGTGTGTGTGAGTCGATCTGATCCTGAACGTATCGTCCAGGTGTTTACAGGATCGACGGCCCTTTCACCTGAATTCCCTTGATCGCCATTTTCAATTCTTCGACATTCGGAGAGATTTCAAATGCGTCTGCCCGACTGATCATTTCACGTGTCACGAAAGAATACAGCGAGTCGTTGAACAACTGCATCCCTTCATCTTTACCGATTCGAATCGCCGAAGACAGTTTCTCGTCCGATCCTTCCAGCACCAGCTTGCGCACGGTCGGATTGAACAACATGATTTCGACAATGGGAACCCGTGACGGTTTCTCGACAATCGTTTTCAACAGTTTCTGCCCGACGATGGCTTTCATGTTCATCGCCATACTGGCTCGAATGGCGCTGTGCATGGTCTGTGGGAACAGGTCCAGAATACGTTGAATCGTTCCAGGGGCACTGGATGCGTGAATCGTTCCGTACACCAGGTGACCGGTTTCTGCAGCGTGGATCGCCGTTTCGAACGTTTCCTGATCCCGCATTTCTCCTACGAGAATAATATCGGGATCTTCCCGCACCGCATGTTTCATCGCGATATGAAAGTCGATGACATCCTGCCCGATCTCACGCTGATTGATCAGACATTTATCCGCCGTGTACACGAATTCGATCGGGTCTTCAATCGTCAGAACGTGCTTGCGATAGTGACCGTTGATCCAGTTGAGCATTGACGAAATGGTGGTCGACTTTCCCGACCCGGTCACTCCGGCCAGCAGCACCATTCCCTGATCGTACTTACAAAGGTCTTCCATGATCGGAGGAAGAAACAGCCCTTCGAACGGCGGAATGGAGATTTCCACCTTTCTGGCACACAGGCCGGGCTTTCCCAACTGCTTGAACAGATTCACACGGAATCGCCAGTTTGTCCCCTCGTAGTCGACGACATGCGAAAAGTCGGCCCCACCGTTCTGTTCCATGATCCGTTTGTTACGGTCGTCCATCACTTCATAAAACATCGCCCATAACGTTTCGGCGGAAAGAGCGGGCATTTGCAATTCACGAATCGCCCCCTTCACTCGCATCATGGGGGGCTTGTCGGTCTGCAGGTGGAGGTCGGATGCATTGTGCTTGATCTGCAGGCGAAAGAGTTTATTGATCTCCGGATCGGGAGCATCCTTGATGACCTTGGGAGGGCCCATGATCTCGGCCGGAGCACTTGGTGCAGGAGCAGAACCGTGTGAAGACATGTATGAACACCTGAATCAAATGAATCGCGAAACAAAAGAGGGGATCATGACGCACGACGCTGTCTGGTTTGGCACTGTCTGGTTTGGCACGATGTCCTTTCCCTCAGCGTGCATGCTTCTGGCGATGTTCCCATCCCAATATGGTCGACGCCAGCGCCCATTTTGCCAGTAATCCCCGCATCAGACCCGACGGGATCTGTTTTCCAACTTCTCCGTATAGTCCTATCTCCATACTGGCAGACGGGCTTCGGCGTTTTTCTGGTCAAACGGACACCGCGCGGTCACATCATAAACCGAATAACTCCAGTGTAACAGTCTGACAATTTTCTTTCCAAATCGGAACGTCACTCAAAATTCGCTCGGGTGCACTCAATCCGCGCCTTGCAGAACAGACCGTAACACCACGAACGTAGAACCCGGTCACCATTAAAGAATACCGATCGACAATGCTACGGTTCGAACCCGCTCTACGATTAAGAACCCCTAACAAAACTGACACCGATCCGCTCGCGGAAAGGAAATATTCATTGTTTGAGAGGTTTTGTTCGCGGCTCTAGATAAGGTCGCATGGATGTACCCTGTTCAGTACGCACAGTGACAAGAAATTTTTTGAGAAATCGCTTCACTTTCGATCCGCCTGAACGTGAGACCCCGATTATGAGGAAAGGATGAAGTGAGCCATCTGGAAAGCCTCTGGAATCAGGGGATTGCCTGTTGTTTGCGCTCGTCTGTTTTCGATGTTGTTTTCGTCGCAACAGTAATCAGTCAATGGAGGTTACTGTTTGATAACGACGGAGCTGTTCATGAAGAATTGATCACATTGGTACACATCAACGTTGACTGTGCCGGGGACAGGTTCACAGAGTGTCGCGGTCAATCAATCAAAATTTCCGCAGCGCAATCTCATGGTCAAGCAAACTCCCCTATTTATCATGCAAAGTACGAGACATGGCGTATAACTTTCATGGAGACAGGGTTCCTTGAGGATTTTTGTCGAAAAAGTTGAAATCGCCCAAAAATACTTCGTGGACGGGGAGTGGAGTTGTGTTAGGATGAATCCGCGTCTCAGGTGTTTCAGGATGGGATCGCCCCACGAGGGGGCCACTCCCAGATCAGCCATCTTGAGGTTTTATGAACTCAGGTATGGTTTCCTCAGGGGGGTAACGGCTCCGTGGCGCAGTGGTTTTGGAAGTGCAGCCATGGCCTGTTTCAATTGAATGGGCTCGCTGAATTCCGAGCCTGACCAATCTGGCTGAACACTTGAAAGCATCAGATGTTACGTCAAGAATGCGGTATACAGTTCGACGTGAGTTCGAACTTCAGGGAGAGAGTAAGGATGCTGTCACCCCGATCTGACAATTGCGGTTTGATAAAAACCTCAGACAAAACCCTCCTTGATCCGCTCGCGGAAAAGGGCATTCTCGTTGTTAAAGAGGTTTTGTTCGTGGCATTGAAAAGGATCCTGTTGGCAATCCCATTCTTTACCTTCGGGTTGCCACCGTCCAGCTCCGGGCAAACTGGAGGGCTGCATCAACTCAGGTTGTATCAGACCTGAGTGATGAATTGCAGTTGTCTGGTTTCCTGACCGTTCGTGACCGATTGCATGATGTCGGCTCGAACATTTGATCCCGTTAAATTGTCACCCTGATGTCTGATTCAACTGATTCCCTTGGAATTCGCGCTCTCCCCCTGATTGAAACGGGCGTGAATATCCGATTGTCGTTCAAGAGGATGGTTGCATTGCGGCAGGTTTGACAAAAGTCATCGCCGCCGGTGTATTGGCAGGTGTCATGACATCAGTCCTTCCCGACGGCCCGTTCATTGAATATTCGAAATCACCATCAATAGCTATTTGTGCAGGAGTTGAACGTGCATCGACTTGATTCTGGTCTCGCGGACCTGATGAAGCGATCCCATAAACAGGGTTATCTGACTTTCCAGATGGTCGATGCCTATTTGCCGGATGAAGGAGGCGATCCGGTGATGATGGACCGGATCATCCATGCGCTGGAAGAACTCCATCTCCCCCTGATCAACGATCCCAGCGCTCCGAAAACAGTCGCTGAGAAAACGCGACAGGAACAGCAGCAGACTCAGGAACCCGATATCACGGCCATGGCATTGGCGCGGGGACTGATCGAGCCCGACGCTCCCATGTCGTCTCGTGATCCGATCCGGATGTACTTGAGCCAGATGGGAAATATCCCACTGCTGACCCGGGAAGATGAAATCTTTCTGGCCAAGCAGATCGAAGTGACACGCAAACGGTATCGGCGAATGCTGATGCAATCCGATTTCGCCCTCACAACCGCCGTTGAGATCCTCGAACAGGTTCACTCAGGTGAGTTGCCGTTCGAGCGGACTCTGCGGACTTCCGACACGGAAAATACCAAGAAAGAGCAGATCCTGGGCCGCATGCCGGTCAACCTGCCGACTTTGAAGCACTTGCTGGCCGAGAACCGCAAAGATTTCGAATTGCTCTGCGAGGAAGAGACTTCGAATGAAGTCAAGCAGGAAGTCAAAGCCCGGATGTTTTCGCGCCGCCGCAAGATGTGCAGCCTGGCGGAAGAACTTTCACTGCGAACCCATCGTCTGCAACCGGTCTACAAACGGATGCAGCAGATCGGGGAACGGATGGTGGAACTCATTCGTGAGATCAACCTGATCAAACGAAAGCCAACTGCCGCCAATGAAGTCTCGCTCCTTCGTCGCGAACTTCAGGAACTGGTCGCCATGACCTGTGAAACTCCTGAAGAATACAAACAGCGACTGGCAGGAATTCGTGAGCGATTCGACGCCTGGACTCATGCTAAGCAACAATTGTCTGGCGGAAACCTGCGTCTGGTGGTCTCGATCGCCAAGAAGTACCGAAACCGTGGCCTGAGTTTCCTCGACCTGATTCAGGAAGGAAACGCCGGTCTGATGCGCGGGGTTGAGAAGTACGAATACCGCCGTGGTTACAAGTTCTCAACCTACGCGACATGGTGGATTCGGCAGGCGATCACCCGGGCGGTGGCCGATCATGCCCGAACCATTCGTATTCCGGTCCACATGTTCCAGAGCATCTCGACTCTGAAAGCCAAGAGCGAGCAGATTCGACAGGAAACCGGTCGGGAACCGACGACCGAGGAACTGGCCGAAGCCGTCGGGCTTTCCGTTGAGGAAACCGAACGGATCATGAAGACCTGGAAGCATCCGATCAGTCTCGATACGCCCGTTGGCGAAAGCGAAGACTCCAGCTACGGGGACTTCCTCGAAGACAGCAGCGAAAGCACTCCGGCCGATTCCGCAATGCACCAGATGCTGCGTGACAAGATCAATCACGTGCTGAAAAGCCTGACCTATCGCGAGCGGGAAATCATCAAACTCCGCTACGGTCTGGGAGACGGTTACAGCTACACGCTGGAAGAAACCGGACGAATCTTCAAAGTGACACGCGAGCGTATTCGACAGATCGAGTCGAAAGCACTTCGCAAACTGCAGCACCAGACTCGTGCCGAGCACTTGCGAGGATTCGTTGAATCCTTGTACTCCGGCGGTGACGTTGAACTTCCTGTCGTCGAAGCCGAAGAGGAAGATCTGGAACCCGTCGAAGTCTGATCGTTTGAGATCAGGACGTTTAAATATGAGCCGCGCACATCATTGATGTACGCGGCTTTTTGTTTGTCTGGGAGGGCGAGGCTCCTGTCGAGCCGCAAACTATGGAAAGCGTTCCCCCTTGCTCGCGGCTCGGCAGGAGCCTCGTCCTTCCGAATACGGGCCTTTCTTGAAGTCGGCAAATGCTCTGAAACCGGATCAGCGCACCGTTGCCACTCTGCCCGCGCGGATTAAGATAGGAACACAGTTTGATCTGCAAATTGTTGATCTGCAAATTGCTTTGAACGACCGCACGCGCGCTCAATGTCGGAGACAGTGGCTTCATGCACAAAGTTCTCACGCTGATTCTCGCCGGGGGAAAAGGGACCAGACTGGAACCACTTACCAACGATCGCGCGAAACCGGCTGTCCCCTTCGGCGGGGCCTTTCGAGTGATCGACTTTCCCTTGTCCAACTGTATCAACAGCGGGCTACGGCAGGTTCTGGTGATGACGCAGTACAAGGCCGCCAGTCTTGCCAGGCATATTCATCAAGCCTGGCATTTCCTCTGTCGGGAACTGGGAGAATTCATCGATGTTCTTCCTCCACAACAGCGACTCGGAGAACACTGGTATCGGGGAACGGCCGACGCGGTGTATCAGAACATCTACACCATTGAGCAGTGCAACTCTCAGGACATTCTCATCCTTTCCGGGGATCACATCTACAAGATGGATTACTCGCAGATGCTGCGAGAACACCGGGAGAGCGATGCCGACTGCACGATCGCCTGTCTGCCGGTTTCGCTTGAAGAAGGCAAATCATTCGGAGTGATGGGGATCGACTCCCAGTTTCAGGTTCATCAGTTTCAGGAAAAACCGGCGGAACCATTTTCGCTGCCCGGCGATCCGAACCGATGCCTGGCGTCGATGGGGGTCTATGTTTTCAAGGCGTCGTTCCTGCTGAATGAACTGTGCCGGGAAGCGACCAATCCGACGTCATCACACGATTTCGGCAAAGACATTATCCCTCGCATCATCGGGTCTCACACCGTGCGGGCGTATCCGTTTCAGGACCGGAACACCGGAGATGAGCTTTACTGGCGCGATGTCGGAACACTCGATTCCTACTATGAAGCTCAGATGGATCTGGTTTCCGTCGACCCCAAGCTGAACATGTATGACGCCACCTGGCCGATTCGAGGAGACCATCCTCCGTTGCCCCCGCCGAAATTTGTGTTCGCGTCGTTCGACTCAGAACCACGACGGGTCGGTCATGCTCTGGATAGCATTGTCTGTCCCGGCAGTATCATTTCCGGGGGAGAAGTGACGCAGTCCATCATCTCGTCGAACGTGCGGGTGAACAGCTATTCGCAAGTTCATGCGTCCGTTCTGTTTGATCATGTCAACGTGGGGCGTCATGCACGAGTGCGACGAGCCATCATCGACAAAGGGGTTCAGATCCCCCCCGGCATGAGCATTGGTTTTGATCCGGACGAAGACCGGTCTCGCGGTTTAACGGTCACCGAATCCGGACTGACGATCGTTCCCAAATGGCACCGCTTTGACCACGAATCCAACGGCCCGATCTCAAACGGTCAATGAGAGATCGCCTGTTGAATGTAGTGCTGTGTCACAAAGATGACCCCGGTCACCGCAACGACCGTGTACAAAAAAAATAAGATCAGAATTTTAGACATGGCCGATCCGGCCTTGGCGTCGTCGGCCAGGAACTGTTGATGCTCTTCTGATGTGAAAAGCGGAGATGCGGGTTCGATTGAATGGTGTGTCATGGTTTCTGTCTGCTGATTCTGGCTGGACTTTCGCTGTATTGGACGTGTTTCATGCAGGAGGAGCCTCGTCCTCCCGGTTGATGCGATCGCTTCAAAAACGAACGGCTCGGGATTCTGTTACTTTACCCCAACATACAATGTGGCAATACCGAACGTGAGTGGAGTGAATTTCACGTCACGTAAACCGCATTCTTCCATCACCTTGACGAGTGCTGCCCCACTGGGAAACTCACTCACCGACTGCGGGAGATAGTTATACGCTTCTTCATTGTTTCTGGCGAACAACTGACCAACGCGAGGGAGGACATTTTTGAAGTACCAGCGATACAGTCCGGCGAGCCCAGGGAGTGTCGGTTGTGAAAATTCCAGAATGGCCACCCGTCCTCCCGGCAGGCAGACGCGACGCATTTCCTGCAATCCGGCCCGTGTGTCGCTGACGTTTCGCAAGCCAAACGCGACGGAGACAATCTGAAACTGATCGTCCGGAAACGGCAACGATTGTGTGTCCGCTTCCAGAAACTGCAGGGTCCGACTGAAATTGGGATCAATGCGTTTCGCTTTCTTCGTGGCGATCTCCAGCATTTCCGGAGTGAAGTCGGTGCCGACGACCGAATCCTTACGTCCTGTCACTTCCCAGTAGGCTAACGCGAGATCTCCTGTTCCGGTACAAACATCCAGAATCGGCGCCGATCCCTCCGGAGGAACGTTTCTCACAGTGAACGTCCGCCAGTAAATATCAATTCCGCCGGACAGGAGATGATTCATCAGGTCATAACGTGCGGAGATCTCCCCGAACATTTTTTTGACCCGGTCTCCCGATTTGTCGACGGTCATGGTGGATTCTGCAGGTGTTGTGTTCAGGACTGTATTCATGAAAGCGATGTTTCGGCGGTCGTCTCAAGTTCTTCCACGGCCCCTGCTCCCAGTCGGGCGGCGATCCGGGACAACACCTGTCCGGTGGATTCACAGCGTCTTCCCCCCGACGCATGAAGAGTCGATTCATCATTGCGGGAAGCGGCATCAATCCACAAGCGACCGTCCCCTGACGACATCGAAGATGGCGCGAAATTCGGGGAAACACCGGGGAACCGCAACGCCACTTCTCTCCAGACCGCATCGGGAGTTCTTAACTCCACATGAGACGGCACAGCCACGAGAATCCCCGCCGCACGGGAAATCGGCAGACTTCCGACCGCCTGAAAGAGTTGCCGGACCTGTGTCGCTTGTGTGGCGGTTGTCCCGACAAAAACAACCTGACGGTGCCCTCCGCATGCAGGAAGATGCAAATCGACCACATCCGAATTGACCAGTCGCAACAGACTTAGCAGCAGTTTTTCCGTCAGCAGACTGGTGACGAATTCTTCCTGAAACCCAAACGCCGGGACCGAGGCCGGAAATAACGGGTTCGCCCGATGTGTGATCGCCGACAGACGCATCACCGGAAGACCGGAATGAGTTTCCAGTAACCCCGACGGTCCGCCAACCGTTCCGGAAACCGCTTCACTACCGGGTTCGAGGTATCCTTCGAAGATGATCTCGGCGTCCGCGGGAACATCCAGTTCTACGGATCGGGCACGAATCAGGTTCACGCATTCCTGACGCAAAATCCCCGCAAAAATCCAGGGGTCCATCATTGTGGGCAAGGGAAGTGACGCCACGTATGACAGAAGCGGATCCCCCCCCAGGGCAATCGCCACCGGGAATGGCCGTTTTCTGGCCTGAGCCTGTTTCCACTGTGTCAGACCGACATGTTCCGGCTGCCAGTGCAGAACGAGAGTTTCCTGATCGATGACGCCGACAGGGACTCTTTCCAGGGTCCGTTTCCCGTCAATTGATTCTGAAATGACGAGTCCGGCAGTGATGGTGGGGCGAGTTTCTCCCTGCCAGTTCTTCGGAATCGGGAACTCCCGGAGATTCAATTCTTTGCCGAGTTTCACGACCTGCTGACAGGCCCCCCGTCGAATGACTCGCGGGTGAAAGCGACTCCGATCTAATCCAGCACCCCCGCCAATTCCGAATTTCCAGTCCCGTTCCGCAACAGGAAAGGGATTGAACGCCGTCTGAAATCGGGTAACGACTTCGTCAATATTCTGGCATCCGGTGGCACGAAGAAACCGCTGGCGATTTCCCAGCAGATTGGTGACAACCGGGATGTGAGACCGCACCGGTCGTTCACACAGAATCACCGGACTTTGTTCACGGAACTCGCGGCAGATTTCCTGGGTGACTGCAGCGATTTCTTCGACGGGATCCAGTTCGACGTCCACACGTTCCAACTCACCGGCATCACTGGCGGCCTGCAGGAACTGCGTGAGATCATCAAATGCCATAAAATGGACCCAAGGGGGAAAATTCTAAATTCAAAATTCTAAGAACAAAAAGGAGAGAAACCCTAAAATCAAAATTCTAAATCCTAAACCAACAATGCAAGACGAGACTGAACTGGTCTCATCTGCTTCGAGTTGGGTCTTCGCGAATCTCTTTGGTTCTTAGAATTTTGAATTTAGAATTTTCCCCATCATGTTCCCTCGACCACTTTGCCTTCGGCTTTGCAGACGACCGGTTCAGGGCGACCGGCGATGGAAAAGGAAAGTTGCTCGGCAATCGGGCCCGGTGTGGGCGGAGCGGTGAGCTTGAAAGAAACGATATGCACCGGTTTTGATTCCCCGGAAGGTTGCATCACTTCAAAGAAATCCGCGGCATTACATTGAATCTGTGAAATCACGAACGGACGCTTCCCTCGCAGGACGACACGAAATTCCTTCGCTTCACCTGGCCTGAGATTCCCCAACTGCAGCACTGCTGGAGAGACAACAATATCCGGTTCCACCTTGCCGAAGACAAGCACGGGAACCTCTGGCGAACCTTCGTCGTTCGTGACCAGTGTGACCTGATCCTGAATTGTCCCCATCGGAGCCGTTGGCTTTAGTCTGACAACCAGTTGATAGGTCACCCGACCGGCGCCACGAAAAGTTTCTGTCAGATTGGCTTCGAGGTGATCGTTGGGAACCTTGGTCTCCTGAATCGCCCAGTTGTCTCGCCCAGCATAGGAAATTTCGAGATGTCGCTCTCCCCCCTGCCCGACCTCCACTGTCCCGAAGTCGGCGTTGCCCGGTTCAGGAGTCACGACCACGTCAGAACGAATATAAGCCGTGATGGGAACACGAACGGTTTTCGTTGCGGCCCCTTTGGCTCCATGGAAGGTGAGCGTCACATCGACATTGGAGTCTTTGCGGCGCATGAACTTTACGGTGTTCATCTTCACTTCGATGGCTGCTTTTTCATGCGTTTTCAGCATCGTGCGGTCAGGCTGAGCCGCCGTACAACCACAAGTGGTCCCGACATTCGCAATGCTGACGTCCTCTTCGTAAAGGTTCGTCACGTAAATTGTTGTTCGAGTATCCGCTCCTCGGGCAACGGTGCCGAAATCATGCTGCAACTGGGAGAACATCTTTTCTGCCCAGTTCAACGGCTGTTGAGCAACGGCCACACTTTCCCCAACTGCAAAACAGAGAGAAAACGAAAAGGCCAACACTCCGACCGCATTCATCCGACTCAACATGATAGAGATTCTCCTCCCAATCATTCGCACGCCCTGAGTTGATGCGAACCCCGCCCGAATTCCCCGGATTATAAACGACTTACGTCACCATCGCAATTTTGTTTTCATCAATGTGGAAGATGAGACAGTCGGCTCCCGGAGATCGGGTTCCAATCTGGGAGAAGACCAGAGATTCATCCGAAATTCCAGACGGATCTTCATTTTAAGTAACGATTTTCGTTGTCGTCCAGTTTTTCTATTTGTCAGGGGGGCCTGCAACCCGCGCAATCGATCAACTCATTTCGATGACAACCGCAGTGGCATTGTCGCGACCGTCGGCGGCAACGGCGGATTTCACAATTCGTGTTGCCGGTGGATCTCCGACCATTTCATTAGGAGGAAATCGAATCAGGTCTTCCAGTGCATGATCCCAGAGTCCTTCCATCACCCCGTCTGTACAGAGCAGAAGCCGATCCCCAGGAGCCAACACGAGTTCTCCAATCTGCGGGTTGACGAACTGATTTCCCGAACCCAGCGCCTGTGACAGCACGTTCTTGCGAGGATGCGTTCGGGCCTGGCGCTCGTTCAGCTCTCCTTTTCTTCGCAACCAGCCGACATGTGAATGGTCGTGCGAAATCTGCTCCAGTCCACCCCCTTTTTTGAGAAAATAAATCCGGCTGTCTCCGATGTGCCCGAAGTAGAAGCGATCGTGAATGAACCAGACCAGGCTCAGCGTGGCCCCCATGTTGCGGCCTTCTTCATAGCTGGCACCAAGCACGGTCAGCTGACGATGAATTCCCAGAAACAGCTCACGAATACAGTCACGTATCCCGGCAGATTGATTTTTGACGTTCAGGTGGAACCGCTGCGGCATGAGTCGCGTAATGTTGTCGACGGCACATTTACTGGCAAATTCCCCGGAACGTTCTCCTCCCATTCCGTCACTGACAGCGAAGATGTAATCGAATCCATTGATGGGGACTTCTCCCCGACTCGCCAGGTAAACGAACTCCTGACGACTGAACGCCAGACCGAGAAATTCGTCTTCATTGTTGGGACGAATCTTTCCAACATCCCGATACCCGGACCATTTCACACGAGTTGGAATTTCCGGCTCGAGGAAATCGTCAGCATTGATCGGCCCTTCCAGCTTCGGCGGCGGAGGCGGAGCAGCAGCGGCTTTATCCAGAATGGTCGCAAACTCGAAATCGATCAGGCAGAAGCGACCTGTCTTCGAGTTGTAAGTCACGTTCCTTAAAAAGGGATCATCGTGCCGAACACCGTATGTTTCCAGTTCCGCAAAGAGCGACTTGAGTTTTTCGTCATCCATACGATCGACGCGAGCCCCGCAATTGGTTGTAACCAATTCGAGTTTGTCCGCATCGTAACCGAGAACACGGGGAACAAACTCACAGCCCCGTTCTTCCAGGTACTGCAACACCCGTAATTCGTTCTCGAAACGTTCCTGTGCATTCTTGTGTCGGAACAATTTGTGGACAGAGCCGTCGTACCCGATTCTGACCAGCGCTCTGGCTGTATCTTTGGCTTCTTCCACGGATGTACTCTTTCAAATACTCAAGCAAAACCGATTGATCGCTGTCTGCCTGCGGCAGCCCGATCCAATTTACAGCCACCGGGAACACAAAAAAAGCCGCATACTCGAAAGTATGCGGCAAGCGGGGGGAACAGGAGAATCGTTCAGGAAGACCTGAACTCAAATCAGCCCTCTGGAACCAGTTTGAGAGTCTGAGTCAGACGGGCCAGAATCGTGTATGGGTCGGCCTGTGAGTTTGGACGACGGTCTTCCAGGTAGCCCCGGTAAGCATCGTCTTTGACGAATGCGTGAGGGATACGAATGGAAGCCCCACGGTTGGCGACACCGTAGTTGAATTTGTCGATCGACTGGGTTTCGTGCAGCCCGGTCAATCGCAGGTGATTGTCTGGACCGTAAGCGGCGATGTGCTCGTCTTTGTATTTTTCGAAAGCAGCCATCAGGCGCTCAAAGTACGGCTTTCCGCCAACTTCCCGCATGAACTTTGTGGAGAAGTTGGTGTGCATTCCGGAACCGTTCCAGTCTCCCTTGACCGGCTTGCAGTGCCACTCAATGTCCAGACCGTACTTTTCCCCCAGTCGGACCAGCATGTAACGCGAGATCCACATGTCGTCACAGACCTTTTTCGCTCCTTTGGCGAAGATCTGATATTCCCATTGCCCTTTGGCGACTTCGGCATTGATCCCTTCCAGATTGATTCCGGCAGCGCGAACAATGTCGATATGCTCTTCGGCGACATCACGGGCAATGTCTCCCATGTATTTGTAGCCAACACCGGTGTAGTACGGACCTTGTGGTGCCGGATAACCCTCTTCTGGGAAGCCGAGTGGTTTGCCGTCGCGCCAGAAGAAGTATTCCTGCTCCAGACCGATCCAGAGGTCCGCATCGTCAATAATGGCGGCGCGCTGGTTGGTTGGATGTGGCTCACCATTTGGCAGCAGCACTTCCGTCATCACCAGAAACCCGTTCTTCCGGGTGACGTCTGGGTAGAAGGCAACCGGTTTCAGCAGGCAGTCTGAACTACTTCCTTCGGCCTGCATTGTTGAACTGCCGTCGAATCCCCACATCGGCAGATCGGTCAGAGACTTTGGCTCTGTGTCAACAATTTTGGTCTTGCTGCGCATGTTGGGAACGGGTTTCGTTCCATCCAGCCAGACGTATTCCAGTTTGTACGTTGGTAAACTCATTCGTCGTTCACTCCAGTCGAGATCATAAAGGCGAGGCGACAGCATGCCTGACTGTGCAGTCTCACACAGAGGGCGCAACCGATTTCATAGAGCCGATCCGTAGCCACTTCGCACCGATGAGGAACGCCTGAAAGACAGGCGACCCACCTTGGTCATTCACGTCTCCCCCGGCATCCTTCCCGAAGAAACGATCTGGAGAAACTCTCCAGTGTGGTGCGAATTTCTCTAAAATCAAAGTCCGCGACTCTTCGATTCCGCCACTCATGCAGGTCGTCACTCCAATTCGAGCACCATGCTGAATTTGGAGGCAGATTCGCCCACTTTGGGGGCATCTGGAAATGCTCGATGTTACGGATTTCCTGAAAATCAGGGGAGTTGTCCGTGTCTCTTTCATTTCGTTTGTGACCTAGGGCAAACATGGTGCCAAGTTCACAGGGGAAACTGCAAGGGTGGGAACGAAGAACTCACAAATTGGAAATTCAACAACCAAGGGCCTGGCACCGAGGGGGATTTGCAAGGGGCATTCCCAGTTTTGCAGCGAGAATTCCAGATCTCCCATCCTCTGGAGCTTTCCCCGAATGTTGCAAAAAAGAACTGCCAAGAATCTTTGCAGAATTGACAACGCCTCCTGATTTTGTTGTGATAACACGAAAATCTTGCACCAAATCCACAATTTTGAAAAAAGGCTGTTGAATCACTCGAAGCGAATCCGTTTCCAGCGTTTTAGATTTTCAACAAACTTGAAAATTTAAGCCAACACAACATCGCATCAACGAGTATTCTCTTGAGGTTTTATTTTGCCAGAGGGGCCGGGCAAAGTATACTGAAGAGAAGTGTGCTAGCTACTGGCCAGCCTCGTAGTGTCCAGTTTGTGAAATGGATCTTTCGAAAGGGCCGTGACTAAGACTTTCGAGCAAAATCGCTTTTCAACAGGACCGCCGAACTCGTCAACGAGAGGTTGTCGCAGGGTTGAAATGATTGTGGGAACGATCGTGTAGGCACATGCAAGGTTTTCACGGGAAGTGTTTTTCCCGTGGCTCATTTTTCGGCGGGGATTTTGGAGTACACACAGATGAGAATGTTACGTCGAGGATTTACCCTGATTGAGTTGCTGGTGGTGATCGCGATCATCGCCATTCTGGTCGCATTGCTGCTGCCAGCCGTCCAACAGGCTCGCGAAGCCGCACGCCGTTCCCAGTGCAAAAACAACCTGAAACAACTCGGGCTGGCTCTGCACAACTACCACGAAACCTACAACCTGCTCCCACCAGGGGTCATGAGCTACGTGACCGGAACAGCGACGGTCGATATTGGAAACGGGACACCATACTGGTCATGGGGAGCTTCAATCCTTCCTCAGACAGATGGAGCAACCGTCTTCAATACACTGCAGCCTGGTACTAACAATGTTGCTGGTCTTTCAGGTACAGGGGGAACAGCGGCTCAGCAAACGGCCTTGACGACCCCTTTGACCGTGTTTCTCTGCCCATCCGACACCGTTCCTCCACTGAACAGTATCCGTACAACAACCCTGACAATCGGCGGCACAGCCAGCGCTGCACTTGGCAGCAGCAGCTATGTGGCTTCACATAATGTTGGAAATTCCGGTGCTGCGGGAACTCTTCAGAGTTCGACAACAACTGATGCTGTTCTGAGGACAAATACAAATCATTACAAGACTGCGTTTAATGCAACAACTCCGTACTCGGGCTATGTTGGGGCATTCGCTATCAACTCTTCAACAGGATTTCGCGATTTCACCGATGGACTGAGTAATTCAGTACTGATCGGAGAGCGCTCCTGGAAAGTTGCAACTTTTACTAACAGTTCAGGTCTCGCCATTGCAAGCACGGGACAACCTGATACTCTTGGCGTTGCCACTGGCAAAATCAACATCAATTCTGATAACCCCCGGGGATACAGCAGCTTCCACACCGGAGGTGCTCACTTCCTCCTGGGGGATGGAGCTGTTCGGTTCATCAGTGAAAATATTGCTTTCACTCTGCCAGGGAACACAGCAACAACCGCCGCAGCGATTCAAGCGGGCAATACCTTTGCACAGTTGATTGGAATTCGTGACGGTCAGGTGGTTGGTGAATTCTAATTCACCCCCCCTCTCGCGACCTGAAGTTCAATTCAAGCCGGCCTTCATTCAGTGAAGGTCGGTTTTTTTGTGTCTTGCCTTTCCTGACGGCCTTCAATGTGTCTCACATGGCGTGGCGATATCTCACCGATTAGACTATGAGACCCCATATCCAAGGTCTTTCCACGGTAGGGATATTCCATTCTTTGTGATTCTGGGATCATATGGAATGTGATGCCACATGAAAGACGGAGTCTGCTTTCATCCATAATCTCACACAGGGGCCAGATAAGAGACATGGTAGCGACAACTCAAAACGCCTCGAAATCATCCAGACGTGACTTTGTCATCAACGTCGTGTTGGCGTGCTTTCTTCTGGTTTCGATTCCCACAGCAGTCTATTTTCCGACGCACCGGTATAATTTCGTCGAGTTAGATGACTACGCCTTTGTCTTTCAGAATTCGGTAGTCGCACGCGGACTAACTTTTGATGGCCTGCATTATGCATTCTTTACTGCGAATCAGGGAAATTGGACCCCAGTCACCACACTATCCTGGATGGCAGATGTGACCCTTTGGGGAATGAATGCAGGGAAACTTCACCTGACGAACGTTTTCTTTCATATTGTCAACACCCTTCTTCTTTACCGAGTCCTTTGGGTCTATACGAAGAGGCCGGGACGAAGTTTTGTGGTTGCTCTACTCTTTAGCATTCATCCGATCCATGTTGAATCCGTGGCATGGATTTCAGAGCGACGGGATGTCCTTTTCCTGTTCTGGGTTCTCGTTTCGTTACTCTGCTACCAGCGATATGTTCAGGGCCGTTCTCTTGCATGGTATCTGGCAACAACGATCGCTTTTTTGATGGCGTTGCTCTCGAAATCCATGGCTGTCACCCTGCCGGTTCTCCTGCTTTGCCTCGACTTCTGGCCATTGCAGCGCTGGATATCTTCATTGGACACCCCATTTTGGAAATCACCTAAATGGATCGGTCTGGTCGTCGAAAAACTTCCCTGGTTTCTTTTTTCATTTCTCACCGGAATCGTCACCGTCATCGCTCAAACAGAAGCCGGAGCGACCACATTTAACAATAGCTTCCCATTAATCGTGAAATTAGGAAATGCTGCCAACTCTCTGGTCTGGTACGTTCAGAAGGCGATTTTCCCGACAGATCTTTGCGTCATGTACGTACATCCAGGGTTAGATATCGACTATACAGCAGTTCTTCTGTCAGGCATCATATTGTCGGGAATTTCGCTATATGTGATCCTGAATAACTCGAAACGCCCTTATCTTCTAATGGGATGGACGTGGTTCGTGGTTTCTCTCCTTCCGGTCCTCGGGATCTTACAGGTTGGTGTGCAGGCCCGAGCAGATCGATATGCTTATCTTCCACAAATCGGGCTGGGAATCATGTTTGTCTGGCTGGTCGCCGACCTGATTCGTCGCTTGCCATTTTCACGATGCCTCGCTGCTGGAATGACGATTGGTTTCGCAGCTTTTCTGACGAATCTTGTAATCCCTCAAGTTAGAACCTGGCAGAACTCTTTCACCCTCTGGCAACGTGCCGCATTGGTTGATCCTTCGAATATGTTTTCAGTTTCTCAATACGGAATCATGACTCTGAGACTCGCAAATGATCTTGAGAATGCAGAAATCTTGTTTAAACGCGTCATGAAAATAAGGCCCGATTACGCTAATACCTATTGCTATCTTGGTGAGATTTATGAACGCAAAGGCAGGACCAAAGATGCCATTGACAAGCTTAAGGAAACCCTGGAGCTCGATCCGAATCATTTTGATGCGATGAAGCGTCTTGGGATTATTTACCAGAAACAGGGGGATATTGACCGGGCCAGTGAGATATTGACGAAGGCCGTTCAGGTTAATCAGACTGACGAGACCGTTCTAAACCGACTGGGATATTTGCACATCACTCGGGGTGAAGTGGAACCGGCGGCGAAACTGTTTCAGCAAGCGGTCGATGTGGCTCCGAATGACCTGATGTCTCGCGTGAATTATGGGATGGCACTCTACAATCTTCATCGGCACCAGGAGGCGATCGTTCAGCTTCGGAAGGCTCTTGAAATTGACCCGAAGAATGAGACAGCCCAGACTTATCTGAATACGATTCTTGAGCAGTCAAAAGTCCCGTGAGACGTGAGTGAAAACGTTTGAAACACAGAGGGACAGAGGAGCACAGAGTTCTTGTTTCTTCCTTTCTCTGTGGTCCTCTGTCCCTCTGTGTTTCTATTTTTCTTGCCTGAATCAATCCACGTTTGACGCAGCCTCTCCTTCTCTCGATCAATTCCTCAGTTTTGACGGGAAGCCACCTGATCTGGTATGAAACAACCGTAGTCGTTTGGTTCAGGTCTCTGTCTGGGATGAAAGTTGTCAGGTGAGTTACACGCCCGGCTTGCAGGTGAAATCCGCGACGCGGTATCGCGTGACAAGGGTGCTCCCGATTGCCGGGGAAGTGCTGGTTCATGTGGGAGATCGGGTGACTGCCGATCAACCGGTCGCGCGGGCCGACCAACCGGGGGATGTATTCCCGATCAATGTGGCGAATGCTCTTTCTGTCAGCGCCGGTGATGCGGCGGCGGCGATGCTCAAGCAGGCGGGAGAGAAGGTTTCGACCGGTGATGTTCTGGCGGAATCCAATGGACTCTTCGGGTTCTTCCGCCAGACTTGTCACTCCCCCCAGACGGGGACGATTGAATCGATCTCCAGTGTAACCGGTCAGGTGATTCTACGCGGGACTCCTCGACCGGTGGAGGTGAACGCCTTTGTCGCTGGTGAGGTGGTTGACGTTCTTCCTGGAGAAGGGGTGACCATCGAAACAGAAGCGGCGTTCATTCAGGGGATTTTCGGAATTGGAGGGGAATGCAACGGTCCGTTGCAGGTGCTGGTTTCGTCTCCGGATGAGGATCTGGTTCCTGAGTTGTTTCGCCCGGAACATGCAGGTTGCGTGATCGTTGGTGGACGACGCATTCATGGAGATGCGGTCGCCCGGGCGAGAGAACTGGGAGTGAAAGGAATCATTGCCGGAGGAATCGATGATCAGGATCTGATGGAGATTCTGGGCTATGACCTGGGCGTGGCGATTACGGGGTCGGAGAAGATCGGTATCACGGTGATCATCACCGAAGGCTTCGGAGAGATTGCGATGTCGCAACGAACGTTTTCTCTGTTAAAGTCATTTCACGGGGAATTGACGTCGATCAACGGGGCGACACAGATTCGCGCCGGGGTGCTGCGACCGGAAATCGTCATTCCTTTGATGGGTGCCGTTGAAAATTCCTCATCTGTCGCGGAACGGGCCGTTGCGGGGGAACTGGAAATCGGGGCAGATGTACGACTGATTCGCGACCCCTATTTCGGGGAGTTGGGGACTGTCAGCGAACTTCCGGTCGACCCGCAGAGATTGGCATCGGGCTCGAAGGCGAGAGTATTGAAGGTTCGTTGTCAGTCCGGAGAAGAGGTGATTGTTCCTCGGGCCAACGTGGAGATTGTCGTCGAATGAACCGACTCCCATTTCTCATCAACGTCATTGTGTGGAGCCTGTTTTCGTCTGCGCTGATTGCAGCGCCTCCTGCCCCGCCGGTTTCGGTCTCTGCTCAGGATCATCCCTGGGACAAGGGAACTGCGATTGATGTCACGATTGAACTCCCTTTGCAGGCGGATTCGGTTGAGTATCGCATCGAACGGGCGGGTGAGTTTCGGGGCGTCTATTCAGAAGTTCTTCTCGTTGAACCGAACGAAAAGCAACTCACTGCCGGCCGCATGACGGTCACGGTGCGTGATTGTCTAAGAAATGTTCCCTACTGGTTTCGGGTGGCCGCAATCAATGATCAGGGAGAACGTTCTTCATTTGTCGGGCTGGCGGAAAACGAGCCAGTGGTGGCGACATTGCAACTCTTTGACGGGAGTCGTTTCTGGCTGTTGTGGATGGTCGTGCTGATCTGTGGGGCCATTATCGTTTTCACCTTGCTGGCCCGATTTGGGATGCCGCTCAAAATTCGCAAAATCGCCGGACTCGAGGCGATCGAAGAAGCGGTCGGACGCGCGACCGAAATGGGGCGATCCTGTCTCTTCGTTCCTGGTATTCAGGACATGAATGAGATGCAGACCATTGCTGGACTGACGCTGCTCTCCCGGGTCGCCGAACGGGCCGCCGAGTACGATTGTGAACTCGAGACACCAACTTCAAAATCACTCGTCATGACCGCCGCGCGGGAAACAGTGGCGAATGCGTTTCTCGCGGCAGGTCGACCAGATGCCTATCGGGAAGACCTGATTTATTACGTGACCGACGAGCAGTTTGCCTATGTTTCGTTTCTCACCGGAAAGATGGTCCGTGAGAAACCGGCCGCCTGCTTTTATCTGGGGTCGTTTTATGCGGAGTCGCTGATTCTCGCGGAGACCGGAAATGCGATCGGTGCCATTCAAATTGCCGGAACCGCTCAACCGGCACAGTTGCCGTTCTTCGTTGCCGCTTGCGATTACACCCTGATTGGAGAAGAATTCTTCGCGGCGAGTGCTTACCTCTCCAATGACCCTGATCAACTGGGAAGCCTGAAAGGTCAGGACTTCGGGAAAACCATCGTCGTCGCTTTGATGCTGATCGGAATCGGTCTGCTCACCGTCGGGAATCTGACCGGAAATGAGACCATCATTCAACTGGGCGATTACCTTCACAATCAAATCTTGAATGGGTAGCCCCGTCTCAAATGCCAACTGATTCAGGCAGTATTGAATTGCTTTCTCTGTTTGCAATCCGGCCTGATTCACCGGCAATTTCGGGGCAGAACCTATCAATCAAATTGGTTGCGAATAGGTGTTCCAGGGGATGTGCCTGGTGCAAAGCCCGTTTGGTTCTGCATTTTTCTAGAAAACATGATTGCTCAAAATACTTCTTACGTGATGCATTATTGAATGCTTGAGTCGTTGACAACGCTGTTTGTGTGAACGACTGGACTCAAGACACCAGTGAAACGTGGCGGTATTGGAGCAACAGGAGACCATGGGAACCTACGACCTGTATGGTGTTGGTATTACAACGATCCGGGACGGGAATCGTATCAATATGCAAACAACCCCAGCAGGAGGAAATGCCGTGTATCGGGGCAACACCGTTCTGAACTCGTTTCACACTGGTGGCGTTCATACGACCCTCGCCGACGGTTCGGTCAGATTCCTTTCAGAAAACACCGACTTTACAACGTTCAAAGCACTGTCCGTGCGAGATGACGGGCAGGTTCTTGGACAGTTCTGAAAGAGGCTCGAATTGATCACTCTTCCGCTTTTCATGTGAACAGGGTATCCCCTCGTGAAATTTGACATCTCGCCTGCGGGACGCGGAAAAACTGTTTGATCGAATCTTATGCAAATGACTTCCCTCCTCCTTGCTGCTTGAAGTGAGACTCCATTTCTGTTTGAAAATCTCCCCTCGGATGCATGTCGGAGGGTATTTTCCCCTTACAACCATTCTTGAGAAACCTGGAAAAGCCTGCAGACGTCAATCGTCTGTCGGCTTTTCTCCTTTTTCAGACGGTAGTTCCGTCAATTTTCTTAGGTGAATCAAGTTCAGTCGCATGCGATCAATGTTCGCGATCGTCCAAATTTCTTTGAGATTGACTTGCAATTTCTAACGGAATTATGACACTGAGATCCTGTCTCGGCGGAAATCAAAGAGGGCCAGCCGACCGCTACGAACGGGCCATGTTCCAGCGACTCTCGGGGATTCACTCCAATAAGCTCCCACCTGTTCGCCTTCCCCTGCGAACGTCATCCCGCACAGGAAATTTGTATGACCCGTCCGTTTAGCCGTTACGCCCGTGGCTTTACCCTGATCGAATTGCTGGTGGTGATCGCCATCATCGCGATTCTGGTTGCTCTGCTTCTTCCCGCCGTCCAGCAGGCCCGCGAAGCCGCCCGCCGTTCCCAGTGCAAAAACAACCTGAAACAACTCGGGCTGGCCATGCACAATTATCTGGACACCCACCGTGCGTTCCCACCGAACGGAGTCCTTAATCGACATGGCAGCCAGGAGTGGTCGGCACAGGCATTTATGCTTCCGTTTCTTGACGGAGGGAATATTTACAATGTCATCGATTTTGGTACCGGTTATGGGCAAGGGGCCAACGCAGACAGCAACATCAAAGCAACACGAATTCCCGTTTTGCTCTGCCCCAGTGATCCGAATGACAGCGTTCGACTCACTACGACATCACCTATTGTGCCGGAGCATTATCCACTGAGCTATGCGGTAGGCCGAGGGATCTATAAAGTTGCGGAAATGAGTAGCAGCGAAGTAATCAACGGTGATGGAGGAGCTGCATTTAAATACAACAATGTCACTCGCGACAGGGATTTTACCGATGGGATGAGTAACACTGTGGGCATGTCAGAAGTGAAATGTAAGACGCCTCGATTCCATGACCGTCCCACACTTGTTCCAGAAGCTGGCATAGCACTGCCAAGTGGGTCCGACACAACATCATGGAGCGCTGCCAACGGTCACACGGAATGGGTCTCGGGAAATACAATCCACACTGGTTTTACGACCTACACCACTCCAAACGCCAAGCTCTCTGCCAACGGTTTCGACTGGGTTTCAGTGTCAGGCACCCGAGAAGCTGAGTTAACCACAGCGACAGAGACCAATGTGACACGAGCCGTGGTTCCGTCTCGCAGTTATCACACAGGCATCGTGAACAGCCTGATGATGGACGGCGCTGTTCGTACCATCAGCGAAAACATCAATTTGACTACGTGGCAGAATCTCGGGCAGCGAGGTGATGGCAATGTCATCGGTGAATTCTGATTGAGCGTAAAGTTCTTCGCTGACTCTAAACGACACCCTTCTCCGGACAGTTTCGGGGAAGGGTGATTTTGCTGAGGGAGCACACCACTGTTCCGCCATCTGCGGAAAACTGATACACTTTCCAAGGCGAGCCCCGTGTAAATTTTCGTTCCCTGTTTTGTGAATTGCAGTACGCATGTCGTCGTGGATCCTGCAGCATTTTCTGAATCCGGCCTTGTTCTGGCCGGGAATGCTGCTGTTGACCGTGCCGATTGTGATCCATCTGATCAACCGGCTTCGCTATCGTCGGGTTCGCTTCGCGGCGATGGAGTTTCTCTTCGCCAGTCAGAAACGAAGTCGACGCCGGATTCTCATTGAGCAATTGCTGCTGCTCCTGTTACGGGTGACCATGGTGCTGCTGGTGGTGGCACTGATTGCCCGATTCGTGCTGAACCCGGATCAGCTTTCCCTCTTTCAGGGAGCCCGTTCTCACCATGTGATTCTCATTGACGATTCGGCCTCGATGCGCGATCGGATTGACGATGGGAATGCTTTTGGAACGGCTCAAGAGGTCGTTCGTCGTATTGCCGCTGAAGGGGCACGCCGCCCGGGAACCCAGTTATTGACACTGGTTTCCATGTCCCGGCCAGATCGGGTGATTCCCGGATTCAGCGAACGGGTCGTCGATCAGGCGCTGCTCACCGAACTTTCGGAACGCCTTTCCACCATGGTCTGCACCTGGCAGGGAGTCGACCCGGCCAAGGCTCTGGAAGCCGCACATCACCGACTGCTGGACGAACGCTCTGCGGTGCGGACGGTGCATGTCCTCTCGGATTTTCGTCGTGCTGACTGGCTTGATAACAAGTCGGCCATTGCAGCGATTCAGGCACTTGAAGCGGCCAAGATTGGAGTGAATCTGGTTCGATGTGTTGCCGACTCCCACGAAAACCTGGGGGTGGAATCACTGGATGGAGAAGTCGAAGTGGCCGCCGCCGGGGTTCCGGTGACGTTGTCGGCCAGTGTCAGGAATTGGGGGAACCGTCCGGCGACGAACGTCAATGGGGCGATTTTTGTGAATGGAGCCAGACTTCCCCGATCGATCGACTTTCAGACGATTGCTCCCGGAGAAACGTCCACCCAGCGGTTCGATGTTGTCTTTGACAAAGCTCAACCGTATACCGTCAAAGTCACCCTTGGTGACGATGCTCTTGACGCCGACAACGAACGATATCTGGCAATTGACGTCCCCGAAGAAAATCCGGTGCTGATCGTTGACGGATCACCGGGAGCCGAACAGGCGAGCTACATCGCCGACGCACTGGCAGCCGATCGGAGTATTACCGGATTCGCTCCTGATATTCGCACCGTTGACGAACTGCGGCGCGTCTCGATCAACAACTATCACCTGATCTACCTGATCAATGTCCCGGAGTTGGCCCCAGACACGGTCGTCACACTCGAAAATTATGTCAAACAGGGAGGAGGACTGATCTGGTATCTCGGAGATGCCGTTCGTCCGTCGTTCTATAACGACAACCTGTTCTCGCAAGCCGGAGGGTTGTTTCCGGTCCGACTGGGATCGGCTCCGCAACGGGTCGACCCGGTTGACTCCACGCAGCCTCGTGAAAGAATCGAAGTGGGACGTGATCCGTTGTTCGCCCTGTTCACGCAACAGGATGTCCCGATTCTCGATCAGGTGTTCATCAACCTGATTTATCCTGTTGCTCCAGAAACGGCTCAAACTCCTTCAATGGCCAACGATGCCCGTATTCTCGCACGCCTGGGACGAGAACCGCTGATGCTGGAGCACCAGTTCGGCGATGGTCACATTTTCACCTGTCTGACATCGGCTGGTCCACTGATCAACCCAGAGGGAGTGAACTGGTCGAACTGGGCCAATGGTCCCGCCGGCTTCAGTTTTGTGGTCCTGCAACTCGACCTGGCCAAGCGATTCATCCGCAAAGACCGTGCGTTTCCACAATCTCCCACTGGGACTCCCATCCAACTGACATTTGATCAATCCGCGTTTTTTCCGGATATCGACGTTTTGACCCCGGACGATCAGGTCACCCGCATTCAGGCGGCTCGGGAAGATGAGAATTCAGAGAGTACGGAATTACGTGCCGAGTTTCAGGAGACAGGAACCCCCGGTGTATACGGTGTGACTCTCACCGGTCAGGACCAGAAGTTGACTCGCCGTTTATACGCAATGAATGTCCCGGCGACCGAAGGCGCGTTGCCGATCGCCGATGACTCCTCTCTGCTGCGAGAACTGGGGACCAATTCCACGGTACAGATTCAAAAGGCCGGAACCTTTGAATGGATCCGCAGCGAATCCCCCGGTTCTGAAGTGCGCTGGATGCTGCTGGTTCTGCTGGCGGTTGCCTGCATTCTGGAACAACTTCTCGCCGCCCGCTTGAGCTTTCAGTCCGCAAGCTAAAGCGTCTCCACAAATCATCTGTCCGATCTGGCCCACAATCCAGAAAAGTCAGGCTTGTGTGCCACTGCTCTGTGAGCAGTGCAAACGTCAGAACCGCTTTCTTTTGTCCAACGTCTTTCCGCGGCCAACATCATTTTCACATTCGGCACTGCTCACAGAGCAGTGGCACACAAATCAGACGTTCCATTCGGGGCAACCCGGCCAGATCATTTCTGGATAAGATCTGAAGTTGAGAAGAGAAGATCTCACGCAAAGGCGCTAAGGCGCAAAGAATTTTTACTTCATTCCTGATGTGAATTCATCGCATTTCATTTCAGGAAACAGGTGGAAGAAATTTCACATCGGAATGGTCTATCCTGATGATCATTCGCTGGATGTCATTAACGAGTATTATTGCTTTTCATTCGTATCATTTTTGAATGATCCGTATTGTCCAGGACGTAACGATGGCAGAGAACGGCGTGATGCTGATCTCTTTGCGCCTTAGCGCCTTTGCGTGAGTCTCCTCTTCTTCCTCACCCATCTCAGAGAGTTTATTCTGATTCATTCGTGGTTTCTGGATTCGGCTTTTTCCTGAACTGCAGTCGTGGTTCCTGACCGTGCCAGAGCCGGTACAGATTGGTCCGGTGGCGAACAATGATCAACAGTGGAATCGCCACGGCAAAGACTCCCAGTCCCCAGGAATCGGATTCCCAGAGTTGATCTGGTCGTAGTGCGAACTCAGTAATGGCATAGGTGATCGCAGCAATGACTGATGCCAGTGAGACGATGCGAAATGCCAGAAACGTCAGCACAAATGCCAGAAACGCACAGCCAGATGCCACCGGCGCGAGAACAAGCACGACACCTAATGCCGTTGCGACTCCTTTTCCTCCTTGAAATCCGAGCCAGGGAGGAAAGACATGTCCCAGGATTGCCGCCGCTCCACACAATGTCCGTTCATTGAAGAGTGAGGCGCTGTGCTCTGTCATTAAGAGTGGGAGGAAGAATGCCGGAAGAGCCCCCTTGAGGGCATCCAGCAGGAGAGCCATAAGTCCCCATTTCGCTCCCATCGTTCTGGCGACGTTCGTCGCGCCGACGTTGCCGCTCCCATGTTGACGCAGATCGATTCCTCCAAAGAACCGCCCTATCAATAGGCTGAACGGAATCGATCCAATGAAAGCGGCCCCCGCCGCGGCCAGAAAGAGTTGAAGACCGTACGGCATGCACTGCTTTCAGAATGTCAGGTTACGTCAAAAGCTATAGATGGTTCGCAACACCCAGAATGGCGAGACCCCCTCCGGTTCAAATCCCACCGCCACTCCGGTCTGAATCATGAAATGATCGGATAATTCACAGTGAACCTGCGGAGTCAGCAGCAAGGCCGAGTTTCCATCAGTGGAATGACCGAAATTCGATTCCAGACCCAACGTAATGTGTTCTGCGATATCCGCAAACAAAGTGAGATTGAACAGAAATTCCGTTCGGTCGTGGTCAGCCTCCGGCCCCATGGCCGTTCTTCCGCCGATCATGAACAAGGTCGACCATCGTTCATCAAAACGATAACCACCGAGATACAACGCGACAAGGTTCCAGTTCCTGAAGTCGACCGTCGGTTCAACGATGACCTGAATCCCGTGAATGTAATGATCGTCAAACGCAGTGCCAATGGTCCATTGTCCGGCCGTTTTCAATGCTTCGAGAGTGTCCCCTTCAAAAGGGAACTCAAATTCAATGGCAAGTCCATCCCGAATGGCCACTTCATATTCCGGAGCCCATTCAATATGCCCGGGATTATTACTGACATGCACGATTCCCAACGGGTCGACATACTCCAGCGAGTGCCGTCTTCCTCCCATGGGAATCAGTCCCAGAATATTCATCTCGGCCGCTCCACGATGCTCACCGAGTGGGCGGACGAGATCGAAAACCATCGGTTCCGGAATCAACGGCGTAATTTTATGAGAACGTCGATCTTCTGCTCCCAACGGCTCAAGATCGGGGCCTCCGTTGGGGCCTGCAGCGGGATTGAAGAACGGAAAGAGATCATGGAACAGCCCCTGCTTCTCAGGAAACTGGGCTTCCATTAACAGATCCCGATCGCAGTCACTGGCGTAAATCGGCAATTCGGAAAAATTGAAAACGCCCACTGATGCCATCAAGAGTGCAACAGCGGAAAACAAGCGAAACAGCATTGAACAATTCCTCCAGAATATCTGGTATGTTCGTCATCTTCTTTCTGATCCCTAAAGAATTTCCAGATACACCCTTCCGGATTTCCGTATCTTAACATTTCGGGAGTCACTGATTTCTCTCAAATTTCAAACGATTCCCGATATCGCGGGACAATCGGCTCTTCATCCACGTTGTCTTCGATCAACTGACCCAGTGCTTCCGCCGCATCGGGTTCGGAATGAACAAGGAATGCTTTTGAAAAATTCCCATGTTTCGTGGATTCCTCAAACCACCACTTTAAGTCCCCTGCATCGGCATGAGCCGACAGGCCGTCTAATTGCAGCACTTTGGCCTGAAGTTGGTATTCCTTATTGAAAATCCGGACAATGGGACGTCGTTCGGCCAGTTGGCGCCCGAGTGTGTTGGGCGCCTGATAGCCCATCAGCAGAATCGTGTTGCGTGGATCGCCGATGGCATGTTTCAGATGGTGAACCACCCGTCCGTTCTCACACATTCCGCTGGAGGCGATGACGACGAAACTGTCTGTCCTCTGGTTCAGTTCCATACTTTCCTTCTGGCTTCCAACGTAGGTCAGCTGTCCAAATGAAAATGGATCCGCATCCGCTTTCTGAACATCCTGAAAATCGGCATCCAGTTCGTTCGTATGATTCCGAAACAATTGTGTCACACGTGTTCCCAACGGGCTGTCGACAAAGATCGGCAGAGGAGGAAGCTGACCGGAATTCCACTGATTGTTCAGGTGGTAGGTGATCTGTTGTGTTCGTCCCAGAGCAAAGGCCGGAATGATCACCCGTCCGCCGGTTGCTGCGGTTTCACGCAACACCTGAAGCAGCACGGCCTGCATATCCTCTGAAGAGGGATGGAGTTTATTGCCGTAAGTGGCTTCACTGATCACCGCGTCAGCCCCATCGGTAATAATGTCGGGATCGACCAGCAGCGGCATGTCGCGCCGGCCCAGGTCGCCGGTGAAGACAATTCGCTTCCGTTCTCCTTCGTCATCCATTTCCAATTCGGTGATGGCCGAGCCCAGCAGGTGTCCTGCGGATGTGAAACGAAACCGAACCTCGTTCTTCTTCCCGACCGATTCCCATTTGTGAAACGGACACGGTTCAAACAGCTTCATCAGTTCGTGAACATCTTCCACGGTATAAAGTGGTTCGATGGGGGGATGCTTTCCCCGGAGTTTTTTGGAGAGATAGCGTGCATCTTCCTGCTGGATCTTGGCGGCATCCAGCAGCATCAGTTCCGCGAGATCCATGGTCGATTCCGTGCAGAACACCGGACCACGAAATCCCAGTCGATAAAGCCGCGGCAGGTTTCCGCAGTGATCCAGATGCGCATGCGATAAAAGGACCGCATCGACATGCTTCGGATTGCAATGCAGCGTTTCGTTCTTACGACGCGATTCCGCACGCGGCCCCTGAAAAAGACCACAATCAAGTAACAACCGGCGTCGCGAAGTTTCGATCAGATGCTGACTGCCGGTCACTTCACCAGCGGCGCCGAGAAACGTAATTTTCATGATCTGCCAATAACGGAGGAATGCGAGCTTTCAGAAGGGATCAGGATTCAGGGATCAGGCGAAAATGTCAACACTGAGCCGGACATTCCCTACCAGCCAGAAGCTTCAAGCTGGTGAAGATGAATCTCAATGTAGAACGCAAAAAGCCGCGCGACTCCGAAGAATCGCGCGGCATGCGTTGATTGCGGTTTCAGTCTCAAGTGAAACTGATCGTGGATTATTCAAAACGACCTTTGGCAGTGGTCTTGCTCAATTCTGGACCGCAATAGACTTCGAACGGAGCCAGTTCAACACGACCGTCACGGTATCCGATGTTGTCATAGTTCAGTGAACTGCTGTTCGCTGGAACCGCAAAACCGGGGTTCAGGTAACCGTCGCCGTTTTCATCAATGACGGTTTTGACACTGCCGTCTGCCATCAGGATGTTGCAGGACATTTTACGTCCACTTCCGTGGAGAGCCCACCAGTCGCGGGTATCCTGCAGCCAGAGTTTCGCATCATCACCACCGTTTGTCGCATCATCGACGAATGGTGCGTTTGGTGTCGGCAGAATGTCTCCTTCAAAGGCTGCGGTGGAGGTTCCACCTGGAGCAGACCGAATCTCTGCATTGGTGTTGGAAATCAGAACAATCCGGTTCGCAGCGGCATCCCAGAATGCTGGGCCATCGTTGAAGGATTCTGCGGTGCGTGCACCTGCTTCAATGAATCCTGGAATCGGGCCATTCATCACGCCGTCCTGAGTATCCCCAGGAGCCCCGTCTCCGATCAGCGGAATCGAGCTGGAAGGGATCCGGCTGCTGTCGATCTGACGCATGGTCAAACCTCCCAGTCCTCCTGCCAGACCTTTTGCATCGGCGGCAGCAAGAAGAAGAACGTTCGCTGTGTTGGTGGTTCGCAGACCGCTACGGACCATGTACCAGCTGGTAGCGTAGTTCGTTCCATACCCGGCTTCCAGAACAGTACTGGCCCAGGCTTCACGGAGTGCAGTGTCTGCTGGATCCGGAGCGTTGGTGCACATTCCTTCCGTCAGACGCCCCACCAGATTTGCTGGAATGGCACCTGATCCGGATGTATCGAAGCCGATCAGCTCATTCCATTTTTCGCTTCCACGAAGTTCGTTGGTCGGGCACATCATGGTGGTGACGTTCGCCGCTCCGGTGTTGACCAGGTCTGCAACCCAGCCGTATTCACTGGGGCAGCCGTCACGACGGAAGTCGTAAGCACCTGAACACAGGCGTTTCTGACGATCAACTTCCGCGAACGCAAACAGACCGATTCCGAACTGACGCAGATTGTTCTTGCACTCGGCACTCCGGGCAGCTTCCCGGGCCTTCTGAATGGCTGGCAATAACAGAGCAGCCAGAATTGCGATGATCGCAATGACAACCAGCAGTTCCAGAAGAGTAAACCCCTTCCGCTTTTCCCGGGCGCCATGGCCCGCAACGCGAACAACTTTCATTTCCCCACTCCTCAAAAAATCAAAGAAATCAAGGCCAGCCCACCTGCTCAGGCAGAACTACATGACCTGTCCTTCATGGAGGAGTAGCGTATGGCATCGAGTTAAAGCCCGTTTGAACAACAAATGAAATTTTGAGTCGCAACGACTACTGCTGAACGCCGTTCTATCGGGGAGAATTCCAACCCCTTTTCAGAACTGATCTCCATCATTCCCAATGGGTTCGGTTGATTGACAAATAATCCGCTCGCATGAGAACTGATGAATAATGTGATAAGATCTTCAAGAGTCCGTCATTCTGACAAACACCAATCCGGGGACTGGCTTTGATTGTGAAGTGAGATCCGTTGTGCAATGTCGGCAATGACGCTTCAGCAGGGGGAGCCAGATGAAGCGATTACACCAGTCAGGTCGATCAAATGACGGCACAGGTTCACACCGGGAACCTCGGAAATGCCGATTCCATTGCACGTGGTCGAAAAAACCGTTCTGATACAGGAATATCCTCATTCCCGTGAAGAAAATGACGAGCAATCTGCTCGATCGGGTGCAGGCGAACGCCTCACTTTTCGCCTGCAGAACGCCGAGAAAAAGAAGAGAGCCCAGGAGCCGTCCCATGATGAACGCTTCACAGAACGCGGTGTCTTTCCGACGAGTTCTTCTCGCCTGTTGTGCCGCAAATCTTCTGGTTGGAACCGGTTCATGGGCTTCTGCCGCTGATAAGAAAGAACGCCCCCCCGCTTTTCTGACACCGGATGAAGCGGGACAGGATTACCAGCTTCAGGGAGAATATCGAGGCTACCAGCGATCGTTCGGCTCCGCCCGGGCGAGCCGTTCCGTCGGACTGCAGGTCACTGCCCAGGGGGACAACAATTTTACCGCCACAAAATTTTATGGCGGCCTTCCCGGTGCCGGATGGGCAAAAGGAGAACGCTTCGAATATGCCGGCAAGAAAATCGGTGATATCGTTCGGCTGACCAGTAAAGACCATGAAATCGAACTGGATGGACAGAAAGCATACATCTACTCCCCTGAAGGTATACGGATTGGTGAACTTCAGAAAGTGGATCGGGTGAGCCCCACGATGGGAGCCCTGCCGCCACCCGGAGCCGTTGTCCTTTTCGACGGCAAAGGCGCGTCCGGGTTCGTGAAGGCAACTGTCACGCCGGAGGGGTATCTTCGGGAAGGAACACAGACGGTCGAACCGTTTGGAGACTTTCGCCTGCATGCGGAATTCATGCTGCCGTTCAAGCCATTAGGTCGGGGACAGGATCGCGGAAACAGCGGTTTTTACCTTCAGGGACGTTATGAAGTTCAGGTCCTCGATTCCTTTGGAAAGGACTCCGTCGAGAATGATTGCGGTGCTTTGTATCGAACCCGGCGACCGAATCTGAACATGTGCCTTCCCCCGCTCGCCTGGCAGACTTATGACATTGATTTCACAACCCCCAAGTTCGATGAGAACGGAAACAAGATTTCCGACATGAAGATCTCCATCTGGCACAATGGGGTGCTGATTCATAATCAGGCACAGATTCCGAACAAGACCGGAGCCGGAATTGCAGAAGGACCGAACCCGTTGCCGACGAAGCTTCAGGATCACGCAAATCCGGTGCTGTATCGCAATATCTGGATTGTCCCGAAGAATGGCAACGAGCAGTACGACCCCAGTTGGGTCAAGCTTCCGTTACAGGGACCTCCCACACCGGTAACCTCCGCCGAGCCCATTGGCGGAATGCAGGTCAGTCCTGCCGGAGTTGTGATGTTTGGGGTTCGATAAACAACGGCGCCACTTGGCACTTCCCGGCATCGTTTCTCTGGCCTTGCCTGAAATAATGAATCGAATTGACGGGAAGAGAGATTGAAACACAGAGTTCATCGAGAGCTGTTCCTGCTCCCTCTGTTTCCCTGAAAGGACTCAAACACATCAGGTGTCATTGGACGACTTTTCCCGTTCGTCCCGAATCGCTCGTCTTACGGTGTGATAAACAACGAAAACGAACCCTCCGAAAAAAACGAGCGGCATGATCAGCATGATCACAAATTCGATGAATCCCATTCCAAACATGACTGGTGTTACTTTCGTGCTCGCGGTCGATGATCAGTCAGACATGGCCAACTGAATTCGAGAACGGGGATGGAGCTGAACTGGATCAAAAAAACATGATCGCCGTTTCACCACCTTAAAAAAGAGTGCAGAGCCTCGCCCCTATTCCCGATCAGAATCAGAGTCGTGAGGTTCGCCGTCTTCCGGTTGGTAGGGCCATTCCAGGCGGAAGCAGGTGCCGACGCCGATTTTGGTTTTGACGTCGATTCGTCCGCCATGCTCCTGCAGAATCTTCTGGCTCACGGCCAGACCTAAACCGGTCCCTTTGAATCCCTTCGTCGACTCGAACAACGAGAAGAGTCTGGGAAGCTCTTCTTCGTCGATACCGGGACCGTTGTCCTCAACTTCCACCCAAAGCTGCTCATGACGCGAATCGTATCCCGAACGGATTTCGATTTTCTTCGGGTCATCTTCCCCTTCAAGGGCATCGAAAGCGTTTGTGACGATGTTGAGAATGGCCCGATGGAGTCCTTCTCCATCAAACAGGGAACGTGGAATCTCGGGATCGACCTTGATCGTCCACTGGATTTCCTTCTCCGTTGATCGTGGCTGAACCAGTTCTGCGATGTCGTTAATGATCTCCCCGATACTGGTCATCGTCAGTCGCGGAGCCCGTTCCTTGCTGAAGGTCAGCAGGTCCATCACCAGATTGTAAATGCGGTCCTGATTCCGCTCGACGACTCCCCAGCCCTTGAGAATCATGTCTTCATTTTTACTTTTGAGTCCAGTATCAATCAGATAGCCGCCGCCACGTAATCCTTGCAGAATGTTCTTGATGTGATGGCTTAAAATCGCCACCGTCTGCCCCACCCCCGCCAGACGTTCAGAGGTGACCAGTGCATCCTGATAACGATAATTTTCAATCGCCAGCGCGGATTGCCGACTGATTGCTAATAACAGCATTAACAACTGATCGTTAAAACGACTTCCCTGCGCGTGAGCCAGATAATCGGACGACGGGCGGGTGGTGTCGACATAGATGACTCCCATTAATTCATAACGTCCCCGCATCGGGACACACATCGCCTCGCGGATTCCTGATTGCACGATACTTTGACCGGAATCGAATCGTGCATCGTGCCGCGCATCAGACGTGCGGACTCCCTGTCCATTATGAATGACATACTCGACGATGCTGGTCGAGATGGGCATCCGTTCGGTGACGTTGGCGTTTCCACGATAAGCAACGACGCGAGGTTCAATGCGATCGGTTCGGGAATCGGTCACCAGCATACAGCCACGGTCGGCCCCAATGGCTTCCAGCGTCAGGTCGAGCACACGCTGTAATAATTCATCCAGCGACGTTGTCGGACTGACCACTTCTTCCGTGATGCGATAAAGAAGTTGAAGGTTGGCTCCCAGTTGCGTCCATGTTCCGAACGACGTGGCCTCCCCATGGCGGGCCTGGCTGACAATCCGGGAGTGATCTTCCGGAGAAGATCGGGCGACAAGATTGATTTTCTCTCCCGCAGTCGACTCGCGCGGTTGAGAGGTGTCGCCGGTATAAAGCAGAATCGTGCGGCCGATCTGAATCTGGTCGCCAGCCCGAATGACTGCATTTTTGACCGGACGGCCATTCAGATAGGTTCCGTTGGAACTTTCGAGATCCGTCAACACCCAGTCGCCGTCGACGAACGCCAGATGAGCGTGTCGACGGGAGACTTCGGTGTCCAGAATCCGGATCTCATTCTGTCCTCCCCGACCGACATGCGTCGCATCGGGGAACAACTCGTAACGTCGTCCCTGTTCGGGACCTTGAATCACCAGCAATGTGGCATCAAGCACGGCGCTACTTCCAGTATTTCTGAGTGACCCACCAGGAAACGACCCCGCAACAGACGGCAGCGAACGCGATATTCACTCCCAGCCCAACAGGCATCTGAGCGGCGAGAATCGGGTTGACCGACTTTAAAATCTGCGGCAGCATCGGAACGACGATACTCCAGCAGATATACAGCAGCCCCCATTGCTTGCGTTCTTTTTGAACTTCAGGAGGAAGCTGTGAGAACGAGACGCTGTTGGCGGCCTTTTTCGCAGCTCCGGACATTTGCGGTTTCGTTGAACCCGCTTTGGCTTTTGCTCCCCCTTTTTTCCCTGCGGTCGCAGTGACAGAGAGCTTGGCCTCGTCCCGGGCACCCGGCGAATAATACTGCGTAATCGCCTGATTGATCGATCGCGGAGCTGTAATGACCGGGCGAATCGGAACGTCGTAACGCATTCGCAATTCGTCTTCGAGCTCATGTTCCGGCTGGTCAATGCAGGCAACCAGCAGTCGACCATCATCAATAAACAACGGGATGAACGAATGCTGCTTGACGAGTTGTCGGGGAACAAGGTCGAGAATATCGTCTTCCGGAAGCATGTCTTCCAGATCGACATAGGAATATCCCAGTTGTGTCGCGAGAGCCCGCGCGGCGATCGGTGGTTCCACCAGTTTCATCTGAACGACGGCATCACGATGTGACAACCCGCGGCGCTCGGCAAACTCTTCGGTCTCTTTTTTCTGATCGCGAGAGATCTTTCCCTGGCGCACCAGAACATCCAGAAGTGGCTGACGACCGAAGTCGTCCGTTTCTGCAGCGAACTCTCGCCCGAGCGATTCGTCATAATCCCGTTTCCGCTCGGAATCGGTCAGGCAGAGCATCGCCTTGGCCAGTTCGTTCAGAATCTCCTGAGACTGAACGGAATACTGGCCGGTGGCGTACTTACGAACGTGCCCATTCAATTTCTTGTAATGCGCACGAACCTTCTCGACATCATCCTCGAATCTCTTGACCCGCAGCAGTTCATAGTGATCTGGAGGACGTGGCCCTTCCGGGATTCCCAGCCAATCCTTGTAGAAATCCATGCGCTGATCGCTTCCGTGTTGAAGATGAGTTGTTGAAAGGACCGATCGTTCAGATCACTCAACCAGAGATCACTCGACGGCATATTCGGCGGCGAGAGCTTCGAACATGTCGACGTTCTCATCAGTGAGTCCGGAATCGCGAACAATCTCGGCCTTGGCTTCCTGATTCGAAGTCAATTCCCGTGCCGAGGCGTGAATTCGCCCGTTCTTGTCGTAACGGTAAGTCACTTCGACGGGTGAACCGGCTGGCAGGTTCGGCGGCAGGCTCAGAATCCGGAAGTCACCAATTGTGGTGCAGGCATCCGGATCAATCGCGTCCCCTTCCAGCACGTTAATGTGAATCCGCTGTTGATTCGGGGCGTTCGTGACGAACTTCTGCGAGACCTCGAACGGAATCGCCGTGTTCTTCGGGATCATGATGTGATTGATCTTCCGTTTCCGGTCGTTCGGATCGGAGATCTTCACACCCAGAGAATGCGAATTCACGTCGGTCGCAGTGACCGATCGCAATCGATTGAGAACAGCCTGTCCCAGTCGGCTGGTGGCATTCGTCGCTCGTGCTTCGAGAATGGCCGCATGAATCGCGGCTCCCTGAGCAACCGCTTCTTCCGGCTTCACAACATCTCGAGAAGGCACCTTCCCGGTGACTTCCCGCAGCATTGTTTCCACCACCGGCATATGAGTCGATCCTCCGACGAGAACCACTTCGTCCAGTTCCCCTTTTCCGATTCCGGCTTGCGCCATGACCAGTTCTGTGGTGTCCTGGGTCCGCTGCATCAGGTCGGCGGTGAGACGTTCGAAGTCTCCCCGAGACATGGCCAGCGTCAGGCTTTTCCCCTTGTAATACGCATTGAGAGGGACCTGTGCCCGATTGCTGAGATCCCGTTTTGCCTGCTCGCACTCCTGTGTGAGCTGCATTGTCGTTTCGGGGTCTTCACGGGGATCCATCTGGTGCTTGCGATGGAACTGTTCGGCGATGTAATCGACAATCCGACGACTCCAGTCGAGTCCTCCGAGCATGACGTCTCCGTCGGTGGCGAGAACCCGGAAGTTGGTCGCACTGTATCGCACCACCGTGACGTCGAAGGTTCCTCCCCCGAGGTCATAGACCATAATGGTCTTTTCCCCTTTGAACTGATCGGTTCGACCGAGTTGCCCTTTCTGCCAGGCATAGGCCAGCGTCGCGGCCGTCGGTTCGTTGATGATGTCGATCACGTTCAGCTTGGCAATTTTCCCGGCGTCCTGCGTCGCTTTTCGACGGACGTCGTTGAAGTAATACGGCACCGTGATCACCGCGTTGGCAATCGTGCCAACGGTCTTCTCTGCGTCCTGCTTCAGTTTTTTGAGAATCAGCGCTGAAATCAGTTCTGGGGTGTATTTCTGTCCCTGGTGAACAACAACGAAGTCTTTGTTCCCCATTTGCCGTTTAATGGCCTCGACAATGTTCTGGGGATTCTCAAGAGACATCCGTTCAAAGGATGGGCCGACAATAATCTTCTTGTCTTCTCCCAGAATGACCACTGATGGTGTAATCACTTTGCCGTCCGCGTTCGGCAAAGAGACCGCCTCACCCTGTGCATCCAGTTGAGCGATGGACGAATATGTCGTCCCCAGATCGATTCCTACTGTCTGTCCGTCGAGAATCTGCATAGTTTCCTCGTGAGGTGATGAATGGCGAGACAGCCCCCTGTCAAACCTGCTGGAGCGGAATCGCCACGGATCGTGCAGGTTTCGGCACTGATTCATTCTCCATCCCCCAGGTCACGGCCAGTTCTCAGAATGAGACAGCAGCCATGATGATGGAAAACGAATCAATGCCAAATTTTTTGAGAGAATGTCAAGGTTCGTATTTTGACGCTGCCGTTGACCTGATTCAAGGGAGCCTGTCAACAACTTCAAAGCTTTCGGAAATTGTGATCCAGATTGTATTGCAAACGTTCCGTATTCCTTCAGCCTGAGGGAATTATGGTACGACGTGAATTCGTTTGGTTGCCGCCAGAACAAACCGGTCTCGCCGGGATCCAGAGAAGTTCCCGAAAAGAAATGTGGCAAGAGCGCTTCGAAGCACGCCTCCGGAACCTTACAGTATGTTTTTTACTGTATGGATTTTTGTATCTCATTCTCGTGAAAGTTGCCTCCCTGTGCCGACTCCATCGATCCCCACTGAGATCCCCACTGAATTACGGCAGGAATATCCATTCACCCCGAAATCGATCGATCTCGACGGATTCCGCTATTCCTATGTCGATGAAGGGACCGGCCCCGCGGTTCTCTTCGTCCACGGTAATCCGACATGGAGTTTTGCCTGGAGAAACCTGATTAAAGGACTGCTGCCGGATTATCGGTGCCTGGCGGTCGATCATCTCGGCATGGGGCTGTCGGCAAAGCCGCAGAATTACGAATACCGGATCGGCCAGCATATCGAGAACCTGACCCGGTTTATCGAACACCTGGATTTACGTGACATCACGCTGGTCGGTCACGATTGGGGGGGCTGCATCGGCATGGGAGCCGCGGTGAAATCCCCGGAGCGATTTAAACGTTTTGTCATGATGAATACCGCCGCATTCCGCTCTCAGCAGATTCCCAAACGGATTGCCGTCTGCCGAATTCCGGTGCTGGGACCACTCGCTGTTCGAGGACTCAATGCGTTCTCTTGCGCCGCAATCACGATGGCGGTTTCTCACCATGAACGAATGACCGACACCATCAAACAGGGATACCTGTTCCCCTACGACTCCTGGGACCATCGGATTGCAGTGCAACGGTTTGTTGAGGAAATTCCGCTGAATCCGCAGCACCCGAGTTATCAGACTCTGGTGGACGTCGAGCAGGGGCTCGCTCAATTCCGTTCTTTCCCGTGGTTATTCTTCTGGGGAGAGCAGGACTGGTGTTTCACGACTGATTTTCTCGACGAATGGCAGGCCCGTTTTCCGGACTCGAACACCGTCCGCTTCCCTGGTGCCGGGCACTATGTGTTTGAAGATGCCCACGAACGAATTGTTCCTCGACTGCGGGAATTCCTCCAGGAATAAGCCTCCCGAACAAAACTGACCCCGTTCCGCTCATGGAAAGAGAATTCTCATGGTTTGAGGGGTTTTGTTCGCGGCTCTAAATAAATATCTGGAGATCACTGTTGAATTTTGTTGGGGTTTCGTGTTTTGATGTGAAGGCTGCGGGGAGACGGGCTGTGATGGGTAAGGCTCTGTTCACCCGCACTCAGGGAATTTTCGGTGGAACGTTCGAATTCTTCCGGGCCTCTGGTTAATATCAGTGAACATCAGTGCGATCCGCGCTGAGTTCTCTCCCATTTCGACAATAAAATTTGAACCAGATCTCTACTCAGAGCTTGAGGGTGTGACAATGAGGTTGAGTGCTTCTCCGCGGTCAATCAGCTTGAATTTTGCGTTGATTGGTCTGATGATTTTTGCCTCCTGGTGGGGAAGTCACGTCTCTCCGAGTTATGCTCAGGACGATGGAGCTGCTGCTCCGGCTGCCGCACCAGCAGAAGCGCCGGCGGGTGGAGACTCCCCTGCAGCCGCCCCTCCTCCGGCGGATCACGAAGGGGCAGCAACCGGCCAGCACACCAGTTATCTCGGCTGGATCATTGAGTCCTCCGGCTGGATCGGGGCAGTGCTGCTGGTCATCTCGATTTACTTCGTCGCGAAAGTTTTCCAGCAGTCCATGGAAATCCGCATTCAGAACATCGCTCCGCCGGAACTGATCGCGGAGTGTGAAGAACTGCTGAAAGCGCGAGACTATGCCGGTATTTACCGCAAGGTCAAAGAAGACGAATCGACTCTGGGGAACCTGCTGACAGCCGGTCTGACCGAATTGCAGTACGGACTTCCAGAAGCCCGGGAAGCGATGGATATTGCCCATGAGGTCAAAATCGCCAACATGGAAAAAAATATTGCCATGCTGGCGGTCATCGGAACACTGGGGCCGATGATTGGACTGCTGGGAACGCTCAAAGGAATGATCGCGAGCTTCAGCGTGATCGCTCTTTCCGACACTCAGCTCAAAGCGAGCGAAGTGGCCGGGGGGATTTCCGAAGCGTTGATCCTGACATTCGAAGGGGTTGGTGTGTCTGTTCCCGCGATTTACTTCTATGCATTGCTGAAGAACAGAATCACCACTTACAACGCCGAAGCCATGCTGATGGCCGACTTGTTCATTCGCCGCCTGAATACCATGTACCGTGGAAATGCAGGGGGCAAAGGGGGAGACGAAGCTCAGGCGTCGTCCTGAAGTTTCGGCTGCATACCGTAGAGCAAACAGCTCTGACGCGAATCGGTCTATGGTTTGGAAGCGGCATGAATTTCTGGACGGAGTCCTCATGCTGCTTGTCCCACAAGTACAATCCACAACTCCTGCTGTCTCGATCTGTTTTGAGCAGTGAGAACGAATTGGGAGATTGACGAATGAGTGGCGGTAGCGGTGATGGCAATACAGCCGAACCGGATCTGACGCCGATGTTGGACATGGTCTTCCAGTTGATCACGTTCTTCATGCTGGTCATTAACTTCAAGTCTGCATCGATGGACTTGTCGTTGAAACTTCCAATTATCGGGTCTGCACGTCCGGTTGAAGTCCAGGGAATCGAAGATTTTCTGGTCTTGAATGTCAATAAAGAGGGGCAACTGGTCATTTATGGAACGGTCGTTCCGGTGGATCAATATCTCTCCAGTGAGGCCCGTGTGTCTCGAATGAAATTGCCGCCAGCGGAACGTAACAATCCCAATGCCGAGTTGCCGACATCTGTCGTAATTCGTGCGGATCGGGCGGTGTCGTTCAAAAATCTCAATTACATTTTTACAGAGTGTCAGAAACGGGGCTTCCGTAAGTTCTCCCTGAAGGCCTTTAACATGGAGGACCCCGCCACATGAGCCGTCGACATCGTCGAAAGAAGAAGCGAGGATCAGAAGAAGTCAAACTGAACATGGCTGCCATGCTCGACATGGCGTTCCAGTTGTTGACGTTCTTCATTCTGACATTCCGTCCTTCCCCCATCGAAGGCCAGATTGACCTGAATCTCCCCCCACCGGTGGCGGTCGCCCAGATGCGCCCGATTCAGAAAGTCGATCAGGGAGATTCCACCGGGGCCTCGCTCCCCGGATTCGGAACACTGGTGATTACAGTGCATGCCTCGGATGACGGAGAACTCTCGTCACTCGTTCTGGGGGAGCGTCCGCTGTTGCGGGGAAAAATGCGTCCCAACGATGCCGCTGCACTCGATCGGGAATTACAGAATATTTTTCAACTGTCCGGCGGCACCTTTGACGCCATACAATTACATATCGACCCCAAGTTGAATTATGAAACCTTTCTGACGCTGATGGACGTCTGTGCCCGTCAGAAAACGGAAGATGGTAAGAAAATTGAAAAACTCAGCTTTATCGAGTTAAAACCCAAATGACAGTTCGATTGCGACAATCCGCCCGTCGTCGCTCACTCCGCAACGACGGGCGGCGACTGGTCTCGATGCTCTTCATGCTGATTCTGTTAGGCATGATGATCTCATACACCAGTCGTCCGTCGAGCTGGCAATGGCTGGTTGACGATGTGAATGCCCAGGACGCCGTTCGCGTGCAGGAGCCCGGTGCCGCAGACAGCATCGGTGACCCTGAGCAGATCCCTCCGCCAGAAGAACCGGCTGCCGTCCCTCCTGCGGAAATTGAAGCTCCGCTCGTTCCCAATCCGACCGATCAGGATCCCGAGGAATGGGCCGCGGCACAGGACCAGTTCCGGGATATTCAGGATCGAAAGCCGTTTTCTGCCGAAGAGATGCCTTCTTACTGGCGGCTGTTTCGCTGGGTCAATGCCCAGACGCGACAGGAGATGTACCAACGGTCCACACGGGATCCCTTCTTCACTCAACTCTGGGAGCAGCCTGCCAAAAATCGGGGGAAGCTCTTCTCCATGAAGTTGCATGTCCGCCGTGTACTGTCGCACGAGCCGGAAGAAAACTCGGCGGGAGTCAAAAAGGTTTATGAACTGTGGGGAGTGACCGACGAGTCCCGTTCCCACCTGTATGTCGTACTGACCGACACGCTTCCGGAAGGGTTTCCCCAGGGAGCCAAGGTCGAGGCGGACGCTCACTTCACCGGGTACTTTCTGAAGATTCTGGGTTATGAAGCAACCGATGCCCAGCGCGGGGCTCCGCTACTGATCGGAAAAATCAAGAACTCTCCGATCGTCCAGATGCCCAGACGTGATCCTGTCGCAGCTCGAAATGAATTTACATGGACGGTGATTTTCGGAGTCTGGATTCTATGCCTGTTTGCGGTGTTGCGATTCCTGCCCGCTTCCTGGATTCCTCGGTTCGGCAAAGTGACATCAGGTCCCAAAGCCCGCGCGTTGAAGCACTCTGAGGAAGAAGTCGAAAACTGGCTGAGCAATGCCCCGCCATCTGCACTGGAAGATCCGATCCCGCCACGGTCTGATCAACGGGGAAATCCGTTTGAAAAAGAGTAAGGCTCCGCTCGCCGCATGGTGGCATCTGGCCGGGCTCCTAGGTCACGATAAGATCGTTTTTGTGATCTTGGCTTCTGAATCAAGATAAATCATTCAAAAACCACGAATGTCCCGATCGGACGAATGAATTGCAATAAATTCTTCAACAGACCGGTTTCCTTGAATCACAGCGAGGGATTCGCGCAAGATGTCAAGCAAATTTTTTGCACCTTCGCGCCTTTGCGTGAGTCTTCCCTGCTCTCTTTTGTGGAAAGCGTTCTATGAACGGGGAATCTCGCAGTAGTCGATGATTCGCGAGATTTCACCACGGAGTTCACGGCGGTCGACAATGCGGTCGACGAATCCGTGTTTCAGCAGGAACTCACTTGTCTGGAAGTTCTCCGGAAGCCGTTGCTTGGTGGTCCCGGTGATGACACGCGGACCGGCAAATCCGATCAACGCTCTTGGCTCCGCAATAATCACATCTCCGAGTGAAGCGAAGCTCGCGGCCACTCCTCCCATGGTCGGGTGAGTGAGGACGGAGATAAACAATCCGCCGACGTCATGATATCGCCCCAGAGCGGCGGAAACTTTGCCCATCTGCATCAGGGAGAAGATCCCTTCGTGCATACGTGCCCCCCCGCCGGAACCGCTGACAATCACCAGCGGCAATCGGGCAGATGTGGCTTCTTCAATGGCCCGGGTCAGTTTTTCACCAACGACTGATCCCATGCTTCCCATGATGAACGCAGAGTCGGTCAGGCCGAACACTAGAGGACGCCCTCGCAGGTGTCCCCGTCCGACAACGCAGGCTTCCCGCATTCCGGTTTTTTTCTGCTCTTCAACAACCCGTTCTGAATACGGCTTTTTATCGGCGAATCCCAATGGATCTTTGGGACTCAGGTCCGTGTACCATTCTTCAAAGCTTCCTTCATCCAGCAACTGACGGATTCGGTCCTTTGCTGAGACGTAGAAATGATGCCCACATTCGGGGCACATCCGATGATTCTTATCGAGGTGCTTCCGGAAGATTGTTGCGGAACAGGCATCGCAACGAAGCCAGAGTCCTTCTGGAACTCCCCGCTTTTTGCGCATCGACAGAGTGTCCTCTGTGTGCGGCGCAGGCACATCGGGAGTGTTGGGAAGGTCGGTGGTTTTGGAACGGGTACTCATAGGCTCGATTCATCCAATCAGACTGCGTGTCAGATCAGAGCAGATTTTTAGAGTCGCGAACAAAACCTCTCAAACGATGAGAATTCCCCTTTCCGCGAGCGGATAGAGGGAAGGGTTTGTGATCGCTTCTCACTCAAACTCAAATCCATGAATCTGAAATTCCAGCGGCTCGGGTATCTTCGGCAGTCTGGGCGGGAATGTCGAGTCCAGCTCGACCAGTTTAGAGCAGTTTGCTCGGCTGTGTGCCGGCGATTGGAGGCGTTTGGGAATCCCAAAGCCTCACTTTTCGCCTGCAGAACACAGAAACACATTGCAAAGAACCCGGTTCAGACCCGTCGCCATCAGGTGACAGAATCTGCCGGCTCCAGGCATTCCATCCGGCTCCGCTGATCGGCCATTTTCGCCGGTCCACACAGTTTCGGAGGGTCTCCCTTCAGAACACTGACCACTAATGTTGCCAGCGGTTCCGAGGCCACAACCGCGAATGACCCGTTTTTGCGGATCAGTTTACGGAGTGCCCGTTGAACCCGATCGCCAGCCTCTTCACTGGTTTCGCCTTGTGGAGCACAAACCGATTCCGGTTCTTCCTCCCATTGTCGAAACAGACGAGGCTGCTTCTGGCGAATCTCGGAACGGGATAACCCTTGCCAGAGTCCCAGATTCACATTTCCGAGCTGGTCCAGCACTTTCAACGGAACGTCCAACGCCCGGGCAACGTGCTGCGCTGCAGACAAGGCTGGCTCGTTCGGTGAACTATAAATGAAATCGAGTTGACGACCCCGCAGGGCCTCGATGATCTCGGCGACCTGACATTCTCCTCGATGAGTCATCGGGAGGTTCAGATCACCCTGGATACGATCCTGGACGTCGAAATCCGTCTCGCCAGGCCGAATCACAAAACGTGACATGTAAGTCCATCCAAAATCGCCGTTCAGGTTCGAGCAGCGACCGCCAGACTCACCATTTCTGAAATGGCGGTGTCGTAGCAGTTCTGATCAAAGATCGAACTTCCGGCAACAAATACCTCCACACCTGCTGCGGCGACTTCGGGAACGGTCACAGGACCAATCCCTCCGTCAATCGAAATCAGCACGTCGGAGCCGAACAACTCGCGAACCTCTTTGACCTTGTTCGTCGAGTTGGGGAGAAATTTTTGCCCACCAAATCCGGGATGAACGCTCATCACCAGAACAAGGTCGCACTCGCCGACACACGACTGCAGTGCGCTGACCGGGGTTTCCGGGTTCAGGGCTATTCCCGCCAGACGTCCCGCTTCCCGAATTTTTCTCAGGATTGGAACCGGGTCTGGGCAGGCCTCAACATGAATTGTAACCCAATCGCAACCGGCGCGAAGATACTCGTCCAGCCAGCGACCAGGGTCATCAATCATAAGATGAGCATCTAACAGGAGATGGGTTCGTTCTCGAATTCGTTCGATGACCATAGGGCCATACGTCAAATTCGGAACAAAGTGCCCATCCATCACATCCAGATGCAACAATTTCGCTCCGGCATCTTCCAGCCGCGAGATCTCCGCTTCCAGATTGCCGAAATCACATTTCAGCATGGAAGGAGCAATCAATGGTCCGGATAAGCCAGGAGAAGGCATGTGCAACGTTTCTCGAAAAAGTGATGCGTGTATGAGCCAGGAACCAAATTAGAAGAACCAAGAACCAAGGATTCTGAGCTCGATACGATCACAAAATGTTTTGGTTCTTGGTTCTTCTTTTCTCTGGTTCTTTATCAGAGCAACCTGAGTGCATCCACGCCACGCGACGAACAGTGTTTATTTGTTCGAGAACCGTGCTGCGCGGGCACCTGGTAGAGCAAACTGCTCTATTACAGCTTGGCCAGTTTGGAAATCAAGTCTGCGGTTCGGTTCGAGTAGCCGTACTCGTTGTCGTACCAGCTCAGAATCTTGACCAGATTTCCGCCAATCACCTGGGTCCAGCTTCCGTCAAAGATGCTGCTGTAGGTGCTGCCGATGATGTCGGTCGAGACGATCGGATCCTCGGTGTACTCGAGGATCCCTTTCAGTTCTCCTTCCGCGGCGGCTTTGATTGCGGCGTTGATTTCCTGAGGAGTGACGTCCTTGGAAAGAACGGCAACCAGGTCGGTCACTGAACCGGTTGCAACTGGAACGCGGAGAGAGATTCCGGTCAGCTTGCCATTCAATGCCGGCAGAACTTCACCGACAGCTTTGGCGGCTCCGGTCGACGTGGGGATCACGTTGATGGCTGCAGCGCGAGCGCGGCGTGGGTCGCTGTGGATCTGATCCGAAACACGCTGATCGTTGGTGTAAGCGTGAACGGTGGTCATCAGACCTTTTTCGATTCCGAACTTCTCGTGCAGAACCTTGGCAACAGGAGCCAGGCAGTTGGTTGTGCAGCTTGCGTTGGAAACGGTTTTGTGTTCGGCGGTCAACTGGTTGTCGTTGACACCGCAAACAACAGTCAGGTCTGGCTTGTCGGAAGCAGGAGCCGAGATAACGACTTTGCGAGCCCCGGCGGCGAGGTGACTGTCGTAACCTGGTTTTCCTTCTTTCGCACGACCAGTGAAGAATCCGGTGGATTCGAGAGCGACTTCCACTCCCAGGTCTTTCCAGGGAAGCTTGCCGGGATCCCGTTCGGCGAGAACTTTCACCTTTTTGCCGTTGATGATGATGGCGTCCCCTTCAACACTGACTTCGCCGGGGAAGCGGCCTTGAACGCTGTCGTACTTCAACAGCATGGCCAGCGCCTTCGGGTCACCCAGGTCGTTGATCGCCACGACATTGAATTCGTCTCCACGAGCCAGCATGGCTCGCAGGGTGATTCGTCCGATTCGTCCGAAACCGTTAATACCAACTGTAACTGCCACGTCCACATTCTCCAGTAAATAAAGTTGTATGCGAATTCTACTTTCGCAATCAGTTCACTTCACCTTGTTTGCGGAAGGAGAGCGCTGATTCTGAAAAGTTTTCTTCGCGGCTTTCAATGCGCCTTCGTTGCTGCGAACCTTGCCTTTCGATGAAACGAAAGATTCTTCACTACGAGCGAAGTGCGGTCCGGCTTTCCCAGAAACTCTCGTCGTCCCTGTCGAACTCGTCCTTAATTGAATTCATCTCTGTTGAATCAAGTGTGAGTCGCTGGTCGATCTCTTCTCCGCCGAGCGGAGTGTCTCACCTGAGTGCCGCGTGCGGTCGATTCCTCATTTGTTTGGAATTGCGCCAAGGATTGTATCGGCGGGAATTGCGGGTCTCAACCTCGTTACCCCGGTCTGGCTCCGATTTTTTTCTGACCCAGAAAGTCCCCAATCATCAATCTTCACCAGGAATTCCCAGGAAACTTTCAGGAATGACACAGAAATGAAAATAGTTTAATCTCCATAGGGTTACGTAAATTTTGACCTGCAGGAATCAATGCCTGTCAGTATGATAGCCGTTGATTGATGGCACATAATCTGCCGTGCGAATAAATCGAATCCCCCGAAAGCCATTCCCGAAAAGACGGTCTTCCTCGCATGTCTCCGCAACTGGATGAGGCCACACTGGAGCGTCTGGTCAACGACGTCATTCATGGCGATCGCACGGCCCTGGCCCGGTTGTTTGACTATTATCGCGAGCGGCTCTGGCGGATTGTTCAGTTTCGAATGAACAAACGTCTGGTCGGCCGGGTGGATGCTGACGACGTGCTTCAAGAGGCCTATCTCGACGCCGAAAAACGGATCGAACATTTTCTCTACGATTCGCCGGAGTCGTTCTTTATCTGGTTGCGACTCATCGTCAATCAAACTCTGATTGATGTCCATCGCCGCCACATGGAAACTCAGTCACGTGACGTTGCGCGGGAACGCCCCAACTCAAGGGGGTGGAGTCCGGAATCAACGTCGTTCTCCCTATCACAACACTTGCTGGGGGAAATGACCACTCCCAGTCAGATTGCCTTGAAAGCGGAACTGACGGAACAGCTCAATGTCGCGCTGGAGGGGATGAATGACCTCGACCGTGAGGTTCTGGCGTTACGGCATTTCGAAGAACTGACCAACGCGGAAACCGCCCGGGCGCTGGGAATCTCAGAACAGGCCGCCAGTATCCGCTATGTCCGTGCGATTGGTCGCTTGCGACGTGTTCTGGAAGCGTTACCCGGCTTTCGGGAACGAACACAACAGTAGACGGTCTCAACACCCGCACACGCCCTGCGTCTCCCTCCCCTCAACGGCAAGCGTTTGATCCTCGGCATGGGATCTGCTCTTTCCATGCTGACGGACCAGATTCAACACGTTTTCTATATCGGGCCTGCTATTCCTGCGAGGCCGGGAGCAAGAGGGGATAGACGCTTATGTCAAAGGGCAATTCCGGAAGTTTAACGGTTGTCATTTTCGCGTTGCTGATCGGTTTGGGAGGAGCATTCGTCGTTCGCCAGCAGGTGAACCGCCCACAGGGGCTTCCGCCACTCCCCCCTTCGAGTAACGGTCCCCAAACGATCTATGTGCCGACGGCCGCACTCGATCTGGGAAAAGGGCATGTGTTAACCCTGGCTGACATCTCGATCCTCTCGTTTACACCTGAGCAACTCGGTAAGTCTTCCTATGCCGGAAAAGTGTTCATGCGAGACACCGCACAAATGGTCGGACGAGCGGTCAAAGTCCCTGTTGCCAAAGGGGGAACATTTATGCCCGATCTCCTATATCCGGAAGGATTAGGGATGGGGATTGACGAGCGGCTGCAGCCGGGCTACAGGGCCGTCACTGTTCCCATCAAGGAAGTCGGAGCACTGGTCGGGTTTGCGCGCCCCGGCTCGATGGTCGATGTCCTGTTTCGAGCCGATTCCGAGAAAGATCGCCCGGAACAGACGTTAACACTTCTGGAACGAATTCAGGTGCTGGCTCTCAATACGGTTGTCCTCCCTGACAGCCAGGTCGACCTGAAGCAATCAGGAACAGTCACTCTCGCGGTGACTCCCTCTCAAGCCAAGGTTCTGAAAGTGGTTGAAGGTCGTGGGGAATTGAGTCTGGCCCTGCGGAATCCAAACGATACTTTTAACTTCTCCCCGGTCGATTTGAGTGATCTTGATCCTCGCATTGGTCAGGTCAGTCACCATAGTGGTGCCTTGGCCCGACATGCCGTCGAAGCGAGAAACACATCCGACGCCGACACCATTGAACGCCTGCTCGCAGATGGAAGCGAACGAGTCACGTTGAACGACCTGCTTGGAATTCCACGCCCAAAGCCGAAGAAAGAAATTGAGATCTATCGAGCCGGGAGCAAGGAAATATTGGCTTTTGATATCGACGATGACAGTGATTTACAACTGCTGGATCGCGGCGGTCGAATTCGGGTTCCCATTGCTCACGACCGTCCTGGCATCACACCCGGTGGCTTGGGTGCCGTGAGAAATTAGAGTGATTCTGCAACTGGCAGACTGAATCAGCCAGTCACCTGTCTCATAATTCTCTCTCCTTTGATGAGAGATGGAATTGAACTTGTCCCGTCAAACTACTGGGACAAGCTTCTGCAAAATACCATGCCCTAATGATTGGCAAACGATGAGTTCCATGCAGTCACGTACACTCCAGTCCCGCACATTGATGATCGCTCCTGAAGATCGGGACGACAATGTGGATGCTGACGAACTGGCCTATCAGAAAGTCAAAGTCCGCATTCATGAGAAGCTGGTCGATTCGCTTGATTTGTCGATGCTGGCACATGTCCCGCAGGAGGAATTGATCTCCGAAGTACGGGTCGTCGCCGCGGACGTCATCGCCGAGGAGGAGCCACGGCTCAATTCCACAATCCGTGAACGATTGCTGGAAGAACTCTTCGACGAAGTCTTTGGACTGGGCCCTCTTGAACCGCTCATGCAGGATGACACCATCTCCGATATTCTGGTGAATCATCCCCATGAAATTTATGTGGAACGTTTCGGTCGTATTGAATCGACCAACGTTCTCTTTGCTGACGAGCCGCACCTGATGCGGATCATTCATCGGATCGTATCACGGGTTGGGCGACGGATTGATGAAGTCAGTCCAATGGTCGATGCCCGGCTTCCGGATGGTTCCCGCGTGAATGCCATCATTCCGCCGCTCGCTCTGGACGGCCCGACGTTATCGATCCGGCGATTCGGCAGAAACCCATTGATGATCGAAGATCTCATCGAAAGCAATTCCGTCCATAATGACATGGTGGAATTCCTCGCTTCAGCGGTCGACTGTCGAGTCAGCTTTCTGGTTTCCGGGGGAACGGGAGCCGGAAAAACGACCATGCTGAACGCCATGACGAAGTTCATTCCCGCCGACGAACGAATGGTCACCGTGGAAGATTCGGCGGAATTGCAGTTACAGCACCGACACGTGGTGCGACTGGAAACACGTCCTCCCAATAACGAAGGAGCCGGAGAGATCACTCCCCGGGCACTGGTGCGAAACAGTCTGCGTATGCGACCGGATCGAATCATCGTCGGGGAAGTTCGAGGAGCGGAAGCTCTCGACATGCTGCAGGCGATGAACACCGGTCACGAAGGATCGCTGACCACAATTCATGCCAACGACACCCGCGATGCACTGGCCCGACTGGAAATGATGGTCGCCATGAGCGGCTTTGAACTGCCGGTGCCGGTGGTTCGGCAATACATCGCTGCCGGGATAGCACTGGTCGTCCACCTGTCCCGTCTGAAAGGTGGGGTTCGTCGAGTGATGCAAATTTCGGAGATTATCGGTGTCAAGGAGGGAGGCTTCCATCTCGAAGACATTTGCGGATTCGAACAGACCGGCGTCGACGAACTGGGGATCGCTCAGGGAGAGTTTTACTTCACTGGTTATCGCCCAATGTGCCTGAGTCGTCTGCGTGCTGCTGGGGTGAGACTGCCGGATGAATTGTTTGACAAGCGTCGACTTCCTTTAAGAAATTTCAAGAACCCTTGACCTGCTTGCAGGGCTTTTGCTTGTTTCAAGATGGGCAATTTCCGGGAGGGCAAGGCTCCCGCCGAGCCGCAAACCAAGAAAAGCGTGAACACTCATGCGGCTCAGCAGGGACTTCGCCCTCCCTGTCGATTTTCAATAATGCGAAATCCGTAATCTGCTTGTTCCTGCTTTTTTGACAGAACCGAGAATTCGATGGTCGGAACAGATACCCTGACAATGATTGCCTTCGGGTCGACAACACTCCTGACTCTGGGAGTATTGACGGCTGTCCGTGAAATTTTTTCGCCCAAAGAAATCATTACCGAAAGCGGCAAACGAATTCGTGGAAGCCTGAGACGAACCGCCACTGTCTTTGATCAGGCTCCGGCTCGCGGACTGTTTGGCCGGATTGATCAGGGATTCGACCAGCTCATTCTGGAATCCGGATTTGAGATGGCTCCGGCAGCCGCGTTTCAGTGGCTGATCATCTTCGCACTTTTGGGAGGAGGGGGAGCTTATCTGGTCAACGGAGATCCTCTGGTTGGTGTCGCTGGAGCACTGGCCGGAATGGTGCTGATGCTGCTGATCTTTACGATCCGTCGAGCCCGGCGTCTGGCAGCAATTCGTGAACAGCTTCCTCACGTTCTGGAAATGCTGGCCAGAGGAACACGAGCCGGCCAAAGCACCGAACAGGCCATCGCACTGGTCGGGGAAGAAGCGGGGGGAATCCTCGGAAAAGAATTCAAACGATGCACCCAACAACTGGAAATGGGACGTGCCTTCGACCGGGTGTTAGCCTCACTTGCCAGTCGTGTGCGTCTAGTCGATATCCGGATCCTGACCACAACGTTAATCGTTCAACGACAGGCAGGAGGGCATCTGTCCGAAACACTGGATCGGATGGCCATGGTTGTTCGCGACCGTCTCACCGCCGCCCGTCAGATGAAAGCCTCCACTGGGGGAGGCCGGATGTCGACCATGATTGTCGCCGGGATTGCTCCCTTCGCCACGATCGCGATTTACATGCTGCATCGTGAACACTTTACGTTGCTGTTTGAAGATAGCCTGGGGCGAACGTTACTGATGACCGGAATCGTCCTGGAACTGATCGGCCTGGTCTGGGTCTACACATTACTGCGACAGGACAACTGACGTTCAGTTATTTGCGTTTATCAACCGGACTAAAGCCATGTCATTTGATGCCATTACTGTTATTTCTTTCGCGGTGACGTTCCTGACAGTCTATCTGGCTGGAATGACGATGATTCGGGCTCGGTCCCGGGTGCGAAACATCGCCGATGTCCATGCCCGTTCGAAGACAAAACGGCCGGGGTCATTTCGACGTTCTCTCGCCGGAGCCATTCCGATGTTTCCTGGAGAACAGGATGCTCTTGAACAGGATCTGCGACGGGCAGGGTACTACAGCCCGTATGCTGCGATTGAATATCTCGCTGCGAGGAATCTGATTGTCGTGATGATTCTGATCGTCGGAGGAGGCGCAGCAGTGGCCGCCGATCCCACATCAGCTTTGCCAAAAGTCATTCTGATTGCCACTGCGGTTGCGGCATTTATTGGCTATGTCGGTCCCCGATCAATTTTGTATCGACAGTCTTCAAGACGATTGGGACGAATCCAAAAAGGGCTTCCAGATGCTCTGGATATTATTCGGATGTGTCTGACCGGGGGCTTGCCGTTGCGTCATGCATTGGAACGTGTTGCCGGGGAAGTGGAATGTTTTCACCCGGAAATCGCCGTCGAACTCGAAGTCGTGAGACGACACGCCGAGGCCGACACTATGCAGAAAGCACTCAAAGAATTCGCTCGACGTATGAATGCTCCGGATGTGAATGCACTGGCATCGCTGGTCACTCAGACGGAACGAACCGGGACACAAGTGGCCAACGCCGTGATGGATTTCGCCGACGGAATCCGTCGTCAGTACCGCCAACGGGCCGAAGAAAAGGCGTCTAAAACAGCCATTAAGATGCTCTTTCCGGTCGTGTTGTGTTTGTCCCCGCCGATCTTCATCCTGCTGATGGGGCCACCAATCGTCCAGTTGAAGAACTTTGCCCGCGACGCTCACAAACCCGGTGGAGTCCTCGATCACAACGTGGATTCGGCGAATCAGTCCATCACTCCCTGATCGCTTTCTTGAACGTGGGGCATGATCCTCGATTTCCGGGAGGGCGAAGCTCCTGCTGAGCCGCATGAAAGGTCACGCATCCCTTTGGTTTGCGGCTCAGCAGGAGCTTCGCCCTCCCAATCGCTGGTCCATCGAAAATCGGAAAAAGCCCTGACAGTCTTTTCCTCAGCAAATACAGTTGCGAATACAGTATTGCCAGTCGAGATGATAGACTGAGCCCCCCCTGACAAAACCTTTGGCGATCCGCTCGCGGAAAGGGAATTCTCATCGTTTGAGAGGTTTTGTTCGCGGCTCTAAAACTTCTGTCGCTCGAAACTTTTGAAGGAGGAATCCATGATGCGTCGCTCGTTCGGGATCCTGTCAGGAATTGGTCTCTGTTCACTGGCTCTGTTGATTGGTATTGGATCGAATACTGTTCCGGAACAGACAGCCGTCGCCGACGGAGGTGACAAGAATGCAGGTTCCGCACGGTCGGGTGAGTATGTTCCATCGTCATTGGAAGAAGCCCGGGCCAGAGCCCGATTGCTGTACGAGACCATTGATGGGGCGTTGCAGGTCATGCACCGCGATCTCTTCGACGACGAGAAGTCGCTGATTATTCCATCCCGATCTCTTGAAGATGTCTTTCGGGTGCTGGAACGCAAGCATCACGTTTCCCTGCGATGGCTGGCCGTGAATGCAAACGCCATGAGTGTCGACCATACTCCGGAGAATGATTTCGAACGAGCCGCCGCCAAAGCCATTACCGCCGGCCAGACCGAATATGAGGCCGTGGAGGAAGGGACATTTCGTTATGTCGGCATGATTCGACTCGGATCAGAGTGCCTGAAATGCCATGTCCCGATGCGAAAAAGCCTTGAAGACCGCTTCGCCGGTCTGGTCATTTCCATGCCCTTTCAGAAAAAATAGAGATGTCGTTGCACTTGAACCAGAAGATAGGGTTTGATTGAAGTTCTCGTGTTGATTGCTGGGGGGCCGGCCAGTGTACCCTTATGTTTTTACCCACATTTTTCTCGTTACCCTTCACCATGGGAATGAAGAGCGGGTCTTCGCAACCATCTGCCCTGAAAGGGCTTCACAACACAGCCCAGGGTTCGCTCACGAAATGAGCGAACCCTGGGCTGATGGAGACCCCATTTCGAGTCGACCCCGAAGGGGGTGTACAATCAGACTCCCTTGCGCAACCCCTTCAGGGTTGGCTAGGGCGTGTGGACAATTGACGGGAGTAAACATGAAGGAATGAATCTCACGCAAAGGCGCTAAGGCGCAAAGGATTTTCGATGACGTCTGTTCTTGTTTGTGTGGAGATGTGATTCATTCAAGCCCCACAATCCAATGAATCCATTGTGATCATCATCAAAGCAAGAGCCCGTCTTGGAAACGTAATCTGATCATTCTCCTTCAATCTCCCCCTGAATCACAACCCGATGAATTTACACAAGACATTCAAACAAACAACTTTGCGCCTTGGCGCCTTTGCGTGAGTTCTTCTCCCTCTCTTCTCTCGGGGAATGTCCACACGCTCTAGTGTTGCGTCAGCATTCAAAATGAGGGTGGAAGAATCGAAACGGGAGCGGCCAACGAGCCGCGGAACATGTGAGACAACCCTCAGTTTGAAGCCTGACAAGGCACTAGTTCGCGATCTCGAAAGGCGCGGATTACTGGAAGAAACACTGGTGGTGGAGACCACCGAATTTGGTTGGACACCCGCAGTGAACAAGATCAAACCGGGACACGACCATCACCCCCATGCAATTGCAACTTGTCGGCGAATTGGGAATGAGTTCAAACACAAAGGCATTTCATTGCCTCCTGAAATCATATCGTTTCTTTCGTTGCAGGTGGGGTGTCTTCCGTCCGTTCGCGAACAATGGCGTGCCAGGTCCAGCGCGATCCCTGATGAAGTTGTTTATTCTCAACAAACAGACTCAGCGAAGCTGCAACGCCTATTGTCGTGAGGCAAGGGATAGCGATCGCCAGCAGGATTGTCGGCTGGGTCGTGGTTTGAAATATCTCCCGGCTCCAATTCCAGGCAACCGCCGTCAGCAGTCCGATGGTGACGGCGACGGAGACCGAACGGGCAGTGCATCGTGGCAGAAACATCCCGATAAAAAACATTGCCGCCAGAGGGCCGACGAAGAGATTGAAGAACTTCGGCATCAGATCAATGATGGTCATGTTCCCGGCCAGGGCTAGACGAGCGACAAAGAACGCATTCAGAGAGACGATGAACGTCACCAGAATGCTCAGCAAACGAACGAACAGCAGCGCCTTTCCGGGACTGAGCTTTTTGGTTTTGTTCGGCTTGATCAGATCGGTTGTGATGACTGCCGTAATGGAATTCGCCCCCGCTTCCAGTGTCTGAATGGCGTCACACAGGAAAGCGGAGATCACCAGTCCCGCACATCCGGCGGGCAACTGGCTGCTCAGAAAATGGGGAAACAGCTTGTCCGCCGAATTGGCCAGTGTCCATCCCTCGGGAAGCAACTGGGGGTTCAGAAGATAAAACGTCAGCAATGCAAACCCACAGATCGAAAGCAGCCCGACCATAACCAGTTCGGTCGCAATGCTGATGTAATAGCTTCGTCGTGCAGACTTCAGGGAAGACGTGGAAAAGTATCGCTGCAAAACAACCTGGTCCGAGCCATGCGTGCAGATTGCCCAGAAGAAGTGGTTAATCATTGCCGTAATAATGGTCACCCGCAGTGTCAGGTCCCAACTGAACAAGGGGGGAGAGACATGGCTGGATTGCTCTTTGACAACGGTTGCCATCCAGTCCGTCGGCCCCGTTCCACTGGCATTGACGACTGCCCCGATGACCATCACTGCTCCGACCAGAAGCAGCAGGCATTGCAGGACATCGGTCCAGATTTGAGCCTGAATCCCCCCGATTGCTGTGTAAATAGCGGCAATGATTCCGATACCGGCCATCCACCAGTACAGGTCCGGACCCGGCAGGATTTCCAGGTCAGGACCTTTCACCTGATCAAGTGCCAGTGAGGCGACGAAGACGACCATGCTCATCCAGCCTAATCTCAGGAAAATGAACAGGATCGCTCCGACTCGCCTTAAACTGGAGTTAAATCGCAGCTCCAGATATTCATAGGCACTTGTTAATCCCAACCGCATATAAAAGGGAATCCAGAACCGGGTGATGACCAGCATGGACAAGGGAAGCGCCAGATATCCGCAATAAAATCCGATTCCATGTTTAATCACTTCTCCCGGAGTTCCGAGATAGGTTAACGTAGAAAACAGCGTTGCAAGAATGCTAAGTCCAACGGCGAACCAGGGGACGTGCCGTCCTCCGACAAAGAAGTCGTCGGTATTATGCTGCCGATGACCGAACCACAGAGCGATCCCGAACGTGACTATTAGATAAATAACAACGGCCACAAAATCGAGAAACTTCAGTCCGGATTCGATTGGAATTCCGGTCTCAGGCATAATAAACTCAATTCAACACGAAAGACGAGATGGGAATCAGGATATCGACAGACCTGTTTACTGCGGCTGCCGGTCATAAAGCCAATCGAGCCCGAATCGTGTTACCTTGGTGATGCTCAGTCCATTGTCGGTTCTCCGGTCCCCGGCACAGTGTCCGAGAAGGACGGTCTCTCCGACGAATTCAATGGCCGTATAGCAATACCATCCATGCGGATTGGTCTCGAGATCCTTCACATGCCGCCAGGTCTTCCCTTCGTCCTGCGAAACGGCCACGGTGAACGGTGTCCGCTTCCCTTTGAGTTGGGGCGAGATCGCTTCATGATTATTCCAGACAAGCAGCAGGTCTCCGGTCTGCGGAATTCGGGCAATACTTGCGGGAGACAGCGGTGAAATGATGTTCGAGGGCTGTGGATTACTCCAGGTGTCTCCCCCATCCGAGGAATAAGACAGCATCTGACTTCCGGAGTCTGACCGGGAGAACATCACGATCCGGCTGTCGTTCAGTTCGATGACTCCCGGCTCCTGAACAAATAATCGCTTGCCGGTATCGTCTTTTGCAGTCAGCGTTGATTTACTGCGACGCCATGTCTGTCCTTTATCATCTGATAAATAGGAAATTAGCTCGCCCTGCCAGTCCCGCTTATTCGCTTCTAATGCACGATGCCGACAAACCGGCAAGACTAATCTTCCCGACTTCAGCTGAATGGCACGATTGTTATTCAGCACATAGTAGTCGACTTCATCTGTAATACATCGAATCGGTTCTCCCCAGGTCTGCCCTTCGTCGGTCGAAAGACGCATCTGTGGACGACAGTCCGAAAGGGAAACTTTTGCCAGGTAGAACAACGCCATTTCCCCTGATTGCAGCCGCAACAGGGAAACCGACATGACATTGAGCCCCGAATTCGGCTTGACCACCGTACGTTCTTCATTCAACCAGGTTTTGCCACCGTCCAGCGAGACACGTTCACGCAGTTCGGCGACATCATGATCGCCGCCGGTTCCTTGTCCGAAGTGGGAATAAATGAACAGCAGACGGCCATCCCGAGTCTGAATAAAATCCCCTTCACTGTTCCGGGAATTGCCGGGAGCGGGAGCCAGCGTGAGTGTCGTTTCCGGAACGAGAAGACCGGTCGCGGATGGCTTATTCTCAGTAACTACGGCCATTAACCTGGGGGTTGCCGAAGGTTTGGATTGTTCCAGTGTGAGCAGTCCCTGAGCGGCACGAACGGTCACGTCCAGATGGTCATCATCGAGCAATGCAATGAGTTGCTTCCTTGCCGTAACACTCCCGGCACTGTAAGCCGCATCAGCACGAATGACGGAATCGTCCTGTTTGAGATTGCTCAACAGGAACTTCCGACCATCTGCATCTCCCAATAGAGCTAACGCATGTTCAAAATGGGACCGATCCTGAGGTGTCTTCTGATGAATCAATCCGCTTCGCAGGGCCGGAAGATCCTGCTGGTCTCCGATCATCCCCAGAATCCAGGCAGCCACCCAGCTATGACGAGATGTCGGCTGATCCAGTTCCTGCCGAATGAAGCTCATGGCAGTTACATTTCCTGCTTGTGCAAGAGCCGCAGCCGCCATGAGCGCTTTCACTGAGGAAGATTGGTCTTGCATGGCCTCTCTCAGCAACACTCCGTCGCCGGTCTCCTGCACTTTAAACAGGGATTCACAGGCATGAACATGACCATAGGGATCTGAACTTGCTAAGACTTCGAATAGAATTCGTGCGTGCTCTCGTTCCCCCGCCCGAACGAGTTCACGGGCAACCCCGCAGCGCTGCCGGGCGTCGGTGACGGTTTCCAGGCGAGGACGGAGTGCGTCGCGTACAAGAGAATCGTGACCGGCCAATGTCAGGGCTTCCGCCGCGTGCATGGAGGGCCAGAACTCCTGGCTGTTGATTGCCGATTTCAGAATTTCGAGACATCTCTTCTGAATGGGGTCAGACTCCTTTTGCGGAGCGGCGGGCGTCTGAGCAAATGCAACATCTGTCGCAACGAGAAATGTAGTGACGAGAAGCATGGAACGCAGTCCAGACATGAGAGGAGCCTTTCGGGAAATTCAGGGGGCTTCTTCAGTGGGAAAGTGGAAAGTCGGTACTTAGAGCCGCGAACAAAACCTCTCGAACGATGAATATTTCCTTTCCGCGAGCGGATCAGGGTCAGTTTTGTTAGAGGTTCTTAATTCTTCGACACGAACGCAGGCGGTTGTCGAATGGCCTTTTGAATGATCGCCGCGCCGGCGAACTCCTCCTGTTGTTCCGGAGTCAGGCGCGGCATCGGGGCAGGGGCGATCTTTCCCGGAATGCCGCGTAATCGAAGCACTTCGTTGGCGGCCGACAGAACGGGAGCCGGAAACTCCAGCAGGAACTTCAGGAGTTCCGACAGATCACGTTGAAGATCACTCAACTCATGCCAGTTCTTCGTCTGGGTTGCCGACTTCATCTGCTCGATCCAGGGGGGAACCAGACCGAACACGCCGTCCAGGTGCTCTTCAACTCCGGACCGTAAGAGCACGTCCAGCAACGTCGGTTGTGCCACAATTACCCGTTTCTGATCTCCGATCGCATCCAGAATCGGTCGAGTCGATGTAAAATGGTCGGAGCATTTAATACCGGCGATATTTGGATGACGCAGCAGTGTCAGAACGGTCTCGACTTCCAGCTTCGTCCCTGTCGTTCCGGGCAGGTCATAAAGAAAAACCGGTTTGGAACTCAGGTCTGCCAGAGACTGAAAATAATGAATCAGATCCTGCTGACTGAAATTAAAGAAGAATGGGGAGATAATCACGATCCCGTCAATCTCGAGATCTTCAACCATTCGGATTCGCTCCCGGGTACGAACGAAACTGGTGTCCCCGACTCCAATCAGCAGTTCCGCCTGACCCGCATTGAATTGAACGCTGTCACGAACCAGATCAAGATAGGTGGAATCCGTCAGAAGCTGCATTGCTCCCATCGTTCCGCCGACCAGCAGGCCGTCAATCCCATGCTGAAGCTGATCCTGAATATGACGTTCTAAACCTTCCTGGTGAAGCTGTTCATTATCAGTGAGCGGGGTACATAACGCAGTAATCATTCGGGCGGCTGCCATAGACATGTCCTTTATTCTAAAATAAACAATATGAATCAGGTGGTTTGACGCTGGAATTCCTCCAGCGTGACCGTGGGGCACTCACTTCCAGGAAGCATTCGGTCGACTGCGTGGGGATCTTTAAACCCGGTCCCCGTCACGAGACAGATGACCGTTTCTTCCGAGGCAATGAATCCCTGTTTTCTGGCTTGGAGTGCACCGGCCAAGGGAACCGCTGCGGCAGGCTCACAGAAAATTCCTTCTTCCCGGGCCAGGCGGGCCTGCAATTGATAAACGGTCTCGTCATCCACCAGGAATCCCGTTCCTCCAGAAAAACGGCAGGCCGTGACGACCTCATGGCCATCAATCACACTCGGCACCTGGAGCCCGGTGATTTCGGTCGTGGAGCGCTCACAAGGACTCGCGGTTGCCGCTCCTTGTTTGAGCGGTCCGGCAATCGTGTTATTTCCTTCGGGTTGCACACAGTGGATTCGAGGACCATTTTTTAATGACCCGGAATGAATTATTTTTTGAAATCCTCTGGCGACTGCGAGAAGCAGTCCGCCTCCACCGGAGCAGACAAAAACATGGTCAATTTGTTTTTTTATGAACGACATTTGTTCAATAAGTTCGATGCTAATCGATTCCACTCCCGCCATGCCGACAGGGCTATGCTGATATGCGGAAATCTGGAGTTCCGTGTCGGGAGCCCGACCGAGAAACGTCAGGTATTCGATGACCCGTTCCGTCACTTGAGGATCAAAACCAAAATCCTGAATCCTCCAAAGTTGTGCGCCATACGCCAGCATCTGCTTCAGCTTTCCTTCCGGAGCACCTGCGACAACCGCGATCTGACATACGATTCCTGCCGCCGCACAATAAGCCGCCAATGCTGCTCCGGCGTTTCCACTCGACGAGGCGACAACTCTTCGCTTCCCCGATTTCAACATCGCGTTGACGGCAGCAGCGGCAAAGCGGTCCTTATACGATCCCGTCGGATTCAATGACTCCAGCTTGAAGTACAGATTCTCCAGACCCGCTGCCGGTCCGATTCGACGGGACCGAACCACCGGCGTCATTCCTTCTCCCAGTGAGAGCGACTCAAACATCAGTCAATGGCTTTCTTGATTTCATAAACTCCTCAGGCATCTGCATCTGTTTTAGCGCATAAGGAGTGCACTGATGAGACCAGCCTCCGTCGATTTCAATGCAGGTTCCGGTGAGATAACTGGCGGAATCACTGGCCAGCATTATTAATGTTTTCGCAATTTCTTCAGGATTTCCATAGCGTCCTAAGGGAATCATCCCTTCGACGTAATTTCTCAGCGATTCGTCACTCTTTATCGATCCATGATTTTTGCTGAGATCGGTGTCGATAGCCCCGGGATTCACGCTCAGAACACGAATTCCTGCTGCCCCATAAAGAGCGGCAAGTTCATATGTTAATGAGTCAAGTCCTCCTTTCGCGGCGATATAGGCAGGACTGATCCCACTAGTAAACCGTGACTGAATACTGGAGACGTTTAGAATGACTCCTCGCCCCGTTGGTTCCATCACTTCCGCACACCATCTCGCCAGAAAGGCCGGAACTGTCAGGCAGATCCGTAATGTCTTCTCCCAGGAAGAAAGCTCGATACGGCGCATCGTGACAATCTCTCGCCACGCAGCATTATTCACCAGAACGTCGATTCTCCCCCATTGTTCCTGACAGCGTTCAACTGAATGCCGGGCAAAGTCGAGGTCATATAAATCGCCATGACAGATAAGTGTTTTTGCGTCCAGCGCTTTTAAACTGAACGCAACTTCATCCAGACGGTCTGATTCATCAGCGACGAGAACACAATCGTAACCGTGCCTGGCGAACTCTCTCGCGGTTTCCGCACCGATACCTCGCGAGGCGCCGGTAATAAAGGCGACGGGACGTTCATTCATAATGGAATTCCCCGTCACCATCCGCTTCCAGAACTGTTGATAAACAGTCTCCTGGATTTACGGAGGGAATGACTCTTAATAAGATGACAATCCCCTGATGTACGGAACGAACGGCCGTTGAACGATCTTCAGCGACCGAATGAACCCAACCCAGAATATCGCCGGGTTGAACATGGTCATTGAGTGTGACGACAGGTTCAAAAAATCCGGCATGGGGGGCGGGATAATTCTTCTGAAAGATGCCGCTTTCATAACGATGGTCTTCGACACGGCACCGCGCCTGATTTTCTGGCTGTGGATGGTGGATCATGTTGAGTTCCCGCATCACATTCAGACAGCCGTTTACATAATCGCTGACTCCCTGGGGATCGCATCCCGTCCCACCTCCCCATTCCGCATAAATGGCAGGAATATTGGCGTCACGCGCAATGGATAATGTGCGACCATTTAACTTCGGACTTGTTCCCCAGATAATCGGCAAATTAAAAGCTGTCGCCATTCGACGTTGAAGATTCAACACGTTCGGATCTTCATGAAGCAGATATCCGGAGAGAGGACTGATTTGCATCGCCAATCCTCCGGTATGCAGATCAATTAAATAGTCGCAGTCATGTATCAGCTTTGCCGTTTCCCAGGCAATCTGTTCTGTGATCGATCCGTCTTCCCGGCCGGGCATGGTTCTTGCCAGATCGAGTTGATCCGGTCCGGTTCGTGACACCCGCTGAAATGCCGGATGGTTCACAACCGGCACGAGCGTCACCTGACCGGAAAGGCGTTCGGCATCGATAGTCTTCAGCAATTGACGAACCGCTGCGATCGGTTCGTATTCATCTCCATGAACTCCGGCGAGGATCAACAACCGGGGACCACTCTGATTGCCGATCATCGTGTGATGTGGAGTCGTCGTTTTCATTATCCAAAATTACTTCGTCAGAGATTGATGGGACTCTTGTGGCCAGCGCACCGTGCAATGTAAATCGGTCCAATTGATCTGGCCTGCAGAGTCGTTCAGAGTAACTTTGACATGATTCGTACCTGGTGTGAGCTGGGCGGGTTGTAATGAGAATTCAAGCCAATTGTTGACTTGCTGAGGCATCTCTAATAGTTCGCCATTTAAAGCGACATTAAGATTGCTGGCATTGGCATTATCGAATTGCAAACGTAACGAAATTTTGGGCACAGCCTCCGACGCAGCCCTGTCCAATTGACAGGCGAACGGAAACTCGACCTCTGCTGGCTTTCCGGGCTTGATCAAAAGAGGATTTTTCGGATTCAAGGTCGGAGCGTGCTGGTAATCGCGATGTGGTAACGTCCCTCCTGCGGCAGCCCCGACCCCTCGGATACTGGCGAAGTAGTCCTGATCGAGCTTCTGCAACATTTCGGGATCCCCAAGTTCCCGCCAGATCGGATCATGAGGATTGAAGGCGTTGAACAGATACACCCCATCCATTCCTGCTTGCCGGGCCGCAAGTGCCCGGCCGCGATATGACGAGACACTCATCCGCAGCTTCTTCGCAGCATCGTCACGTACCCGGGATTCGTCCAGCGAAGGATAAACAGGGACACTGTACTTGCGGCCCAGTGCTACCGAGGTCTCCCAGTTATTGAGCTGAAAATAGCCGGAGACTGCCAACAGATCGACCAGGTCGTCACGGAGCCATGCCTCGACGTCTAACCCGATGTCGCGGCAATACGCGACGGAATCGGGAATCCGAACACCAAATAGAATGGGCCGGTTCCGTTTCTGTCCTTCAACTTCAGTGACCGTGCGCACGCGGCGAATCATCTCCGTCATCAGTCTTCGTTCTTCATCGTTGCAAGGCGTGCCTGTCTGGGCGGCTCGTTTGAAAAAGACCGGATGACGGAAGAAATCAATCTCAATCCCGTCGACGTTGTAGTTCCGACACACCTCTTCGACATACTTGACTGCCAGATCACGAATTTCCAGGCGAGTGAAATCAACCGCACTCCAACCGCCATACTTCGGCCGTTGCTTCGGCGTGCCGATCAGCCATTCCGGGTGTTCCAACTTGAGAGGATTTGCCCGCAACATCACCGGACCGTAACCAGACAGCCCAGCATCGTGCGTGTCATTCAAACGGAACGACCAGAAGATTTCGATATTGTTCTGCTTGCCAAAGTCAACCATGACCCGAAGTGGATCGGTTCCCGCAGCCAGCATTTTGTCAATGATATTCTTGGAGAACAGATCTTCCTTAGTGTTAAAGACGTGTCCGATCTTGGTGTCATGCGTAAACATCCCGAAGCCACTGCTCCAGGTGCAGTAGAAGATTGTGTCAACGTGTGTCCCGGCGAGCGGTGCGGTACGGTGCCGAAGCAGTTCTTCGGGGGTGGTGTCCCGGCACAGATAGATTGGCTCATTGCCATCGTTGTTGAAGATCACACGCCGCTCGCGCTGAGCCGCCTGCTTGCGGGCAGCACGCAGTTGATCGAGCGATATGGATTCCGCCTGAACCTTCCCCGACGAAGAAAGCAGTTCCGCTGACAGAACCATCACGGGAAACCAGAATGCAAAGACGCTCCAGATGAGCATTCGCCCATGTGCAGAAAACAATGTGGTTAGCAACGACTTTAATGTTGATGACATCAATCATTCCTGAAGTAGATAACATCGTATGTCATCTGGTTAATTCATAGTTGATAATATGCGGATTATATCCTCGGGGGATGGCGTCCTTCAGCGTGGTTTCAGTGTTATACCTGGCAGGAATGACTACGCCAGAGGAAGTCACAACGGAAGAAGTATCCTGTCCTGAAAGAATGTCGTCTTCACTCAATTTGGAGGTGTCGGCCGCACTTGTAATTTCAACTCGAACTGCACCGATGGGAACGCCTCCCTTATTGGTGACGCGATACTTTCCATCTTTAATCATCGCACTGGCAACTGGACCACTTGGCTCTGGGAAAAAGCGAATTTCGCCAGACTCAAGTGGTACAGCACCATATGTCACCATCCCCTCCACAATTCGACGCGCAGGCGCATCCTGACTGCCGAATCCCCCACAACCGGCAGATATGCCCAGGATGGAACAACACAGCATGATTCTCCATTGCACAGTCATGCGGCACCTCACTCGAGATCGATCAGCAATATAGAAACAGAAACCTTAATGCTGTCCTAGAATGCGCCGACCGCCTCAGCTCCCTCACGTGTGGTCAGACCGGTAAGTATCCCCTGATCGAGGTTTTCGGATAGAAACCGAACCGATCCGTCGCAGAGAACGAAATGAGCACCACCCACATGAAAGCTGGAAAATCCTTGAGGACGAAAACCCCATGCGCCTCCGCCGGGAACAGTAGCGGAGCCATTGATCCCCCCGGACGTGTCGAAGACGTCATACATCACGTAGCTGTTTCCCTGATTGTTGTTGGGATTCCCGGTGATTTCTCCAGCCATCAGTGTGTTGCTGGTCCCATCGGTGACCAAGGCGAGTGAGATCTTCGAGATATTAAACAGGACACCATCACCAACTCCTGTCGGGCGGACGTCTACAGTGCCATTTGCCAGCCGGCATCTCCAGTTGACGGAATCAGCGACTCCTCCGATGTCGGTTCTGGGAACCAATCCGTCAGGAGCATTCCCGGTCAGACCACCGATCAATGCTGCCGACTGAGGATTGCTTGGACAAAGAAATGTCGAAATCGGACCGAGGGCGGTACTTGGATCAAAGTTAGAAATTCCGCTGGTGGTCAGAACCGTATTGAAGTTCACATTGCTGTATCGAGTCGATTGTTCAAGGAACGGGAGAATATGGACTCCCCACGAAAGGACATGAGGAGCAGCTCCTGTTGGAGGAGTAAATCGGGGAACGCAACTGCCACCGCCAAGACCCGACCCCATAGGAAACACTCGGTGCGTGTCATGATAATTATGAAGTGCCAATCCGACCTGCTTGAAATTATTTTTACATGACGATCGCCGTGCCGCTTCCCGGGCCTGCTGAACAGCTGGGAGCAGTAATGCAACCAAAATTGCGATAATGGCGATGACAACCAGTAGTTCAATCAGCGTGAAGGCGCGATACGATCGCCTGAAGACAAGGAAACAGTTGGACATCTGGGAAGACTCCCGAAGTAAAATGCCTAATGAAGGGTGAAATACTGCTGCCAGAAGCAAGCACCGCAGCACTCATGAAATTTCCAATCAAAGCAGTTATCTTCTGAACCAAATCCACTGAACGCTGTGTTAACGAATCGCCTTCAGGCCAGCTTTCGTTGCCAGAAGATGTTTTTCCAGGCTGGCAATGGCTTGATCCGCGTCTCCAGCCTGCACCAGGCTTAAAATATTTCGATGATCACGAATTGTGCTTAACTCTGCCTGCCGCCGCTGTTCCCCGGTCACGGGAGCGACGACAAAAATCAACTGGGCGGAGTGAGAAAACATTTGTATCAGTGAAGAGTTGCCGGAAAGTTCCAGCAACTTTTGATGAAAGAGAAAGTCCGCTTCTGCAAACCCGGAAGCCATTCCGGCCTCATGGCATCGCTCCATCATGTCGCAGACATTTTCCACCGGCTGAAATGCCGCAGAGGGAAGATTTCGCTGACAGGTGAGCTTCACACCCCCGACTTCCAATACGATTCGTGCGTCTACAATACAGTCGGTATCAATCTCATCCAGACGCGGAGTGAAGAATCCTCCGCTGGGGCGACGCAGGAGTAAACCGTCGTGAACGAGCAAAACCATCGCCTCACGAAGAGCCGCTCGTTGAACTCCCAGTTTCTCTGACCACTCGACCTCTCGCAGTCGTGTCCCTGGGGGAATCTGACCGCAAATCAGCATTCGCCGCAGGATCTCATAGCAACGCTCGTTGCTGCGGTTGGAGTGCTGTTTTCCATTTTGGGACGACAAAGTGATCATGAAGATGATTTTGCATGAAAATGTGTACAAAGTCAATAGTGCATCAGTAAAAATTTAATCGAATTTTTCCTTGAATTTCAATAAACACTGACGGAAAAAGCCTTTCTTGTCTTCAGTTTTGCGAATTCGAGATGGGTGTTTTCCGATGTGGCTGGGAAAATTTGAGGATTCTTTATTATCTGTTCTTCTAAATTTTGTGCACATTATTAATATGAAGGTGTTTCCAAAACAGGTTCTGGAGATTTCGAAATGATTCAGTTTGATGTCAGTGATTTGCATTCTGCGGTGGTCAGTGACGCGTTGGATACGCTCGGTTATGGTGGGCAATGCGCCACACCGGGACTGGCCCCGTTGACGGTCCGTCGGGCATTGATCGGCCGATGTCGCACCACATTATGGGGAGACCTGTTTCACAAAGATCCTGAGCCTTACGCCAAGGAATTGCAGGCGGTGGACTCGCTGAACGAGGGGGATGTCGTGATTGCGGCAGCTTCCGGTTCCATGCGTTCCGGGATCTGGGGGGAACTGCTGACAACGGCAGCCTTGAATCGGGGGTGTCGCGGGGTGGTTGCGGAAGGAGCAGTACGCGATCTCGCCCGGATGAGATCCTACGATTTTCCCGTCTATGCCCTGGGAACCTGTCCCCTGGACAGTCAGAACCGGCAGCGGGTCCTGGATTATGATGTTCCGGTGGAAATCTGCGGAGTGGTGGTTCATTCAGGAGATCTGGTCGTCGCCGACGAAGACGGGATCGTGTTCGTGCCTCAGGCGATTGAGCAGGAGGTGCTTGAGTTCGCCCGAAAGAAAGTTACGGAAGAAAACCGGGTGCGGGAAGCCATTCGCAACGGCATGCTGGCAACGGAAGCGTACGCCCGATTCGGGGTGCTTTGATCTTGGTCAAACATCATTGTCACAGGCTCGTCTTCGGAATCTCCTCTCATGGACCAACGGTCACTCACACTGAATCCGGAATTCTGTCTTGAACGCCAGAAACGGCTGGGAAACATTCTTTCTCAACGTGACGTGGACTTCGCCCTCCTGGTCCGCCCTGAACACGTCCAGTATTTCACCGGGTTTCGTCCTCCTCATGTCTTTCAGGCGGCGGTCGCCCTCTTTCCGAATGGTCAAACGGTTCTGGCTGTTCCCAGACAGATATCCGATCAGGGTGTCGCGTCGGAGATCGTCACGTTTGATGCTCAGTGGCAATGCACCCTGCGTCAGGATCAACTTTCCGCAGCCTTGGACGTGGTCTGGCCTCACGTCTTATCCAGAACCGATGGCCAGAGGATGGGAATTGAGGCGTCTGTCAATCCGGCGCTGAAGGTGCCGTGGCTCGAAACGCATCCTCATGTCTTTGATCTTGAACCAGATCTCTGGATGTTGCGACGTCGCAAGGACGTGGACGAACTGGCCATGATTCAGCGCGCCTTTGACTGCACGGAGGCGATGTATCAGCGAGCCCGGGAAATTATCTCCCCCGGCATCACGGAGTTGGAGGTGTTCAATCAACTTCATGCCGTGGCGGTCAATGTGGCGGGAGAGCCGTTGCTGGCAATTGGCAATGATTTTCAGTGCAACTCACCCGGCGGCCCTCCGCGTCCCCGGCCAGTCCAGAAAGGGGAGCTCTACATTCTTGATCTGGGTGTCTCGTATCGAGGCTACTATTCAGACAGTTGTCGCACCTTGAGCGTTGATCATTCCCCCACTGATCAGCAGCTTCGTGCATGGTCTGCCATCGTGCAGGTTTTAGACTTTGTGGAAGGGACCGTTCGTCCTGGGGTTTCCGCTTGCGAACTTTATCGGCAGGCGAGAGAAATACTGGATGAAGTGATTCCCGGAACGTTCTTTCATCATTTGGGACACGGAATCGGGCTGTTTCCGCATGAAGCTCCGCATTTGAATGATTATTGGGATGATGACTTCCAGGAAGGAGACGTTTTCACCGCGGAACCCGGGCTTTACGCTCCGGAACTTCATACGGGGATTCGACTGGAACAAGCCTATGTTGTCACCGCCGAAGGGATTCGCCGCCTGACTGCCGCACCCCTGAGATTATGACCCGTTAAAAAGGCAGGGGCATAATGACAAGTTGCCGTCGGAAACGAATCCAGACATCTTCCGGGCGACTTCGGCAGATGATTTCGACAGGATGAAGAGAGGAGAGGTGGGATTGCTTTTATATGTCGCGTGTCGGACGCATCAGCAGCCAGCAGAGGGCCGCTGCAAGATAGACACACAAGTAGGTCACAAAAACATACTGGAATCCTTGGATCGCCGCCTCATCTCGTATGGATTCTGAAAGTGAGGAGACCGGGAGATTCTCCAGCACTGCCCGTTGAGAGACGGCTTGCTGGACCAGAGTTCCTGTCAGCCAGACGGCAAGAGCGGCTCCCATTGTACCGATGGTGTTCATCAGAGCCGCGGCGACAGCGGTGTGTTTTCGTCCGATATCCTGGCAAGTGGCCCAGGCGGAGCCGAGCGTCAGATCCACGCAAAACGCAGCCGAAGCCACACTCCAGCAAAACAAGTGTAAGTTGTCGGCCTGACTGGCGATGGCCCAGCAGAGAGCACATCCCAGCATGGCAGTCATTCCCAGCAGCTTACGGGACAGCCGCCTGTTCTTTAACCAGCGATCCATCCAGGAAACGCAATAGCCGCCACTCAAACATCCGAGTGCTCCAATCCACAGCGGAGCCCCGGCATAGATGGCAATGATCGCCGGAGAAGCTGCACCGGAAAATCGCTGCTGTAGATAAGCAGGAAGATACGTGATATTAAATGCCCATCCATAGTTTAATAATGAATAAGCAAGACATAAAAGGATCAGCTCCCGGTTCGTCAGCAACCATTTCCATGGGACATTGTCATGTGAATGGGACTGTTCATGAGCGAGTGGATCTTTGCTCGCAGTCGAGGGGGGAAGGTTCTGAAAGAGCATTCTGAAGAGCAGGCACCAGATCACCCCAATGACACCGAAGATTAAAAATGCTTCGCGCCAACTCACCAGGGGACTGGTGTTACCGGTTCCTGTCACAAGGATGGCCCAGAGAAACGGAGTGATTCCTCCCATCAGTCGCCCGGACATCCAGACATACCCCTGTGCCATCTCCCATTGATGTGGTGGAAACCAATTATAAATGACCCGTGTGATGTTCGGGTAAGCTCCCGCTTCGCCTGCTCCGAAGAGAAACCGCAACAGGATCAATGCCCCCAGTCCGCCAAAGGTCCACCCCGCATACTCCAGCCCGACGAGTCCGGTCAGTGCCGTGCAGGCGGACCACCAGAGAACGATGCGAGTCAACATCGATCGTGGTCCCAGGCGGTCCCCCAGCCAACCGGTTGGGACTTCGAAAATCGCATAAGCAATGGCAAACGCGGTAAACGCCCATTTCAGATCCGCCACACTGGCCAGATTCAAATCCGCGGCAATCTGAGGGGCCGCGACTCCGAAGCACACCCGGTCGAGATAGGTGATCATTGACAGGCTGCAAACGAAAGCCAGAACCATGTAGCGGGCCTGCGGCAAAGTCGCACACTCGACTGGCCTGGCATCATCAAGGGTGACTGGTTCCGACATTCAGTTCGCCATTGCAAGTGTCAGTGTCAATTAAGCAGTTATAGAATTTCCAGGTCTGTCCACATGAATGCAAGGGGATCAGAAACAGGGATTAGAAGTTAGGGGATTCGAATTCATTGCATTCCCTGGTTCCTAACCCTTCTGTTCCTATCCACTTTTCTCTCTGTCAGAACAAACCTGGAAGCAATTCTGCTCGGCAGCAGCTTTGCCCTTCCATTTTGAAGACAGGCTCTCAGACCGATTCCGCAATGAGCGTTGATTTGACGAAATCTTCATTCAATGTCACACCAAGGCCCGGCCGGTCGGGAGGGGAAATCCAGCCATCGACCGCCTGAATCTTTTCATGAGTCAGTTCATGCCGCAATGGGGAATCTTCAACGCAGTCCTCGAAGATGAACGCATCCTTGCATGTGCTGAGCCAGTGAATGCTGGCCGCCACGGTGACCGGGCTGGTATAGCAGTGATTGCAGAGTCGGGCGCCGATTTCTTCAACCCGTTGTCGAATGTAGTTTGACTCACTGAACCCGTTGCGAGACAAGTCGACTTGATAGATGTCAAGACATCGCCCATCAATCAGCGGACGGAATGCCTGTCGTCCACATTCTTCTTCGCCAGATGCGATCGGAACCGGGGAACGATCCCGCAACCAGCGATAGCCTTCATAGTCATCGGGGTGGAGAGGTTCTTCCAGCCAGCCGATTCGCTGTTCTTCAAATGCCTTGGCTCGTTCGAGAGCCGTTCTGGCATCCCAGACACATCCGGCATCAATCAGCAGAGTGGCATCGTCTCCCAATCCTTTTCGTGCCCCAAGAACAAGATCACGATCAACAGCCTCACTTTCCCCCATCGGCTCCCAGCCGAATTTGACAGCCCGGTAACCATACTCCCGCCAGCGCTCGCCAATTTTTCTGGTTTCATCGCCATTCTTGCCGAATAGAATCGACGCATAGGCCATGATGCGGTCATGCTTCTTGCCTCCCAGTAGACGGTGGATTGGTTCTCCGAAATGTTTCCCTTTGAGATCCCACAGTGCCATGTCGATCGCGGCCATGGCAGTGATTGTCGTGGACCGGCGGCCGCAGTACATCGTTCGTCGATACATCTTTTCCCAGAGACGGTCTGTTTCCAGCGGGTTTTCACCAATCAGAAGCTGGCGCAGACCAGTGGCGACATTATGACTGAAGGGAGCATCGATCACCGCTTTGACCATCTCCGGGGAGGAGTCCGCTTCTCCGATTCCTTCCAGACCGTTATCGGTCCGAATGCGAATCAGGACGGAATCCTGACTGCTGGCGGTTTTGCTCTCAACATTTTTAATACGAAGAATCTGGCAGACAACTTGAGTGATTTTCATTGGAATCCGGGGGATGATTTATGTGGCGGGATCTGATAATGGAGGATTTTTAGTCTTTTTTTTATGTAGTAAAATGAATTTTAAACAATGTTAATTTTTATCGAATCACCTTCCCTACGACGACGATATGTTGACCGCGCGGAACCGGAGCGACCCATGCTTGCGCCAAGACGACACCGTCCACTCCCGCTTTCACGGGCCATGGTTCCATGTCAATATGATCAAAGTCATGGAGAAGTCCGACGATGTCTCCTTTTCTGACGGGGGAACCACATTCCAGAAGCGGTTCATAATGGCCATCGAACGGAGCGGGAGTGAAACAGTCCCGATCGACCATTTCCAGTTTCCGCTGGGTTCCGTCCGCATGGTGAGCAATCGGTTCGATGGTGCCATCAAGAAGGTTGTTTCGAATCAGTGCGGCCAGAACTCCCTGTCGGCCATAACGGACTCCTTTCGGATCAACGGCACATCCCCAGCCCAGTTCAGTTCCGACAGTAATTTTTCCGAGACGTTCCGCTTCACTGGGCAGCAGGCCGGGAGTCTGGTTCTGGTAAACCATGATGCTGGGAACACCGAACCAGCGGGCTGTCTCTTCTATTTTGGCCGAGAGAACCGGGTCTTCCACCGGGTGGAAACTGGCACAGTGAGAAAACCGGGCCACATTCCCTCCAGAGTGCAGATCAATCACGATATGGACATGCGGCCAAATCGACTCACGAACAAACGCGGCAATCCGGTGTGTAATCCCTGAGAGTGATGGGGTTTTACCGGCTCCATCCACGAAAGCCCGATTCAGGTTCACACCGTCATCCAGGCGATTGGTCTCCCGGGTTCCAGCCTTGAAAGCGGATGGATTCAACACGGGAATGAAGAGAATTCGACCTCGAACCTTCTCTGATGAAATCTCTCGAGTGAGTCCTTTGAGGACGCACGGACCTTCATACTCATTTCCGTGATTCGAACCGAACGCGACCAGGCCTTCTCCCGGCTTTGCCTCAGGGCCAACCCAGACGGTAAGGGGAATCAAGTGATCTCCCCAAATGCTGTCATGCTCCAGTGCCACCCAGTAGTCGCGACGACCGGGGGAATCAAGATCGAGTTGAGATGGGCGAACAATCTCACGAGACATTCATCGAACCTTTGCAAGAGAAATAGATCATCTCGGAATGGCGTTATGCCAATATGTCATGGAGTACGTGTCCATGAACATCCGTTAAACGGAAATCCCGTCCGGCATATCGATAGGTCAATTTTTCGTGATCAAAACCAAGGAGATGCAGAATCGTCGCATGAAAATCATGGACACTTGCGGGCCGATCGACGGCTTTAAATCCGAAGTCATCCGTTCCTCCGTAGACAGTCCCTCCCCGAACTCCCCCGCCGGCCATCCAGACCGTGAATCCGTAATGATTATGGTCGCGGCCATACTTGACACTTCCACTGCCGCCGAGTTCCACAGTCGGCGTTCTTCCAAACTCGCCTCCCCAGAGAATCAGGGTGTCATCAAACAATCCTCTCTGTTTGAGATCTGTGATCAAGGCGGCGATTGGACCATCGATTTCCCCTGAAAGTTTGCGATGCTGAGGTTCGATGTTTTCGTGGTTATCCCAGGGTTGTCCTGCTCCGTGCCAGAGCTGGAGATAGCGTACCCCGCGCTCCAGCAATCGTCTGGCGATGAGTGTTTGTCGTCCATGCACTCCGTCTCCATACAACTCTTGAATATGTTTGGGTTCCTGAGAAATGTCGAATGCATCCGCCGCTTCCATCTGCATGCGGAAGGCGAGTTCAAACGACTGTATTCTTGCTTCGAGCCGAGGATCCTGATGTTCCTCAAGATGGCGACGATTCATCATCTCCAGTAAATCCAGTTGCCGCTGCTGGATCTCGCGCGTCGCATGGGGACTACGGATATTCTCGATCAGTTTCTCCAGTTGAGTGTGTTTTGAATCGATGTATGTTCCCTGAAAGGCACCCGGCAAAAAGCCTGACTGCCAGTTCTCTCCCCCCTTCACAGGCATTCCTGATGGGCACATCGCAATGAACCCCGGCAGATTTGCGTTTTCACTTCCCAGTCCATAGAGCACCCAGGTCCCGACACTCGGCCGAGAAAGAACCGAATCACCACAATTCATCAGCATCAATGAGGGTTCATGATTGGGAACCTGTGCCGTCATCGATCGAATGACTGCAATGTCATCGATATGTTCGGCTGTTTTCTCAAAGAGTTCGCTGACTTCGATTCCGCTTTCGCCGCGCTTCTTGAATTCAAATGGCGATGGAAACGCCGCGCCGGTCTTTCGTTCCGTGGTCAGAGAAACGGGAGGGGCTGTCCCCTCATATTTCTTCAGCATCGGTTTGGGGTCGAATGTGTCGACATGCGAAGGACCTCCGTTCAGGAAGAAGTGAATCACTCGCTTCACTTTTCCTGGGAAGTGTGGCAGTTTCTCTGAAAACTGTTTCGATGCACCGATGGTCTCTCCGGGATTTGCAATCAGGCCGGCCAGACCCAGTGTTCCCATGCCCATGCCGCAACGGGTCAGCAGATCGCGGCGGGTGAGCATGTTCTGGAGATGGTTTGAGATTGTCATGAATCATTACTCCCGGTCAGTGAACAAACAGAAACTCATTTGAGAGCAGAAGAACCTGTGCCAGTTGAGACCATGGATCAAGTGCATTTGCGAGCGGTCCTGTAAAATCCCGTTTCGAATTCCAGTCGCGTAATGAGTCATCTCCGGCGACCTGAGACTCCTGCGAACGGAGAATCAGGAGCCATTCAAATTGATCGAACCCAAGCTCTCCATTGACGTCCACGACAAAGTCGATGCTTTCTCCGGCACGAACAGTTAATGAGGAAAGATCAGTCTTCAAGACATTATTATGAAGTTGAAACTGGTTCAGAACTCCTCTCTGGCTCGAGACGATCCAACCTCGAATTCCATTTCCTTTGGCGACGTCGTGACGAATCTCGGACTCAATCGAAATCTGAAGATCCGACGGCGCAATCCAACGGCGAATCACGGCCCGGTCATTCGTGTTTCCCGGGTGTCCTCCGGTGGAGGTGAGTTGCGCCCAACCCAGTTTTTCGTCAGGCCACTTTGTCCCTCCCTGCCACGCTGTTCCGGTGAAAAAGGGAAGGTGTTCAAAGTCCATGACTTTTCCAGAAGAGAGATCGACTCGTCCATAGCCGTACTGCCATGCAAGTTGCTTCGGTGTTGGTTTGGGCACAGAGTTCTGGACAGTTGTTGCCAGGAAAGCGGCTGTTGCCGAGAATTCTTCTGGACTGGGCAAACGTTGAAAAACCTTTTCGAAGAGTAGCCTGATTCGATCGGCTTCCGAAGCTTCCGGATCCTGGGAGAGAAGACCTCTCAACGCCTGCGCGCGTTCAGCAAGCATCGGGTGATTGAGTGCGAAAAGCGCCTGCTGAGATACGGTAGTCTCGGATCGGACCGGAATGTGGAGGTCGGGGTTTGCGAAATCAAAAATCCGATAGACGTTCGGTAATTTTTCCCGATCGATGTTACCATATAACGTTCTTCGTCGAGCCTCTTCACCCCCGTTGAAGAGTTGAACTCCTCGTCCTCCCAACTGCAAATTCAATTCACCAGTGACCGCCAGAAGAGAATCACGGAATTCCTCGATGGTGAGCCGGTGGGCGTCCTTCTTCCAGATCAGATGATTTTCCGGATCAATCTCCTGGGCACGTTGACGAACCTGCGGATCTTCAGGACCGGAGCCGGATTGCCGATAGGCCGACGATAGCAGGATCTCCCGATGAATCGCCTTGGTACTCCATCCCGATTCCATTAGCCGCTGAGCGAGCCAGTCGAGCAGTTCCAGATGCTCAGGACGGGGAGCCCGAATTCCAAAGTCGCTCGGAGTGGGAACAATCCCGGTCCCAAAGTGATGCTGCCAGATCCGATTCACCCAGACCCGCGGCGTCAACGGGTTGTTTGGGGCGACGATTCCCTGTGCCAGTTCCAGTCGACCGCTTCCGATCGTAAACGGCTGACGATCTTCACCGGCCACGACGAGCGGAAAACGGCGGGGAACTTCATCCCCCTTGGTGGCCGGATTGCCGCGACGAAAGACGCGCGGTTCCTGGATGAAATTCCGATCGATCATCCTGACTGCAAATCGAGCCGCTTCCGGGTGGTCAATCAACCATTGATCCACCTTCTTTTGCAACTCCCAGAGAGCGATCGTCGTTCCCGTGTCGAAGAAGAACTCGGTTCCCACGATGCCGTCTTCCTGCGGCAATGCACAAGGACTCAACGGTCCGTAAAGCACCTGCCGCAACGCCTCTGTGTCCTCATCTGACAGCGATGTCGGGGGATCTTTCTTCTCTTCTTTTGACGCGATAATCAGGGTCTGCCATTCATTCTCAACGCCGGCAAAAAGTTGTCCATAGCGTTCCGCGACCTCGCGCATTGAAGCAGGCGCGGAATCAAAGAGCGAAATCACTAAGGGATGAGCGGGGAAATCTCCGGTCTGAATCATCCTGACAATTTCGGGCGATCTTTGAGCAAATTCATCCTTCGGAATCGCGGCAAACTGATGCCAGGGAAGAAAAATGGGATCTTGTTCCTTCCAGGATCGCCGCAAATAAGATTCCCAGCGATGAACATAAGAAGGAATAATATCGCCAGCACTTAAAATCTGGCTGAAGCTCACATCCGGATATTTTTCCAGTTCCGTTTGGGCGATAAGATAGTCGGTCACTTTTCCCCGGACACGACCGGCCGCAATATCATAATGCTTTTGTATTTCGTTATGCAGATTTTCTAATCGTTCCTGTAATCCTTTTTCAAACTCATTGTCGCTTTCTGGCGAAGCTACAGGTGTCAACCGGACATATTGCTCGGCACTATTTTGGAGAACTCCATAGAGAGAGTAATAATCCGCCGTTGGGATTGGATCATACTTATGGTCATGACAGCGTGCACATCCGATTGTCAGCCCCATTGTCGTGCGTCCCAGGACATCGATCCGGTCATCAATGATGTCATGAGAATTCCCAAGAAACCGGCGACTGAGGGTCAGAAAGCCCATTGCCGCTTGTGCATTCAGGTCATTCGGAGCAACTTGATCGGCAGCCATCTGAAGCAATAGAAACTTGTCGTAAGGCAAATCTTCCTGAAAGGCTCGGGCAACCCAGTTGCGGTAGATCCATGAATGAACGAACCGATTTTCTTCGCGGCCATAGACATAGCCTTTCGTATCCGCATAACGGGCCAGGTCAAGCCAGTGCCGCGCCCAGTGCTCTCCGTATTGAGGGGAATCGAGAAGGCGGTCGACCAGTTTTTCGTAAGCGTCCGGGGAAGAATCATCCAAGAATGCTTTAACTTCTTCGTGCGATGGAGGCAATCCTGTCAGATCGTATGTAACTCGTCGAATCAGCGTGCGACGGTCCGCTTCCGGGGAAGGTTTTAATTCCGATTCCGCCAGCTTCGCCAACACGAACTGATCGACAGGGGTGCGCGTCCAGTCTGTGGCGGAAATGGCTGGCAGGATTGGCTTTGAAATCGGCTGGAATGCCCAGTGTGTGCTCCACTCTATTTCACGAGAATCCTTGACGGCAGCGTCTTTCAGCCCCCAGGGTGCCCCCATCTTCACCCACTTTTCAAGGATGGCAATCTGATCGCCGGTGAGAGATTTGTCCGGAGGCATCTCGTAATCACCGGTTCGACGGACAGACTGAATCAACAAGCTGTTGTCGGGGTCGCCGGGAATGATCGCCGCTCCGGTATCCCCTCCTTTCAACAATGCCGAACGAGAATCGGTCCGTAAGTTGGCCCATTGCGTTTTTTCTCCATGGCACTTTCCGCAGGCTTCGTGCAAAAGCGGACGAACAGCGGTCTCAAAGAAACGAATGTCCTCCTCACCGCTTTCTGAACTGGCGGAAATTGCATCGAAACAATCAGCAGGAGATGCATGCAAAATCAGGAATTGGGTTACGACAACGGCTACCAGTAATGACCGACTGGTTTTTGCAGCAGTCTCACCTGAGGTGAAAGAAAGCCCACTTAAAACACCCATCGCATGCTCCCTTGGCCGCAAGCCTCTCTCGCATGAATCGTGCAGATTCCCCACAATCACAAGATGATTGTTTACAATTTTCGTTTTTTGTCAATCATAAAACGGATTTTTGTTGACAATAAAGCGTGTGTTGATTACAAAATATGCAAGACTCGGTTAAGAGCCCCGTGTTACACCTCGAGCCCTGCAGGAGAGGGGAGATATGTCAACTGGTGAGGAAATTGGGATTCGAGCTGTTGATGTTGCAGAGAGAATTCGAAGCGACATTCTGACAGGTCGTATTACGGAAGGCGAAAGGCTGACCGAAGCTCAAATATCAAAGAGATTTGGAGTTGGAAGGGGGCCGGTGCGAGAGGCGGTTCAGCGACTTGCCATGCAAGGATTGCTGGAAACTCGTCCCAACTGTGGGGCTGTTGTTGCCCCGGAAGCCCCCAAGGGAATTCGAGCTGTGATTATTCCCATTCGTCGAACACTGGAAGTCTTTGCCCTCAAGGAATTGTTTGATGAATTGACCGTTGATGATTTTCGTCGATGGGAGCAGATTCTTGAAGAGATGCGACGGGCTTGCGAAGCAGACGACTTGCACATGATTGCTGAGATGGACATCGCTTTTCATCGCCATCTGCTACAGCGGTTGGATCAGCCCGACCTGCTTGCAATCTGGGAGTTGCTGGTGGGGCGAATCCGGTCTCATTTCCGTCGAACGCAGCGAAGTCGCTGTCGAAGCATGATGGAAATTTATGAAGAACATCGCGCCATTCTGGAAGTCTTCCGCACCGGACCGCTGGAAGATGCGGTGCGGTTATTGGAAGAGAAGATCGATTGATCGCTGCTATTCTGGCAGAATTTATTCTCTGCTTTTCACTTCAGGTTTGAACAAAACTGGATTTCTATATTGAACTGAATTGTCATCTCTCTACCCATTTTCAGGAGCCGGATTAATGAATCACTTCTCACTACGAGCAAGGCATGGATTTACATTAATTGAATTATTGGTGGTGATTGCCATTATCGCAATTCTGGTTGCCCTACTGCTTCCAGCGGTGCAACAGGCGCGGGAAGCTGCACGCCGCGCGCAATGCAAAAACAATCTCAAGCAGTTGGGACTGGCAATGCATAATTACCATGATACGCATCGTGTGTTTCCGCCGGGAATGTTTAATGTGATTAATGGTTATGGATCTCCATATGAGGCAGCAGCAGGCACGACGAATCGGGCAACATTCTTCGCCATGATTCTTCCGTATATTGACCAAGGACCTCTTTATAATCGATGGACGAGTAGCGTAACGCAGGTAAACGGCGGTACTGTCTACCCATGGACAACTGATCCTGGGTTGACGCAAGTTGTCGTTAGAACAATGCTTTGTCCATCCGATCCGTCTGCCGGCCATAAGGATCATGGCAGCAATGGCTTCTGCGGAAATTACACCGGGTGCACCGGGGCACAGGCCTGGGGCAATCAATATACAACTCTGGATGCAGCAGGTGATCCTCCCCAAGGGATTTTTCATTGCCGATCAAACTCGGCATTACGGGATGTAACTGATGGAGCTTCTAACACAATATTAATGGGAGAGATCCTGACGGTCAGCGGTGGCACTCAACCGCCTGGTGGGAGTTGCCCCAACACAAATGGGAGAGATATGCGAGGATTGTACTGGAACGGTGTGCATATGACGGTTCTGTTTAGCGCTTTGTACCCGCCAAACACGATGATTCCCGATGTCGCTGGATATGGAGTATGTGCGGAACGATTGCCTCAAGCTCCCTCCAGAGCGAATCAGTCTTCGGGGATGAATCTTTCTGCTCGAAGTATGCACACGGGCGGAGCCCATATCACTCTTGCAGATGGATCTGTTCGTTTTGTCTCGCAGAACATCAATACCAGTACCTTTAATGCCCTGGGCACTCGAGCCATGGGAGAGCTGGTCGGGGAGTTCTGACCTGATTTCGTTTCCGCTAGCAGATCAGAACGAATGGTAGCACTGAACAGATAGAAATCTCGACGAGGTCAAAATGACAATGCGATCCTGCTTTGATTGGAAACGGATTTCAATGACCGCGATTCTGACCATGGTTGTGGGATGCACTCCGTCGGTTGATGGGCCACCATTGTTCTCGGTTTCTGGAGTGGTGAATTGGAACGGACAACCATTGGAACATGGCAGTATTGCGTTTGTGCCGTCTGATGGAGTCGGTGCGGCATTTGGTGCTGAAATTACAAAGGGAAAATTTCAAGCAAAACTGCCGACGGGTCCCAAGAATGTTTCGATTACCAGTTACAGGATCTCGGAGAGCCTGATTGGACCGGATGGAGAACCTGGAACCGAACAGTATCTTCCTGCAAGATACAATACAAAATCGGAACTTTCGACTGTGATTACGACCGGTAGAAATGAGGAACTTTGCTTTGAGTTGGATTCCAAGCAGTAAGCGTAGGGTGCATGAAGTAACTCCCGGAGAGGTGGTGCATTCCACACGAAGGTCTCCCGAGAATGGAAACCTCTCTTTGTTTTTCATGGGGAGTTACGGAATGCACCATTTCCTTGAGCCTGATTCGTGCTACATACACCCTACGAATTCCAGGTAGGGTGCATGGAGCGCAAGCGAAATGCACCATCGTTTGGCTTCATTCCAAATCAAGCGTACGGATATGGTCTGGTTCGTTTCGACCCCATTCGGCTGGGTAATGTCCCAATCGGAGATATTTTCGAAATGATGACCATTCCCAGTCCCATGGATTCTGTACCAGACCATGCTTGACGGGATTGAAATGAATGTAGTCGAAATGTGATTCAAGGTCTCGTTCATCGCGGATCAGATGTTCCCAGAATCGTCGTTGCCACACCCCTCTTGCTCCCCGTTTTTTTCGGGCAGCGGAAACGTCCGTTTCCATTCCTCCGCATCTCAACCACTGAAAAGAGAAACTAGTTTTGATTCGCTGCCAACGAGTGGAAAAATCGTGATCGCCTCGCGGCAAAGACCAGATCGTATGTAAATGGTCCGGCAAAAGAACAATAGCGATGATTTTGAACGGATGTGATTGCAAAACGGATCGCACAGACTGTCGTAACAACATTCTGGCATATGGATCGGCAAAAAGGGGTTGGCGATCCTGTGTCACTACCGTAAAGAAATAGGTTCCTCCTTCAAGATACCATCGACGATAATCAGACATCGTGGCTTTTTCCCGATCAAATAAGCATGAACGTGAATGAGTGGTGCATTTCGCTTGCGCTCCATGCACCCTACCAGACATGAAGTTTGTAGCAGAACAAACCCAATGGCAATAATACCGGAATTAGATTCTATGATTTCCAGACAGATATTGGGCGTCTTGTTCGGTTTGTGGTTGTGTTCCATCAGCTGGGGGGCGGAACTGGTCGACGTGACATTTGCCGCCAGGGTTGACGGAACCGAACAACGTTACGTTCTAATCGAACCGGATGTTGCCTCCTTATCACCACCGGATCTACTGATCGCCCTCCACGGGCATGGGAGTGACCGCTGGCAGTTCGCTAAAAACACCCGTGACGAATGCCGCGCTGCCAGAGATATTGCATCACGGTATGGAATGATCTACGTATCGCCGGACTATCGGGCGAAGACCTCATGGATGGGGCCTCAGGCGGAAGCGGATCTCATTCAGATCATCAGGGAACTCAAAGCAAAATACACGATCAACCGTGTTTTTCTCTGCGGCGGATCGATGGGTGGTTCTTCGGCATTAACTTTTGCTGCGCTCCACCCTGAGTTAATCAACGGGGTCGCAGCGATGAATCCTACAGCAAATCATCTGGAGTTTCAGAATTTTCAACCGGCGATTGCAAGCTCATTCGGTGGAACGAAACTAGAGATTCCAGACGAATATAAAAAGCGGAGTGCGGAATACTGGCCGGAACGTCTTACGATGCCCATTGGACTCACAACGGGAGGGAACGACACAGTCGTTCCTCCGGCGAGTGCTCAACGTCTTGCAGATGTCTTGCAACAACTCAATCATCCTGTGTTATTAATTCACCGGAAAGATGGCGGCCACTCGACGACCTATGAAGATGCAATAAGAATCCTGGAGTTCATGGTGCGTTCTTCGTCAGTCAATCATCAGTTCCCAATGTGATACATTTTTGCGTGTCGTTCCATAGCAAACCCAAAGCAAATCCCATTGCGTGATCGTCCCTGACATCGCGCCTTCCTCTTCGACAGAGAAATACACCAGATCCACGAATCATAAAAAGTGGAACTGTAGTATTAGTACTACAGTTGCAGATTGTGTTTTTCTTATTTTACGATGGTCAGGCATGCGGGAGGGCGAAGTTCCTGCTGAGCCGCATGAAAGGTCACGCGTTCCTTTGGTTTGCGGCTCGGCGGGAGCCTCGCCCTCCCAAGACCGTTTCCATCTTAATAATAACGTGCAAAACATTGAGCTTTTCAACAAGTGGAACTGTAGTACTAGCCGATAGTACGCATTGACAGGCATTCAAAATTGCGTCCGGTTAGCGGCAAGAATCAGTTCCAGTTGAACCTGTAACATTTGCACGAGTTCAGGGAATTTCTCCGCCAGATTGATTCGTTCCCCCGGATCAGAATTCAAATCATAAAGCTCTGACAAAGGGGCGATTGGGGAGTCCGACTTCGCACTTTTCGATATGTCCTGACGGTTGTCTGGAGGGATGTACTTCCAGGAACCACTCCTCAGTGCCAGACCGTCGTTTCCCTGCTGCACCACATACTCCCGTCCTGTTGGAGATTTCCCGAGAATTGCGGGCAAGAGGTTGAAACTGTCGGGAACATCTTTGGGCTGGAGAGGGATGTCCACCAGCGCTGCCAGCGTGGCTGCCAGATCAATCTGACAGACGAGGGCATCGCTGACTCCCGGGGAAATGTGACCGGTCCAGCGGACAATGAACGGCACCCGAGTTCCTCCCTCATACCGGCTATACTTTTCGCCGCGCAACGGTCCGCTGGGAGAGTGATTTTTTAGTTTTTCCCTGGCCTGATCCTGATACCCGTCATCAATGTAGGGGCCGTTGTCACTGGTGAAGATCACCAGCGTCTGGTCGGAAAGCTGGAGTCGGTCGAGTGTGTTGAGAACTTCTCCAACGCACCAGTCCGCCTGAACGATCGCATCCCCCCGAGGGCCAAGTTCCGTCTTGCCGACAAACCGGGGATGAGGGACTCTCGGCACATGAGGATCATGCAATGCAAAATACAAAAAGAAGGGTTTCGCCTGATGAGTTTCCAGAAAACGGACCGCTTCTGCCGTGAAGGTATCGGCCATGTCTTCATCTTTCCATAACGCGGCCTTCCCTCCGGTGAAGTAACCGATTCGTGAAATGCCATTGACAATGGCCATGTCATGTCCCTTGCTGGGATGCATCCTCAACAATTCTGGATGAGTTCTTCCCAGGGGCTCGCCGGGAAATGGTTTCTGGTAGTGGACCTTCAGAGGATCTTCTTTTTCGAGTCCGACGACGTGGTGGTTTCTGACATAGACACAGGGGACCCGGTCACCCGTTGCAGCCATGATGAAGGATTCGTCGAATCCGATTTCCAACGGTCCAGGCCGGATTGAACCGTTCCAGTCGATCCCGCTGATTCCCAAACCGAGATGCCATTTCCCGACGACTCCAGTGCGGTATTCCGCCCGTTGAAAAATGGCAGGCAACGTCGTGGTCCCGGGGGGAATAATCAACGAGGCATCTCCCGGCAGAATGCCGGTTCCTTTTTTTCGCCAGGCATATTCCCCCGTCAACATCGAATATCTCGATGGAGTGCAGGTCGCTGACGTTGCATATCCGTTCGTAAACCTGATTCCTTCCATGGCAAGTCGATCGATATTGGGCGTCGCGATCTGTTTGGCACCATAAGCTCCGGTATCGCCATACCCCAAGTCGTCGGCATTGATGAGAATCACATTGGGAGGGGCCGCCTGGCTAACTGAATGCAAACAGTGCCAGATCATTGAGAGGACCAGACTGGTCAGCAGTAAGCCCTGAACCGGAGGCCACTGAAGGATCCGACTGAAGAGAGAAAGGATCAGCATGCGACAAACCTTTCGGAGATGCAGGAAACCGATCAGAAGCAGGGAATCACTTTGATCCGATGAGAATCATGGTTGCCAGGCTTCACTGAGCCTGTGAGTGAAATCTCAGAAACTCAGGATGAACCTTGATTTCCTCGTCTATCGCTGACTCAGATCGTCAACTCACGACTCGGCCAGGTAGCCACCTGATTCGCTGCCTGATGCAATGGACCATCGATTAACGATGCCAGCGCCTCTCCGTTCCGATTCACATGGGAATTGAACAGGATCGCCCATGTGATTCCATCGTACCGGCGGACCAGCAGGGTGCTTGTCCCCGTAATCCGACCATGATGCCATTGATTGGCTTTCCCCTCCGTCATCGGACGAACGCTCCATCCGCAGCCATAGTAGGAGTCACGGGGACGACCGGATTCATCGAAGCCGGCAAGTCCATCGGGGCGTTCCCACATTGTTTTGATTGACGATTCACTCAGGAGCTTGCAACAGGAAGGATTATGAAAAGCGTCAGCGAATTTCACGAGGTCCACAGCCGAGGCGATCCAGCCCCCGTGAGCTGCGTATCCATCCAGATTTTCAGCGCCATATTGAACGGGAACTGTTTGTCCAATCTGAGGCGGAAATATCGCCGGGGCGGTATGATTTCCCGGATCGTAATAACGAACCTCTCCCTTCGCTCGCAGGTTTTCCAGAGCATGTCCCAATCGGGGACGAGTGACACCGATTTTTTCAAACACCTGCTTCTGAACGTACTGTTCATATGGTTCCCCTGTGGCAACTTCAATAATCCTGCCGAGAACCAGATATCCGAAATTGGAATAAGCTGTGCGGTTGCCGGGATCAAAATCCAGTGGTTGACTTAGCATATAATGAATGATGTCATTCGGACGGACCGGAAATGAGATTCCCAGTGTGTCTGCAATCTCCCGAGGACGACCGATCGGATCGAAGGAGATGGCGCGATCCCAGCCTCCCCGATGTTGCAGGCAATGACGAATTGTGATCTTTTCCCAACGGGGATCGAGTTTGCTTTGCTGTCTCCATTCGTCTGGAAGGTTCATGCGGGCCAGTACATGATCATCCAGTGGCAGTTTGCCCTGCTCGACGAGTTGCATTACGGCAACAGCAGTGATGGGTTTAGAGACACTGGCAATCCGGAATAAGTCGGTGGGTTGAACCGGTTGTTGTCGTTCAACATCTGAATAACCGAAACCACGTGCGTAGACCAGTCGTCCCTGGTGTGAGACGGCCAGAGAAGCACCGGGAACTTTCTGCTCTTCGACGAAAGAGGTCATTAACGTGTCGAAGGGGGCCAATTCCGGGATTTCCTCTCCAGTCACAGGCATTGATTGGCCGGTTCGATCTGCCATTAACCTGCCAGCGCAAGTTGCCAATGAAGCTCCGATCGTGGCTGCAAGAAATTCCCTGCGGGGAAACTTCCGGGAAGTGATAGGCATGGACATGTCACCTTGTCAGTCGTCGCGTGTGAATTGTGATCGTCATTCTACGACGGTCCCAATGATGAACCCAAACAGACTGTCCGTCATCCCGAACTGCGTGCGAGAGACGGACGGCCTGATGATTGGTGATCAAATTCGTGAGGATCGTTCGGATCTATTTCGCCAGCCTTAACCGAACGGTTCCCTTCACAGTCTTATCGCGGGGGACGATTTTCAATTTTGTCGGAGTTTCTTTCGTTACCTGTTCCATTCGGTAAAGCAGGTATTCCGAATCTTCATGACTGTTTTTTCGGACACGGTCTTTGGCAAGTCGATCCTGAATGAACAGCTCGACATTCTCCATCTCAACGAGATTTCCCTCGGCATCGGTGATCGTCATTCGAAACTCTCCTGGCTTTTTGATGTGTTTGGAAATATCGAAGATGCCGTGATTCTGTTCAATGAGTTCCGGAGTCCAGGCGATCACTTCGACCCAGTCACGCTCAATCGCGTTATCTGATTCTTGAGTGGCATTCAATTCCTCTTCGATCCCCTCGACAGCGTAAGCGGCAAGCCTGGTGACGATCGGTTCGTCTGCCGATTTCGTCACACGTAGACGCAATGCGGTGACTTCCTGGGTTGGAAAACGGTCAATTCTTTTATATCCCACTGAAGAACCGTTGGGGACAAGTGTGATCCATTGATTGCCCTGTAATCCCTCGACAACGTATTCACGAATGCGTTGTCCCTCCCGAACATCTTCCGCCAGAATCACATGGTTAATCCGGGATGTCTTTGGAAAAGTCAGTTTGAATTCTATTCCGGTTCCACCTTTCGATTCCGCGACGGCATGACCGAAGCGTCGTTGGACTTCGGCAGCGAACTCCTTGTAGCGAGCGACGTGAGAGTCCGGGATCAGTCCGGTTGTGTCTGGAGTGGAGTTAAGCAAAAGCGGGCATCCTCTGCCGACGGATGTGTAATAGGTCTCCATTAACCTTGGCAGACTCTTCATCATCGAATCAGTATCAGGTGCCCAGAACCATTTGTGGTCCAGCAGCGTGGTGTTGATCTCAAAGGGAAGCCAGACATCTCCATTCGGATCGCTATGGGCCGCGGTGGCGATTCCCGATTCGGCGTCTGCCTTTCTCACGGTTTGCCAGGTCGGATAGGGGGCGATTCCATTCTCATTGCCGGACCAGCGAATCGTTGCATGTGGCCCCTGAAACTGCATTGCAGTGGGGGCGTACTGTTCGACGATGTCTTGAACTGGAATGATCAAACTGCCGTCGAACCAGACTTCCACCATCGGGCCATATTTTGAAAGGACTTCAATCATTTGCTGTCGATACACTTCATTGTACTTCAGCTGATCATCCGGATTGGCTGTTCGTCCACCGGGACCAGCGCGCCACTGGTCATCGATAGGAGAGACGTAAATCGCCATCTTCAAACCGTGAGCTCTGGCGGATTCGGCCAACTCCGCCAGAACATCTCCGTTGCCCCCTTTGTAAGAACTCTCTTTGACACCGTATTTCGAAGTGTCTGTTTGCCACCAGCAAAATCCTCCGGTGTGCTTCGCAACAAAGAGCAGTTGACTTGCACCCCAGCTCCTGGCAACTTCGCACCATTGGTTCGTGTCCAGCTTTTTCGGATTGATGGCTGAGGCGGAAAGAGAATGATCGTCGTATTCCTTTCCCTGCCAGGTACACGGGTCCAGGCAGATAAACATCGAGTTGCGAGATAACCAGTCCACCTGTTGCGGAGTCGGCTTTGCGCAATGCAACTGTTCTGGTCGTCCCTCTGCAAGTATCGGTTGAAGCGGCATCGTCAGCGTGATCACGGAGAGCCAGGTCAAAAGCAATCCGGTTTCACGTCGAATTCTCAATGTCATCAATTTTTCCTTTCAGGTTGTGAATGGTTCACAGCGGCGCAGGCTGGAAGTAGAACGGATGCCCCCCTGCCGGCACACCATGCTGGGGTGATCAAATCGAGAGACAGACACTCCCGACCAGACTTACCAGAATGAGGGAGTTTATTGAGAAACAGTGGATTCGATACTTGCTACCGATCCAGTCGGATGATCTTGGTTTGCATTTTTCCGATGTGAAGACGCAGTCGATTTCCCTGAAGGGGACCTGAGGCTGTCTCGTTATAGATGCCTTCGGCCCGGGTTCGTGTGCCGATGCGTCCCATCTCCAGTTTCAGGTCAATTGCCCCTTCATTTGACGTGGGATTATGCACGGCGATATAGATCGCTTCATCCGTCTTCAGTCCGTAACGTTCGATCTGAATCTCCTGAAATTCCGAACGGACGCCTGTGACCGGTTGCCATGTCGCCTGATAGAGCCTGTCGAGGACCGGAATCATTGGCTTAAGCACAGAGACAGGAACATCCCGACCGGGATAAATCCCCCAAAAGACGTGGTAATCCAGAATGGCTTGCGACGGAGGATCATATGGGAGAAATGTAATCGGACGTTTAGGACCAGCAATCACCCGATAATACTGAGGCTCAATGACCTGTGTATTCTCCAGCCCGAAGACATCAAGGACGGGGGCGGTGAACGTCATGGGACCAAAGCAATTGCCCATAATAATGACATTTCGCGGTGCAAACTCTTTACGAACCTCCCTTAACCATTCGACTGCTCCAAACCCTTTAGGAGAAATAGGCTGCTTGGTCACGGGATCAAATGCGACCGGAGACTGCATATATACGAAGTTCTCGCGACGATAATCGTTAGGAACTTCCAGAAAGCTGTCGAGACAGAAACCATCGATCGGGCTCCACCCCAGTTTGGAGATGGCTTCATCAAAATATTTAAAGTAGTCGTGGATAATCATCGATCCCCGACCATCGGGAATCGCGGGAGCGAGATTCGCAGGAGACATGACTCCAAATCCAGAATCTCCAATCCATCCGGGACGGTATCCCAACCCCAGGACAGGTTCACCATGAACGTCATGCATGACGCTGGCATTCTGGCTGGCAAGGAGTTTTGACAGATACTCCCGCTGATCGCGTTGACTAAGATGCCGATTACTGATGGCCGCCTTGGAATAATGCAGTGGAAGAAACACAGACCATTCCTGCTCATCCCCGGTAGAAAGCTTTTCCAACCGGTTCTTCGCGTCCGGAGTCGTCGGAGCAGGCAGGTCTCCCATGCTGAATTGCAAAAAGTCGGGTTCAATGTAAATCAGGTTCTTCACACCGTTCCGGGCATTCCACTCCCAGGTTTCCTGATCATTTTCAGCAGCAGTCCACTCAAACCGGAGACCACTTGCGACCAAGTCTTCCTGGGAATTCTGGGCTTTACGACGAGCCCCATCAACCTCCCAACCACCTCCATGTCCCACTCGATCAACAAAATTCTCCGGATGAAGCTCATACAGTTTGGCGACTCCGCTACGGATGCCCCAGGCGGGTTCGACTGCAATGATTTCGAGATGAAACTCGGCCTCCAACATGTTTCGTCCATCGAAACGTTGTTCCGGAATCAGTCCAAAATCAAAGGCGGCATACATCAGCCGTTCGCGCGGATTGACCGCGAGTCGAAACTGAACCGGACGCTGCTGATCGATCAGCAGTCCAATTCCTCGTCGACGTTGAGCGTCTGACAAAACTGAAATGGGAAATGTGGGATTCTGGGCTTCGAATGTCGGAACCTTCTTCATCTCCTCAAATGGGCGAACCGATCGATTCAGATCGAGAAACCACTCCCATGTCGGGGCAGATTGAATCGGGAGGGCGACATACACTGTGATGGCGCGGTCTGCCGAGACTGTCGACTCGATTTTTCCATCGACAACAATTCGAGTTTTCTCAGCCCGATAGGTTGCGTTGAGTTTCAGATTGAGATCTTTGATCTCTGCTGTCTGTCGAATCCCGTCGGCTGTTTTCTCAATCACTCCTCCAGGCATGACGGGGATTTGATTGGTTTTGGCGTCACGAACAAGAATTCCGGAGGTCTGTGAACGTCCATCTCCGATGACTTGCCCCGACGTTGCAATCTTCTGGATTCCGCCGTTGGATGCCAGCGTGATCTTCAGGCCATCCCCGGTTTCAAGAGTATGAAAAGCGTCTTTGGCAGTTCCCTTGAATGCTTTTGGTTCGAAGACGGCACCATCAAACAGTGTTTTATTCGGGTCTTCTCCGACCAGACGCATGTTCCTGAATGTCATCTTGTAGGTATGCGGATAGTTATGCGGCATATCATACAGATAGACATCCATGCTGGAGACCGCGGATCGCATCAGCCCCGTCAGGTCGACAGTAATCTCCTGCCACTTCCCCTCTGTCAGGTTGACGTTGATGCACTGCTGCTTGGCCGGTTTCCCTTCGATACTTTCGTGGCGACATTCACGGTCATACAGACAGAAGGCAATATATTTTCCCCCTTTTTGAATCCCCGGTGCAGTGCTTTCCAGAAGCACTTCACAGGAAATGCGGTTATACAGACGCCAGTCCTGTGGCTCAGGAGTTCCCCAGTTGAGTGAGGGAAACCCTTCCGTTCCACCTCCGACATTCACCTCGACCTGGAGTGGATTCCGGGAATGAACCTGGATCGTGGTTTTTCCCCCAGCACTGGTATTCCACTGAGTCGAATCACCTGTCAACGGGAACTCAATGGCCAGGGCGACAGATGAAATCTGGAGCAACATCACCATCAAGAAAAAGGTCTTCAGGTGTTTGGAGATCATCATGGTCGTTCGCGGACCTTTCGTAATCCGGTTGGGGACGGCTGAACACATGTGTTTTCGATCAGTTTTTTGGGGGTATGAAATCGAGTTGCTGAAACCGAAGGAAGGCTGGCAGTGTTTACAACGGTAGCGGTACGAACTGAATCAAAAGAGTCAGATCGCTTTACCATGTTTCCGCGCAGCGCGATTCTCGAACAGGAAAAAACTGTTCACTATGTGGCGCGGGGGGGATGTTATTATGCAGGTCGCTCTTAAAACTGCTGAGCAACTTCTCCGCCACCCTTGGAGCCCAACGCTCCCCAGACACCATACGGACTTTGTCCGCTCGTCACCGGGTTCGCGTTTTGCGTTCCTGCATCGATGCTGTTGCTGATGAACTGCACTGAGCCATCTGCCATCAGGATATGGACACCACCGACATGATGACTGGACGCGGCCAGCCAACCACCTCGATCAGGGGCATACCAAACACATTGCGATTTGTTGGGAGGCGCACCTGTGCTGAACGATGTCATCAATGTTCCCCCGTCACTCCAGAATAAACCTGGGTATTCCTCGGTCCCATAATTAGATGGATAGGTTGTTCCCGGAAACCAATCCGTACATTGTCCGGGGGAATTCTGGTCACTGGTGACCAAGCCAGAATTAATATCTTTTGCCTGCATACTGACGCCGCGCTCTCCCATGGCAATCGTATTGCTCAATCCGTCCGTAATATCTCTGAAACGAACACTGGACTGAAACCCGAACAACCCGCGGACTCTCCGGGAATTTCCTTCCCTTGTATCACCGGCGCAGTATCCGTAATTCGTATATCCCACTGGAGTCAGATTGTACGGGCGAGGAGAACTTGGACAGGCCAGCGTGCTGATCTGAACTTGATAGACCCCACCATTCCAGGGCTGATCCGGTGCTGCCTGAATCTTTTGGAACAGCGCTGCCTGATCGTAAAATGGAAGCAGAAAAACATGCGCGCTTTGCCGGGCAAATGGAAATACTGACTCATTCCCAGGGGGATAGCTGCCGTCTTCAGGAGGCGCCGTTGAATTACTCACCCCAGGGCCTCCTTGACGTGGAGGAAGAACGGAATGCGTTTCATGGTAGTTATGCAGCGCCAACCCTAACTGCTTCAGATGGTTCTTGCACTGCGACCGCCGCGCCGCCTCACGAGCCTGCTGCACAGCCGGCAGCAACAAAGCCACCAGGATGGCAATGATTGCGATCACCACGAGCAGTTCAATCAATGTGAACCCGGGGCGCAGGGAGCGGGAGGCAGGGGGGCCGCCTGACGACGATTGCCGGTGAAGCCTTTTCATGAATTTCTCCTGATATTCGAAAATCGAACCTGAGATATAACAAACCTCAAAAAACAGGATTTCACCATCGTAGCGATTAGCCGATTAAGCCATCACGAACGTGCTGCCTCATTGAACTCGACCCCTTGAAATGAATGCCGTTTCCATTCCAGGCTTTTCAATGTGAATGCAATCCAGAATTGGATTGGCAAATGCATGAATTGGCATCGTCGCATGACCAATGCCAGCGGCCTTGAAACAAAAAAACAGACCCACATCTCATTGGTGGTCGGTTTGATCAATAAAACCCCCGATCAAGCACAGGATGAAACCGATGTCAATTACCAGTGTTTAACTACATCCAATCTGAAATGAATTGCCGACGTCATTGCCGAGCGGTCAAGTCCGTTTACATTACAGAGGTGACCTTCCACATGTGGCTTGACATATTTTCAAAGAGAAATAATAAATACTGATTCTAAAGACCAACTTCAAGAGCGGTTTGAAAAAATTATGAAAATCGGCGAAGAGGCAGTACGGACGTTAGCGTCCCAGATGGTACGTCACCTTCGAAACACACACGGAGTTTCCCGGGTGGAACTTGCCCGGCGAATGGAGCTTTCACCGTCGACGGTCGGACGTTACGTAGACCGGCTGATCGAGAGCGGCTTTCTTAGAGAAGGTGAGAAAGTGGTCCAGTCATCAGGACGGCCACCAACGGTATTAGGGCTGAATCCCGCCGCCGGATGCTTTGTGGGGATCGATATTGAACGACGGCAGTTCTGGGTAACAGCGGTTGACTTCGCCCAGCAGCCCTTGAATTCAGAGCGAACTCCAATTCAGTCTACGGACTCAGCTGAAGATGTGTTAGTGAACGTGGAACGGGCCATCACCTCGATCGTTGGTTCTCATGGACCATTGCAAGGAATCGCGATGGGGGTACCCGGTATCTTCGATGTGAAAACCGGGATCGCTCAAAATTACGAATATATTAGAGGATGGCAGAACCTTCCTTTGAAGCAGCGAATCGAAAAGCGGTTCGGCGTTCCCGTCTCACTGGAAAACAATATTCGAGTCATGGCTCTGGCGGAAGAACTGTTTGGTCAGGGGCGGGATGTCAACGATTTCATCTGCCTGGGAATTCGTAGCGGAATCGCGGCTGGGATTGTGATTGACCGACACCTGCACACCGGCCCGAATCATCTTGCAGGAGAGATCGGAAACTGGCCCTGTGACAACGGAGCGCGTCTTGAGCAACTGGCATCCGTCAGTGCCATCTTGAATCTCCTCGAAGAGTCGATTCATGCTGGAGAACGAACATCCCTCCCCCTCCGGCGCGGACAGGTGCATTTGCAGGATGTGCTGATTGCCGCTCGTGAAGAGGACCCGCTGGTCCTCGATGTCCTCTGGAATGCCGGAAAGGTCATCGGCAGAGTTTTGGCGCAAATGAGTTTTGTGCTTAATCCTGAACGGATCATCATTTCTGGTCCCCTGGCGGAGTTAGAGAACCAGTTCATTCGTTCGATTCAGGAAACGATGGAAACATTAGTGCGTCCCCCGCATGGGACGATGCCGACTGTGGTCGGCTCGACTCTGGGAGAATACGCCGGCGCACTGGGAGGAGCCGCATTGGCTGTCGGAGAATGGTCTCCTCTTTTGATAAACAATTAGAGCGTATCGATCATCGGTACATCTTAACGTCTTCCAATAGATTCCTGCCACGTTTAAGGATGTCCCAATGATCGATACCATTCCCGTTATTCCCTTTCACGTTCCCGGCCGACAGATCTATGGGAACTCCGTTTTCCCCTATGGAGTCCACTGTACATCCACCACATTGACCCGTAACGACACCGAGCGGTGGGTATCAGAACAACGAAAAGAACTCCTGAAATTAGCCGCCCAACACGGCGCTGTCTTGTTTCGTGATTTTCCGCTGAAGACGGCGGAAGACTTTGACGGCTTCGTCGCTTCATTGGGAATTTCCAACTTCCCTTATCGTCAATCACTTTCCAATGCCGTCCGCATGAATCGTACCGAGCGGGTCTTCTCGGCGAACGAAGCCCCTCCCGAGGTCACGATTCTCTTTCACCATGAAATGGCTCAGACGCCGATCTATCCGGAATGGATCCTGTTCTTCTGCGAACTGGCCGCACTGGAAGGAGGGGCCACGCCGATTTGTCGATCTGATATCCTCTATGAGCGTCTCAAAGAATGCTCCCCCCAGTTTATCGTGGACTGTGAACAGAAGGGGTTGAAGTATTCCAATGTCATGCCCGAGGAGGATGATCTCCAGTCAGGAATGGGGCGCAGCTGGAAAGGAACGCTGGGAGTCGAGACGCGAGAAGCAGCGGAAGGACGCCTGAGTGAGTTGAACTATTCCTGGCAATGGCTGGACGACGGAAGTCTCCGCGCCACCACTCCGGCTTTACCTGCCGTCAATGAGGTCCGGCCGGGACGAAAGTCTTTTTTCAATCAGTTGATTGCGGCTTTCCTGGGTTGGAAGGATTCTCGAAACGACGTCTCTGAATCGCTTCGGCATGGTGACGGAACGCGGTTGGATCGTGATGCGGTGATGCAGGCAGTGGCACTGGCGGAGGAGTTGGCCTTTGACCTTCAATGGCAGACAGGTGATGCCGTGCTGATTGATAACACTGTCGTCATGCACGCTCGACGAACATTTAAGGGACCACGTAAAGTTGTGGCCTCACTGGCGGAAATGCGTCATAACTCATTTCCCATTCCAAAAAGGTGAAAAGGTCCATTAAACGGGTTCCAATGACGCCTGGTTGCGACTGGTGAAATTTGTAACGTTGACTCCGGGAATGTCGTCGGTTACTCCTCCATCGTGTCGATTAAAAAGACGGTGGAATTGTCAGGTCTCGGGGTATAAAGATTTCTTTTGTCGCAATAATCGGTTGAGTTGGAGTACTGCAATGCCGGGCCGAAACGATCCATCCCCAATGTCGGTTAGTGCAACTTCGAAATCGGTCTTCAGCGTTCCGCAGTCGTAAAGTGAGGCTTTCGCGTGCCAAAAGGCCCTCAAACGACTGCAGACGGTAGAGCAAACTGCTCTAGTGAAGTTCCCGCTGCTCCTCACTCCGCTGAACGTTCTCCAGACAGTGGATGCTGGTATCAGGGCATCACGTCGTATCAATGGCTCGTCCTGGCCCTCGCGTGTGCCGGTTGGATCTTTGATGTCTATGAAGGCCAGATCTTCAACATCACCCGCAATTCCATGTTCTCCGAGATCCTGGCCAATGACATCAATACCGGTGACGCCCGCAAGTATGGCGATTTCTTTCTCGGAATCTTTCTGCTGGGAGGGACGATCGGCGGGATTGGCTTTGGCATATTGGCAGATCGCTACGGCCGCCGTTCGTCGATGGCACTGACAATTCTAATCTATTCCATCTTTTCAGGTCTGACCTATTTCGCTGAAACACTCTGGCAGATAGCACTGTTACGATTTCTGGTCGCCGTGGGAGTGGGAGGAGAATGGGCCATTGCGGCAAGCATCATCTCTGAAGTTTTTCCCGCCAGAGCACGATCGCATGCGTCAGGTCTTTTCCATGCATCAAGTGTTGTCGGAACCTGGATGGCTGCCATTGTTGGGATGCTCGTCGGAAGCCAATGGCGTTACGCTTACTTAATCGGCGTTCTCCCAGCCCTGCTGGTCCTCTGGGTCAGGACTGGACTTCGTGAACCAGAACGCTGGTCGGTGAGACAGCAACTGATAGGTCGTTCCTCCATGGGGCGATTTCGCGATCTCTGGCAAACTCCCCTTTGGAGAAATCACGCGATTCATGGAATGCTGCTGGCTTCGATCGGACTGGGAACGTTCTGGGCCGTGGTCGTCGCAGGACAAAACATTGCAGAGGAATTTTTGATTCGCCAGGGAGTTGATCAGCCGGATGCCATCCGTTCCGCGCAGTTCGCCTTTGGAATCGTCCAGACCGCAGGAGGAGGCATCGGGTTACTGGCATTCGGCCCACTCTGTGCCCGCTGGGGCCGTCGTCCTACGTTTATTCTGTATCACTTGTGCGCAGTCCTGATCGTCCCCATCACCTGTTTCGCGCCGCAGAATTATTCCCAGTTGTTAGTATTGCTCCCGCTCTTCGGTTTTCTGACTTTAGGAATGCATGCCGGGTATGCAATCTACTTTCCGGAATTGTTTCCCACCCACATCCGAGCGACTGGCACCAGCCTCTGTTTTAACGGTGGGCGAATGCTGGCAGTGCCGGTCCTGATTTTTTCAGGATGGTTGAAAGGATTTCCCGGTGTCGACTTGCGCTGGGCTGTCACCGGACTTTCCCTGATCTTTCTGCTCGGAATTCTGATTGTCTATAGAATGCCGGAAACCCGTGGTCAGGAACTTCCGGAATAGTATGAAATCCCGCTTGTCCAGTTGTTATAGAGCAACTTGCAAAACCCGCCACGCGAAATGCAGTGTTTTTCCCTTTCGGAAACCGCGATGCGTGGGCACATGATAGACCGAACTGGTCTAGTACGTCCCGATCACCTCTCCCCCATTCATCGAGCCCAGGGCCCCCCAGATTCCATAGGGGCTGGGACCGGACGTGAGGACTTCGATTGCGCCGGAATCGCCAGCGTCAATGTTTTCGCTGATGAATCGGACAGAGCCATCGGCGAATGCCGCCTGGACTCCTCCGACGTGCCAGCTTTGGGCGGAGAAGACCCCCGCCGAATTGGCATCACTCGCAACACAGGAAGGGCTGTTTGGTGGGAGCACCGTATTGAAGCCCGTGTAGATCGGGGCTCCGTCGTACGCCCGCGTTCCCGCAGTCCGCCGGGGCCTGTTCGCCAGATCGACAACGCTCGCAGGATAAGTCAACAGGGTGACGGTCGGAAGAAATTCCCGCGTGGATTTGGATACTTGTTCCAGGCATTTTGCAGGTCGCTGGCTCATCTGCGAGATCGCTTCCGCAGTATGTCCAAAGATGCTCCGGTCCTCACCGCGGGGAAAGCATCTTTCCGAAATCAAAATCGTATTACTGGTCCCATCCGTAATGTTGCGGATCGGTGTGTAGCTCTGCCATCCGAAAATTCCGCGTTTCTGGTATTCCCGCTGTGGAGCGGAATTGCCTCCGGTGGGAGGAGTGGCGGTCCCGGTCACATGATCACCACTGCAAAACGCATAGCTGGTCGAGGCGAATGTAACTCCACGGACGACTTCTCCCTTGGGAGAGTCGGACGGGCAACGCATCCCTTTAATCTGGTACTGGGCGCGCCAGGGATGATAAGTCTCATCGTAGGGAGTTGCTCCGAATGCGATAAATGAATTTTCGCCAAATGTCTGTGGAGAACTGATCATATTGTACAGAGCGCTCTCGTCGATAAACGGGAGAAGCCCCACGAAGGGCCCCAGTCGTGTATTGGCAACGGAAGGCCCCCCCGCACCGGCCGGGAAGCGTTGATAAACGTCCGCATAATTGTGTAGTCCCAATGCAAACTGCTTGAGCTGGTTTTTGCACTGAGTTCTCCGGGCCGCCTCCCGAGCCTGCTGGACTGCCGGAAGCAGGAGCGCAACAAGGATGGCAATGATGGCGATGACGACCAGCAATTCGATCAGTGTGAATCCGGAACGCCGACGGTCACTCCGAGATAAAACGATGCGCAATAACATCAAAGTCTCCTCGATATCATTCATAAATGAATATGTGGGTCCTGTGATGACCATTGATGACGTAGGGCTTCAGACTAACTCAGTTCTGGACAGGCTTTGTGTTCCTGGTCGATTTGTTATTGCTCGGAGGTGTCGGGGGAGGTCCCAGCACCTCGGGGTCAAAGGAAACTCCGATTTCCTTGCGGATCGTGCTGACCAGAAGGGCTTGATCCCCTTCTCTAATCTGGAACACGACTCGCAGATTCTCGATGGAGCTGAGCCGCCGTGGGAAACCGTGTTCGATCGGCTGACTCTTCTGGAAATCGCGATCCTGGCTCAATTCACGGAGCCGGTTTTCGACTTTCCGTCGCTGTTTCGCGTCGAGAAAAGCCAGTTCCTCAACGGCGCGTCGAGAGAAGACAACTTGCGGAAGCGTTTCGAATGTTTCCACATCCCCCCAGGCATGATCGTCTTCACCACGCCGCACGCGATACCAGTCTTGTGATGTAATGACCGCCTGCTTGTCCCGCGCTTCTGCCGCCTGATCGGGGACGGGAGACGTATCGGAAACCTTGTCGACAGACAGGGGAAAAACGTTCGCCCCAGGGAAGGGGCCGTCGATCGGAAGCCGGTACAGGGCGGAGGGTCGATACCTGACATTTTGCAGCCCGATCCACAGATTCGTTCCATCCGATGCAATGTCGCGTGTGTTAAAGAATGATGACGGAAGAGTGATGGCCTCGCCGATCTTCTTCTCGAGGTCGAGCCGGACGATCTGGGCCGGTTCGGTGTAAAGACCTGCCCAGAGCATGCCTTTCGAAAAGAGCAGCTTGCGACAATCGGACGATTCCGGATGAAGCCGATAGATTTCCTGCTCCAACGACTGCGGATGGATTTTCACGATCGTGGCGGGGTTGGAGTCCAGCCCCACCCAGATTGACTCCCCATCGAAAGTGATCGACGTCGCCAGCTTTAATTCCTCACCTGTCCCGAGCCTGACGATCTGATGGCTGCGTGTTTGAGGATCGACCACCGCCACCATTGCCGGAGAGGTATACAGCGTCGCCCAGAGACGCCGACCATCCGATGCCAGTCCTCTGACCGACCATTTCGGGGCTTCCGGGATCACGAATGTTTCCAATTGAAGCGTTTTCCGGTCCAGCCGTAAGACCTGACCCGGATCGGTATACATCCCCACCCAGATATCGCGCCCATCGAAATGAGAAGTGTAAGCGAAGCCGTTGGCCTTGATCGTTTGTACTTTTCCACTGGCGGGATTGAGACGGGTGATATGTCCGGAGGAATGCACTCCCCAGATATCCTCACCATCAAAGGAGAGATCATGCAGCCCACTGCTTCCTTTGATCGGGATGACTTTCTGCTTCATTGTTTCCGGATCGATACTCACGATCGAGTTCGCCGATGCCATGCCGCACCAGACATACCCGGCTCCATAGGTCACGCAATGCAGGTTCGTGTCCCGTTTGCCGAAGTGCAGCCCTTCACCGGGAACGTCCGGTTCTTCTACGGAACCGGACTCCACCAGAACACGAAATTCCTTTGGATCCGTGTTCGCAGCCAGCACAAACGACAACGTGCGGCCATCCTCGCTGATCTTCAATTCGTCGCGGGATTCCGTCCCTCGAAGTAATTTCGTCCGTTCCGGTTGTTTCGCCCAATCCAGTGCAACCTGTTCTTCGGCAAATGCGGAATCCGATTGAAACAATGACGCCGATGTCGAAATGACGCCTACAATCGGCTGATGAAACGTCACGCTTCCGGTCGCTGAATCCAGACCCTCCCCCGGGGTGGGAGCGCGTTGACGAAAAAGATAGGAATCCACGATGCTGGGGCGCGGCAGAAGGGAAGCGACCTGTTTCCCTTTGGGATGAATATCGAAGGAAACTCCAGTCGAAAGCGGAACCGCAATGCGTTCGAGCCAGAACTGAACATCACCGGGATTGCTGGAAACAGGCGTGGCGATGGATGCCGGTCGTTCCAGGCAGTACCGCATCCGCCCGTCGATTTCGACGATGCCACTATCATAAGCCAGGATGTCATTCAAGACGACGGGAACCTCCGCGAGACGGGAAAACTCTCCGGTCTCGGGATTCATCTGTGCACTTTCCCCTCCGACTAACGGGAGGACCTGCTGCTGTCCCTGATGATCCAACAGTTCCAACTGCACTTTCCCATCCAGCGTCGCCACCTGGGTGAGGTCGCCATCATGGGAGACGGCGAACCGCGTCCCGAGGTCTCGCACGAGAGCCTGACCAAGATGAACGGTGAATCCCACGGCTTCCGGGGGAATATTCCCCAGAAGCTGTCCCGTTCGCAGGTCCACTCCATTGGGTTGCAGCGTGAGTCGGCTCGGCCCGCGAATCAGTAATCGGGCTCCTCGATCAAATCGAAGCTGGGCATAAACGTCGGTTTCGACGAAAAGTTCCTGCCCTGTTTGCAGATCTTCCATTTCACGCAACCGGGTGGGAACAGGGTGGTTCCCCGTGAAGTGGACCTGTTCAATGATCGCGCATCGTTCCGAGGGAAACGGATCCGGCGGAAAATGAGCCCATTGCCCTTCTCCTGCGGGAGGATTTCGATTGAACAGTGCAACGGTGACTCCCATGAGCACCAGGATCGCGACACCTGCTGCAACCGCCATCGAGAGATAGGAACGCTGCTTGCGTACATTCAACGAAGACATGGCATAGCAGTTGAATTCGCGCCGCAGCAAAACATCCATCTCGACCAGGTCCAGATACACATCAAGGAAGGCTGGATCACTGTCCAGACACCGCACGAGAGCGTCTCGGTCCTGCTCGGTCATGAAACCATCCAGAAGTTTCTGTACAAGTAATTCCCGATCATTCCAGGCGTCAGCCATGTGCCTTCCCCTCCGAATGTGCAAGCTGTTGTTCCAGGCAATGCAGGAGTACCAGGCGGATTCGGTAGAGGGCTGCAGCCAAGGCATTTTCCGAACGGCCGGAATTTCGGGAGAGTTCTTTCAACGGCCGATCTTCTTCATAACGCTGCCTCAGCATCTGGTATTGATGGTGCGGCAATTGTCCCAGGCAAATTCTCAATTGCTGGACACGTTCTTCGAGAGGGGATTGCTCAAAGCGAGTCTGCATCGTAACGGCCAATCGATCCAGTAATTCATCGCTGAAGATCAGCGGCTTGCGGTTCTCCCGTTTGCGATAGTCTTTCACCTGCCGAAAAGCGATGCGGGAAGCCCATGCGAAAAAATTCGTGCCAGGGCGGAAATCAGCAGATTTCCGCCAGAGAATCAGATTGGTTTCCTGTAACAGGTCATCGGTCAGTGAGGAATCTCCGGTGAGTGATTGAATCCAGGCCGCAAGCCGCACTTGGCTGCGTAACATCTCTTGCAGAAACGCTTCGGTTTGCGCGTTCTCAGGCGATTCTGGTATCAACCCGTTCTCCTTTCCTGTGAAAAAATCCGATGAATCCGCAATATCTCAGTCCGGTTCCTCATCTAGGAAAGGGACGCAATACATCTTTCATGACGTAAAATTTCCACCTTCTTCTCGAATTTTTCCAATTTCCGCCTCCTCAACGCTCCAGATCCAAAAAACGAACGAGCCTCTCTGGCGGATATCCTTGCCATTTTTTCCAAATGTTTCTTCCGATTCGGAAGCTGCGAGCAATCGACGGCGGCTCATCTAAATTTCCATGAATCTTCAACAATTCTTCACACGCATGATTATTCTCTGCATCTTAATAACGGGCTTGCGAGGTTCGCGTCCGCTCTGCTCACGAACACGTTTCCTCCGAATGGAAGACCATGAAACGACGATTTTTCAACGGTCGTCCATCTCTATTTTGCATCGTTGCCTGCAGCATCTGGTGGATGGGTTGTGGTGGTTTGGCGGGCAAGTCAGATTCTCTTCCGCCACAAGTTGTCTGGTCGGAAGTTGATCCGGAACTGCCTGCTCCTCCCCAGCCGCGAGGATGGCTGGAACTGGTTCCGATCGGGGGGCAAAGCCATGGCGGTATGTCGGCAGCTGAAATTTCCGCTTATGACGTCGGTTCCAAACGGCTGTTCACCGTGAATGGCAATGTAGGGGCGATCGATATTCAGGACATTTCGAATCCCCAGGCACCGATACTCGTGAAAACCGTTTCGCTGAAGCACCTGGGAGGTCCGACATCCGTAGCCGCCGCACACGGGATGATTGCTGCCGCAGTCGCCGCGTCGAAAAAGTCGGAAAAAGGGCATGTCGTCTTCCTGGACTCCACCGGAAAGATTCTGAACACAGTCCAGGTCGGTTACGAGCCGGACATGGTGACCTTTACCCCGGACGGCAAGCGTCTTCTGGTCGCCAATGAAGGGGAACCGGTCCAGGATTATTCGTTTGACCCGCCGGGTTCGATCAGTCTGATCGATGTCGCTGAAGGTCCAGACGGCATCACTGCAGCGAATGTCATGGAACTGGGGTTTGAGCAATTCAACTCGCAAAGAAAGTCCCTCGACTCCAGCATCCGGATTTTCGGAAAGAACGCCACTGTCTCACAAGATCTGGAGCCGGAATACATCGCTGTCTCCGCCGATTCAAAAACGGCCTGGGTTGTCTGCCAGGAGAATAACGCCATTGCTGTGGTTGACCTGGAAGCGAAGAAAGTTACCAAACTCATCGGTCTGGGATTCAAAGACCATTCTCTGGATGGGAACTGGCTTGATGTCAGTGATGAAGACGAAAAGATTCGTATTCGTCCCTGGCCGGTCAAGGGGATGTACCAGCCGGACGGAATCGCGGCCTTTGAAGTGGATGGAAAGACCTGGCTCGTTACAGCCAACGAAGGAGATCAGCGAGAATACACGGGATTCAGCGAAAAGGTTCGTGTCAAGGATTTGAAGCTTAATCCGGCTGTCTTTCCCCAGGCGAATGAACTTCAAAAGAAAAGGAACCTGGGGCGACTGCAGGTAACGAGTGCTCTGGGAGACAGCGACGGGGACGGTCAATTCGAAGAAATCTACAGCTACGGGGGCCGATCCTTCTCAATCTGGTCTGCTGACGTGGAGCAGGTCTATGACAGCGGGGATCAGTTTGAGAGATTTCTCGCGGCACAACATCCTGATCACTTTCATTCCGATCACGAATCGCTGAATTTCGATGATCGTAGCGACAACAAAGGATGTGAACCGGAAGGAGTGACAATCGGCGTCGTTGACGGGCGTCCCTATGTGTTCATCGTGCTGGAGCGCATCGGGGGCGTGATGGTTTATGACGTCAGCAGTCCTCAGGCTCCGATCTTTGAAACCTATGTGAATACCCGCAATTTCGCAGACGGCACTGGCGACTCCGGCCCGGAAGGGGTGTTATTCCTCGCTCCTGAGAAGAGTCCGACGGGTCGTCCTTTGTTGATCATTTCCTACGAGATCAGCGGGACCACGCGCTTCTTCGACATTCAGAGTCGACACGACGTGACGGCATTGTCCGGGAATTCAGAAAAATAATTTTGCCGATTATGTCCCCGTTCATTCAGCCAGTGCAGGTCGCCAGAATGAAACATCAACGACGAAATTGGTGAAAAATCAATCGCTTGGCAACAAATGTTTGCTGCCATCTCAATAAAAGTTTTGTTTCTGTCATGTGATCGAACGCGAACGTTTATAGACAAGTTAAGGAAATATGATGCAACGTTCAAATTTCAAATTCTGGCGTGGATTCACGCTGATTGAATTGCTGGTTGTGATCGCCATTATCGCGATTTTAGTCGCGTTGCTGCTTCCTGCAGTGCAGCAGGCGCGTGAAGCGGCTCGGCGTTCGCAATGTAAAAACAACCTGAAGCAAATGGGGTTAGCGCTACATAATTATCACGAAACCCACAATACACTTCCGCAGGGAGCATTGAGCCTGAAGGCCGACGGGACATCGTATTCCCTCAGCGATTCCAATCCTGGGAAATCGTCCGTGGTTGGAGGCTGGGGCTGGGGAACATTCATCCTGCCATTCGCTGACCAAGCTCCTTTATATAATAAGATTGCTCCCAATGGCGCGAACTTCCCAAACGCTCCTGACGATCTATTAAGGACTCCGCTGTCGCTGTTCCAGTGTCCGTCCGATGCCAGCGGAAATATCAATATGTTTGAGGATATGCGTGGAGGAAATGCCGAAGGATTCGCTAAATCAAATTACGCAGGGATTTACGGCAGCGAAGATGGCTATTACACCTATGACGTAGATTCAGTGAAATCCCACGAGCGGGGAATGTTGATGTACCTCGTGACGGCTCGCTTCCGTGATGTGACTGATGGTCTGAGCGCAACGTTGATGCTGGGAGAACGCTCCTGGGATGGGCTTGTTCCTGACAACAACACCGCTACCGGCTGCAAAAGATCCGGAGCAGTCTGGGCAGGCAAGCCGAACAGCAGCAATAAATATTCAAACCTGCTTCGTACAAACGACTCCGCCGCGTTTACGGTGGGAGGAACGAACCGGGCAGCTGCCAGCAGCCTCCATACCGGCGGAGCTCATTTCTGCCTGGGAGACGGCAGCGTGCGTTTCCTGTCGAACAATATCAATATCGCCACCTATAAATTCCTTGGCCAGATGGCTGACGGAGAATTGGTCGGCGAGTTCTAGACCGGTTCGGTCTATCATGTGGCCGCGCAGCACGCGTTTTAACAATAAAAATGCTGGTGACCGCGTGCCAGATCGGCCACATAACTTATGGATATGCTCTAAGGGGTTCTCTTTCTATGAAAACTGTCTTGCCGGTTCACCTTGCATCGGTCGCTGGATTTGCTGTTATGATCGTGGCCGGATGCGGCGGCAGAGCGTCTGTTCCTGATCTCGTTCCCGTTCACGGAGTCGTCACGCTGGATGGCCTGCCTCTTGCAGACGCCATGGTGGAGTTTCGGCCCGAATTGGGACGTTCTTCAAGCGGTCGGACGGACGCGAACGGTAAATACCAACTACGATACACCGCTGACATTGCCGGGGCGCTTCCTGGCCGACACACAGTGATGATCATGTCTGCTCCAGAAGGGGATGAAGACCCCACCGACCGGCTCAAGGATCCCCGCATCCCTGCAAAATATAACTCCAAAACAAAGCTGGATGCCAACTTGGAACCCGGTAAGAAGGCCGATTTGGACTTCAATCTGGAATCCGATCCCAAGACCATCGGAAAGAAATAGACATCACAGCGGCTGCCGGGAACGTCATTTCCCGGCTCTTCCCTAATAGGGTACTTTCTCCCGTCAATCACGGTACGGACCAGAGTCTGCTTGTCATTGCGGCCGACAATGACTTCCAGTTCCACCGGATGGCCAAGTTGGACAGGGCTTTCAGGGTGCTGGGATGTTAGGCTTTGTCCCTAAAGTCACGTTGCGATCATTTTCAGGTATCTCTGGATGAACGCCATCTGGATCATGCCACCGAAGTTGATGGCGGTTTTTTCATATCTGGCGAAGACGCTTCGGCATTCCGTCGACCAACCGCTCAGTCGTTCCACCACGTTGCATTGACGGTAGCACTCCTTGTCAAACTCCACCGTACGGGCATCACGACCTTCATTCTTCTTTGAAAGGGTGACCGGAGTGATCCCCACTTCTGCAAACATTTCGTCGATCCAGTTGGTTACGGTAGCCTTGTCACCGGCAATCGCCTGCGGCCATGGAACAGGAACTCCTTCACCGGTAACCGAACCCATATCACCGAGCAAAACACGGCAGGGAGACTCCGATCACGCCCGATTCGATCAGAAATATTCCTGATCAACTGGGAACGAGGACTTCTTCTGCAACCTGATAGTACGTCGAGCTTCCCTTTCCTGATGAACGCATTCCATTGTGTTTGCTTCTGACGGTCTGTGGCGAATTCTTCTGTCAGAGACAACGGCGGCTGATGGGGCAGGGAGGTCTGACGCCGAGCGAATGTTGCCTTGATCGCTGAACACAAGATCGGGCCGGAGAACTGAAACTGCTGTGACAACGTCCAGATATCAAAGAAGTCTTTCATCCGACTGTTGGCAATCCCCAGCACAACCATGGCCTGAAACTTTTCCGCAACAACCGTCTCCCGTGGTTAGGCTTTCAAGGACAGCGCAGGGAAATTGAGGACTGTTGGATAGATGATCTCTTCCGGTCCTGGAGTGATGTCATCACCGAAATCAATGTCGGCTTGCAGAGGGATGCGAGCCGATGCCAGTTTGACTAGGAATTTGACACGGATTCCGTCGCAGAATTGCTGTTGAAAACAAAAATCTCTAACGTTTCCGATAGAAGCAAAACTGCTTTGGGGCCACGTTGCAGGTTTGATCGGGGGCGAATTGGCCCGTCATCGAATTCGCAATGGGAGATCGTAATGAGACGAGCCTGTTTCTTGCCGGCCAGTTGTTTACGTCTGGGGGTGGGCATTGCCGCTCTGCTGCTCTTCGCGGTTTCCGGTCACGCCACTTCTCTGATTGGAGGGACGGGAGACGTCGCCATTCGTGCTACTGATGAATCAGAATGGCGCATCCTTTACCCTGGTGAATCACTTCCAAAGTCTGGCTCCTTTCGGACTTCCGCCGCCGGGTTTGTCGAAATCCGTCTGGGAAATGGAAAATTATTCCTGGATGCCGATACCCATCTGGATGCCCATTTCGAGGACTCTCTGCTGACACTTCATCGCGGGCGGATTTTCCTTGAACTCTCTTCATCTGAGAAGAAATGGCGGATTCAGTTCGGAGAAGAATTGCTCTCTCCTGGTAATGACACGACGTTAAACCTTCGTCGATCCGCCGACGTCACTGAAGAGCCCATTACGGAAATGGATCTCCTCAATGGAACCATCACATGGACCACGAAGGAAAAGACTGAAGCATTCGAAGGGCCGGTCAGTGTGACGGTTCACAATCAAACGGCCACACGAAAATCTCCAGTGGGTGATATGACTCAATGGAGTCACGAAGTCCGAAAATGGACGGTGCCAGCATCGTCCCAGGGACCGGGACAGTTACTGGTTCACGACGCTCAGTCGGGTTCTGTGATGCGGATGGACATCGCCCGTTATCACGTCAATGTCGTATTGAAACCACCGGTCGCGCTAGTGCAGATCGACCAGTCGTTCTTCAATCCGACTCATGCCCAGCGAGAAGGGACCTTTGTCTTTAACCTCCCACCGGGAGCGTCTGTCAGTCGTTTTGCGATGTTCGTTACACACGATCAGCTCATTGAGGGAGAACTGGTCGAACGACAGCAGGCCGCTGGAATTTATGACTCCATCGTCCGAAGACAACGGGATCCCGCGATCCTGGAACAACTGGGGGACAATCTCTTTCGAATGCGGGTGTTCCCGATTTTCGGTCACGACACCAAACGGATTCTGCTGGACTTCACTGTTCCATTGGCGGAAGTGAACCGTCAGACGTTCTTTCATTTGCCGCTGATGTCGGACCTGAAACCAATCTGGGATCTTCGAATTCAAGGGACAATCGCCTCGCCGGTGACCCTCCATTCACTCCGTTCGACATCACACCCGGATTTGGAGTTCAACTCCACAAATGACGGAGCCGTACGATTTGACTGGCACCGTCAACATGTTCATCCCCCCTCCGCATTTGAAGTGGCATTTGAGCAACCAACAACCACCGGGAGCAGGCTTGAGCGTTTCATCACAAGCTCACCCAAAGACCCGCAAATCAGGAAGCAGTATTTTCTGGCAACTCTTCCTCCTGATGATCGCACAAATAATCACAAGCAGATCAGTCCGAATGATGTGCTGATTCTCGTCGATACCTCCAGCAGTGCCGGCAAGCTGGACAAGGCCCGATCTGCCGTGAGAACCATCGTGGGAAATCTCCGGAAGGAAGACCGGTTTCAACTCGCATGTGTCGACAGAAATCTGCGGCGTCTAACACAGCAGTGGATTTCGCCTTTGTCCGCGGAAGCGGTTGCTGCGATGGATGTTCTTGAAGAGCAATTTGCATTGGGGCCCAGCAAGTTGGAAATCGGACTGGCGGACGCGCTGCAACTGTTTTCGAAGCAGAGGGAGCACGATCGCCAGCGACATCTGATCTACATCGGTGATGGAGAAATTTCGCGCGGGGTCAGCAGCCCGGACTGGACGCGACTGTTACAATCGGAACCGGTTCCGGGTGAGGCAACGTCCGAGCGGCCGGTGATTTTCTCAGCGGTTGCGATCAATCCGAGTGGAAAAGAACCGGAGACGTTGCGGCGAGGCGTCCAGCGAACAGGAGGGTCTTACTTCCCGATCGAACAGAAGGGAAGGATGGGATCTCTTCTGAGTTGGGTTGCCTCCGGACTTCCTGTTGCCCGACGTGTCGATCATGTGGAGATCACCGGAGCGAACGATGTGGAACTCTTCACGTCCCCCACCTGGCCGCATGAAGAATCATTGTACGTCTTCGGAGTCTGCCGTCCGACGGCGGAACTTCAACTTGCCGTGACCGTCGATGGAGAGCAACGGGACTACCTGCTTCGCCCTGAAGAAGAACGTTCGGAAGGAGCCATCTTTACCGGACGACTCTGGGCTCAACGGAAACTGGAACAGCTCCTCTCTCGTCCACTTGAACCCACACAGGAACAGAAAAGCGAAATCATCGCGCTGGCTCAGGAATGGAGTCTGATGAGTCCGTACACGGCGTTTCTGGTGCTGGAAAGTGAAGCGGATTACGCACGATGGAAGATCGACCGACGTCTTCGACATCGCTACTGGAAGCCGGCGGAAGCGGTCGCCGCGATTCCCTATCCTCCGGAAGTGCAGGAACTGATTCGCAAGCAGGCCAGTAAAACGAAAAGCGGTAAGCCGGTTCTTCCTCCTTTGCCAGTTCCTCCATCAATGACCAGGGCGGAGTTCGAGGAACGACTTGAAGAAATCAGAGTGTTAGTCGAACAGAGAAGAGCAATTGTTGCCAGTAAGAAATTGCAGGCATTGAGATCCTCATCGAAAGAATGGGGGGACAATGAATTTCGTGAACTTGAACTACGGGTGCAGTCGCAATTCAAAATCAATTCCATCCTGCATGGCCTCGGTTTTGAGCGTCCTCTGTTCGACCGGCACACTCCGGTATTTCTCCCCCGTTCCGATTTGCCTCCCGATTTACTGACGACAGGGGAGATCAGCCGTTCGTTTCTCAGTCGCCATCCGTTGGCGCGTCAGATGATGAAACGAATTGAACTTACCGCCATTCGCCCGACGCTGACAGAATTTGCACAAATGATTCAGGAACAGATCGGGTTTCCGGTTCTGGTGGATGAGCATGCTCTGAGAGAGGAAGGAACGAGCCCGAATGATGAAATTGAACTCACCGGGTTGAATCATCTCACCTTGCGGAATCTGCTGTTTCACGGTTTGTCATCGGTTTCGGGAACGGAGTGCACGGCAATTGAATCCCCCCATTTTCTAAGAATCACGACCGTCGCCGCATCCAAAGACCGGATGGAGACGCATGTCTATCCTGTCGTTGATCTCGTCCGGACCAATGTTCTGCCCACTCCGGAATCTCTTTCCAGTCCTTATCGCGACATCGATCGGGCGTTTCTGAATCGGGCGGAAACGGCCATGGATCGCCCAGTTTCGGTCAACTTCAAATTTCATGCGGTCTCCAGCGTGGCGGAATGGTTGCGTCAGGAAACACAACTCAATGTGCGTCTGGATCGGGACGCACTTGAAGCAGAAGGGCTGACCGGCGATGAAAATGTTCAGCCATTGGAATTCAAGGACGTGCCATTAAGGGTCGCTGTGAATGAAGTGTTTTCCAATGTCTCAAATGTTCCATTGATCCTGGTCCCTGAACGTGAAGTGATCAAGATTACCACGGCCGTCGATGCCGAAGAAAAGCCTCGTACCGAAGTGTATTCCACCATCGGCATCATCTATGAGTTGCCCGGCGGACTGATCCCGCCTCATCTCCGTCATCAGTCCCCTTATGATTCGGGACACTATATTGGTGGCGCAGGGATGTCTGGTGGATTCGGAGGTGGCCTGGGCGTCGCAGGAGGCGGCATGCTTGGTGGGCTGGGCGGCGGAATGGGTGGCATGGGAGGATTTGGGGGTGGATCAGGAAGAACGGTTCCCAGTTCCCCGTCGGTTGTGAGTGGCTCGCCGTCCGGGACGATTGACGCGGGGATCTCAGTCGTTGGCCCGCCGCCGACCGAAACGCCTGATCCTCCTCCCGCCACAGACCCTGTTTCTCAAAGCTCTGTTTCTTCTCGAAATGAATTCTCAACTTCAGATCGGGAAAGATCTTCTCAGGAGCTTTCTCTCGGTGGGGAGGAACTGGCCACTGTTTTGAGAGACACTGTCGGAGACTGGCCGTCGAAGCCCTGGCGTGACAAGGGGTCAATCCAGTTTCACAAGCCCTCGATGACGCTGGTAGTCCGGGACAGTGACTCCATTCAACAGGAGATAAAGCGACTGCTGCAGAAACTTCGGGGACAGCAAAACATCAATCAGAATTCCCGACCGGCTCGAGTCCCGCTCATCACTGAAGGAATGGCCGAAGGTTGGGATCCGTCCCCTCTGATTGGATTACTCCACGATCTGATGCCGGAAGAATGGGTGGAATACAACAACTCCGAAGGAGTCGTGATTCCGCATCTGGCGACAATGTCTCTGTCAATCCGGCAAACTCAAAAGAATCACGAAGAAATCAGCGACCTGCTGGTCCAGCTTCGGCGGCAAATCATCCGGAATCATTATTACCGGGAACAACTCGAACTGGGACGGGTTCCTAACGAACAGACCGATCTGCCTCTTTCGTTCCTGCTGACGAACTGGCCCATGTTACCGACACCTGTTCCGGTCACCGTCACTGAAGAAGAACGTCAACTCCTCAATGTTCGTCGCATCCCTGACCGGTTCAGGCAACGCTGGCGCTGGACTTCAGCAGAAGCCCGCTTTGATCAGCCGTCCGAACGTCTCATGACACTCAGTCGTGACGGCTCGCGAATAGAATTGCAATCTGGAAAACTGGGATTGAGGCGGGATGGAGAACGTGGAAGCGTCAGATACCCCGGCCTGACTCGTGTCGAAATCGGACCATGGGGAGAGGTGATCCAACATGTCACAGACGGGCTGTTCCCCTGGCTCCCACATCTCGACGCAAACGATCTGGCACAGAGTTATCTCATTCGCAAACAAAGTGAGACTGAACAGCATGTCGTTCTTGAAATGACACATCGCCAGCAGCCGGATGTGAGGATCATCGCGACGTTCGATCGTGCTTCCGGAACTCCTGTCGACTGGAGGGTTCTGGTGAAAGAAGAACTTCAATACCGATTATCGTTCGAACAGAATGAACAGGGAGAACTCCAACAGGTCACGGCGTTTGATCAGAACGAAAACCGACTGGAACAGTGGACATTGGAGGAGTCGACCACGTTCGACGGAGAAGACCTCCAGATTCCTCCTGTTGATGATCCTCGTTCCGGGGATCTCGTTATTCATGCAGACGAAACCGATTCACTGTTTCCTCAACTGCATCGGGCAATTCAGCAGTATGACTACACGAATGCGGTTGCATTGCTGGAGGAGATGTTAGCGATACAACCCCATCAGCCATTTCTGAATTTCCTGCTGGCCTGGGTCTGTGAATACGGAACCGAGGACATTCCTCATCGATTGTTACGACAACGTCAGGCAATTGAGATCGTCCTCAAATCCCCCTCCGATGATCTCATCCGATGGATCACCTCCACTCGGTTCCGGCAGTTCGAGATGACCGAGATCATGCGGATCCTGAAATCTCTTCCACCTGAGCAGCGCAGTCTCGCCGTCTGGGATGCACTGGCCGATCTTTCACAACAGCAGGGAGATTTCAACGGTGCCCTGACGGGTATTGAGTCCGCACTCAAACTCCCGGAAGCTCAGACCGACTCCCGCAATATCAGACGCATCGAGCTTCTTCTCAGAACCGGACAGGTGGAAAAAGCCCGCGTTGAGGCCACTCGAATTGTTTCTGACGGGTTGCCGGTGGAATGGATCTCGAATCTCGGAGATCTGTTCTACATCGAAAAAGAATTCAAATTCGCAGACGAACTCTTCACCATCGCGTTCGAAAAATCAAAGAGTACCACGGAGCGGATTGGTTTTCTCACCCGAAAGGCTTCCTGCGTTTCGGTCCCGGAACGATGGCGACTTTTACTTCAGGCCACCGAACTGTCGCAACATCCCCAGTTGGATCTGGTTCCTCAGTTCGACATGATCCTGCTGGAAGCACAAACCGGGGAGGATGCTGTTGTATTAAGACAGCTGATTGACGAGACAGAAAATCCGTCTCTCCAATTGAGGTTACGTATCCGGGAAGCGGAACTGGTGACCGATCCTGCTGTCGCCGCCCAACTGTGCCGCGAGCTTTTGGAGTCCCGACAATTGCCGTACTTCACAACGCATTGGGCGTATCAGAAAATGAATCAGGGAGGACAGGCTGAAACGGTGATCGGCTGGATGGAGCAGCGTCTCAAACAAGGGGAACGCCTGCAATATGCCGACCGAAAAGCACTTGCTGAAGCCTATCAAGCCAGCGATCGCTGGGGAGATTCGGAGAGGGCCAGACAGGATTCCCTGGAAAATGAAGTTTCCGGGAGATTGAATTAGGGCAACTTGCGAAATGATTTCCCGCCCCCGCGGCGTACAGTGTTTTTCCTGTTCAAACACCGCTCCTGTCTAAATTTGACACGGGCGGGCACACGGTAGAGCGAACTCAGTAGTTCCCAGTTTGATGGGAATTGTTATGGACGGCGTATGGTTCCATTGCATAATGACTTGTGATTGAAAACAAGGACGTCATGCGGGAGGGGATCCATTCGCCAGTCTCATCGTAGCGGCAAAACGGTCTGCTGTCAGCCAAATGATTTTCAGGCTTGTGTTCGAACTCAGGTCGAGTGGTTGCTGACGCACTCCCCGGGACTGCAGACCAGCGGGTACAACTGTACGACAACAGTTTTATTGAACATTCTGTACTGGGCAGCGTCACGGTGTGCTTCGCTCACGGCTGCTGTGATACAGGTTTCGTATCACTTTCTTATAGACAATTCAGTTTCCTGGAATTTCCCGTTCTTCTGGCCTCTTTTTGAAGATCGTACTCAGCCGGTTGATTGCCCGCATACCTGAAACGCGAAACTGACATTACTTTTTCATCATCTGCATTGTTTGGACCGACGGGGATACTGAGACTTCCCGGAGCACCCGAAACCCGATTCCGCTCATTGCTGTTTTGGGTGGTTCTCCTTCACGGTAAGCGGATCGGGAGTCTGTCACGTAATTGAAGAAGCATCCACTTCGAAGCGTGCGTTCTTCTCCAGCGTCTGGTCCCGGCGGGTCGGTTTCGGGGGAGTTTTCATAGTATTCCGGTGAGAACCAATCCTGACACCACTCCCACACGTTTCCATGCATGTCATAAAAACCGTAGGGATTCGGAGGAAAGCTTCCGACAGGAGCGGTGAAAGCGAATCTGTCATCTCGCTCCCAGGACGGATTGTAATAATTATAAAGTTCCCTGATGGTCGTATCAGCATTATTAGCATAAATACGAACGAACTTATAAGGATCGTTTCCAAACCACCAGGAGGACTCTGTTCCTGCCCGACAGGCTTTCTCCCACTCTGCTTCAGTGGGAAGACGATAGTTTGCCCCGTCTACTTCACTGAGCCATTGACAGAACGCCAAGGCGTCCTCATAAGCGATCATGACAACGGGATGATCATCCCCCTGCTCGAAGCCGGGACTTCTCCAACTGCTTCCCGGAACATTCTGAAGTTTCCCTTCAGGCGGAACCAGATGTTCTCCCCCCTGTTCACTTTTCTCCGCAACTGTCACATAGTTGGTCGCCTCCACAAATTTTCGGAATTCCCCGACAGTGACTTCGGTTTGGGAAAGATAGTACGGACGAGAAATGACGACTCGATGTCGAGGACGCTCCTGTTTTAATTTCGATTTCTTATATCCCCCAATGGCTTCGTAGTTCTCTCGCTCCCCCATGAGGAATTCCCCTGCAGGAACCGGTAACAGGGACATCCCGATCGAATTCGTAAGAGCGATCAACGGTGGAGAGGAATCAGAGGCTTCGTTTGATGGCTGCTGGATTTTGACAATGTCCCATAAACGGCATGAGTAATCATTGCTTGCACTCAGTAGTTGCTGGCCATCGTCATGAAAATGAATTTGTGTGACCGCCTGTTGATGGTCGTCAAACGATCCGAGGATCCTGTCATTCTTCCAGTCATGAAAGGTGACTTGCCCTGTCTTCTGCCCGATCACCAGCAGGTCAGCATTCGGTGACAAGGCGACCGCTGTCATGTCTTGTCTCCATAAGCGACTGACTGGCGAAAGACTCTTCATCCCCCATATTACGATCTCACCATGCGGGCTATGGCTGACACCATATTCTCCGTTCCTGGCGATATCGAATGATTCGATTTCGTGTCGATTGATTTCCACAAAACGAAGCTGCTCCCCTGTCTCTCGGGAGAAGATGCCGCACCATCCTTGTGAACGTCGATTCTTTCCGTAGACCAGAAATTCATCGCTGGAAAGAAAAAACAAACCGGCAGGGATCAGATCTTCCAACTCGGTTCTCCAAAGTTCTTTCTTCTCTTCCAGATCGTAATAACTGACAAAAGCTCGGGGATGCTTATCCAGGAGATAACGACAGTCTCCACACAACAGTCGATGGGAATTCTGGGGATCGAACTGAACTCCAAAGACCTTGGCCCCCTGCTGAGGAAGGACTTTCCATGCGTCTGCTTCGTCTCGATTCCAGATTTCCAGTTCATGACTGAAAGGTCGCTGAAATACCCAGCGGGTTGCGTCATGCGTCACAGCGAAAAGCTGACCATCGGCATCACGCAACGGAATCGACTTCGAGTTTTTGACAGTGTTTCTGAGAGAGAGTCGTCCTTTCTGGTCCCAGAGAGCAAAATCGGAACGGTCTTTCAGGAATCTGACACCAGTCACAGGAGCTTTCTGTTGAAAGACCTGCGGATGTTCTGTACTCCGTGACGAACTCCAATGACGTGAACCATACTCATCCGGATCGGGGACAACTTCCTCCTGTTGACGCAGTAGCCAGATCGCAGCGAGAGGGGTTCCATAGTCATCTTCTGTCGACGCTGCGGCATTTCTCAGGTGATAATTCGCCTCCTCTTTCATGTCGTGATTGAGTAGATACCTGCCAATAAAATAGGACATGAGGATCGATGAAGTCCGTGGCAGTCGGGCCATCAAGTCGTTAATTCGGTCATGATCCAGTTCCTGATTTGGATCAGAGACACAGGTCAGGAAGTAGTTCGTCAACGGTCCTGTTTCTTTGAGATCGATCCGTTGTTCTGTGGGATCTCCCTCCAGAAGCATTTTCAGAAACTCTTCACGATCCTCCTCTTTTTTCAATTCATCAGCCATGATGAACGCATGCCACTTCTGAGCAGAATAGTCCTCTTTACGAGCAACTTGCGCACGTAGTTCATACGCTTTTTCAAGCTGATTCGTCAGTTCATAAAACTCAATCAGATGGGCTTTCTGTTTCAGATCTGGATTCTTCGAAACATCTGCGGCCCACTTTTGTGCGACTGACAGAGCCGAATCGACATCCCCTCTGCCTGTTCGTCGACACCACTTCAACCACTGTGTTGCCCACGACTCATAGCGCCGGGCCGAGGCAGCAAGATATTCTTCAGCTTTCTTCCAGTTTCCCCTTTGCTGATGGATTTCGGAGGCGAGTCCCATTGAACCTCCGGCATAGCTCCCGGCCGCTTGATCAGCATGACGAATGGCCATACGCCAGTCACCACGGTCGCGATAGTGACGTGCAATTCGCTGTTGCATGCCGACTCCTTCCAGACCGGGAACAGGAAATCGAAGGGCAAACAGACTTGCCTGCAACCATCGTTGATCATCCCCTCGCAGTGAATGCAGATGGGCCAATTCCTGGTAAGTCTCAAAAGTCGGATGAATTTTGATCAATCGTTCCAGACAACGTTCCGCTCCGTCAAGATTTCCCTGATTGCGGTATGCCCAGACCAGATCGCGCTGAATGTAACTAACGTCTGTAAATTCTTCTTCCCATTGACTGAGTTGATCCTGAGATTCTTCAGTTTCAAGAGCAATCCTTGATGAAATCGTCTTTAATTCCCGTGGGCTGACTCTTTTCAAGTGAGCCAATAACTTCGGTTGATCCAGCTTCAGCATGCTGGATTTCAGTAAGACCTGAAGTTCGTGAGAAGTGTAATCGCAATGCCTCCACGCATAGCGATTCAGTCGAGACGCCTGATCCTTGGATGTGTTATAGAGTGGGACCAGAACCTCAAGGCAGGGATATTCAAAATCAACTCGATCAATTCGAAGGATCCATGCCCGTCCCAGCTTGTTCTGCTCTTCACCGGAGGCCACATATGCATTCGCAGCCGCTTCGAACGGATGCCCCACAATGAATGGGCGCCAAGCGTCAAATTCCTCCTCTACCGGAACTGCTAACCAGGATTTCAGAAAGTAAAGATATGTCCACGTGGATTTGAATCCGGCTTCCCGAAGAATCTGCCCCAAGGCGTCCAGAGAAAGCTCATGTGGATCCGAATCCGGAAGCCCGGATTCTTTCAGAGACAGCACAATTTCCTGATATTTGTCCGGAGAGACGCTCTCTTCAGTCTCCAGAAGACGTTTCGTTGTTTCTCCCAGCCCCGGAACACGTCCGAGATGCCGGGTCTGAATTCCAGCCACATTTCGAACCGTATTTGTTGAACTGCGCTTTGTTCCAAGTGACTTATAGCTCCATAGGTCATATTGAGGGCGTAGTGCTTCCGGTGCCACCTGAATCGCGGTTTCCGCGGCTTCCACAAAATCTTCGGAATTGGCCAGATATCGTACAATATCCAGATAAAGAAATGCCGCCAGTGGATGGGCATTTGCTTCTTTTCTTAATTTATCGAGTTCCCGGAAATCTCCCTGACAGTAAAGATGGATAATAGAACACCAAGGGGCATCATATGTCTCATCTGTATTCGAGAGAGCCTGTTCAATATCTTTCAATGCTGCTTCCGGCAGGCCGATTAACGTCTGAACGTATGCCCGATGCCATAATGCCATCGGAGTGGCATTCGTTGTTCTGACCAGTCGCTCGGCATAAAGAAGTGCGCGCGCCTGAAAAGCTTTATGCATTGACGAATAATATAACGCGGTGAGTTCGGCCAGTTGTGCATAACCACGCGCCAGACCGGCCAGAATCTCGGGGGTCTCACCGGATGTCTGCATCAGTTCATGGAGTTGTCGAACGGCTGCGAACTGAGCAACGTCGTTCCAGAGATCCAGGCTCTCTTCGACGTCATCAGGAAGAGGACTTGATTCTCCCTGTTTTCTTTCGACTCGTGCAAACCCTTCTTTGACCAATAACTCAGCGAACTCTTCACGCGAGATGCGCTCCAGGATTGCAGTCAATTGTCCATAAGGATCTTCTGTCCCCAGGTCATGTTCTGAAGTCCAGAGAACGTCAACGCCATTGGGGTGATGACGGATGACTGAAATCGTGGCTTTGAAATCCAGCGTGACAAAGCTCACCACGCTCAACGGCCAGAATTTTCCAGAACCTCTGGCCCAGGGAAACTCTTCACGCAGTGCCCGATCGCGCGTTCGTAACCCGAATTCCTCGCGAGCCGAAAGAAGTAATGCCTGTCTCGGAAGTTCGCGAAGAAGAGATCCTTCGGCAACGAGTTGCTGATCGTATTGAGTGTGATCGTGAAGATCGAGATAAAACAGCCCGGAGGCGGGAGTACTTTCAAATCCTTTGGCTCGTCGGTAATAGTGCTTGAATCCCCACAATCCGGGTGTGGCGTCCGAGATTTTCTCCAATCGCTCTCGTTCTGCTTTGATCTCCGCCGCACGGTTTGGGGCTGGCTTGGGAGCGGTTTCAGACGAGCGTTTTTCAGGGAGTGGTTGAGGAAGAGGTTCGTTTCTCCCCGGACAGCCATTGAAAACCACCAGACAGAAGAGTGAGAGGATGAACAGAGAACGGTGATTCCGAATGATTTTCGTCTGCACCTCAACACCTCCGTTGGCCTGCCGCGTGTGCCTTCGAGAGCACGCAAAATTCCACTCTCTCCAAATGGAAAACCCTGATCAATGAAGAAATCCATTCGAGAGATCGCCGCCATTACTTTTCCGACTTTAATCCATCCTCTCCAGTACCGTCCAGTAAATGCGGCCCGTGTCGACGTTATTCCCCAGTTTCGACCGGTTCTGCGATTGATTCGATTATTGAAGTGAACCTTGAGTTCGGGCCAGTGAGAGAGGTTTCTTAACAGCGTGCTGGAAAAGCGTCCGGAACACCTGCTGTATGACCGTGCGGCGGATGCAGACTGGCTGCGGGACGCGTTGGCCTCCCGCAAGATCGAACTGATCTTCCCTTACTGCCGATGCCGCAAGAAGCCGCCGACGCAAGACGGCCGCCCCCTGCGCCGCTATTGGAAACGGTTCAAGGTCGAACGAACCATCAGTTGGTTGTTCAATTGCAGAAGACTGACAGTACGCTATGAGTGCTACGACCATCTCTTCGAAGGCCTTGTTCAACCGGGATGTCTATTTAGAGCCGCGAACAAAACCTCATAAACGATGAGTATTCCCTTTCCGCGAGCGGATCGGGACAAGTTTTGTTACGGGTTCTTACAATCATTAAGGGTTTTTGAAACTGCCTCTAGAGCATCCATCCAAGCAGCATTGACCAGTGTCCGTAATTCCCTGGTCGGGTGATCCCGACCGGCTTTTTCTTTCCCCGCTGTCATGTCGGCGGCGGGGTTTCTTTCTCTCGAATTTAAGGCTTTAAAACATGGCAACAGTAATCAGTGCAGAACCAGAAGTTGAATTAAGTGGCAGCCTTGGGCAGTCCCGAAAACAGTCTCAGGACTATCTTGTCTGGGTGTCCGTTCCGGAAGAGGATATTCTTGAAATGGCAATCGATGCCCTCAGAAAGCAGGGCGAGGCCGATCAAGTGAGAGAAGAGAAATATCGTGAACGATGGGGAATGCCCTGAGTTTCTGACCTGTTGCAGACTCAGTTCTCCCCGTCCGCCGATGAGGCGGGCGGGGGGGTTGTCCTACACGAATGGAGGCGTTAATCAATTCCTAATCCGTGCAGAGATGAAATCAACATTGAACCAGTTAGACAAGACCTCCCCCATCCAGTCGCTTTCATGTAGATGTCTTCTCGTCCACAGGGAAACATTTCGGTTCGACGTCACAATATGCAAACCCCAAGCATGAGGGGCGTCTTCGTACCTATTTTCGTACCAATCTTCAGTTTGTTCTATCCGTCGAATCTCTTCTCGGCTTAACGCACGAGATGATGACCATCCGAATAGATTCTTTGAGATAGTGAACTCGTTGCGCTTCAGGTGGTACACATACATTCCAAAACAGTGGAATAAGATCGAATAGGAGTTGTAAAGCACCGATGAAACGGCTGCTGCAAAAAACAGAACGAAACCGGGAGTAAGCCCCATGTCTTTCTCGTCAAGGAAAATGAATATTGCTGTAGTGCCAAGGATGCAAGTGACCTCAAAGGATACCCATGCACGAGCTTTGGGAGATCGACGTTCAATGACGAGTTCGTCAGAAAAATGATGTACCACGGAAAACCCTTCAGGAGGTGTTTTCAGACGATCAGGTGCATTTCCCATTCTTAATGGCCTGTCCCATGGAGGCGGTCATTATCGTATGATCTCACTTCCCTGCTTTATCCTTACGCCGATTTCCCTTGAACATGCCGTACACCATCAGCACGACGAAGAACAGGGCGACTGCCGCACATACAATGATCACATCGGGAACAAGCGGTACCCCCCCCATTGGCATGTTCTCCCTGTTGGTTCAGTTCCTGTCCTCATTCGGAACAACCACAATCTCCTTCAACGTGACTGAATCGCTCTTTTCGGCAGCCTGCAAGATGGCTCTGGCTCTCTTCCGACAGACTTGGACCATCCAATGCTGTGCGGTGTCAGAGCCTTCAATCTTGGCCGCTCTCTCAAATAAGACAGCGTCGTCATCAGTGCAGCGTACGCCGTAGAACACACCTGATCGTTCGGGAGTCGATTTTGTTGTTTTTTTCTTTGCCATATAGTGGATAACAAGCGATTTCAACGGATACGTCAACCTAGTCGGTTTCCTTAAATATCAGTGGATAACTATTGGTGTCATCATTTCCATGGTTATCCTTTGTGAAAGGTTCACGTCTGGCGGGACGGGAGCCGATAGGAAAAGAATTCTCCGGGAGACCCCGGTATTTCAAAGCCGCATCAGAGACCGTCATCTCTGATGTGGCTTTTCTCATTGGAAGGCATCTGAATGTAGACGTACGTTGAAGAATTGACCCCAGAGGAGATTGCTCTTCTGCACAAGCGGAATCTGGTGCGGTCTGATCTGGTGGGGCAGTCGAAAGCCAACAACGGTGGGATTGCCCACTGTGCCTATTGCCGGTGCCAGCTATCGAAGTCGAGAACCCGCATCAGTCATATCGTGCCACCATCACAGGGAGGCGAAACAGACGTAAAGAACGTTGTTCTGGTTTGTCCTGACTGTTGCAAGGCCAAGCGCGGTCGCACACTGCGAGAATGGACAGAACGGCTGAATGACCAACTGGATGGTGTTCATTCTCTGATCACTTCGCAGGACCGGAAAGCAGAAAAGACCGCTGCTTGAAAGCAACGGTCTCTCACATTTTTCAACCCGCCTGTTGCAGTTTTCTCAGGACATCAACAGGCCACCTACGGAAAACATATCATGTCACAAACGATTGAAAAGCCCGAATTGAAGATTGCCTGATCGATCATTCTCCGGGCGTACGCCAATACGTTCGGAGGATTCCCTCTGACCAGCGGCAACTGGTCGGGGATGTCTTCCGGCTGTACGCCAATACAGTCGGAAGCCAGCATGTGTGGCAGCACGCAAACTGAAGGAAATGCCGGTTACGGCTGCAAACGGAACCGGCTTCCCTTTTTCTTCTCCCCTTTGAAGGCTCATTCCCATGAACATCACGCAAGCCGACATTGATTGACTCTCCCGATACGTTGAACTGCTTCAGGAAGTGATTGACCTGTCCGCCGATCTCCCGTCAATCGAACAGATGAACGCATTGCCGGACTACATTTCGAATCTGGAGACTCTGAACGCTCTGGAAGTTCCCACAGAGGAGCAGATTGACTGGACATCAGGTTATGTCTCCGACCTGAAAGAACTTGCCACACTGACGGTGCCGACAGCAGAGCAGATGCAGGCCGTCAGGGAGCATCTTGAGAACTTGCAGGCAGTTGAAGAACTGGCGGGCGTTTGACTGCCTTGGTTGTTGTCAGTACCTCGGGAGAAACCCCATCTCAGACAGAACAAATAACCCAACAATGATCAGAACGGCGGCAATGATGTAAGGAAACTCTCTGAACCCCACGTCATTGGCATCAGGCATGGACCCACAAAACGGGCATCGTGCATGACTCCGAACGATTGGTTTGAAAGTTGTTCCGCACGAGGGACATACAAAACTTCGATTCATAAAAAGGCTTAACATCTTTGGCTTCACTATCCCGACACCGCAACGGCTGGAACATCCGATACGTCAATCATCATGGCAAGCGTCAGTCTTTCTATCCAGGGAAGATGACGGCCAAGGCCGCTGAAAGCGTCAAGCGGCACTTGGAACAACTGTTGTCCTCTCTGAAATCCCGTACGGCCCTGCCGGACGAAACGGCGGCATGGGTCGCCAATTGCGGGGAGGCAATGCGCCAGAAGTTGCACAAACACGGCCTGATCACCAAGCCGGACGAACCGGAGAAACCCGTTACTCTGGCCGAATTCACAGCGTCATATATCGAGAAGCGAACCAGCGAGAAGGAATCCACCAGAACGGTCTGGAGGCGATGCCGCTCCCTGTTGCTGGCTCACTTCGGGGCAGCAGCCAGCCTGAAATCTGTTGGCATTGGAGACTGAACACCACGAAGGAAAGGAAAGCCGGGTCTGTCCGATCTTCCCGGAACTGCTCCCTCATTTGCAGGCGGCATTCTCAGGGGCACAAGACCGGACGGGCTTTGCCATTACCCGCTACCGATCAACGGAAGCCAATTTGAGGAGTCAGTTACAAAACATCGTCCGGCGTGCTGGAATGGAACCGTGGCCGAAAATCTTTCACAACCTCAGGGCGAGCCGTGAAACTGAACTGGCATCAGAATTCCCCATTCACGTTGTCTGTTCCTGGATTGGGAATTCCCCCGACATTACCTGACCGTCACAGAAAATGACTTTGCAAAGGCGTCAAAAGTACATCAATTTGCACATCAGAATACGCCAGAACAGGACGAAATCGGCATGAATACAGATGAACAGGTAGAGGAGAAATCCCGCAGAAAACGCGGGGAAAGCAGTATCTCCCTGAGAAAAGAGGGAAGATGGAGTGGTCGCGACAGGACTCGAACCTGCGACATTCTGTGTGTAAGACAGATGCTCTAACCAACTGAGCTACGCGACCGACGGGATAATAAGCAGGTTTTTTGTGCGTGTCAACCACTGTGCTGAAAGTGTTGACTACTGGTACGGTCTGATTCGGCCATTTCAGTGGTCAAAAAAGGTGGCTTCCCGTCATTGGCGTGACGGGGAGCCCAATCCCAGATTCGAAGGAAGAAAGCAGGTGACACTATGCGTCACCCTAGAACTACAGTTGGATATTTTTGAGAGGCGAACCTCTGGATTTGTAGTGGGACTTTTTGGCGATGGTCTGGTGGTGTCGTTTTCACGTGGAGAATTGCAGGGTTTGAGCGGTTGTTGCGGGGCGGATGAGCAGGAGGGGCGCCAGCAGATTGCGGATCTCCGGAATGCTCAGACGAATCAGGGGGCGGTCACTTTTTTGGTGGCCTTCTGCGTAAGTAACCATTGGTATCTACACAACTTTCGCCTGATGTTATGGCATTCTGGATGCGATAGAAATTCCCGGTATGGATGTTCGGCTGCAGCGGCGGTCTTGGCAGTTGGTGCGTGAACAGATGAATTCTCCTCCAGAACGGGCGGCCGGGAGGGATGAAAGCGGTGCCAGGCACCGTCAATCGCTTTGCCAGTACTCAGGCGCTCTGGCGATTTCTCGCCAATCCTTCGGGTTACCCTGCCACAACTGGTCGTGTCGGCCGTGACCATTGCCGACTGGTATTACTGGCGCTGGAACATCGAGTCGTACCATAAACTGCTCAAGAGTGGCGGACTCCAACTGGAATCCTGGTAACAGGAATCGGCAGAAGCGATCAGCACGCGATTGTGAATCGCCGCGATGGTCTGTGTGTGCGCCTGCGACCTGCAACGACAGACAACGCCAGTCGTTCAGGAGTGTCAGGATTTTCTCGTACGATCGAGTGGCCGCCAGATAAAACGTAAGAAGCCCGTCACCACGTCAGCATTAATCGCCGGCCTGCACATTCTGCTGCCCATGCTGGACCTGCTGGAACGCGACACGTCAGAACAACTCCGCCAGATCGCAAAAACAGCCGTCCCTGCCCTCCAATATTCCGGATGAGATGTATAGCCCAACCCACACCGACGGCCCCAGCCTCAATGACGTAGACGCTGTGTCGCGATGTCAATCTCTGTCGACGAACCATTTCTTCGGCCGTTTCGGTCTGTTGGCACTCTTGGGAAGTCGGTGAGGTGACTACTTACTGTTGAAATCAGAGTTGCAAACAACAGTTTTATGTGCAATTATATTGCATGTGTGTTTTGTGGTCAACGAACAGAGAGCATGTCTCTCCGTTGTGTTCGTTTCACCAGCGACTGTGCTTCCAGCGAATTCATCAGCCAGAGATCAAGACAATGGACCACAAATCAACTCGCCTTCCCGTCACCGTTCTGTCAGGCTTTCTGGGAGCCGGGAAAACCACCCTGCTCAATCAGGTTTTGAACAACAGGGATCATCTCCGAGTCGCCGTCATTGTGAATGACATGAGTGAAATCAACGTCGACGCCCGGCTGATCAAGAACGGCTCCGCCAACCTCAGCCGGGTGGAAGAACAGCTCGTTGAATTGAGCAACGGCTGTATCTGTTGCACGCTCCGGGAAGATCTTCTCGTGGAAGTGAGCAAACTCGCGGAAGCAGGGAAGTTCGACTATCTGCTCATCGAGTCGACCGGCATTTCCGAACCACTGCCGGTGGCGGAGACATTTACATTTGAGGACGAATCGGGCCAGTCGCTCTGCCAGCTCGCCCGGCTGGACACGCTGGTCACGATCGTGGATGCCGTGAATTTTTCTGCTGATTTTGATTCGGTCGATGAACTGCGGGATCGGAATATCGGACTCGATGAGAATGACGCCCGCGATGTGGTGAAGTTGCTGGTGGACCAGATCGAGTTCGCCAACGTGCTGGTCATTTCCAAGTACGATTTGGTAGATGAGGACCGAATCAACCACCTGAAATCCTTACTCCGCTCTCTCAATCCCACTGCTCGAATTATCCTGGCTTCCCAAGGGAATATCCCCATCCGGGAGATTCTGAACACACAACTCTTCAGCGAACGCTGGGCCGAGTCCCATCAGGACTGGCTCTCCATTCCACGCGGCCAGGAATCTTCGGAAACCGAAGAGTACGGGTTCAGCAGTTTTGTCTACACGGCCCGACGACCGTTTCATCCACAGCGCCTCTTCGAGTTCATCCAGGGACAAGGATTCGGTTCGATCGTCCGATCAAAAGGACTCATCTGGCTGGCGACTCGCAACGATCTGGGTGGCGATTGGTCCCAAGCAGGGAACGTGTTCGCACTCAATCCCGCTGGAGATTGGGCAGCAGCCTCTTCCCCCGAAGACTGGCCGGATGATCCAGCATTTCGGCAGGAAGTCGAAGACGTCTGGGAAGAACCGTGGGGGGACCGTCGCCAGGAACTGGTCATCATCGGGCAGGATCTCCAACGTGATCAGATCACTCAGTTGCTGAACGAGTGTCTGCTCACCGACGAAGAAATGGCCGCAGGCCCTGCTGTCTGGGACGTTTTTGAAGATCCATTTGATTCCTGGGACGACGAAGCGTGATTCAGTCTTCACCTGATCCAAAACACCTTACCTCGACGCGAGCGTCCCAGACTCGCGGGTTGTTTATGAAGGATCAAGTCGTCTGGGACCAATGACACTCAGGGATATGGCAAATGAGTGTCACAGCCTACCTCTGGAATCTCGATTCGCGTTGTCAGGCTCGCTGGGAGAGAACTGGATCGGCGGCTATGTCACGACCATGAATACCTACAACCATTTAATGGGATCGAATACGCAATCCTGTTATTTCGCATTTGGCGGTTCAGACTGGCGGGATACGGTTCATAAATCGGATGGTGACGGCGGAGGATCTGCCAGCAGCATCCATACCTTCAGCACATGAAAGCATAAAGGTCTGAGTCATGACCTCTGTGCTGCGCTCACTCGCTGTGGGGGTGTGTTGTCAGTATTAGAATTGGAGGAGACATATAGCCTCATGTTAAAAACCATCGATCTTGTGAAACAATACGGCTCACATACCGCACTTCAGGGGCTCAACCTGACTGTCGAGCCGGGAGAAGTCTTCTGCCTGCTGGGAGCCAATGGGGCCGGGAAATCGACGACGATCAATCTCTTCCTGAATTTCATTGCCCCGACCTCGGGGCAGGTATTCGTCAACGGTTTCGACGTCACTAAATATTCGCAGGAAACCAAACAATTCCTGGGATACATCCCCGAGCAGGTGATGCTCTACAAGGACCTGACTGGGCTGGAAAACCTGGAGTATTTCTCCAGTCTGAGCCGCCGTCGCAGGCCGCCTCGTGAGGAATTAAAAGAACTCCTCTTCCGCGTCCATCTGGCTGAAGACGCCTGGAATCGTCGGGTCGGAACGTACTCCAAGGGAATGCGGCAGAAAGTGGCGATTGCGATTGCCCTTTCCAAAGATGCCCGTGCGTTTCTTCTGGACGAACCGACCTCCGGGCTGGACCCCAAAGCGTCGAATGAGTTTTCCGCTTTGGTGAATCAACTGAAAGAGAACCGGATGGCGATCCTGATGGCCACACACGACCTGTTCCGGGCCAAGGAATCAGGAACGCGCCTCGGCATCATGAAACACGGTCAACTGGTCGAAACCCTCCGCACCGAAAACATCGGACATGCTGACCTCGAACAACTCTATCTGCGGCATATGCATGACTAAGGAACTGGGAATGATTTGTTTCCCGGAATCTGGGAGAGAGAGGGGCTAGGAATTAGGAGGTACAGTACTTCCAAGTCTATTCACATAGAAGCAAGGGGTCAGGATTCAGGGGCCAGGGATCAGAAAAAGGCTGGAAATTCATGCCATTTCCTACCCACTACCCACTTCTCTCCTATTCAGATCAAACTTGGAAGTACTGAGGTAGGATTTAGGAAAAGCCGAATATTCGTTCCTAACTCCTAACCCCTTTCAGGGAAACTATTGTTTCCCAGTTACTAAGCCTGCACGGATCTCGGTTCTGTTGGAGTTGCAGATGGCGACTGCTCCATTGACCACCTTGCTTAAGCATGGATGTCAGGGATGGACATGTTCGGACTCCAGGAAGCCCAGACTCCATGCGGCGGCGACTCCGAGCAGGAGGCAGGTCGTTAGTGTAAAGCGATTATGGGAGTGGAATTCCATTTCCGGCAGCAGATCGCTGAGGGCAATACACAGAAACACCCCTGCCGAAAACGCCAGGGCCAGGGCAATCAGCAGACTGCCTTCGACTCCTGCCACGTTGATTCCTCCTACGAACAGCAATGCTCCCAGCGGGCAAAGCAGTGCAAAAAATGCATTAGCCAACCGGATCGTCCAGCGGGACCAGCCTCCAGTGATCATCAGCGACGTGAACGACATCGAGTCCAGTGGTTGATGAAGAGCAATTGCCAGAAAAGTCCCCACTCCCGCCAGATTCCAGAACGGAGAATGGTCGTATTCCGCCACAACGCTGGCTCCCAGTGCAATGCCATCCATGACGGTATGTAATCCCAGCCCCAGAAAGATCCCGATCCAGCTGAACTGGTGAGTATGGTGATGATGGCAGCCAACATGGGAGTGTCCCTCATGCCCTTCTTCCGCGACCCCATGCTGGTGAAAGTGAAACGCTCTCAACAGGAAGAACATGACGACAATGCCCGCCATTGTGGCCATGCAGACGTGATCGAGATGTTGCATTCCGACATGATGAATCGCATGCGGAAGCAGGTGAAACACGGCAATTCCCAGCATCAGTCCACTGATGCCGCTGATCAGATGCTGCATTCCGTTGTGGCTGATGCGCAGGCGTCCGGGAATGGCTCCTCCTGCCAGTGAGGCTGCCACGATGACCAGACTGTAGATCGCCAGCAGTTTCCAGATTCCATTAAGAGATTCGCTGGAGAGTTCTGTGGGATGAGTCTCTTCATGAGAATGCGGATGGTCGTGTGAGTGTCCATGGTCGTGGCTGTGCGAATGGGAGTGGCGATGCGTTTTTTCTCCTCCTTCATCTGATCTTGCCGTGGCAGGAATCATCCAGAACAGAAGAAGGCAGTACACGGCGACCATGTTTTTCCACGCCGAAACACCAGTACTGGGGTTTGAGAAGACCAATCGATTTAATTTCATGCGTTTCTGATCCATGTCAATCGCCGGGAAAGGTGGAAGCCTCAGGGGGACGGTATCGTTAGTTTGTTTTTACACGTGATTCTTGACCACACTTGCACTAAAGAATAAACTGCAACTGTATTGCATGTCCATTGTGAGGACATCAATCAGATCAGTTCGGCTGGAGCAGGGATCATGACCGAAGCCATTGCGTGGGGAGTGTGCCTGCGATTTCTGCAGGCATCACTGCAAGCAGCTCCGTTCATTTTTACCGGGCTGTGTGTCATGGGGCTGTTGCACCGGCTGATGGGACAGAAGCATACCCGCTGGCTGTTCGGATCGAATTCCATCAGTTCTCTGTTTCAGTCCTGGGTGATTGGAATGCTGCTCCCAGGTTGCTCGCTGGGAACCATTCCCATCGTCAAGCAGTTACGACGGAGCGGAATCGCGGTCGGAACGATCTTTGCGTTTGCCTTGTCGTCTCCGTTGTTTGACCCGCTCTCACTGCTCTACGGACTCACTCTTTCCAAGCCGATGACGATCCTGGCCTTCGCCGGTTTTTCACTGGTGGTGGTGATGATCTCCGGAGCCTTGTTTGATAAATGGTTTCCGAACACGGAAGTCCACGAACCGGAGCCGCCGCCGACCCCTTACGGAATCAAGCGGCTGATCTCCGTTGTCGTGGTGATGGCCCGTGAATCCGTGAGCAGCACGGCGGGGCTGATCTTGATCGGGCTTGCGGGGGCAGCATTGCTGAGCATTTTTCTCCCTCCCGGAATCTTGCAACGAACGATGGCGCACGACAATCCGGCGTCACCCTTGTTAATGACAGCCATTGCCATTCCAGCCTATGCCACCCCGATGATGGCGATGGGGCAACTGGGATCGATGTTCCAGCATGGCAATTCCATCGGAGCGGCGTTCATCCTGCTGATCTTCGGAGCGGGAGTGAACCTGGGACTGCTGGCCTGGATGGGATTCAACTATGGCTGGAAGAAGTGCCTGATCTGGATGGGACTGATGATCTCAATCGTACTGGTCATTTCCTATGGCATTGAGCGACCGCTTTACCCCAAAGAAATTGAGGCAGCAGATCATACTCATGCGTTTGATGCCTATTGTCAGCCATTTCGAGCAGGCCATATTCCGACCGGAGGTTATGCCGCTGAGATCTGGAGAAAGATTCGGCTCGAAACCCAGCTTTATGAACTGGCCGGACTGGCGGGAATTTTCGTCCTTATCTCCATCGGGATGGGGCTCAAACTTCTGGATCGTCGATGGGTGATTGAAGACTGGCTGGCCAAAGCCCCGGAACGCTCAACGGATCAGACTCCAAGTCGCTGGGATATCGTGATTCCGGCTCCTGTTCTGGGAGGACTGGGGATGATTGTGATCGTGGCCTTCAGTGTTGTCGGCTGCTTTGCCTATTACCCGACCCCGTCCGAAACGATCGAGGAACTCAACCTGGCGAAGACAGAAGCACTCTCCGCAGCGACCAGCGGAAACAAAGGACACGCCCTGCACTGGCTTCCGATCTGTGATGGCTGGAACCGGCGTCTGCAAGTGGGAGCCTATCTTCGTCACTGGCACCTGAGTGATTACCACCGGATGAAATCCCGCATCTTTCGTGATCGTATGGAGGACCTGGAACACATGGTCGAGAACGGGGACGATCCCGAAAAGATCCGCAAACAGGTGTCTGCCGTCGGACGAGCCTTCGGTCGCATGGCCACTGCCTATCGGGAAGAACTTTGAGTCATCCTATGACAAATTGGCTCATCAAGCTGAATCATCGAATGCAAACAGCATTGCACTACGACTTCTGTCCAAGTGCGAATCGCTGGGTGTACTGGATCAAGCATCCCCTGGCCTGTGTGACGCTGGTCGGAATCGTCGGAGCGGTCTGCAGCCTGCTGGTGAACCCTCATGCCTGGTCCATTGTGGCGGTCATCGCGGCAATCGGATTACTGGGAACGATCTGGCCCTGGATCGCCATTCGGGGAATTCAATGCGACTTGACGTTCGAGCGTCGCCGGGGCCGTGAAGGTCAGCCTGCCAATGTCCGCCTGAAGATTCGCAATCGCTGTCCCTGGCCGGTCTGGGGTCTCTCCTTGCAGAAAGGGTTTGCCGTCTCTGGGGAGTCACGGGAAGGGATCGCGCTCTCCAGCATCAGTGGAAGTTCGACCGTGGAGTTTCTCTGGCCATTCGTTCCACCGCGCCGGGGAGTGTATCCCCTGGAAAACCCGATCATTGAGACCGGCTTTCCATTCGGCATCTGTCATGGACAAAAGCCTGCTCGATGTTCCGGAGAATTGCTGGTCTGGCCTGCGTCGGTTTCTCTTCGTGGAATGCCGGATGCTGTGGAGATTCAACCGCGTCAAACCCGTCTGGCAGATCGTCGTGTCGGGGACATGGGAGACATCATCGGCACCCGTGAATTTCGGATGGGAGATCCCCTGCGCAGAGTGCATTGGGGCCAGACCGCCCGACATCGACGATTGATTGTCACCGAGCGCCAGGCTCCCGCCTCGTGTGCGATGCAACTGGTTGTTGACATCGACGCTGCCTCTCATGATGGAACCGATTCCAATGGGACCCTGGAACAGACTCTTCGGCTGGTGGCAAGTCTATGCGAATCACTGCATGCCCAGCATTCAGACCTGGACTGCCTGATCGGAAGCGAACGCATTTCGATCGGTTCCAGCCAGGGGGAGCTGCAGCGTCTGCTCGACCAGTTGGCGCGTATTCCTGCTGGAGGACTTCGAACTTCGGGAACCACCTGCCGTTTCCATGGTGCCCGACGCAAGTCGAGATTCGTAATCACGACTCCCCAATCATTTCTAAAGCATCTGGGACACCATCACTCCGCAACCTCCGGTGACCGGTTTATTCTGATCACTCCTTGCCATGCTGCGGAAGTAAGCGGGACGACCGGCAGCTGCGGGTGCCATTCCTGGCTGGAAATTCAGGCATCGGAATCACTGGAATCGGTCTTGCCGCAACGCTGGCGGAGGGCCTGCCATGTCTGATACACAACCCCGCTTTGCCTCGGCAATCCGGCTGGAAGCGGTTTCATCGCGAACAAACGGGAACACCGAAGTCACTTCGATCTCGCTTCAGGTTCTATCGGTGACGCTGGCTTTGATCGCACTCTTGATTCTGGCTGTCGTCGATGCCGATGGGGCTTTTTCAGTTCCGCTGACCGTCTGGTTCTCACTGCAAGCCGTTTCACTCGCGATCGGGGCCGTCTGGATTCGACGTTTTTCGGCGTCCCGTTCCACAGCGCCCACCATCAGCCCCTTCCTCCTGATATTGGCGGTCTCCAGCTTTCTCTGGGAACCGATCGCGCGGGGGATGTTTACCACAGGACGTCCTCTGGAAATGCTGGTGATGCATGCTCTGGGAGCCGCCGTCTGGGGGCTGGCGCTGGGGAGTCTCTGGCAGAAGTATCAGGGAATTTCAGTGCTCATGAGTCTGTTTCTGGCGGCCTTCAGCCTGTCGGCGGCCCATCAACTTGCCGTGCAGGGATTGGCAGCGGCATTTGCCTTGATTGCGATCAGTTGGCTGACGGTCCGGTATTGGGATCAGTTGAGCGGGAGACTGCGCGGTCAGTCCAAACGGTCGGGGCGTGGGTTCCTCATTCCCGGTCTGGCGATTCTGTTCGTACTGCTCGCCTTCACCGGAGGACGGCATCGGGAATTGATGGCGACGCTCAACGGTTTCCTCCCCAGTTCGGGGGGAACGGGAGATTCCAGCCCCCATGCCCGGCATGGGATTGGAAACGGTGAGATGCTGGTGGCTGGCTGTGAAAACATCCAGAGCTTCGGTCCGATTGATGAGGCGCCGTTCATGACGGATGACAAGCCGAGTCTCTATGACGTGTTCGACGATACCTATGACGAACCGGTCATGCCGACCAATACAGACCGGGCGATTGCACTGGGGCCAGAGGAAAGCATGGTGAAGAAAGAGCACCTGCACACGCAAACGCAGAAGGCGAACCGTGAGTTCTCTACGTCTCGAAAATCAAAAGGAGAGAGACGAAATGATGTGAAGAACATCAACAGCGATGCCCTGTTCTATGTCTCTGGCAGAACACCACTGCATCTGCGACTGGAACTGTATGACACATTCGACGGCATCAGCTGGCATGCGGAACCGGAACCGTCTGTCTCGGAAGCACCCACCATGACCATGGTAAAAGAATCAGGACGGGACTGGTTGCGATTGCCGGATCGCTCCAAAAGCTGGGAGTTCCTCGGTCCTGCCGAAACGCATGCCGTCAAAATTATCCAACTGGAGACCAACGTCATCCCGGCCCCACTGCATCTGCATGGGGTGCATATCGCCGATGTGGACCGGATCGACATGTTCAAACCGGGGCCGCAGGGTCTCGTCCGGATGGACCGACAAAAACTGGCGGAATTGGTGCCGATCCATCTCGCCTCCCGAACAGTTCATCACCAGCAACTGAATCAGGAAGCCTGGAGTGGCAGTGAGATACGATACACGGAAGTACCGAAATCCCTCCGCCCGGCACTGACTCGTCTTGCTCAGGAATGGGGAGCCGCTGCACCACGAGGCTGGACGCAGATCGAATCGATTATTCGTCATCTGCGTGATGACTTTCAACATGACCATGACTTCCGGGAGCCGGCTGGGGCGTCTTCTCCGGTCCTCTCGTTCCTCACGGAATCGCGTCGCGGAGCGGATTACCAGTTCGCCACGGCTGCGGCATTACTGCTCAGAACATTGAATTACCCGACGCGGGTGGTCAGCGGGTTCTATGCCGACCCTAATGATTACGACGTAGCGTCCCGGCATACGCCGGTCAAAAAAGAGGATGTCCATTTCTGGACGGAAGTCCGACTGGGGAATGGGGCGTGGATCACGTTGGAGCCGACTCCGGGTTATGAGGTGCTAACTCCTCCACTGGGCTGGTGGGGAACAATGAAACTACTTGCCTCGCAGACCACCACGATCCTCTGGGAGTTCCGTTTTGCATGCGGTGCGGGAGTTCTGTTATTGGGAGGCTTGTTCTGGTTTCGTCACATCATCGTTGACATGGCCACAATCGTGAACTGGCGACTTCGACCAGGAAAACGAAGTGCGATTTGCGCCTGGGGAATTGTTTCCCGCCGTCTTCGTGTGAACGGCTGGAAGATCCCCAAAGGGATGACATCCCGACAGTTATTCCGGGAGATCGCATCAGCTCGACCGGACTTCTCGTCCACACTTCAGGACTTCTCTTTGTTGCTGGAACGGGAAGTTTTTGGAGATTGTCCTGCATCGGAACACAATCAATCCAGCGACTGCTCAGACCGGATACTGCAACTCCTCTCACGTTCCCTCTGTCGCGAGCTGGCCCGTGAACGCTGTCGGGAATCAGCATCACGATCAGCGATTGGTCGACACCGTCATTCGTCTGTTTCTTCCCACTCCCCTTCAGTCTCCGCCTGATTTTGAGGCTCCTGTGCTGTCGACCGCCACTACTCACGAAATCGATTCCATTACGTTGCTTCGAGAACGACTCAACACCGTTCTGCGAGGGAAAGAGTCTGTCGTTCATTTTGTCCTGGTGACATTATTGGCCAGAGGGCATCTCCTGCTGGAAGATCGTCCGGGACTGGGCAAGACGACACTGGCAAAGGCACTCGCCGGAGCGCTGGGAGAACGGTTCGCACGAATTCAATGCACTCCCGACCTGCTGCCGGGGGACATCACTGGATTCAGCATCTTCAATCAGAAAACCCAGGAATTCGAATTCCGGGAAGGACCGGTCTTTGCCGAAGTGTTGCTCGCGGATGAAATCAATCGGGCGACTCCGCGAACACAGAGCGCACTCCTCGAAGCGATGGCGGAACGACAGGTGACTGTCGATGCCCAGCGGTATCTGCTTCCCTCGCAGTTCTTTGTCATTGCGACGCAGAACCCGCTGGATCAGCACGGCACCTATCCGCTGCCGGAAGCCCAGTTGGACCGGTTCGCAATGAAACTCAGCATCGGGTATCCCGAACCCGATGACGAACGCCAGATGCTCTCCATGGCAATTGGTGAGGCGGATGATTTCTCAGCGGAATCGGAGCCGCTTTTTGCACCACAGCAACTGGTTCAACTCCAGAATGACGTGGCTCGTGTCCATGTCGATGCGCGTTTGCAGGACTATTTGATCTCTCTGGCGACAGCCACGCGAAACCATCCTCATGTCTCACTGGGAGTGAGCCCACGCGGGGTATTGACCTGGCAACGCGCCTCTCAGGCTCATGCATTTCTGGACGACCGGAACTATGTCATCCCCGACGACATTCAGGCAACGGCCATTCCGGTGTTAAGAGTGCGGCTGGGTGTCGATCACGACGATGCGACATCGCTGATTCAAGAATTTCTGGAAACGACTCCCGTCCCCAGCTACGAAGTTCCCTCGAAGAAGATGAGAACCCCCTGATGACCGGTTCTGGTTTGATGACGATTTGCCGCATTCGGTTGTGTCTGGTCATACTGGTGACCTGTTTGTCCCTTTCTTCGTGCCAGTCGCAGGCGGAAGTGGAACATCTGGAGCATGTGACACCGGACCACAAGCCCGCAAGCTATGCCGAAGCCGTCGTTCAACTGCAACGCCGCATCGCGGATGTCCTCGCGGGACAGATGGATGTCAATCAGCGGACGCAGCAGCTCAATGAACTGGGAGATCTCATCCGCTGGCTTCCCGAGAACGCAGCGGACAGCGACCTGAAAAAAGCAGAGTGGGAACAAGTCAAACAAATCTCGCTGCGACTGGAAACCTGGCATACGACACTTTTGCCGGAACACTCTGACACACCGCGACAACGTCAGCAGATTGAAGATGACTTGCAGACCCTCGCCGGGTTGATCAAGACATCGGACCGTTTCCGGTCGCTCGCGTCACAGAACGATCCGGAGGAATCGACCGGCACCTCTCCTGTCCCGCTTTTCATCGGCGATGACGAAAAATGATTGATGTTTGTTCAATTCCATAGCTTGAAGCAACATGGAATTGCGGGGTATCACCCCCCCTCCTGTTGACCGCATCTCCATTATGCCAGGAGTCCCTCTAACGGAGAGATCTGGGAGAGTCCGGCCTTGTTTCCGTCTGCTTTGAGCCAAGACTGAAGAACCGCCGAATAAATGCTGCGAAAGTCGGTCGTGTGGATCAGGTCGCCAACAGAGTCCAGGCGCGACAAGTCCGCACGAGTTCCATGAAAACCCGGCTTTGTGGCTCCCCCGGCCATGAACATGACGTTGGCGGTTCCGTGATCGGTTCCCGCATTTTGATTCTCGGCCACTCGTCGCCCGAATTCAGAGAAGGTCATCACGAGTGTCCGGTCGAGATGTCCCAGGCCGCGCAGATCCTGAAGAAACGCTCCCAGTCCTTCGCTCAATTCCTGCAAGAGCATGGCATGCCGCATTTTTTGCGTGGCATGATGGTCGAATCCCCCCAGAGACACATAGTACACACGTGTTGGAACCTCCGCCGCGATCATTTGAGCGACGAGTTTCAAGGACTGAGAGAACTGGTACGGCAGGTAATCAACCGTCGTTTTCTGATTGCGAACCGCTTCGCTAATCTGCCGGGAGGCGGACAGGACGTCGTTCCCCGTTCGTTGCAGAAAGTCGAGGGCCGGATTGACGCTGGCCGAACTGGAATTCAATTGAGTGATCCGTTGTTCCCCGCTGGCTCCCCCGGAAAACTGAAACAGATCGGGATTGGAGAACGTGACGCAACGGGGCCGATCTCCGGAAAAGGTCTGGGCCGTTCGCTCTCCCAGTTGCAGACCGAGCAGAGGAGAACTGGCTCCCTGGCATTCATTGTCGAAGTAACGGCCGATCCAGCCACTCGACCAGTTCTGATGGCTGGGAGAGGCGGTCTCCCAGATTTCCGTGGAACGGAAGTGCGACAGGTCGGGATTCGGATAACCGACATTTTGAATCAGCGCCAGCGCCCCCTGCTCCCAGAGATCGTGCAGGGCGTACATCTCCGGATGCAGTCCACAGTGGTCATCGAGTTTGAGGATCTCGTCACGGGGAATGCTCAACGTCGGACGAGATCGATAATAAATGTCATCCTCATAAGGGATGAGTGTATTCAACCCATCGTTTCCTCCGGCCAGTTGGACCAACACGAGGACCCGATCGTCGGGTAACCCGGCAATTGGCGAGGCCGCGAGCGCCGGGGAGGACTGTTTCAGAAAACTGGGGAGGGTCATCCCCATCGCAGTCACGATTCCAGCCTGTTTCAGAAATTGACGGCGGTGCATCCGGTGAGCAGTCATGTTGAATGTTCCTTGAATCAAGAGACGAGAGTTCGAATGTTTCAATGACGTATGACAGTACTTCCAAGTTTGATCTGAATAGGAGAGAAGTGGGTGGTGGATAGTGGGTAGGAAATGGCATGAATTTCCAGCCTTTTTCTGATCCCTGGCCCCTGAATCCTGACCCCTTGCTTCTATG